>Ga0070727_10005286_pt1 | contig 10614 bp, 14 predicted proteins | sample tdAd472_FD_66722 | JGI IMG/M metagenome (GOLD analysis project Ga0070727, IMG submission 66722) | Marine sediment microbial communities from the Atlantic coast under amendment with organic carbon and nitrate - tdAd47.2 | ecosystem: Environmental > Aquatic > Marine > Coastal > Sediment | place... | reverse complement strand
TTACTAATCCATAACCCATTTTATAACTCCTTTAACAATTATTTCTAAATCTATATGTATATTCGAAATTAGCTCTTAAAACTACTGTACTATTTTCGTCGAAATGCTCAGGCGTTTCGAAACTAATGCCACTAATTAAGAGTACTCTATAACCAGACGTAGGTAAAGCTAACTGCTTTTTTTGAAGGTCTTTTAAAATACAGTGAGCGGCTGTATAAAGGCTCTGCAATGCGTTAGCCTGAGCGCTATCGTCGTCTTTATTCATATAATCAGTAGTTAGTATTAACTGAAAAGTATGCTCCATAGTTGTAAAGCCTAGAGCAGAGCCTTCTTTAAAAGTCGCGTCTTCAGGTATAAAGCCATACCTTTTAGATAAGCCCCTTTCTGAATTTTTTAAAATATCGTATTCATAATCTAACCTAGAAAAATCAGGTATAAGAACGTCTATTACGTTTTTAGTTTCGTCGATAATTTCTTTTACAATATCTACCGCCATACTAAACTCGTAGAAGTAGTTATATAATTTTCTCCGTCGTCTAGTACGCCGTCGTCGTCAGTATCTAACTGAAGGTAGAATAGATTAAACATAGTATGGAAAGAGCGCTCGTAACGTAGCCCCTGCCTTTCCCATTTATCGTTTTCGTCGTCGCTTAACTCGTCTAAGTAAATCATAGAAAGAGTTTTATAAAGGCTAGCCTGCCTTAGCTGCTCAGGCTCTAATAAATCATACTCGTTAATATCTGAAAATTTAATACCTTCAGTTACTAAAGGGTTATTTTTATCGGCGTTACTTATTTTTCTATTACCCTTATTTCTTAGTAATTGAATAATATCTTTTCTAGCCTGCTCATGTTTTAAAACCCACGAAGCGCCGTTATTAAATTTAGATACTACGTTAGAGCGTACCCCTTCTAAATCTAAATCGTTAGAAAGTAGTACCCCCATGCCTTGTATTTTCGTACCGACACTATGACTAGTATCGGTTTTTAATCTAATAAAAAATTTCGTTTCGCTGTCTACTTCTGCGGCTTTCCAGTTAGAAGGTTTTTCAAAAAATAAAAAACCAGACTTAGAGAAGTCTTCGCTTTCATCTAGTAAAGTATTTAACGGCTGCCATATAGACCCGTCGTAATACTCGGCAGACATAACGCCCCCGCTGGTATTCTTAACTTCTAGCTCTACGTAAAACTGCTTAAATGGTTTATAGTGCCCTACGTATATATATTCTAATTCTTGTAACTCGATAGCAGCAGAGGCCGTACCGAAGTCTTTAAGTTTTTTACTATAATCTGTACCGTCGTATTTTATTGTTAAAAAGCTCATATCTTTACCTTATTTATGTACTCTTCAGTTTTAGATAACTGCTCTAGCTTCGTTATAATATGATCTGGTCTTACGAAGTCTAGGGGTCTATTAAATTGTACCCCGAAAAGCCTAAGAGTAAAAGCCGCCGACTCAGAGCATATCGTACTATAAGCGCCGTCTTTAAATAAGTTAGCTAAATTTTTGATGAAATTAATATTTAATTTTTCGCCTAGGTCGTATATTAATACACCGATAATATTAAGCCCTGAGTATGGAGCTTGTAAGCGGTCATTAATTTTTGAAAGAATACCCCTAAACCGCATTTCGGTACAATCTATCTCGTACTCTTCTACTATCCTATTACCTCTAGCGTACCATTTATCTATAAGCATTTTATGGGCTTCGCCATGGCTAGACTCGCTAATAATAGCCTGCTTAGTAAATGGGTCTTCGTACCTAGTATAGATATGGTTATATGATTTTTTTATGTACTTTCTAATAAGCCAGCTAAAAATATAATTACTCTTAGAGGCTCCTATATAAAGTTTCATTACTTAACTTCGTTTAGTACGTAATTTACGTAAATGGTTTTAGGGGTAGCCCCGTTATTAGTAAATTTAAGTCTAAACTTTAGCCCCTGCATTACGTCGGCGTCGTATTGGCTTCTCTGCTCATAGTACCCTGATTTATCTAAGTACACCGACTCACCAAAAATATTTACTACAGTTTCGCCCATTAATACTTCGAAAGTAATAGAGTCGCCTAGCTCGCCGTTAATAATTTCTATGGCCTCTAATTTAGCTAATGGGTAAGGTACTACGAAGTCTAAAGGAGTCTCTACGCCAGCGGGTACATTTTCGTACTTATTACCTTTAATTCTTTTATAAAGGCTTTTACTTTCGTCGCCTACTCTAACAGTCTTAGCGGCGAAGGCTTCTATTTTTAATTTATGTATGCCGTCTTTATCTTTCTCAGGCGTCCAGCTACTACCCATGCTATGCCTCTCTTCTTACGCCTTCTACTATGCATTGTAGCTTAGAGACTTGGCTTAGGTTATCTTGAATAGTTATTTTAATATAGTCGTCGTTACCTACTCCAAAAGTACCCGCTCTTCTTAAAGGGAAAGGGGCGCTTATAAAAGAAGCGGTAAATTTATCTAGCCCTGAAGGTTTATCTAAAAAGAAGTTAGAGTTACCGCCGAAAGTAAATTTATCCGCGAAGTCGTCGGTAGCTTTAATTAAAGGTAACGTAACGATACTATTATTAGTTTTTATTTCTACTTGAATACCGTTAGTTAAATCTGAGTTACGCCCTAAAAAATTAGCGTAAGTAATACCGCTGTCTAATCCGAAAAATTTAATTTCACTTATAAATAGATCGTCTAGAGCGTCCATAGGGAAAGTATACTCTACGCCCCCGCCAGCGTTAATATTCATTTCTATATTAGCTGGGTCACCCCCTGAATAGGGCTGTACTATAAAAAGCCCTGATACGTCGGCGCTAACGCTTTCTACAGTACCCTCGATACCAAAAACCCCTAACCGCGGGTCTTTAGTAGATACTGAAGCCTGAATTACTGCGCTTCTTCTCTGTAAATTATCGAAGCCCCTCTGAGAAGGGACTGTACCTGTTATATTAAAGTCATCTATAGTTAAGGCTTCGCCAGCCTCGCCTATAGTCTTAGCCTGTATAAAAATAGCGGCGTTATCGTCTATATCTAAAGCCCTATAGTAAGGCTGAAAATTTACGAAGTCCTGATTAAGCTCTAGGATAACTCTAGAAGTAAATTCTAATTTAGTCTCGCCGCCTGTAACTGTAAAAGTTTTACTAAAGGCTGGCGCTCCTTCGGTAGCTGCAATATCTATAATAAGCGTCTGCCCATCTGCTACCGAGTCCATGAAAAAATAATTAGAAGCAGACTCGCCTACGCCAGATAAACTCTCTACGTTAACTTTTTTAGTCGTTGCTAATTTTCTAATACCGTCTTCTAAAACTACGTCGGCGGCGTAAACCTCGTCGCGTCCTACTATCTGAGTAGTATTAGAGCTTTCTTTCTGCGAGAGATCAGTGCCCATTATTAAAAACCTTTATTAAAGCTCTAAGCCTACGATAGTATCGTAGATAGCAGCGTCTTGGTTATCTTGGTTATATTTTTTAACTCTAACCTTAACTCCAGCGGCTACCCTTTTAGGTCTATTACCGAAATCTACAGCGCCGTGATTATTACCCGCTTTTATATGAGCCGTACCAATAGTATTATAAGTATCAGACCCTACAGCAGTCTCTATCTGTACGTCTATTCTAGACCTAGCAGAAGAAGAAAAAATAACTCTATTTAAAAATAAAGTCTTTAGCGCCGTTACTGTATAGTCGTGGTCTTCTGAAGTATCTTTAGTTACGTCTGTATCGTCGTAGTTATGTACTTCTATACCGAATTCACTTTCTCCTACTGATACGGGTACTGGGTTAGTCGCGCTATACGGCGTATTGTCTTCGTCGTGTAACCTTACTTTCTGTCCGCTTTTAAAATCTGTACCCATGACTATTCTCCCTTAAGCTCTTCGAGTCTTTTCTTATTATTGGTTATTTCGTTTTTAATTCTTTCTATTTCGTCCTCTTTTCTTAAAATTTTTACTTCTTTCTCTAAAATAGAATTTTCTAAAACTCTTATTTTTAATTCTTTCTCTTTCTCTACTAGCTTACTCATTACTTAGCCTGCCTTCTATAGTGCCTTCGTACGGGGCGGTATCCTCGCCGCAGTTATTCACTTCTAAAAGTATAACCTGTCCAGCGGTTACTTTAAAACTATTATAATTAAATTCTACGTTAAAGCCGTCGCCCCATGAGCTACGCTTAACTTTATTTAGACTACCATTTATTTTTGCCGTGAACTTGCCGTAACTTTCGCCGCTAGCTTCTATATGGTCTAGGTAAAAAACCTTTCCATCGGGTACTGTATAACTTACTAAAGTAGTAGGGTCGTTTAATTCTATGGCGGCGTCTTCGTTAAAAGTAAAAACGTCTTCGCCTATGTCGCCAGCGGTTACTTGCTGAGTATAAAGGGGGCTGCCCGCTTCGTTGCCTATCCTTACCGCTATCTTATCTAGGATAGTCTTTAAAAATTTAGCTTGCTCTAAGTCTTCGTTAGCGACTGTAGGGCGGCTAGATTTATCGTACGAGTCGAAGCCCATTATTTACCTTTTTTCTTACTTGCTTTTTTCTTAGCCTTTTTTACAGGCTCAGCTTTAGGTCTAGGCTCTTCTGTTTTACCAGCGCCTAACTCTATATATTTTTTTTCTACTCTTACCCATGCTATCACGTTAGACCCTTTAGGGTATATAGTAATAATGTCGTTAGCCTTAGCAGTTTCTAAAGTTAACTCGAAGAGTTTAGCTTGTAACTTAGTCTCGTTTTCTGCTGTCATAAAAACAGTAACTAAGTCTCGTCGATTATCCATTTTATTCTACTCCATTAAAAAAGGCGGGCATTAGCCCGCCCCTTTATTTCTAAGAATTACTTAGTTAAATTAAGCGTTATCGCCTACAGAAGAAGCCGACTTAATAAGCCATAGAGCTTGGTCTTCTACGATTTTATATTCAAAAACTCCATACCAGCCAAGGTTAACGAATCTATTCAACTTATCGTAAGGCCCTGTAGCTCTCATTTCGATAGGGTGTGACTGCCCTACGCCGAAAGCATTAAAACCGATCATGTAAGAAGTATAAACGTCTACGCCAGCCGCGCCGCCGTCTGCATTGATAGTACTTAGGTTATCTCGGATGACCCGAAATCCCTTGTACATACCTACCTCATTTTTTAATAGGCTTTCTGGTAACGAATATTTATGAGCATCAATCCAAGAATTAGCCCCAGACCCTTCTCTAATATCGTGAATAACATCGTCGTGAGCAATCATAACGAAGTCGCCGTTAGCTACGCCTAAAGCGTTAGCTCTAGCTAGTTTATTATATGCTTTACCCATTAAAGAGCCAGTCATAATGTCGCCCGCTACTGTAGATACTTCGTCAGTACCAGAAGCGAAAAGGACATTACTAGAAGCGTCCATAGCTAATAGAGCTAGTTTATTATCAGTACGCCCAGCATTGATTCCTACAAGTCTAGCGGCGGCTCTATCTGCCATACCTTTAGTCTGTAGAGAAGCCAGCTTAGTAGTAGTAACTACTTTACCGAATTCTTTAGGGGTAACGATAACTTTAGAATCTACCATAGCTTCTGAGTCTACGTCGTCAGTCTCTACTAGAGGCGTAGTAGCTAGAGCTAGCTGGTCATACTTCGGTAGGCTGATAGACTCAGCTTGGAAGTCTTTTTTAATAGATGCGAATTGAGCAGCAGACCCTTGTTCTGCTAGGGCTACTCTAAACTCTGCGTCGAATTCTTTTACGATAGAGTCGTCTACTTGAGCCGTCCCTGATAAATTAATAGTAAATGCCATTTCAATACTCCTTTAATTGTTAATGGTTTTTATTTTCCGTATTTCTTTTTAATAGCTTCTAAGTCCTTTCGACTCGTACAAGCGTCTAACTCTTCGTAGTACTTCTCGTGGTCGGTCTTATTAACGTCGTCGTTTTTAGGTTTTTTGTCTTCGCCGCTATCCATAGTTTTTTTCTTAAATAAGTAACTATGCGACTCTCTACATTTACCTACGAAGTCTTCGATACCACTAACGCTTAACTCGTCTTCGTTAATAGAAAGTAAGTCTTTATGGTCGGTAACTTTTAAAAGCATATCTACATCGTGGGCGTCTTTAGCGTGCTTAGACATTTCTGCTCTTAGTTTTTCTCGAAGTACGCCCTGCGTACGAGTCTCTAAAGTTTTAGAAAGTTTAGACTTCTCTTCTCTTTCTACTCTTAGTAACTCTTCGAGCTTACCTTGCTCTTCTAGTTTCGCTTTCTCTGCCTCGTTAATTTTTTCTTCAGCAGTTTGAGCGCGACTTTTATTTTTCTTACTTTCGTCTTCAAGTCTCTGCGCTTTACTTTCTAATGCCTTCGCCTTAGTACGCTCAGCTTCTAAGTCTTCTTGAAGTTTTTTAATCTCTTCTTCTGTCATTGTACTAACCCCTGAGCCTTCGCTCCTTGATCGGTAATGCCTTCGCCTTACCTAATTATTATTACCTAATTTTATTCTAAGATCAACTATACCGATCTGCAATCTTTTTAGCTGCCCTTTCTAGTCGGGTTAATATCTCTTCGGTTATAGTATTATTAAACTCTTCGCCCGACTTGGTAGGTAGCATACGCCTAACGGCTTTAGACTTACCCGCGCCGCGTCGGTTATGAATATCGGCGAGCTTATCTCGCCAGTCAAAAATAAGCCTAAAACTTTTAGCGAAGCCGCCAGTAGTAAAGACTTTTAAAGCGTTATGTAACTGCCCAGTTAATCTAAGAGTTACGGGGCTGGCTCTTTTAGTCGGGCTAGCTGCTGAAAAGTTAGGGTCTTCTACGCCTTCAAAATATACAGTTTTACCGCCGATATTTCTATACATACCCCTACCCCATATAGCTTGCTTATAAGAAGTAGAATACTTTTTAAATTTACCTTCGCCTTCTACTGGCGAAATGCCTTTAGTTATGTCTCTTAGTAAAGCCTGCCTAATAGCTTTAGGCGCTCTAGCGCTAAATTCTTTACGTACCTCTACTACTAATTTAGGTACAGCTTGTACTATTTTATTATTTTGTACTTTAACCCCTAGGGCTTTCTGTATCTTTCTTGGTATGGTTATCTTAACGCCCATTAGAGCCGCCCATTTTTTCGAAGCTCATTAAGTAGTAAGCCTTCTATAACTTCGTCGCTAAATATATCGTTAATTTCTACGCTTACGCTATCAGGCGTTTCCGTTGCGCCGCTAATAGTACCTACTTCTCTAGTTATATTTTCGAAAGCGTCGTTAGCTTCTTCGAGCGTATCGAATTCTAAAACGTCTTCGACTTTATACCTATCGAGTATTCTATTTATGCCTTCTGTAATTGAGCTTTTAAAATTTTGGGTAACGTCTGGGATAAAACGACGTTTAGGGAAAGGGTCTTCTTTTGAAGCTGCCCAGTTTTTAGCTTCTTGGCTTAACTGGTTATGGCCGTCGGCTTTAGGAGCTTCGCCCCCTCTAACTCCTACTTCTAAAGTATCGCCGCCTAAGTCTCTTACTTTTAAAGCTGCTAGCAAGTCGCCGTCTAATTCTAGCTTCGCTAACCTTCTGCCTTTATGATTTACCTTCGCGTATTTCTTATCGAGTATTTTAAATTTACCTTCGCCTTCTACTGGACTAGTACCGTTACCGACGTTTCTAAGTATTTCGTTAAGTAGGTAGTTACCCGCTCTACGTTTAGCTTCTTCGCGCTGGTCGTCGGGTATACCAGTAAGGTCTAAAGATAATGTCTTAATAACTTCGGTTACGTTACTCATAACTTAAAATTACATTTACAAACTAGGCATTTTCTATACTTGGTATTTAATAACCCTGTATCGTTATAAAACCTAGTTAGCTTATGTACCCCCGCTAGGCATAGTATTTTATCTAAGAAGTTAATTTTAACTAAATGCTTACTTTTCATTTTCTTCTATGTCTTCGTCTTCTTCTTCAGGCTCGCCTAATAGGTCGCGCATTTTCTTAGCTCGCTTTTCGGCTTCGTCCTGTATTTCTTCTTCTCTTTCTCTAGCTTTATTATCGTCTAAGTTAGGGTTAATAATTAAATGTTTTTCGTGGGCTAACATTAGCCCTAGCTCTTCTCTAAGTCTTATATTTTCTAGAGTCTCTTTATCGCTAATAAGTACTTTAGGCTTTTCAAAATAAACTTCTATTTTATCAGAAGAGAAAATAGCGCTATTAAAATAGTCTTCGTAGGCTTTCAAAATTAAATATACTTCGGACTCTAAGCAGTCTGCATATAATTCTTGGTTACTTTCTATAATATCCTGAGTATCAGCTTCTTTTAATAATCTATCGAAGCCTGATTTAACCTGATCTACGCCGCCTTCGATAGCAGAGCTAGAAGTTATACCCTCGTCGTCTAATATCTGAAGTAGAGAAAATTTAAGTACTGATAGCTGTCCCATTAGATCAGGGCTGGCGCTAATATACTCGGCAGTAGTAGGCTTATCTGTATCTTTTTTAGACTGCGGTAAATTAATAGCGGTATGCATACCCATGTGAAGCTGTCTTAGCTTCATAGTTTCAGGGTGAGATATAGTTAACTGCCCATGCCCCTGAGAAGCCGACGCAGTTTTTAAGTCTGAAAATTCTACACACCAGTCTATAGCTTTATCTGCTAAGTCTGAAGGTACAGGGTAGTCTAATGCTGTATCTCTAGAAAGAAAGGCTACGGGTAGCCTATTAATTTCGTTAGCCTTAATCTCCATCATAGTAATATTAGGACGCCCTTCTATTTTCCCTTTAGTTATTACTCTTACGAAGTAGTCTTTATCGTAGAAAGAATATTTTTTAGTCTCTGCGCTCGTATCTCGCTGGTCTTCTTTAGTCGTCTGCTCTATACCGTCCATACCTTTAGTTACGTCTGTACCTGAGTAACTTAAAATAAAAATTCTAGGCTTACCGTAGTCGTCTGTAACTAAGTCGTACTCGTAGGGGGCTAACGCCTGAAGAGTATAAGAGCCTTCTAGCTCGTCGTTATTTTCTGGCGGGTTAGTATAAGAAAGCCATAGAGCTACGTACTTCTCTCTATTATAAATTCTATCGGCTTCTTTAAAAGCTCTACTAAATTTAAATTCGTTATATATCTCTTCGAGCTTTTTAGTTTCTCTTTCTGTTTTTAATTTTCTTTTAGGAGCGTTTTTGTAGGCTTTAGATTTTTTACTAATAACCTTTTCGACTATTCGTACGTTACCGACTCTAAATTTACTATGAGTCTCAGGGTATAAACCTGTTAGCCTTTCTTTAACGTGGTCTTTCTGCCTACCTTCTTGGCACTCGAAAGAAGTAAAAGAGTCTTTTTTACGTTTTATATTTTGGCTACTCTCAATGTCTTCGATAAGCGCATAGATATGCTCGCGCTTGGTTAGGTCTATATTTTCTACGTCTAAGTCTAAAGCCATTTTATTAATCCTAGTAAAAAGTTATTGCTGCGTTAGTTGTATTTAATTCGTACTCTACGCAATACCATATACCATAAGAAATAGCGGTACTCATATCTTGCCCTTCTGTAGTCTGGTCTTCGATATAGCCCGCATTTTCTTTTAGCCTTGTATTTCTAAAGCCCTTATTAACAAAATGGCAGTTATTAGAAACTGCTACAGCCATTACGCCTTCGCTATTTTCTAACTGTCCATTAGTTACGTTATGCCTATCTCTTAGAGGCGGGTTAACAGTAGGTACTTCTATAATATAGTCTAATACGTCGCCGTCTCTGCGTCTATAGTTAGCTAAAAAGTCTTCTATTATCTCGTAGTCAGTTAGTCGGCTTTTACTTGTACCGCTTCGACCAGTAGCGTCGCCATGTATTATTATCTCAGGGTTATGGGGTAAGTCGAAAATACCTTTACCCGCCCATTCATCTAAAGCGTCTTCAGTACGCGCCCCTTCTACTGCTACTTCGTCGAATATTGTAAAGCGTTTATTTTCTACGTTATCAGCTTTCTTGTTAAACTGGAAAGCAGCCGAAGACATAGGCTTACCTTTACTAATATTAAAGTCGAAAGTTAATCTAATGGGCAGCCTCTTAATATTTTTTACGTTAGTCTTTAAATGTTTATCAGGGTCGTAGTTATAATAGATAACGTCAGTATTAATATAGAGCCATTTACCATAAAGTAGCCGCTGTACCATTTTAGTATCGTACTTCTCTTTAAGAGAGTCGATATACCATTTAGGTAAAAAAGGATTAGAAGAAGTAACCGAGTAGTAAGTATGTCTATCGTTATTTTTTCTAGAATAAATATCAGTTATCTTTTTAGCGCCGTCTATAAAAAACTCGTACGCTTTATGGCTAGGGTCGTCTGGATTAGTAGCAGCTATAAAAATATTTTCTTTTATATGGGGTAGCCGCCCTAGTCTGGCTATGCACTCAGTAAAGAAAGCCATTTCTTTATTATTATTTTCTGTTAACTCTTCTATGACTATCATTGATAATTCTAAAGACCTAAACTTAGTATATTTTTTATCGTGCCATGATCTACTAATAATTTCAGAGCCATTTTTTAAAAACTTTATCGAGCTAGAAGTATAATTAATTATGTAGTCTACGCCTTCGACGAAAGCATTAGTTAACATTTCTATAATTTTTAAAAAGATAGTATCTTTAAGGTCGGGCATAGCCTTACGGCCTATCATAGCCCTAGCTC
>Ga0070727_10005285_pt1 | contig 10614 bp, 3 predicted proteins | sample tdAd472_FD_66722 | JGI IMG/M metagenome (GOLD analysis project Ga0070727, IMG submission 66722) | Marine sediment microbial communities from the Atlantic coast under amendment with organic carbon and nitrate - tdAd47.2 | ecosystem: Environmental > Aquatic > Marine > Coastal > Sediment | place... | reverse complement strand
CTGCAGGCGGTAGAGACCGGATCCAAAGCTTCCGGACCAGACCGTACCGTCCCCCAGCGGCAACACGGCATGGATGGAGTCTGTTTCGGTGATGCCCTGCGCTTCTCCATAGTGTATGGTGCTCGTTTTTGACCAATACTCCAATCCGTCTGCCAGTCCGACGTAATATTCATCGATACCTAACGGGAAGACACTCTGGACGCTCCGCCGTTCGTAGTCGGGGGTGGGTGTTACGACCTGCCATGCGCCATCGCGCAGGCGGTAGATCCCTTGTTCGGACGTGGCGATTAAGTCGCCGCGGGCATCGCGATAGAGCGCTTTCTTGCCAGAGGGTCCCAATGGAGCAAGTGGGTAGCTGCCGGTCTGGGTGCCGTCCACGAGGGAAAACGCCAGGACCTGTTGGAGCAAAAGACACCATAGCGTTTCGGAATCGCCAAAGTGATAGTAATCAAAACTGAGCGGATGGGCACTCAATGGGGTCTCCAATTGCCACTGGCCATCCCTCCAGCGATGGACACGCTGAGCCTCGTCGATCGCCAGTTTCAGTCGGGACTCATTGGGGTTTCCTCGTGCCAGTGTTGCCAGGCGGGACTCACCTTCGTCGGGTTCATACTGTTGCCAGGATGGGAGAATGCCTTGAATCAGCCCCTCCTCGGTGCCCAGCCATATCGTATTGTTGGAAGCGATGAGAATGCGGACAACCGCCGGCTTGCCGACATTTTTTCCGAGATTGACGTTTTGCCAGGCGTTCCCATCAAACATCATTAGCCCAATGTAGGTGCCAGCCAGCAATTGACCCTGAGGCGTGACTCCGAATTCCAGGACGGGCGTGTGGGGGCTCGCAATGGGTTGAAGCGCGTTACCGTCGAACTGAAAGGCTTCCTGGTTGATCTTGGTCCCGACCCCGACAAGGCCCCCTAGGGACTTCGAATGCCCGACGTACAACGCGTCGCCTTCTGATGCGGTGTGCGCAGACGTCCATACGCCGTCTTGCCAGGAAAGGAGTATGTTACTCGCGCTGGCCCATACGCGCCCGGACTTGTCTTCGTAGAATCGGTGGATACGGGCTTTTTCGTTGGGGAAGGGGAGGCGCAAGACCTCGCCTCCGCCGAGGTTGCCGTTCTCGTCGGGGAAAAACTGGAGCAGGGTGCCTTCCCGATCACCGAGCCATAGTGCATCATCTTGGGTCCATAGGATAGCGGTAAAGTTTTCGCTTCGAAAGTCGGGCGTGTTGGCAAGGGTATAGCTGGTGATACCCGTGTCGGTGAAGCGACACAGCCCGTCTGCGGTAGCGACCCAAACGGAGCCATCAGGGGACAGTGTCAGGCCCCGTACCCAATCACTGACCAGTCCGTTCTTCGTGGTGTAGTTATCCCATTCCGTCTGGAATATCCGGTGTACGCCGCCGCCCCAGGTGGCCACCCAAATCGCACCGGTGGAATCTTCCAACAAGTCCCGGACTACCGGGACCTCTACGCCGCTTGGGGTGGGAAAAAGTCGATACTCCCGGGAGACCTCTTGTTGTGCGGAGGACACGATGGCCGTAAAGAGGGTGAGCAAGAAGGCCGAAATTTGAATGTACCTGCCCCACCGGTGCTCCACGCCCCCATCCCACGTGTCACCCTGTACACTCATGGATAAACCTTCTTGTCACGATGAACAATACGGCTTCAGTGTAGCACGAAGTCTAACAATTACACGTCAATTTAATGATTCCAGGCTCGTGGTCTCCGAATCAGGTCAGGACGAACTCCAGTGTTACGATCTTCTTTTTCCCCAACGCAATGTCAATCGCCTGTCCCGCTACGTTTAACGCTTCCTGTCGCTCTTCATTCAGATTGGTGCGCCACGCGGCCTTGATGGGCCGGCAAAGCTTCAGGGAACCCTCTACAGTTCGATCCGTTGGGTTGAATATTCGGACGACATAGCTGTCAGGCCGGTCCTCCGCCTGCTTGAAGGCGGCCAGTTGTAGATTGTCGCCTTCAAGGGCCAAGAACCCCATAGCTTTTGGCAGGGTGCCCCCGTGGGGCCCGGCCTGGGCCGGCTCAAGGGGTACATTCAGGTCTTCCGCTTCGGCGTAAACGCCCTTCTCCCAGGTGCCCTTATGGGGGTAGAGGGCGTAGCTGTATTCGTGTTCGCCAAGACACTGGGAACCCGTCATCTCGGGGTGGGTTTCGAAGCGGCCGAAAATGGGGCAGTTACGATAGGTGAAGGCACGCATCAGGGTAATCGCCAGGGGGCGATCTGCCCGGTCCATGGCCTCATATTCCCGGAGACCCGAGTCGTTCAACACGGCGAAGCCCTGCTTTCCGTCGGTCATGTCCACGAAGCGGTGCATGGGATACTGGGGGTTGGGCTTGCCGTAGTACGCGTTGCCCTCTTTGACGTGGATGTCCCGGGAAATGACATCAAAGCCCGCTTCGGAGTCGGTGCGATCACAGTCCAGGCGTGTGGGGAAGACCACCCGGAGCCGGTGGTGTTTGCAGGTATTCTCAAAACGAGTCACCACATCCAGCCGTTTCTGTCCCGCCCGTAACGTAAAGTGGCTGCTGACCACCATTTCACGGCATTCCCGGGTGCGTCGCGTGTGGTCCATGCGCTCTTCCCTAAAATGCTCATCCAGTTCGTCTTCGATGGAGACGGGGACTTGCAGGTGATAATCCACCCGCATGCGGGCCAACAGGGGACCGGCCTCTTCCAGCGCGATGGTGCACGGGAAACCGTGGGACGTGATGACGGCATTGTCGTCGGGTTCCATATGGACCCAACTGTGGCCTGTTTCACCCGAATCCTCGAGGTAGTGGAGGTTTTCGAAGGTGTGGCCCGTCTCTTTCTGGGTCAGGTTGAGCGTGCCATCGGCATTGAATCGGACCCGCAAGTGTTCGTTTTCCAACACGTTGGCTTCGGGGGCCAGGGTGCCCGCTTCATAGGCGAACTTCTCTTCTCGCACGAGATGGAAGGTCTGATAACCAAAGGCGGGGATGTGGGAAACTTCCACATGACAGCGGACCCGCAGGCTGTTCAACTCAATGGAAACATCCTGTAGATTGCGGACGAGGGAGCACCATGGAAACTGTTCCTTCACCTGGATTCGTCCGGCCGACTTCCCATCGGGGGTTACGATGCGGAAGGCCTCGTACCCCATGTTATCAGGAAGGTCGATGTAGGCAGAGACCACGCCGCTTCGGGGGAAGGGGGTCCCATTGAACACCGTGAGGACCGCATCTTTGGGGTCCAGGTCGCTATTGTCGATGGCAATTTGGACGGACTGCATGCCCCGGCGGGTCAGTCCCTCGCTGATGATATTAATCTGGTCCACCCGAAAGAGGGAATCCTTCTCCATCTGGTCGATGCCTGCGCCGGTGATGGTGTCGTGGGGGTGATTCTTGAGAAGCAGCTTCCAACAGCGGTCCAGTGCACTCTTTTCATAGCGTCCCCCCGCCATTTTCCCGATGGCGCTCCATGGCTCGGCCTTGCGTTGGAGGTTCACTTCGGCCCTGTTGTTGGCCTTCTTCAGTATTTGCCGGGCGCTGATTACATCCCCATAGAGATGGGTCCACTTGCCTACCGAGCCGGGGTCACGCCATTCTCCCTTGATAGGCTCAAGGTCACCCACCTCCGCCGCCATGGCCTCCATATAGTCTTTCAGGTTGGAAAGCTTAATTTCGTGCTCGGGGAGGAGTTCCTGACACGTTTTGATGATATCCGACTCCCGGGGGTCGGGATTAGAGGTGTCGAAGCCCTGCATGCAGCAGATCTGGCTCGTGGTGAAGTGCTCCGACTCGTCCTGGACGAGTTTCAGTAATTGCTCCCGGATCGGGCCCTCGTTCCACTGTTTTTTCTGATCGTCCAAAACGTAGTAGTGGCTACGGGGACGGTCATCGCCGGCCATGCGGAAGGGGGCGGCACCCCGGTCCCAGTCGTAGCGTTTAAAGACGTCGTCGCTCCCATAGCGAAGCACGCGATAGATGTAGACGTAGTAGCTGAAGCGGCTCATGCAACCGAATCGCATGCCCAGGAGGCGGGAACCATCGACCCCTTCCAGCATGAACTCACTCTTTGGCGTGTTAATGCCCCGGTAGAATATGATGGTGTCGATGCCGAAGCCCTGGTAGATCTGGGGGATCTGGGAGGTTTGTCCATAGCTGAAAGGCGTATAACCCGTTTTGGAACAGGCCCCCAGGGCATCGGCGACCCGATGGCCGACCACCAGGTTCCGCACCAGCGACTCCCCGTTGACGATATATTCTTCCGGCAGGCTGTACCATGGTCCGATGATGAGACGGCCCGATCGGACATGCTTTTCCACGGTGGAACGCATTTCCGGGCGTAACTCCAGATAATCCTCCACACACAGTGTTTGGGAGTCCATGGTGAAGGACTGGAAATCGGGGTCGCTGTCGAGTAAATCCAGCAGTTCATCCATGAAGTCTAAGAGGAGGAGACGGGTTTCTTCGAAGGGGTAGCCCCATTCCCGGTCCCAATGTGAGTTGGATACAACGTGGATCGTCTTGCGCGGGTCAGACATGGGGCCTCTCCTGGGTGTTACGGTCACTCCCGACGGGATGGGAATTTTAGGGGTGCAACAACTGTTAAACATGTAGGAGTATGCATGATATATCTTTAACGTACAGCCGGTGCATCCTAACCGGTCTGTCCTGGGGCTATCAAGTTCCCTGAACGGGCGCAACTACTCTGGGAACAGGGATTTGAGCGCCCGTGAGCGGGTCGGAAAGGGCAGGAATTCAGTCGGCACGCTTCGTTCGCATCGAAGCGTCCGGATAGCGTAGAATAGTACGCTGCAAGAGGGCCTTACGCAGGTTCCGAGTCGGGTCCGATAGACCATCCCATCGGGCATTGTATTTACGAGGTTAGCGCAAAGGCCGACATTTACGCCCTCGTCACAAAACCATCATATCTCGGCGTCCACAGGCAGCGATGCAACGGGACCAGTGAGAGAAAGGCGATATAGCAATGGCTACACCCAAGTATCCAGGCACACGAATTACGACCAACGGCAATCAGCTCGTTTCCTACCATACGGAAACCCGATTGACCGATGGCGGCATCTTTTATCCCATTACCGCCTCGACGGAGATGGGGGAGCTATACCAGCAATCCTATGCGGAAGGTAAGCTCAACGTCTTTGGACGTCAGAAGATCGCCATCGAGTGCGAAGGCGAACATGCCGCCCAGGGTGGTGCCATTGCCTACTCCGTAACGGGCCGCCGCACGGTGAACTTCACCAGTGGTCAGGGCATTGTTTACGGTATCGAGCAGTACTATCACGCGCCCGGCAAGCTTTCCACCATGGTCATTGAAGTGGCAGCCCGTGCCCTGACTAAACATGCCCTCAACGTGCACTGTGGCCACGATGACATCTACGCCGCGCTGGATGTAGGCTGGATTATGCTCTTCGGCAAAGATGCCCAGCAGGCCGCAGACCAGGCCCTCATCATCCGCAAGGTAACGGAAAAGTCCCTCACGCCGGGTATGAATATCCAGGACGGTTTCCTGACCTCCCACCTGGAGCGTACCTTCCTGAAGCACGAATCGGACCTGATTCGGGAATTCCTGGGTTCCCCCGACGACATTATCGATTGTCCCACCGAGACCCAGCGCACCCTCTTCGGCCCGACCCGTCTGCGCGTGCCCAAGGTCATCGATTTGCAGCATCCCGCCATGATCGGCCCCGTGCAGAACCAGGAACACTACATGAATGGCGTGGCGGCACGTCGTAACAATTTTATTGAGCCCATCCTCGGCTTCCTCGAAGAAGCCTACGAGGAGTTCGCGGAATTGACCGGCCGTCGTTATGGCCTTATCAGCGAATACAACACGGAAGACGCCGATACGGTCTATGTATCCATGGGTTCGGCTGCCGAAAATATCGAAGCGGCCACCGACTACCTCCGCAAAACGCGGAATGCCAAGGTTGGCTCCATCCATCTCAATGTGATTCGTCCCTTCCCGGAAGCGGCCATGGTCAAGGCCCTGGCGGGTAAGAAGCAGGTCATCATCCTCGAGCGTACCGATGAGCCCATGGCCGGTGACAATCCCATGGCCCGGGACATCCGCACGGCACTCAGTAAGGCCCTCCAGAATCACGATGGCGTGGCTTACGCTGGCATTCCGGCCATCGCCCCCAATGAAATGCCCCACATTGCCACGGGTATTTATGGCCTTGGTTCCCGCGATTTCCGGCCCGAAGACATTATCGGAGCCTACGAATACACGCAGGGTCAAACGAAACGCCAGGACGGTAAGACCCTGGCCGACGGGGCCTCGTTCTTTACCCTGGGTATTGAACATCCCTACAACGTTCGCTCGGAAGAGACGCCTTCCCTGTTGCCCGATGACGCGGTAGCGGTCCGGCTTCACTCCATCGGTGGTTGGGGCATGATCACGACCGGTAAAAACCTGGCGGAAATCGTCGGTGAAATCGGGAACCACGTAGCCGAGCGCGACGGTGTGAAAGATGAATTTGGCCAGCAGGGCGAGGTCATCCACATCAGCGCCAACCCCAAATACGGCTCAGAGAAAAAGGGTTCGCCCACGTCCTACTTCCTGGTGGCGGCTCCGGAGCGGGTGCGCGTAAACTGTGACTTGCGTCACGTAAGTGTGGTGCTGTGCTGCGATCCCCGGGCCTTCACCCACATCAATCCCATTGACGGCATCGCCGATGGCGGTACGCTGGTGTGGGAATCGGAAGAAACGCCCGACAAAGCGTGGACCCGCATCCCCAAGAAATACCGCCAGCAGATTATCGACAAAAACATCAACGTCTATATCCTGCCCGGCTTTAAAATTGCCAAAGAAGCCACCGACCGGCCCGACCTGCAGCTTCGTATGCAGGGTAACGCCTTCCTCGGGGCCTTCTTTAAGGTCTCGCCACTGCTCCAGAACTTTGATATCTCGGAAGAACTCTTCCGTGAGTTGGTAGAAGCCCAGTACAACAAGAAGTTTGGACGTTTCGGTGAGGCCGTAGTGGCCTCCAACATGGAAGTCATGATCCAGGGTGGCGAGCGCCTCCAGAAGGTGAACTACGGCGACGTGGCGGCCATGGATGCTTCGAGCATGCGTGGTGCGGCCCTCGAGCCCCTCACCGGTTGCGGTAGCCGCTGTGGTTGCGGCACCCCCGAGGCCCAACCCGAGCGTGTGCCTATGTATAAGCTCAAAACCTTTGACGACGAGTTCCGCGCGGGCATGGGGTACAACCAGCCTGCTTCGCCCCTGTCCTCCGTCGGTGTCATGGCCGCCGGCTCGGGCGCTACGGCGTCCAAGTATGGCTCGCGCCGCGAAACGCCCAAATGGATTCCCGAAAACTGCACCCAGTGCATGGAATGCATCGCGGCCTGCCCCGACACGGCCCTGCCGAACACGGCTCAGGACTTGTCGACCATCATGGAAACCGCCATCACCAACTACGTGCGTGATGAAGACGACCGGAAGAAGCTCCTTGACGCCGTACCGGCCATCGATACGACGGTTCGTGCCAAGATGCTGGAGAACGCCAAATCCAAAGAGCCGCCCAGCTATGCCGAACTCATCATGGATGAAATCGACCTCCAGGGTGTCGTGTCCGGCGAGTCTCGTGAAGAGTTGAGCACCGTGTTGAATCGTGTGCCCGTGGCCTATACGAAAACCAACGCCATCTTTGCCAGCCGCGAGAAAAAAGAAGCGGGCTCCGGCGGCATGTTCTCCATCTTCGTCTCGGACCTGTGCAAAGGCTGCGGCGAGTGTGTCACCGAGTGCGGCGATCACGATGCGCTGGTCATGGTGCCGGACAACGAGGAAGTAAACTCGGGCATTACCTCGGCACAGAACTTCTTCGACCTGCTGCCCGAAACACCGGACAAATACCTCGGTAAATACGACGCCGAAAGCCCCGAAGAATCCCGTCAGGCGGCCTTGCGTAACCACTTCATGGTGCGGCGCAATTATGAGGCCATGGTGTCGGGCGACGGTGCTTGCGCCGGTTGCGGTGAAAAATCCGTGCTCCACGCCCTCGCGTCGGTGACCGAAGCCTACATGCGCCCCCTCTATCACTCCAAGGCCAAGCGCTTCCGCATGAAAGCCAATGAACTGGAAAAGAACGGCCTGGCATCACTCGAAGCCCTGGCGAAGAAGTCGCCCGAAGCCCATGCCCTGTTCAAGCGCTCGGTGGCCCACATTATCATGGGTCTGGGCGGAGAGACAGACGAAGACACGACCTACCGTCTCGAGCAGCATGGCGTAATCAGTGACGCACAACTTATTGAGGCCCTGGTGGCGGTTATGCGTCAGACGGCCTTCAACCACGATACCCTGCAGGCCCTCGACGGACGTCTTTCCAATGGTATGTCTGTCATGGCCATGGGTGCCCACACCGGGTGTAACACGGTGTATGGTTCCACGCCACCCAATAATCCTCACCCCTATCCCTGGATGAACTCCCTCTTCCAGGACGGTGCCACCATCAGTTGGCTCATGGGTGAAAGCTTTATGATCGAAAATGCGCGCTTCTCCATTACGCCGGAGCGCCTCGCCGATCACCTGCTTGAAGACCGCCTCATGTCTGAGACGGACTATTTCAACTACACCCACTTCACCGATACGCTCATGACCGAGCGGGAAATCGCCGAGCTGCCCAAAGTGTGGTGCGTCGGTGGTGACGGCGGGATGGGTGACATTGGTTACCAGAACGTTTCCAAGGTCATCGTACAGAACCGGCCCAACATTAAGTGCCTCATGCTGGATACCCAGGTGTACTCCAACACCGGTGGACAGAACTCGGATGCCTCGCCCATGACGGGTGGCTTCGACATGAATCAGTTCGGTGCGGCATCGCAGGGTAAGCTCGTGGAGATGAAAAACATCGCCGAGTCTTTCACCAGTGGTCACGGTTCGCCCTATATCGCCCAGGTCTCCATGGCCGACGAGCCCAAGTTCTACAAATGCCTGCTCGACGGCCTGACCTACCGCGGTACGGCTTTCTACCTGTGCTTCACCACCTGCCAGCCCGAACACGGCGTGGGGGATGACATGGCGACCCAGCAGGCCAAGATGATCCGGGATTCCCGTGGGCTTCCCGAGTTCACCTTTAACCCGGCCCTCGGCGAAACCTACGACGAGGCCATGAGCCTGAAAGGTAACCGCAATCCTGACCAGGATTGGATGACGGCTACCTTTAAGTCGACCAAAGAGAAGTACAACTACACGGTGTCCCACTGGGCGGCAACCGAAGCACGCTTCCGTCAGCACATCAAGAAGACCACGGAAGAAGATGTGGCCAACATGGTGCCCTTGGACAATCTCCTGCTCTGCATCGAACAGGGGGACGTGGTGAACCGCCGTTACATCGACCCTGAATCCCGTAGCTTCGTACCCGATTTCGGGTCCTACGTCATGGTGGAAGGGACCAGCGGAAAAGTCTTCCCCATGAAGCTTTCTCGTCAGATGGTCCTCTTTAACGTCGAACGTCGTAAGGCGTGGCGTATGCTTCAGAGCAAGGCGGGCCAGGAAAACAAGGACTACATCGCCCAGCGCAAGCTCATCAAAGCAATCGACGCCGGGAAGATTACCCGCGAAGACGTGTGGGCCAAGGGTGCGGCCGCCCTGGAAGAAGAAGCCAAGGCATAGCCTGCTGCACAGCCCATAATCAAAAATGATCACGCCCGCGTTTCAATCGAGACGCGGGCGTTTTTGCATGGGGACTGCGGGGACTGCCTCGACCCAGTTTGCTATCCCTACGTACGCAACCATTTTGGCGGTCAGAGAGGCCATAAATTGGACTCATGACGGCGAGGTCGAGGCTGTCCCCCTCTTCCACAGGGACGGGAAGGCGCATCAACGCTAACCGTACCAGCCAACGAACTTGGGATTACCCCGCGGATAGTTTTTGTATAGCAAGCCCAAGTGCGCGATACTGTCCCGGGGACTGCCTCGGCCAAGGCACCTAACCCTATACCCACAATCGTTTTGGCGATACGCAGACGTTTTCCATGTGAACACCCACGTAGACGAGGCTGTACTCCCCAAGAAAGAAATAGCGTCTCTTTCGCCGCCCCCCCCTCCGCAATTTGACACCGTGGAAGCTCAATGCTCTAATACTTGGTGAATGGAACGGAGGTCCCCATGACAATCGAGCAGATGAAGGTCGAATTCTCTAAATTGCCGATGGCGGAAAAACTGCTTCTGGTAGAGGAAATGTGGGATTCCATCGCCGACGGTGATCACGCGCTTCCCATGCCCTCATGGCAACGAACAGAGCTCGACAAGCGCTACCAGGAATATCAGGAAGGCCGCATCGAATCGCGAGAGTGGCAGTCCGTCCACGAGTCTATACGCGACAAGTACAAATGAGGCTTCGATACACAACCCGGGCCATCACTGAGCTGGAAGGGGCCATTGGTTGGTACGAGGCGCAGCAACCCGGTTTGGGGATTCGGTTTCTCGACAACGTGGAGTCTGCAGTCGTGTCGATTCTAGAGAATCCCAGACGTTTTCCCAAAACTCATGATGCCTATCGTCGATCACTGGTTAGGCGCTTTCCATTTTCTATTCACTTTTCCATAGAAGAGGATTTAGTTATCGTACACGCCATTTTCGACAACCGACGCAGTCCCAAAGAGC
>Ga0070727_10005277_pt1 | contig 10625 bp, 11 predicted proteins | sample tdAd472_FD_66722 | JGI IMG/M metagenome (GOLD analysis project Ga0070727, IMG submission 66722) | Marine sediment microbial communities from the Atlantic coast under amendment with organic carbon and nitrate - tdAd47.2 | ecosystem: Environmental > Aquatic > Marine > Coastal > Sediment | place... | reverse complement strand
AGAGATCGGGCGGTGGGACACCGAACCAGCCGGACGCATCGTCCGCCTCCATGGCGATGGTCATGGGGTCTCCGATCGTGTCGGTGGTGAACATGAGATGCTCGGCGACCAGATCTTGATCGAGCCCGAGGTCATCCGCCAGGCGGCTGTAGCGCATGAATTCAATAGAATGACAGCCCATGCAGTAGTTGACGAACACTCTGGCGCCGTTCTGCAACGATTTCGTGTTCGTAAGGTCGGTGTTGGCGCTCATCGGCGCTACGCCACCGCCGGCGCCCAGCGTCACGAGAGGGACAAGACAGAAGACAATCGCGGCAATGATCCTTTTCATCTTCACGTCACCCGCTCCGGAACCGGCTTCGGTTCGTTCAACTTCGTGTACATGGAGCCCAGGACGAATACGACGTAGTAACCGATCACCAGCACTGAGCTCGTGAGTATCAACGTCGCCTTTTCCGAGTCGAATCTGATGACATCAAAGAAGAGGAACAACACGGCAACGATACCGAGCACCGTGTAATTGAAGCTGGCCGTACGCTCCTTGGTGTAAAGCCACATGATGAGGAAGAACGAGAAGTAGATCTCCCCGAGGCGGAACCCGAGCTCCGAGCCTCCCGCAGTCGGCGCCTGGGTGCCCAGGTACCCCAGCACGATGAAGACCACGACGAAGGAGCCGAGCAGCAGCCGGAACAACGTGCCGCGATAGCGAATGGACTTAATCGGGTTGCGGTCCAGCCAGGGAAGAATGAAGAACACCAGCACCGAGGCGAACATGAGGATTACGCCGGTCAGCTTGTCGGGGATGGCCCGCAAGATGGCGTAGTAAGGCGTGAAGTACCACACCGGCGCGATGTGCTCCGGAGTCTTGAGCGGGTTGGCCGGGACGAAGTTCGGCTGCTCGATGAAGTAGCCGAAGAACGTCGGCGCGAAAAACAACACCGCGGCGAACAGGATCAGACACACGGCGACGCCCCAGATGTCCTTCACCGTGTAGTAGGGGTGAAACGGGATGCCGTCCATCGGGATACCGTTCGCGTCCTTGTTCTTCTTTATCTCGATGCCGTCCGGGTTGTTCGAGCCGACCTCGTGCAGAGCCATGACGTGGGCCCCGACGAGGGCGAGCAGGGCCAGGGGCACGGCGGCCACGTGCAGCGCGAAGAAGCGATTCAAGGTCGCATCCGCGACCACGTAGTCGCCCCTGATCCACAGCGTGAGCGGTTCGCCTATCCCGAATGGCAGCGCTCCGAACAGTGAGATGATTACCTGCGCGCCCCAATAGGACATCTGTCCCCACGGCAGCAGATAACCGAAGAAGCCCTCGACCATCATGCACAGATAGATGAGCATGCCGATCACCCACAGGAGCTCCCGTGGGTTCTTGTACGAGCCGTACATCAAGCCTCGGAACATGTGCAGATAGACGACCAGGAAAAAGAACGAGGCGCCGGTCGAGTGCATGTATCGGATAAACCAACCCATGGGCACTTCGCGCATGATGTACTCGACGGAGGCGAAGGCTTCCGCCGCGCTCGGCTTGTAGAACATGGTGAGCCAGATGCCGGAGACGATCTGGATCACCAGCATCAGCAGAGCCAGGGAGCCGAAGAAGTACCAGAAATTGAAGTTCTTGGGCGCGTAATACTTCGCCAGATGCTCGTTCCAGAGCTTCGAGAGCGGGAAGCGTGCATCGGTCCAGGTCAACAGCCCGGTCAACATCCCTTTCATCAGGCGCTCCCCCCATCGGCGCCAATCAGAATGCGCGTGTCGCTGACATACTGGTGGGGCGGAACCACCAGATTGGTGGGCGCCGGCACGCCCGCGTAGACGCGGCCTGCGTAATCGAACTTCGAACCGTGGCAGGGGCAGAAGAACCCCCCCGGCCAACCGGTCCCCAGGGGGGCCTCGTCCTGCTTGATGTAGGACGGTGAGCAACCCAGGTGGGTGCAGATGCCGATGAGCACGAGAATCTCCGGCTTGATGGAGCGGACCTCGTTCCTGGCGTAGTCGGGCTGCTGGTCCTGGGTGGATTCGGGGTCCCGGAGCCGGTCGTCGATACCCGGCAGCGCCTCGAGAATCTCCGGTGTGCGATTGACGATCCACACGGGCTGTCCGCGCCACTTCGCCGTCACCATCCCACCAGGCTCCAACTTGCTGATGTCCACCTCGATGGGGGCGCCGATCGCCCGTGCCCGCTCGCTCGGTTGCCATGCCGCGACGAAGGGCACGACCGTGCCGACGGCGGCGGCGCCACCGACGACCGTTACGCTCGCGGTGAGAAAGCGACGCCGACCGGCATCTACATCGGTACTCATCGTTCAGATAGCTCCTTGGTGCGCCTCAGGGCGCCTTGTGCCTGTGGGGATGCTATTGTTGTTGCGATTCTGGGCGTTCCAGGCTGGGTTCGAAGCGCTTACAGCCGAACCTACTAAGAATCCTATAAACCCCGCGTTGAGGTCAAGTGGACACCCCCCCGGGGAACGGTCACCGGCACTCGGGGGCGAATCATATGCGATTGGCGACGGCATTCAAGTTTGCTTTCTCGTCGGTGACGGCGGGGCTCGCGCTGGCCTTCGTCGTTCTGGCGTTGAGACCCGAGTGGATCCCGCGCCTGGCGGGCGGCCCGGCCACCCCCGGAGGCGGCCGTGGCGACGTCGTCTCCTACGCCCGGGCCGTGACCCTGGCCACGCCCGCCGTGGTCAACGTGCACACCGCCAAGGCCGTGACCGCGTTGCCCAGCCCCTTGCTGAACGACCCCTTCTTCAAACGCTATTTCGCCGACACCCCGCCGGCATCGCCCGCCCGGATCGCCCGCAGCCGAGGCTCCGGTGTCATCATGAGCCCCGAGGGCTACGTCATCACCAACCATCACCTGATCCGCGGCGCCGACGAGATCCGGGTCATGCTCCAGGACGGCCGGGAGGCGAGCGCCACGCTCTTCGGCGCCGATCCGGACACGGATCTGGCGGTGCTCAAGATCGCGCTGACGGGCCTGCCCGCCATCGCGGTCAATGAGGCCCGCCAGCCCCGGGTCGGGGACGTGGCGCTGGCCATCGGCAATCCCTTCGGCGTCGGCCAGACGGTGACCATGGGCATCGTCAGCGCCACCGGGCGCAGCCGCATCGGCCTGAACACCTTCGAGGACTTCATCCAGACCGACGCGGCCATCAACCCCGGCAATTCCGGCGGGGCCCTCATCAATCCCCACGGGGAGCTCATCGGCATCAACACCGCCGTCTACGCGGACGCCGGCGGCTCCCAGGGCATCGGCTTCGCCATCCCCGCGCCGCTGGCCAACCGAGTCATGCAGGAGATCGTGGACCACGGCTACGTGGTGCGGGGCTGGCTCGGCATCGAGGTGCAGGCCTTCTCCGGCGCCGATGCGGATCGGCCGATGGAGGTGACGGTCGTCAACGTGCTCCCGGAAACCCCCGCCAGGGCCGCCGGCCTGCGGGCGGGGGACGTGCTGACCCGGGTGGGCGACACACCCGTCGTGGACCCCAGGAGCGCGCTCAACGCCATCGCCCGGGTGCGGCCCGGCGATGCCGTCACGCTGGGTATTCTGCGGGGCGGCGCCCCCCGGGACGTGGAGATCACGGTGGCGCAGCGACCGCCAGAAGGCTAGGCTGCAGCGAATTCCGAATCGCGACGGGGGCCGCCATGGGACACGACATTCGATTTCAGACGCTGCTACTTCCGAACGCATCCTGGGAGCAGCTTCTCGGGCGCTACCAGAAGTGCGAGCAGCTGGGATTCGATCTCGCCGGTATGGCCGATCACTTCGTGGACTGGACCAATCCGCCGAGTCCCTGGTTCGACCTCTGGACCCTGGCCGCGGCGGTGGCGGCGAGGACCGAGCGCATCAGGCTCTCGACCTGCGTCGCGCAGATTCCCTTGCGCGGCCCTGCCATGTGCGCCCGGCAGGCGCTCTCGGTGGACCATATCTCCAACGGACGGCTGGAGCTGGGGCTCGGTCTCGGGCTCACGTCGGATCCCTCCTACGCCATGATGGGCATCCCCAACTGGGACAACAGGGAGCGGGTGGCGCGTTTCACGGAGTACGTCGAGATCGTCGATCAGATGCTGAGCAACGAGGTGACCAGCTACAAGGGGAAGTACTACGCGGTCGAAGAGGCGATTCTGAATCCCCGGCCCCTGCAGAAACCCCGGCCGCCGATCATGATCGCGGCCATGGGGCCCGTGATGTTGAAAAAGGCGGCGCGCTACGCGGACATCTGGAACAGCCTCAGCTTCGTCGAGAGCTTCGAGGATCAGATGGCGGAGACCCGTGATCGGATCGCCAAGATCGACGAGCACTGCGCCACCATCGACCGGGACCCCGGCACGCTGCGGCGCTCCTATCTCATGTTCGACGCCAATGCGCGAAAGACCGGCGGGAAGTTCAACTACTACGAGTCGGAGTCGCTGTTCGTCGACATGGTCGGGCGCATAAGAGAGCTCGGAATGACCGACATCGGCATGTACTACCCCATGAGCGAAGAGCAGCTGCCGATGTTCGAGAAGATCGCCACCGAGGTCATCCCCGAGCTCAGGCGGCAATAATCTCCTCGAGGGCCGCGACGAACGCCGCATTCTCCTCGGGCCGACCGACGGTCACCCGCACGCAGTCCCGCAGCAGCGGGCTCGCGCCGCCGACATCCTTCACCAGCACGCCGCGCTCGCGAAGCGCGGCCACCGTGGTGCTGCCGGTCCCCGGCGCCGTGCGCATGAGCAGGAAATTCGCGCTGCTCGGCCAGACCTCGATGCTGTTCATGCCCTCGAGGCGCGCGTACAGCGTATCCCGATCGCGGACGATCTGCCGGGTCTGCGCCTGAAACAACGCATAGTGCTCGAGAGCGAGCTCGGCGCTCACCTGGGAGAGCACGTTGAGATTGTAGGGAAGCCGCAGCTTGTCGAGCTCGTTGATCCACGCGGGCGCCCCGGCCAGCACGCCGAGACGCAGTCCGGCGAGGCCGAGCTTCGAGACCGTACGCAGCACCAACAGATTCGGGCGCTCCCCGAGCTGGGGGAAAAAGCTCTTCTCTGCGAAGGGCGCATAGGCTTCGTCGACGACGACGACCCCAGGGCTCGCTTCCAGGATCGCTTCCACGTGGGCGACGTCGAACAGGTTACCCGTGGGATTGTTCGGGTAGGCGATGAAGGTGAGCGCCGGCCGGTGCCGAGCGATCGCCTCGAGGGTCCCGTCGATGCACAGGCTGAAATCAGACTCGTCGAGGGCCACGCTCTCGAAGCGCCGGCCCGTCGCACGGGTCACGAGCGCGTACATGGCGAAGCTCGGGTCCGGCGCGAAGACGACGCTGCCCGATCCGCCGATGGCCAGGATCAGCAGCTGGATGAGCTCGTCTGAGCCGTTACCGAGGAGCAAGTCCGCGCAAGCCGGCACGTCGAGGGCGTCCCGCAGACGATCCTTCAGCCGCCCGGCCTTCGGATCCGGGTAGCGGTTGACGTCGACGGCGCGCAGCCGCTCGATCCACTCGGCTTTCAGCTCCGCGGGCCACGGGTAGGGGTTCTCCATGGCGTCGAGCTTGATGAGGCCTGCGGCATCGGCCACCGAGTAGGCGGAGAGCGCGCGCACCTCCGGCGCGATCAGGCGCGCGATGTGTTCGTCGATGGCGCGGTCGTCCCGGGGACTCAACTGGCAGTCCTCAGTCCCGGCCGGCGTCGGGCAGGCGCATCTCCGCGGAACGCGCGTGGGCCGTCAGGCCTTCCCCGCGGGCGAGGGTCGCCGCCGCCGGCGCGAGACGCGCCGCCCCCTCGGGCGAGCAGCCGATGAGACTGGTGCGCTTCTGGAAGTCGTATACCCCCAGCGGCGAGGAGAAGCGCGCGGTGCTGGCGGTCGGCAGCACATGGTTGGGGCCCGCGCAGTAGTCGCCGAGGGCCTCCGGTGTGTGGTGGCCGAGGAATACGGCGCCCGCGTGACGGATGCCCGGCAGGAGCCCCTCGGGGTCATCCACGGACAGCTCCAGATGTTCCGGCGCGATGCGGTTGGAGAGCGCCACGGCCTCGTCCAGGTCCCGCACCCGGATCAGCGCGCCCCGGGAGGCCAGCGCCCCGGCGATGATGTCGCGGCGCTCCATGCCCGGCAGCAGGCGATCGACCGCCGCGTCGACGGCATCGATGAAGTCCCCATCGGGGCAGAGCAGTATGGCGCGCGCCTGCTCGTCGTGCTCGGCCTGGGAGAAGAGATCCATGGCGATCCAGTCGGCGGAAGATCCCCCGTCGCTTACGACGAGGATCTCGGAAGGGCCGGCGACCATGTCGATGCCGACGACGCCGAAGAGCTGGCGCTTGGCTTCCGCGACGTAAGCGTTACCGGGACCGACGATCTTATCCACCGCCGGCAGCGTCTCGGTGCCGAAGGCGAGCGCCGCCACTGCCTGGGCGCCGCCTACCGTGAACAGCGCGTCGACGCCCACGACGTGGGCGGCCGCCAGGACCAGTTCGTTCAACGCCCCGTCCCGGGCGGGCACGGTCATGACGACCTCACCGACCCCGGCGACGCGGGCCGGGATCACGTTCATCAGCACCGAGGACGGATAGGCGGCCTTGCCGCCGGGGACGTACACCCCAACCCGATCCAGGGGCGTTACCTGCTGTCCGAGCAACGTGCCATCGGGCTCGCGGTAGCTCCAGGAGTCCTGGCGCTGGCGCTCGTGGAAAGCGCCGATGCGTTCGGCTGCGAACTCGAGCGCCTCTCTCTCGGAGGGCTGCAATCCGACGAACGCCGCCGCGAGACGCTCGGCACCAACCCGCAGCGAGTACGCGTCGGCCGGATCGAGACCGTCGAATTTCCGTGTGTAGTCGAGCAGCGCCGCGTCACCGCGGCTGCGCACATCCTCGACGATGTCGCCGACGACCTTCTCCAGGCGCGCATCCCGCCCGGCGTGGGCACCCAGGAGATCGCGGAATCGGTCGTCGAAATCCCCGTCGCCGGTGGCAAGGCGCCGCATGCCGCTCATCGCGCCGCCGCTCCCTCCGCCCCGTTGCCCGCGATCGTATCAGCCAGGGCGTCGATGAACGCCCGCATGGGCGCGTGTTTCATCTTCATGGATGCCTTGTTGGCGATGAGCCGTGAGCTTATGGCGCACACCTCGTCGATCTCCACGAGCCCGTTGGCCGCGAGCGTGCTGCCCGTGTCCACCAGATCGACGATGCAATCGGCGAGCCCGACCACCGGGGCGAGCTCCATGGATCCGTACAGCTTGATAATCTCCGCCTGCACGCCGGCGGCGGCGAAGAATCGACGGGTGGTGTCCACGTACTTGGTCGCCACCCGCGGTCGCCTGGGCAGGGTATCGACGCCGTCCCGTGCCGCCACGACCATGCGGCAACGGGCGATGCCCAGATCCAGCGGCTCGTAGAGTCCCTCGCCGCCGTGCTCCAGCAACACGTCCTTGCCCGCGATGCCGAGATCCGCCGCGCCGTGCTCGACGAAGGTCGGCACGTCCTGGGCCCGCAGCACCATCAGCCGCACGCCGTCCCGGTTCGTTTCGAACACGAGCTTGCGGCTGGTATCCGGATCATCGTCGGGGCGAATACCCGCCGCGTCGAGCAGAGGCAGCGCCTCCCCGAGTATGCGGCCCTTGGAAATCGCGATAGTGAGCATGAGACGGCTTGCGCTCAGCCGGGAACGCGTCGAATGCGAGCGCCAAGCTTGGCGAGCTTCTCCTCGATTCCTTCGTAACCCCGATCGATGTGATAGATACGGTCGACGATAGTATCACCGTCCGCCACGAGGCCGGCCAGCACCAGGCTCGCCGAGGCGCGCAGGTCCGTCGCCATGACCGGTGCGGCCGTCAACTGATCCACGCCCTGGGTGACCGCCGTATTGCCCTCGAGACGGATGTCGGCGCCCATGCGTTGCAACTCGTGCACGTGCATGAACCGGTTCTCGAACACGGTCTCCGAAATCACGCCGGTGCCGTCCGCAACGACGTTGAGCGCCGTGAACTGCGCCTGCATGTCGGTGGGGAATGCCGGGTAGGGCGATGTGCGCACGGAGACCGCGGACGGTCGCCGGCCGTTCATGCTCAGCCTGATCCAATCCTCGCCGATCTCGAGGTCGGCGCCCACCTCCTCCAGCTTCTCCAGGATCGCCTCGAGCATCGCCGGCCGCGTGTCCTTGATCTTGACGTTGCCGCCGGTGATGGCGGCTGCCACGAGGAACGTGCCGCTCTCGATGCGATCCGGGAGAACGTTGTAGTGGGTGCCGGACAACGAATCGACGCCGTCGACCGTGATCGTGTCGGTGCCGGCTCCTTCGATCATGGCGCCCATCGCGATAAGGCAGTTGGCGAGATCCACGACCTCGGGTTCCCGGGCCGCGTTCTCGATCACGGTGGTGCCCTTGGCGAGAGTCGCCGCCATCATGAGATTCTCGGTGCCGGTCACGGTCACGAGATCCATCACGAGCCGGGTGCCCTTGAGGCGCTTGGCCTTGGCGCGGATAAAACCGCCCTCGACCTGAATATCGGCGCCCATCTTGGTGAGCCCGTGGATGTGCAGATTCACCGGGCGCGAGCCGATGGCGCAACCGCCGGGCAGCGACACGAGCGCCTCGCCGTGACGGGCCAGCAACGGCCCCAGGACCAGTATCGATGCCCGCATGGTCTTGACGAGCTCGTAGGGCGCGTAGAATTCGCGGATGCTGCTCGAATCCACTTCGATGTTCATGGTCTCGTCGACAACCAGGTTGACGCCCATGCGTCCCAGCAACTCCATGGTGGTGGTGACGTCGTGCAGGTGGGGGATGTTCCCGACAGTTACCGGCCCGTCGGCGAGCAGCGTCGAGGCGAGGATCGGCAAGGCGGCGTTCTTGGCCCCGGATATCCGGACCTCGCCCTGGAGGGGTGCACCGCCTGTAATGATGAGTTTGTCCACGCTTTTCGCTTCCGCCTGTTCGAGTTTAGCCTTGCAGAGCCTGCCACTGCTCGGGCGTATAGGTCTTGAGAGAAAGCGCGTGCACGGCCTCGGTGTCGAAGCGGTCGCCGAGCGCCGCATACACCAGGCGATGCTGGGCAATCATGTTCTTACCGGCAAACGCGTCCGACACGACGACGGCGGAGAAGTGCCTGCCGTCTCCGCTGACTTCCACGTGATCGCCGGCGAATGCCGCCTCGATGACTGCCTTCAACTCTTCCGGATTCACGTTCTCGCATCACCTCGATTTCCCGTCAGCACAGGCTGCAGGTTCGCCGCATCGGCGAGCGCAATCATCTGGGCCGGCAGATTCAAAAACTCGACGCGCCCTCCCCGTCTCCCCGCCTCGCGAAGCCATTCCACGAGCAGCGCGAGACCGGCGCTGTCGGTATGGGTTACTTCCCGCAGGTCGATCTGGACGACGCCATCGCCGGAGAACATCTCGTCGCTGTCGCGCCACAGTGCGTTGACAGAGTCGAACGTCATCGCGCCGGACACGCCGAAACTTCGTGTGTCGTGGCGCTGGACGCGCGCCCGATGCCGTTCTCGATCGTCGGGGTTCACGATGACGTCCTAGCTCCCGCCTTCCGCCGCCTTGCTGTACAGGAACTGGCCGATGACCTGTTCGAGCACGATGGCCGACTGGGTCAACAGAATTTCCCCGCCTTCGGTCAGGAACTCTTCGTCGCCACCCGCCTCGAGGCCGATGTACTGCTCGCCGAGAAGGCCGGCGGTGAAGATGCTCGCCGACGTGTCCAGCGGGATGCGGGCGTACCGGGGATTCACCGAGAAACCGACCACCGCCTGGTAGGTGTTGTCATCGAAGTCGATTTCCGTGACGCGGCCGACGCGCACGCCGGCCATGGTAACGGGGGCGCGCACCTTCAGGCCGCCGATGTTTTCGAACCGGGCGGTCAGCTGATACCCGTCCGGAGCTGTCAACTCGGCGAGATTGCTTACCTTCATCGCCAGCATCAGCAACGCGGCCAGTCCAAGGGCGACGAATACGCCTACGCCGATCTCTACGGATTTGGTATTCATGGTTTGCGTCCGGATGGTTTCCTCAATTGAACATCAGCGCCGTCAGTACGAAGTCCAGCCCCAGCACCGCCAATGACGAATGCACGACCGTGCGCGTGGTCGCGGCGCTCACGCCTTCCGAGGTCGGCACCGAATCATAGCCCTCGAACACCGCGATCCACGTGACCACGACGCCGAAGGCCAGGCTCTTGATGACCCCGTTCAAGATATCGTCGTTCACGTCGACCGCCGATTGCATCTGAGACCAGAACGCGCCCTCGTCGACCCCGAGCAGGCCGACCCCGACGAAGTAGCCGCCCAGCACGCCGACGGCGCTGAACATGGCAGCCAGCAACGGCATGGAGATCACGCCGGCCACGAACCGGGGAGCGACCACCCGCCGCAGGGGGTCCACCGCCATCATCTCCATGCCGTCTAGCTGCTCGGTGGCCTTCATGAGGCCGATCTCCGCAGTCAGGGCGGAGCCCGCGCGGCCAGCGAACAGCAGGGCCGAAACGACCGGCCCGAGCTCACGCACCAGCGAGAGCGCGACCACTACGCCGAGGGACTCCTCGGCACCGAAATCGACCAGCGTATTATAGCCCTGCAGGCCGAGCACCATGCCGACGAAGACGCCGGAAACCACGGTGATGATCAGGGACCGGACG
>Ga0070727_10005276_pt1 | contig 10627 bp, 12 predicted proteins | sample tdAd472_FD_66722 | JGI IMG/M metagenome (GOLD analysis project Ga0070727, IMG submission 66722) | Marine sediment microbial communities from the Atlantic coast under amendment with organic carbon and nitrate - tdAd47.2 | ecosystem: Environmental > Aquatic > Marine > Coastal > Sediment | place... | reverse complement strand
GCCGAGGCGAGCATCGCCTCCGGGCGCTCAGACTAGTGTGCGGATCTTTTTCCTCGTGGTCGGCTTACGTCCTCGTCGCTCCGCTGCGAGGCACATGAGTGCCTCTCACTGCGCTCCTGCGGGCGCGCTCGACCACGAGAAAAAATCTCTCGCACACTAGTTTCCGGCGAGCGCGCCACCGGTCAGCCTTCGCCGAGGAGCTTGCTCATCGACGCTTCGTCGACCGGTGTGAAGGAATACGATTCCATCTCCTTCGACGTCACCCACGCGTACTCCTTGACCGCGCGACAATGCAGCTCGTCACTGAGCAGCGCGCACTCGTAGAGATACAAGTCGACGGCGTACCTTTCGTACGGATGGTTCACGAACGAAATGAGCTGGCCCACCTCGACGCTGGCACCGAGGCGTTCGCCCACTTCGCGCGCCAACGCCGCCTCGTCGCTCTCGCCGTCTTCGACGCGCCCGCCCGGAAAATCCCAAAGCAACGGCAGCACGGCGGTCTCACGGCGCTGGGTGATCAGATACCGCCCTTCACGCTCTACGAGGGCGGCCACCACGCGAATGGTCTTTGTCTCCGAGGGCACGATGCGGGATATAGCATCCCATCCCCAGTGTGTTTACATTGGGTAGTGGTGCACGATCTCGCGCGGAGGCCGCTCGACGTTGAGCACGGGACTCGTGATCAGATCCCGGCCCGCCGCAATGAAGAAAAGCGACTCGCCGACCGTAGGGAGCCCCTCCGAGGCGCTGATGGCACCATTGTCGTGGAACTTGAGGCCACCCGAGACCGTGCTTCGAAGTGCGAGGTGGCCGGCAAGCCACTCGCCGCTCCGGCGATCGCGGACGCCCACACACACGTTCCGGCGCACGTGGTATTCACTGTTACGAGTCACGAAAATGCGATGAATTCGGCGTTCTTTGCCCAAATAGCCCATAAAAAACCTCCTCGGGCGCTACGATAGGATGCAGAGCCACCTTACATGTGGGATAAAGTAGGACCAAGAAACTGGCGGCGTCCGCTCCTGTTGCAGCCGGACAACTTCACGCCCCCGGAGCGAACGCCCTGGGGAGGCCGCCGAATCGCCGACGGCCTTAAGCTGAACGCGGGTTTAGAGGTTCGCGGGGCGGTGGGAGAAGCCTGGGAGCTCTCGGTGGAGCCCGATTTCCCAAGCCGGATCGTCGACGGGCCGACGCTGGACGAGGTGCTCCGCTCCGACGCTGCCCTCCTCGGGAGAGAGGCTGCGCTTGGTTCGACCGCGTTGCTGGTGAAGTTGGTCGATGCCGCGGACGATCTTTCGGTCCAGATTCATCCCGCCGACGCCGACCCGCTTCTCGCCACGGATGAGAGTGGAAAACCGGAGGCCTGGTACATCATCGACGCGGAGCCCGGGGCGGGCTTGTACCTCGGTTTTCGCGGCGGCGTGTCGCGGCGCGACGTCGAGAAAGCAATCGATGACGAGGGAGAGGTCGACGCGCTGATGTCGTTCGTTCCGGTGTCTCCCGGAGACGTGTTCCTGATCGAGCCGGGAACGCCTCACGCGATCGGCAAGGGAGTCCTGTTGCTCGAACCGCAACGTGTCTCTCCAGGGAAACGCGGCATCACGTACCGCTACTGGGACTGGAACCGCAAGTACGATGCTGCTGGGCAACTCGACCCAGGCGGGCAACCTCGTGCGCTTCACCGGGAACGCGCCCTCGATGTCACGCACTGGGAAGGCCCACGGGAGGACGCGCTCCTCGATCGTGTGTGCCACCGGGCAGGGCCCGCTGCGATCGATGGTGCAGCGAGCCTAGAAGTCCTCGCGGGCGATGAAGGACCTATCGGGTCGGAGTTTTTTTTCCTGCAACGCCTGTCCGGCTCGGGCGACGTCGAGCTTCCTGCCGACGACCGGTTGCGCTCGCTCACCGTTTTGGATGGGTGCCTCGCGCTGCACCATGGTGAAGCCGTGCTGGAGCTGGGGCGCGGTCAGACCGCAGCCCTTCCCGCGTGTCTCGGTCCACTGCGCGTCGAGTTGGATGCCGCGCACGCCATGCTTTGCGCATTGGCTTGACGAGCCCATCCCCGCGTAAGACAGTGCCGCGCCTTGGCCCACGTGGAATACCGGCCTTTCATCTCGATCGTCATCCCTGTCTACAACGAGGAAGCGATCCTGCGTGCAGCGGTGGTGGACCTCGTCGATCAGCTGAGCGCCCTTCCGTGGTCGTATGAGCTCGTGCTCGCGGAGAACGGCTCGACCGACCGAACCGTTGCGGTGGCGGCAGAGCTCGCGGGGCGCTTCGGCCAACTCGTGTGTCGACACACCGACGAGCCGAACTACGGTAAGGCGCTTCGAGAGGGTATCCTCCACGCCAGAGGCGACCTGGTCATTTGCGACGAGATCGACCTCTGCGATACCGACTTCTACGAGCGTGCCGTCGCGGTATTGCAAGACCCATCGGTGGACTTCGTCGTGGGCTCGAAGGTCATGGAGGGCGCCACGGACGCGCGGCCCTTGTATCGACACCTCGGCACGGTCGTGATCAACGGCGTGCTCAGGGTCACCCTCGGATTCAGAGGGACCGATACCCACGGACTCAAGGCCTTTCGGCGGGAGCCGGTTCAACCGATCGCCCGTGCCTGCCTGGTCGACGGCGATCTCTTCGCGTCCGAGCTGGTCATCCGGGCGGAGCGTGCCGGCCTCGGCGTCCAGGAGATCCCGGTTCAAGTCTTGGAGAAGCGGCCCCCGACGATCGGATTGGCAAGACGAGTGCCCAACGTCTTGAAGAACTTGGCTAAGCTGTTCATCGCAATCCGGATCAAACGGTGAGTCTGAGACTGGCATCCATATCGATCGATCTAGACGAGGTGCCTCGTTACGCGGCGATCCATGGCCTCGAGACCCCAGGAGGACCGGGCGCGCATGCGGTGTACGACCGCTGCGTGCCTCGGCTCACCGCATGGCTGGATGACGAATCGATTCGTGCCACCTTCTTTGCGATTGGGGAGGACCTCGAACGCGAAGAGAACCGCAAGAGAATCGCGACGCTCCATCGCGCGGGCCACGAGATCGGGAATCACTCGTATCACCACCACTACGATCTCACGCGCCGCGCAGCAGCGGACATTCTCGAAGACGTCGAACGGGGTGCCGAGGTCATCGAGGAGGCCTGCGGAAAGCGGCCGACCGGTTTTCGCGCGCCCGGGTACACCGTCAGCGACCCGCTGTTCGGCGCGCTCGAGGCATCAGGCGTCGAATATGACTCCAGCGTCTTTCCGTGTCCAAGCTACTACGCCGCCAAGGCTGCAGCCCTGGCCGCGATCAAGGTTCGGGGCCGAAAGAGCGCAAGCATGTTGGACACCCCAGCCGTGCTACGCGCGCCGAGGGAGCCGTACCGGGTCGGGCGGCCGTACTGGCGAAGGGGGGACGGCGTGTTGGAGCTGCCGATCGGCGTGACCCCCCTGCAGCTCCCGTACATCGGCACGTCTCTGGTGCTGCGCGGCGAGCGAATCGCTGAACGACTCACCAAACAGATGCTCGGAAGGGAGCTGATCAACCTCGAGCTTCACGGATTCGATGCAGCCGATGCTGCCGAGGACGGGCTCGAAGCGCTCGCGCCCTACCGCGCGGACCTGAAAAGGACAGCGGCCAACAAGATCCGCTCGCTCCGCACGGCGATTCGGCTGATTCGAGAAGCGGGTTACGAGCTGGTCACGCTCGATGAGGCCGCGAGTCGGTTCAGGTCCCAACCCAACCGGTAGACTCTCGGCTCTGAACCGCGCGAACCGCAAGCTCGTCGGCGTGCTCGTTGAGCCGCACGCCCTGATGGCCACGGACATGAAAAAGCTTGGTGTCGGGATGCGCGTCGAGCGCCTGCCGTACCTTGGCGACCAGCCCTTTGTTGGCTTTGACTTTCCAACCCTGGGTCAGCACTCCGATCGAATACTTCGAATCGGTGTAGAGACGTAACGGCCTGCCGAGCTCATGGGCAAGCTCCACGGCGCGAAGAATCCCGGTGAGCTCCGCGATGTTGTTCGTGGCCTCGCCGATGTACTCGCTGAGCTCGCGCATCTGGTCCGCCCACATGGCGACCGCGCCTACCCCAGCGGGGCCCGGGTTCCCACTGCACGCGCCGTCCGCGTAGACCAGAACCTCGTCGCCCTCGGGCTTATCGGGTGCCCCGTCTGAGGCGCTCGAGCGCTTCTTCTTGGACTTGGAGGGCTTTTTGACCGCTTCGCCGGGGCCGCAAAACGAGTCCGGCTCGATTTTCTGCGCGCCGGCGGGCGGCTTGAGGTTTGAGGCGCTCGCAAAATACGCCCGCCCGTCGTTGGGCTTGTAGCGCACCTCGACCCTGCCGTCCTTGGAAACGAGCTCCCCGCTCGCATCGCAACGGGCGAGCACCTCGGCATTGCGCAACCGCATTCGGCGCCACGGCATGCGGCACGCGTTAGCACGAGGGCTTGCTCCGTGAAAAGAACTTCCTACCCTCGGCTGGTGTCTCGCTCGCTCAAGGTGGCCGCCGTAGTCTCGATTGCGATGGCCGCGCTGCTCTTCGCGGCGATGCAGCGCGGTCGCACGCTTCGGGCAAGCCAAGCGCTCCACGATCTGCCGCGCACCGCGCGAGCCGTGCTGCGAATCGACACTCGGGCGCTCGAGGGCACGGCGGCAGCCAAGACGCTCGTCGATGCATTGGTGGCCGAGGAACAGCTCAGCGAGATCGAAGCGATATGCGGTCTGGACCCGCTCGCCGCCCTGAGCGAAGCCACGGTTTGGGTGCGCGGGCCCGAAGATCAGCCCTTTCAATCGATCGGGCTGATGTTGCGAGGGCGCACCGTGGACGCTGCAACGCTGGCGGAGTGTCACCGTTTGTTGGTCGAAGCCCGAGGCGGCTCGATCGTCCGTCTCGAAGGTCCCGCCGGGCCAGTTCTGGCGAGCCGTGATCGTCAGAGTGCGATCGCACTGCTCGACGGCCGGACGATCGTCACGGGCTCGGTCAGAACCGTCGCTGAGGCCATGGCGGTCCGGCTTGGCACGGCGCCCGCGCTCATTGAACGGCCCCGCATCGCCACGCTTTGGCCGAAAGTGAACGCAGGGGCGAGCGTCGCTGCGGTCCTCGACCCTCCAGAGCACTGGAAGTCGGCGCTCGAACGCGTCGCGAAGCTTGGCGACGAAGCATCCGCCATGCAGGGCGTGCAAAGCATGGCCTTGTCCGTCGGGTCCGGGAGCGCGCAGACGGTCGACGTGTATATCGACGTCACCGACGCGGAGTTAGCCACCCAAGACGCAGCCCTCATCAGGGCTTGGGCCGCATCGCCGCCGGACCCCGTGGAACCGCCGTGGACCGACGTACTGCGATCGGCGCGCGTACAGGTTCGTGAACGCACGATTGTGGTGACGCTCGACGTGTCTAGTCTTTCGGGGACTCGATAACGCTACTCCCGTCGGTGGAGCCACTGACGAAGAACTCGGACTGGCGGTACCGCTCGTCGATTCGCTGCAGCAAGATCTTGGTGACCGCCGCCGCTGGGACCGCGAGAAGCACCCCAGTGAATCCCAGCAGCTCCGCGCCGACCAAGAGCGCAAACAAGACGGCGATCGCAGAGATCCCGACGGTGCCGCCCATGATCTTCGGCGTGATCACGAAACCTTCCAAGCCCTGAATGACAGCGTGAACGCCGAGCACCCATAAAATCTGGGTCCAGCCTTGCCAATCGAGCGCGGTCATCAGCAACGCCGTGGCGAGCGCGAGGGTGCTCCCCACATACGGAATGAACGAAAGCAACCCCGCCATGATCCCGATCGGCAGCGCGAGAGGCACACCGATTACGCCATATCCCATGGAGTACAGGACTGCGAGGATGGCCATGACGGTGAACTGACCGCGGAAGAACTGCCCGAGGACCGCATCGACCTCGCGAAAGAAACCGTACGCCTTCGGCCGATGACGGGGAGGGATCAGCTCCCCTGCCTTGGCAACGAGGACATCGAAGTCGTAGAGCAGATAGAACGCAAACACCGGCACGATCAGCGCCGCGACGATGGCGCCGACCGCCGAAGCCGTTCCACCGAGGAGCCATTTCACCAATGCGGTTGCAGGGGTGTAGCCCTTGGTGACGACCGATTGAACGTCTAAGTGGAGCTCCTCGAAGGCCTGGCCCACCGACGTCGGAACCTCCAGCCCGTACTGGGCCAGCAGCGGCTCCCACTCGGCCCGGCTACGCGCCACGAGCCCAGGCAGCCGTCTTACGAAGCTGGCGATCTCCTCGTAGACCATCGGCGTGACGACCAGAATGAGAACGGCAGCCACGGCGAACACGCCCACCAAAAGCACGGCGATGCCGACAGCGCGCGCGATCGGTTTGCCGCGAAGCAGCCGACTCTCTTCGATGCGGTCGACCAGCGGGTCGAGCATGTACGCGATGAGGAAGGCAAAGAACACCGGCGCCAACACCCCGCGCAAGGTGTAGAGCAGCCAGCCCGTGGCGACCGAAAGGCCAAGCCAGAGTACCCAACGGGGAACCTTGTCACGCTCAGACATATGCGCCTTCTACCACAGGCATCACGCCTGCCGCCTGAAGCAATCGGGCGCGATGCCAAGCCGCCGGCGGGATGACTCGGTTGCGTCGATGAAGCGGGTCGTCACCGGGTCATGATACCCGCTCGCGAGCTTCAAATCCGGGTCTCCCTGTCGATAGAACTCCCCGATCCGGCGCATGCAGATTTCGCGCACGTACTTTCCGACGATCGAGGCCAGTGCGACCGGGAGGTGCCGCGCATCGGCATCGACCTCGAAGCGAACCTCGCCGACCCCGTCGATTATGTATCTCCGTTGGCCGCGACGTGCGGGGAGCGACGCGACTCGATGCGGCTCGAAGCGAGCGAGTCGTGACGCGTAGTCGCGAATGCCGCCGATCATTCCGCAGACAGCAAGCAACGGTGAACCGTGACGCGTCTGGACGGACGCAATCAGATCCTCGAAGAGCTCGAGGTCTACGGCGAGCTTGTTCTGGCCAGCCGCGAGCTTTGCGTTGAGCACCCCCGCACAGGCAACTCGGCTTTGCACGTCGACGATGCGAAGGCTGGAGCGGCCGACGAGCCGGTCGAGCAGCCCTTCGCCGTACGACACATCACCACCAAACGCCGGCAGCGGGAGATCGACGGCCCAACATTGCCCGGCAGTCGGCGCATCGGGACAGCACGCACGAAGGCGCTGGCGGGAATCGGGGAAGACGCGGTCGAGCAACCGGTCAGCCGAGCCCGGAAGCCCCGCGCCGCCCCGCTTCACCAACGCCAAGGCCACCGACTCGGTGAACCCCATTCGGCCAAACCCCCCGGTCTCCTTGCTGTCGGTGAGCCCCAGTGCGAGCCCTCTCGCGCACAGGGTAGCCCGTGGATAACGGGGTGCCTGGAGGGCGACCGACGTGGCCACCAGGGGCCCCAACCGCGGCCCCAGACCGTTCTCGTCGACCCCCATCACGAGCATGTTCGCCATGTACCACGGGGGCTGCAGCCGGCACCACCAGACCGGGATTGGCCAATTGGCCAAATCACGGTAATATTATGGTGTTGTGGTAGCTCGAACATACGCTGCCTCTGGGGACGACGATCAGATGCAGAGGGAAACCCCCATTGCCCGCATGGTGCGAGAGGCGATCGAAACGGTCGCTACGCCCGAGGTTCGGGTTCAGATCCTGCACCGCGCGCTCCACATGGCGCGCGAGCACGAGATCCCTGCGTCGGGGGAGCCGCTGCGCCGTTTCGCGGATAAGCATCTTCGAACCTCGTTGGCGTTCTATTTGGGCAACGAAGCCAGCGAAGCGGTGATGCAGAACCTGGCCCCCATGCTCACTCTCGCGGACCGCATCAGCTCGGAGCCTCCGCGCAAGACGGTGCGCAAGGACGAAACACGGAAGCTCGGTCGCGATCGCCAACACTCGGGCGTCACGCGCAAGGATCCCGCCGATCCACCGGAGACCGACACCTCGAAGTACCCCACCGTGCAACCCCTCGGCTCCGCGCTACCGATGGTCTTCGTCGCCACCCGCGATCGCGAACGATGCGATGGAATCGCGAAGCAGGTCGGCGACGCCGCTGCGGTTCAGCAGATCGAAGACGTCGTCGCGTTTCTCGACAATCTCAAGGCCACCGCATCGCTGAGCCCGCTCGTCGTGATCGATTGCGTCGCGGCATCGGTCCAGCCGTCGACGATCGCGACCCTAGCGCACGAGCTTCCGAGAAACTCGGGGGTGTTGGTTTGGGGCGCGACCGACCAACACCGGGACCTGACGGACTTAGCGACCCGCGATCGAGGCTGGCTGCGCTGCGGCGCCGAGGCGACGCCCGGCGATGTCGCGTCGCTGATCCACATGCTCCTCGGTAAGTAACCAACGGACCAGGTACGTGTCGCTCGCTGCGGCACTCGCACCGGTGTCTTCCTTGCGCGCGGTGTCGCTCAACCATGGCCAGTGCGGAGCCTGCTCCCGGCAGCCGAGATTTCGCTCTTTCGTCCCGCACCCGACGCGCAGGTGGAAGTGGTCGTCGTGTGCGTCACCGCGTGTTGGCTGGTGAAGAACCCAGGTGGCTCGAATCACAGCTTGCGGCGAGCGCTCGTAGCGGACCGCGTACCGCAGGAGGCGCGCCTTGAGCTCGTTGGAACAGAAGAGCCACTTCACGCGCGCTTGATCGTCCATGATCAGGGTACGCACGAGGTGCCAGTTGCGCGCTTCATCGAAGCGAAAAACGCGGTCGCGCACGGTCGCGAGGCCGAGACGATCGAAGCGCAGCCAGCCGTCGCTGAGGGCGGCTAGGCCGCCCGCGTCTCGCGCAAAGAACACAAGATCCGCATCGCGCCCGGTGCGGTGGGTCCGGTGCCGGGAATGTGCGCCTCCTTGGGGGGTCGATAGATCACCGACGCGAAGCGGGTGGCCACCTGGAAAAGCGTCCGCTACTTCACGCGCCGCCCGCTCGATCGCGCCCACCAGCGTTGGGGTGCCGAATCGGGTCCCCTCGCCGGGACGCAGCCGCCGATAGCCGTTTCCCCGATCTTCCAGGCGAACCGGGTCATGGAGGTATCCGTGGTCGGCGGTGCCGACCGAGATCGTCTGCCCCGCTGGCAGCGGCTCGCTCGCACACGAACAGATCGCTGTGATTACGACTGCCGTGAAAACCCTAACCATTCCAAATGCATCATAGCGCACGGTTCGGCTTGACGTCCCAAACCGGCCACGTAAGTTTGAGGGCTAACCGATGTCCGAGCAGAACGAAGGATTCATGGACCGCCTGAGCGCGCATCTCGACCGCGGCTGGGAGCTGGTGACGCAGGGTGACCTAAACGGCGCCATGGCGTCGGCCGAGCAGACCCTCGAGCTCGACGGCGATTCGCCCGATGCGCACAACCTCATCGGGTACATCCACGCCGCCAACGGGAACCTCGAGATGGCGCTCGAGCACTACCGCCAGGCCATCGATCTCGACGAGCACTACCTCGAGGCCATGCTCAATGCGGCCGAGCTCTTGATCCACCCGCTCGGAAGCTTTGCGGAGGCGATTCGCGTTCTCGACCAGGCCCTCGAGAGCTGTCAGACGGCGGACGACATCGCCGATGCCTCTGTGCTCAAGGTCGACGCGCTGCTCCAGCAGGGCGACCGCGCTGCGGCTGCAGAGCTGCTGGTGGGGCTCCCCGGGGGGCCCTTCGAAAACCAACAGCTCGAATTCCTGATCGGGCGAGCCCACTTCGAGCTCGACCAGACCGACGCCGCGGCAACTTTGATCGAACGCGCGGCTTCGCGCTCCGACGCGTCGCCAGACGTATTGTACTACCTCGGCCTGTTGCGTGATCGGCAGGGGCGCACCGACGAAGCGCCGCTCGCGTTCCTCAAGACCCGGCATCTCGACGGTCTTCTGCCGCGGCCTCCGTGGTCGCCCCCACACGCCCGCTTCGAAAAGATCGTGCAGAACGCATTGCGCGAGTTGCCCGCTGAGCTAGCGCAGCGGCTCGAGGGCAATCTGATCATGGTGACCGACCTACCCGGCCTGGAGGTGGTTGCGGAGGGTGTCGACCCGCGCACCCCGCTCCTGCTGGACGAAATGGCCACCACCGCAGGTGGCGAAGAACAGCGACGCCTGTTCGTGTACCAGCGCAACATCGAGCGCCTGATTCGTCACCCCCTCGGGCTGCAAGAAGACGTGCTCGAGATTCTGAATCGAGAGCTCGAGGCGCATTTCAACCGGCCAAAGGACGAGTCCGCTGGCACGAAGTTCTCGCCCAAGCGTCAGGGCTGAAGATCCGTAGGGGCCCCGCCGAGCGCCCGCCACACCCGATCCATATCCAGTGGCGCTGGCGCCTCGAGCTGTATGCGCTCGGCATCGTTCCAGCGCTCTCCGGCGAGCGAAGGAAAGCTCACCCGGGCGCAGTGAAGCATCACTCGGCGCGCCGCGACGACGCTTCCCTCGGGCAGCACTTTACGCCGCTCGCCCTGATACAGAGGATCGCCGAACAGTGGCGCGCCGGCTTTGGCTGCGTGCACGCGGAGTTGGTGGGTTCGACCGGTTTCTGGCCTGAGCCGAAGAAGTGTCGCACTCGGCGTGCGCGCAGCCACTTCATATCGGGTTACGGCTTCACGCTCGCCGCGACCCGGCTCCGCCACGCG
>Ga0070727_10005275_pt1 | contig 10629 bp, 9 predicted proteins | sample tdAd472_FD_66722 | JGI IMG/M metagenome (GOLD analysis project Ga0070727, IMG submission 66722) | Marine sediment microbial communities from the Atlantic coast under amendment with organic carbon and nitrate - tdAd47.2 | ecosystem: Environmental > Aquatic > Marine > Coastal > Sediment | place... | reverse complement strand
CATATAGAGCTGATACAACGCTTCCACATCGTCTTGCTCCGTGCCCCGAATAAAGGTATGGTCCCCTCGAATCACGGCTGTGCCCAATCTCCATCTGAACCGGGACGATGTGGCGCCCATAAGGAACCGGAGCCCGCGCGCTGGGCGTCAGGCCCCGGTACTACCTGCATAATTTGTGGAAAGACTAAAAACCGCTCTGGGCTTCGTCTTTTTTTCCATTGCGAAAATCGATCCACGCGCGAAACAATGCGTTGTAGAAGTCAATAAACGCATCCGCCTTAGGGGTGGAAATCTGCCTGATGTGCTTCATGTAATCACTCCGGGTTGTCCTCAATCCGCGCTTATTAGAGCATATTTTAGCGGACGCTACAAGTTTGAATCCACACCGCCTTTTCAGGATGCCGGATTTCGGGGATCTTTATTTACGAAGAGCGGAATGGTCACCGTCAGGGCATCGACCAATGCCGGGGCCTCCTCCCCGATGGCAAGCAGATCACGCAAGAACGTCAACTTCACTTCGGGGGCCAGTTCCTGGGCTCGGCGAGGCGCACGACTGATAAAACGGAGGCGACGGGTCCGCAACGGCCTGTATCCCGACGGTAGCACGCCCTCAGGTCTCCGTCTGTGTCGGTGTCTTGGATTCCGCAAAGGTGGGAAATACCGTTTGCAGGGCTTCAATAATAAAGCACAGGAGCGCCTGGTAGTCACTACCGATACTCGTACATAGCGCACTCTGGGCACGCTCCGGCCGTTTGGAAAGGCATTTCATATGTCGCATAATTACTTCCTTCCTTGCTCCCTCAGGCGTGGCGCCCTGCGAAAGCTATCACGCCAGGACGCTATGGTCCGACGTCTCCATGGTGGGACAGCCCGACGAACCGTCAGGGCGTGGTGTCCGTGCCACCCAAAAGGCCCGACAAGTCGGTAATATCGGAACTCTCTTTGGCGATTACCGCCGTCGATACGGCAAATAAGATGTCGGACAACAGGGTAAAAATGGCTGCCAGGCTGAATTCTTCAGTCTGCGCCTGACGGGGCGCACGACTCAAAATCCTAAGATGTTTCAAAGCATTATCCTCTCGAAAAAAATCCTACGGGGAAAGGGCTGTGCCACACACTCCACTTACACGGTTTCGGTGGTCGTTTCCTCGGTCACAGGCGTTTCCTTCGTGGTGTAGAAATTTGATAGCGCTCCAGCAATACCGGAAGCCAGGGCCAGTTTCTGGCCAGTCGTAAATTCATCGGCCCGATGGGGCGCACGTGTCAGCAGGTGCAAATGTTTCAACAGTCTGGTCCTTATTAGTCACGGGGTTCCTCAGAGCATAACACACCGGTCCGCAGCGGTAGAAGTCGTCTGCCTACTGTACCGATGTCACCGGGAGGATGTTACAACCCCTTGGTTTAATTACCTGATCAACGTGAAAGGTTCCCTGATGGCTGACAAAGACGCCGACTTTTTCGCAGCCCCTATGAAAAAGGCCCGAAAACAACCGACGGGCGGCGTCTTCGGGCCTGAACTAACAGGGGTAACCAGCCTCCTACGCGGGGAGTCCTTCCCGGGCAAGGCTGTCGTAACCGTGGGAATCACGGGCCTGCAAGGTGGACTCGCCGGTCAGGTATAGGTCTACGGCGCGCGCCGCCTCCCGTCCTTCGTGGATGGCCCATACCACCAGGGACTGACCACGTCGGGCGTCACCTGCGACAAAGTAATTCTCTCTCGAGGTCTTAAAGTCTTTCGTATTGGCGGCAATGCCCTGGCCAAAGCGGTTACGCTCCAGTTCCAGGTCAAGTTCGCTCACGAAGGTGTCGGTCTCGGGCTGGGTGAAGCCCATGGCCAGGAGCACCAAATCAGCGGGCAAGCGCTTCTCCGTACCCGGCACTTCCTGCATCTGACGACGGCCCGTTTCATCGGGCTCGCCCCACTCCAGTTCGACGGTGTGCAGCGCGCAAACATTGCCATTGCCATCGTCTTCAAAGGACTTGGTCAGGATACTGTATTTCCGCTCGCCACCTTCTTTGTGACTGGAGGAAGTGCGGAAGACGAAGGACCACTGGGGCCAGGGATTGTTGGCAATACGGTCCACCGGGGGCTTTGGCATCAACTCGAGATTCACCAGCGATTTGCACCCCTGACGAAGACTGGTCCCAACGCAATCCGAACCGGTATCACCGCCACCAATCACGATGACGTGCTTGTCTGTGGCGAGAAGCTCTTCCTCTTTAACGGTCTTGCCCATGACGCGGCGGGTCTGCTGGGGCAGGAAATCCATCGCCGGGTAGATACCTTTGAGGTCCGACCCGGGCACGTTCATACCCTCAAAGGTGCGGCTTTTGGTCGAACCAATCGCGATCAGCACGGCATCATACTGGTCAAGCTTGCTGGTCGGCACATCGACACCCACTTCCGCGTTGCAGATGAACTCGACGCCTTCGGCCTTCAATTGTTCCACGCGGCGGAGGACAATTTCCTTGTCCAGCTTGAAATTGGGAATGCCATACATGAGCAGGCCACCCGGTTCATCGGAGCGTTCATAGACCACAACACTGTGGCCGGCGCGATTGAGCTGTTGCGCGGCCGCCAGCCCGGCAGGACCGGAGCCGATGATGGCGACGGTCTTTCCGGTACGCTCTGCGGGGGTCTGGGGCGTAACCCATCCTTCCCGCCATCCGCGGTCGGCGATTTCCCGTTCGTTGATCTCGATAGTGACCGCTGGCTCGTTGATACCGAGCACACACGCCGTTTCGCACGGTGCTGGGCAAACACGGCCGGTAAACTCAGGGAAATTGTTGGTCGAATGAAGCACCCGAAGGGCCTCTTCCCAATCATCTTCCTTCATCAACTCGTTGAAATCAGGAATCTGATTACCCAGGGGGCAACCGCTGTGACAAAACGGAATACCACAATTCATGCAGCGGTAGGCCTGCTCGGTGATCCGCTCCGGGGGCAACGAATTTGAGAACTCTTTATAGTGCTTCAAGCGCTCTTCTGGTGCTTCGTCCTGCGCGATTTCGCGGTCGTAGACCATAAAGCCTTTTTCTTTATCAGGAAGCATGCGTAACCTCCGATTGTTCCTGCTGCTGCTGCTTCAAGACGCGGGCGTAGTCGCGCGGCATCACCCGGACAAAGCGCTGTACTTCCTCATCCCAGTTTTCCAGAATCTTCTTTGCGACCGAGCTGTCGGTATATTTCACATGCTCTTCCAACATGCTTCGCAATTCAATAACACTTTCTTCGTGAAGGGCCTTCAGGTCGACGCTGCCCATATTGCAGCGCACCGAAAACGTACCGCCCTTGTCGTAGATATAGGCAATACCACCGCTCATTCCTGCGGCGAAGTTACGACCTGTCTCACCCAGGACGGCGACACGGCCACCGGTCATATACTCACAACCATGGTCGCCTACGCCTTCTACCACCGTCCACGCACCACTGTTTCGCACCGCAAAGCGCTCACCTGCGACACCGCGGATAAATGCTTTCCCGGAAGTAGCGCCGTAGAGGGCCACGTTTCCGATGATAATATTGTCGGCCGCGTCACCTACGAACTCTTCAGGTGGCGAGACGATGATCTTGCCGCCGGACAATCCTTTTCCGACGTAGTCATTGCTTTCCCCGATAATGTTCAAGGTCACGCCCTGGATAACAAAGGCACCAAAGCTATTGCCACCGACGCCTTTGCAATCAATCCAGATGGTGTCTTCGGGCAATGCACCGCTGTACATACCCAAGCCATGACGACGGGTCAATTCACTGGAAAGCATGGTGCCCACGGTGCGGTTGACGTTTTTAATATCCACCGCAATACGGACGGAATCCTTGTTTTCCAAGGTGGCCGCCGCTTCCTTAATCAAGGTGTGGTCCAACGCACCTTCCAGACCGTGGTCCTGCGTCTTGCTATGATAGAGGGTCGAGTTTTCCCAGGCCTTGGAGACGTGTAGCACCCGGGAGAAATCCAGGTGGCGCGCCTTCCAGTGTTCGGGTAAGGGCGAGAACTTCAACATGTCCGCCCGACCAATCATTTCTTCCATTGTCCGGAAACCAAGCTGGGCCATAATCTTGCGGCACTCTTCTGCGACGAAGAAGAAGTAGTTCACCACATGTTCCGGCTTACCCTTAAACTTCTTCCGGAGCTCGGGGTCCTGCGTAGCAATACCGACCGGGCAAGTATTCAGATGACACTTGCGCATCATGATGCAGCCGGAGACAATCAGCGGAGCCGTCGCGAAGCCAAATTCGTCGGCACCAAGCAATGCGCCGATAGCCACATCACGACCGGTCTTCATCTGGCCATCGACCTGGACCCGGATGCGGTCCCGCAGGTCATTTTCCACGAGCACCTGATGAGTCTCGGAGAGCCCCAGTTCCCAGGGAAGACCCGCGTATTTAATCGACGTCTGAGGCGACGCACCCGTTCCGCCATCATGACCACTGATAAGTACCAGATCGGCCTTACCCTTGGATACACCGGCAGCAATCGTTCCCACACCAACCTCAGACACCAGCTTCACGGACACGTTGCCGTGCACGTTGGCATTCTTGAGGTCGTGGATCAACTGGGCCAGATCCTCGATGGAGTAAATGTCGTGGTGCGGCGGCGGAGAAATCAATTCCACCCCCGGTGTCGAATAGCGCACCTTGGCGATATTGTCAAAGACCTTGTGACCGGGGAGCTGTCCGCCCTCACCGGGCTTGGCACCCTGGGCCATTTTGATCTGAATCTCGTCGGAGTTCACCAGGTATTCGTTGGTCACTCCGAAGCGACCCGAGGCCACCTGCTTAATGGCACTGCGCCGCAGATCACCGTTCTCATCTTTTTCAAAGCGACGGGGATCTTCCCCACCTTCACCCGTGTTGCTCCGACCGCCAATACGGTTCATCGCAATAGCAAGGTTTTCATGGGACTCGCCACTGATGGAGCCATACGACATGGCACCGGTGCAGAAACGCTTCACGATTTCCGAAGCGGGCTCCACCTGCTCCAACGGGATGGCATCGCCTTCCTTGAATTCCATGAGACCGCGTAAGGCGGCCAGGGTCCGCGAGCGGTTGTTCACCTCTTCGGCGAACTCGTCATAGGTCTGCTGGTTGTTCAGGCTCGTTGCGTGTTGGAGCTTGGCGACCGTTTCGGGATTCCACTGGTGAAATTCACCACGTCGACGCCAGCGATAGGCCCCTCCCACATCCAACTCGGGGCGGCGGGCCGGCTTCTCAGGATAGGCCATAGCGTGACGAAGGAGAACTTCCTGCGCCACTTCCTTAACACCGATACCCTCGATACGGGAGGCCGTACCGGAGAAACAGCGCTCGACGAGGGCCGTATTCAGACCGACCGCTTCAAAAATCTGGGCACAACGATAACTCTGCTGGGTCGAGATGCCGATTTTCGACATAACCTTCAACAGACCTTTTTCGGCGGCCTCGATGTAGTTCTTGTGGGCCGTACCCGGCTTCTTCTCCACCACCATCTCGCGGTGCTTGAGATCGTCCAGGGTTTCGAGGGCGAGATAAGGATTAACCGCACCCGCACCGTAGCCTGTCAGCAGCGCGAAGTGCATGACTTCCCGCGCTTCGCCCGTCTCAACAATGAGGCCGCATTCGCTCCGTTTGTGCTTGTGCACGAGGTATTGGTGTACCGCACCCGTGGCGAGCAGACTCGGAATAGCCGCGTGGGTCTTGGATACACCCCGATCCGACAGAATAATCATCGTCGCACCGTCTTCGAGGGCCTTGAGGGCATCCTTGCAGATTACATGGAGCGCATGGTCCATCTCGGCAGGCCCTTTGGCCACTTCAAACAATGTCGAGACTACAGCCGGACGGAATCCGTCCCGGTCCAACTTCTTAATGAAGGTGAGCTGGGCATTGGTCAACAAGGGCGACTTCAGGTGAAGTTGCTTGCAGTCCTCGGGCGATTCGCCAAGCAGATTACCTTCCCGACCAATATCCGTTTCCAGCGACATGACAATGTCTTCGCGGATGGGGTCAATGGGAGGGTTGGTTACCTGGGCAAACAACTGCTTAAAGTAGTTGAAGAGCAATTGGGGTCGGGGTGACAAGACCGCGAGGGCCGCGTCGTTACCCATGGAACCCGTGGGCTCTTTGCCATCTTCCGCCATGGGCGCAAGAATCATTTCGAGATCTTCGCGCGTATAGCCGAATACCTGCTGACGTTCCAGCAAGGCCGTGTCTTCGACGACGGGATCGACATCCTGCAAGTCGGTGGGCATTTCGACGCGGTAGGTGTCGAGCCACTCCCGATAGGGGTTACGCGCGGCGAACTTGGATTTGAGCTCCACGTCATCAACGATTCGGCCTTCGGCCATGTCCACGAGGAACATGCGACCGGGCTCAAGACGGCCTTTCTTGACCACCTTGTCATTGGTGATGTGGTGCAGCACGCCCGCTTCCGAGGCCATGATGACTTGGTTGTCCGTGGTTACCCAATAGCGAGAAGGACGAAGGCCATTGCGGTCCAACACGGCACCGATGCGAACGCCGTCCGAGAAGGCCATGGAGGCAGGACCGTCCCACGGCTCCATCTTGCAGGCGTGGTATTCGTAAAAGGCTTTCTTGTCGTCGGGCATGGACTCGTGCCCACTCCAGGGCTCGGGCACCATCATCGCCATGGCATGGTCTACATCACGGCCACCACGCACGAGCAACTCGAAGGCATTGTCGAAGTTGGCCGAATCACTGGCACCCGGGCTGAGAATGGGGCGAATCTTGTTCAGCTCATTCCCGATGAGGTCACTGTCAAAGTGCTGCTCCCGCGAATCCATCATATTGAGATTGCCGCGCAGCGTATTGATTTCGCCGTTGTGGGCAAGAAAGCGGAACGGCTGAGCCAGCGGCCAGGCAGGCAGCGTATTCGTGCTGTAGCGCTGGTGCACGAGGGCCATGCCGCTTGTAGCACGCTCGTCCGCCAGGTCCAGATAGTACTTGTCCATGGCATCGGGCAGCATGAGCCCTTTGTACACGATTGTACGGGCCGACATGCTGGGGACGTAATACTCCGACTTACCCGAGATGACCGAGTTGCCGATCATGTGGGTGGCCGACTTGCGGATGACATAGAGCTTCCGCTCGAACTCATCCACATCCAGACCTTCGTCGCGGCGGATAAACACCTGACGAATGACCGGCTCGTTTTCGCGGGCCAGCCAACCGATGGCATCCGAGTTGCGCGGCACATCGCGCCATCCCAACAACTCCTGATCTTCTTCGAGAATGGCCTTGTTCAGAATCTGCATGCAGGATTCGCGGGATTCGCGATCCTGGGGCAAGAACACCATTCCGACGCCATATTCGCCCACGTCGGGCAATTCGAAACCGTGATCGGCCACTTCCGCCTTGAGAAATTCATGGGGAATATGGAGCATAATACCGCAACCATCACCCGTCTCCGGGTCACAGCCACAGGCACCGCGGTGCGTCAGATTAACAAGAATCTGCAGGCCATTCGCGATCACTTCATGGGAGCGGTTCCCATCAATGTTACATATAAACCCAATACCACAAGCGTCGTGCTCGTAGTACGGTTCATAGAGTCCGCTCCGGGATATCGTTCTATTAGACAAAATGAATCCACCTTATAAGTAACAGTTGTGCATGGAAAGGGAATCAGTGCAACCAAGGTAGGCCATCAACACCCGAAGCCCAAAATTCGGGGTCGTCAACCGCAGTTCATTCCACAGCGTATGATACAGAAGTTGATGAGTAAATGTCAACATGCGCCACAAGACCCTTTAGTCAAACAACTTAAAGACCACTACACCCCGAAAATTATCCTACTTTTGTCTTTCCCCCAACTTGGCCCCTGAAAAAAACATACCATTTGGTATGTTTTTGAAAGGCCTTTTGGTTTAAATATAAGCAGCAAAGCATGTTATAGTGCCCGCCAGTTTTCGAGACCAACACACTACACCCCGGAGTTTACCGTCTGATGCACATCCGCCTCCTCTTGCTCACCGCCCTCCTCGCCGGCCACGCGGCCCTGGCGGAACCCTTGCGCCCCCTTGAAGACCCACACGCCTGGATGAACGATGGGGGATCTGCGACGGCCTTTACGGTAAAAAAAGGCAGCCTCCACATCAAACAGGGCCAGAGCGAGCCCTCGGCCATTCTCACCCGAGACCAATATGAGAATTTCCACCTCCGCTTCGAATTCAACTACCACCAATGGGAAGAATCGGGCCTGTACATCCATGCCCCTTCCAATGGGGCCTATCGGGCGGGCATCGAGATTGAGCTTGCCGATCATGCCGGGGACGCCCCCGACCCCTTCCGCGCGGGCGCCCTCTTTCGTCATGTAGCCCCCCACACCGTTGCCGTGAAGGAGCCGGGCGAATGGAATTCCTGTGAAGTCCTGATGGACTGGCCCCAGCTTCACGTCACCATCAACGGAGTCGTGGTGCAGGATATCGATCTGGAGAGCCACCCGCGCCTGCGCCACACCTTGCGCCGGGGACATATTGGTTTTCAGAACAATCTGGGCTGGGGCATGACTATTCGCGCTATGGAGATTACCCCGCTTCCCGACTCCGAGCCCGCCATTGTCATGTTTAATGGGAAAGACCTGTCGGGCTGGAACCCGGTGCGCAACAAGCGCGCGTGGTGGACGGTCGAAGAGGGACTCCTCACGGGTACAGGTGGCAATGGCTATCTACAGTTTTCTCAACCTTGTCAGGACTTTTCCCTGGAGATGTACTATCGCTGCTCCTCATCCGCCAATGGGGGGGTGTTCTTCCGTTGGCTCACTGATGACTCCGACCGAGGCAATGAAATCCAACTCCTCGATGTTCCCGGGGTCGGCATGCCATCGGGCAGCATTTACGGCTTTGTTCGCGGGCGGGATGACATTTTTGTTCCGGGAGAGTGGAACCTCTTGCAGGTTTTTGTCCGGGGCAACCGGGCCACCACGTACATTAACGGCCACAAGTCAGCCGAGACGGACCAGATTGAAAAAGTACGCGAGGGACATATCACCCTGCAAATGCACCGGGACGGGGCCACCATCGAATGGAAAGATCTTGTGCTTAGACCAGAAAAATAGCCTTTTCGTTTGTAAGATTCTGCTGACTTCGTGGTACCATTAGCACGAGGAGTAACCGCAGGGAAGAGGTCAGGGTATGCATCATTTTGACGGGGACTACGCGGAAGAGGTGGTGAAACGATTGGGGAGCATCCGCAAGGATGCCGAGCCGCGCTGGGGTGACCTGCGACGGGACAGCCTGATTGAACACCTGATCTGGGCGATGCGCCACTCAATGGGGCGCTCACGGACGGTTCCTTTTGTGGGCAATTGCTTCACCCGCTACGTCGCACGCCCCCTGATCCTGATCGGAGCCGTCCCTCTCTCAAAAGACAGCCGGACCGCGCGCTCCCTCCGCCGTCAGGGCTTGCGCACGCAAGAACCCGGTGACCTGGAAACGCTCCACGCCCTGGTCGAAGAGTATCTGGGCCTCGTGCAGGCCGATGAACTCCAACCCGCCCCCCATCCCACCTTCGGGCGTCTCGACATTGATGGATGGGATCGCTTCCACGTCTTGCATTTTGAACACCACCTGAAGCAGTTTGGCACCTGAGCCGGGGTCCCGCAGGGCCTGAACATTGACTTACACGGGGGCAGGTTCGTATGATACGCGCCTTGTGTAGTCACCATTTCTGAAGCCAAACCGTTAGGGCCTGATCGTTGGGACGTGTCATCGCTATAGCCAATCAGAAGGGGGGCGTGGGCAAGACCACCACGTCGGTTAATCTGGCTGCCTGCATGGCAGCGGCCGAAAAGACCACCCTCCTTATCGATCTCGACCCCCAGGGAAACGCCACCCAGGGCCTCGGCATCGACAAGAACAGCATTGAAGCCAGTGTTTACGACCTGCTGGTCAACAACACCCACCCTTCGGAAATCATGCTGGAAACCGAGTGGGACAACCTCTATGTCTTGCCCGCCAATCGGGAACTGGTAGGCGCGGAGGTCGAACTGGTCGACGAAGAAGCCCGTGAATATCGCCTGAAAAATCAATTGGCGGAACTGCGGGAAGAGTTTGACTACATTTTCATTGATTGCCCCCCCTCCCTCAGCATACTCACGCTGAACGGCCTGGTCGCAGCAGACGGGATCCTTGTCACGCTACAGTGTGAATACTACGCGCTGGAAGGCCTGAGTGAGTTACTCCAGACCGTGATCCTCGTGCGGGACAATCTCAATCCGGAACTTTCCGTCTTTGGCGTGTTGCTCACCATGTATCAGCACACCAATCTCTGTAAACAGGTTATTGATGACGTGCGTGGTCATTTGGGGGAATCGGTGTTTCAGACTATCATCCCCCGCAATGTCACCTTGAGCGAAGCCCCCAGTTTTGGAAAGCCTGTGATCTACTACGATTTGAAAAGTACTGGCGCCCAAAGCTATCTCTCACTCGCACGAGAGGTGATTGCCCGTGGCTAGTGCAAAGCGAAAAGGACTGGGAAAAGGCCTCGGCGCCTTGATTGGCAGCAACGCCATGGACAACGCCTCGGCGACGCGCGCTACCGATCCGGCGCCTGCCGCCCCGCCCAGCCCGGCCCTGGCCGCACTCTCTGATGGGGCGCAGCTCATCGAATTGGATCCCACAGAGATCCGCCCC
>Ga0070727_10005271_pt1 | contig 10633 bp, 5 predicted proteins | sample tdAd472_FD_66722 | JGI IMG/M metagenome (GOLD analysis project Ga0070727, IMG submission 66722) | Marine sediment microbial communities from the Atlantic coast under amendment with organic carbon and nitrate - tdAd47.2 | ecosystem: Environmental > Aquatic > Marine > Coastal > Sediment | place... | reverse complement strand
TTAGAAGCAGAGGTCGATTATAATGCGCAAGATTCTATGATCTATGATATTGCGAGTAAAAAGATTCATTTATATGGCGAAGCGGTGGTCAGTTATCAATCTATTAAACTCGAAGCGGCGCATATTATTTTAGATTGGAACACAAATATTGTCACAGCAGAAGGAATGCCGGATAGTTTGGGCCGACCAGCTGGCCTACCTGTCTTCGCCGATGGCGAGCAGAATTTCACGGCTGATCGCATGCGCTACAATTTCAATACGCGAAAAGGAGTCGTATATGATGTCACAACCGACTATAATGACTTGGTGGTCTTAGGCAAGAAGTCCAAATTCATTACCGGAGAGACGCCTAAGGACACGAGCGAGATAAGGAAAGATATTATTTACAGTGAGAACGCCATTTTTACTACCTGTACACATCCCGAGCCTCATTTTGGTATTCGAAGTAAAAGGCAAAAGGTAGTGCCCAACAAATTGGTAGTAGTCGGCCCTTCCAATTTGGAAATTATGGGTGTACCCACTCCACTTTGGTTGCCCTTTGGGTTTTTTCCGATATCGTCGGGCCGTCGAACGGGGCTATTGTTTCCCAGAGACTATGAGTATTCACCCTCTTGGGGGTTTGGATTGAGAGACATTGGTTGGTATTTTCCATTGGGAGAGCATTTCAATTTATCCTTAACGAGTGACATCTATATAAAAGGTACCTGGGGCGTCCGCGCCCAGTCTAATTATAACAGACGCTATAAATATTCTGGTAATTTTGTGATTGGATATGACAAGCGGCGCCAAGAAGCTGGAGATGGTACGATCACCAGTCCCACTTCTTTTCGGCTAACCTGGTCCCACAATCAGGCGGCCTCTGCCCATCCGACCAATCGTTTTGGTGGCTCCATCAATTTCCAAACCAATAACTACCAATCTCGGGTTTTTAACGATGCAAGTAATGTATTGCAGAACCAGTTGAACTCCAACTTCAGTTTTACAAAGAACTGGCAGGATAAACCGCTGACGCTTTCCGTTGCTTTTTCTCATAGCCAAAATAATAGAGATAGCTCGATTACTGTCAATTTCCCAAACATCCAGTTTGTTACGCAGACGCTTTATCCCTTCCGCCGTAAGCAGCAGTTAGGCAAACGTAAATGGTATGAGGATATTACTTTTCGGTACCAAGGGGAAACTCGAAGTACCTTTATGGGGAAAGACACCTCATTCTTTAGTACCGAGACCCTCCGAAATGCACGTATCGGAGCTAAACACACCATGAATACGGGTACCTCCTTTAAAGTATTCAAGTACTTCAGTTTGAACCCGAGTGTGAATTACCAAGAGGTGTGGAATTTTAAGACACTGCAAAGGAACTTCATCGAGGATATACAGTACGATACCACCTTTAACAGTAGTACGGGAGAAGAAGAAATCAGCGTGAGTCGCTTTGGGGAAGTAATGGATACCTTAGTCAATGGCTTTCGGCCTTATCGAACCTATTCAGCTGGGGTAAGTTTGAATACCCAAATTTATGGTACACTGCGGTTTAAGAAAGGTTCTCTTCGTGGTTTACGGCATGTGATAAAGCCATCTCTGAACTTTGGTTTTGCTCCCAATTACCTCAATGAAGATCTGAGATACTTTGACTATGTGCAGGATGTCTTCATAGAAGATGAATTTGATAGGTATTCGGTTTTCCAAGGTGGGGTTTATGGCTCGCCACCTGCTAGTGACCAACAAATGGCGATAGGTTATACGATTAATAACCTCTTTGAGGCTAAAGTCTTATCGAAAAGGGACTCCACCGAAAAGAAGGTTAAGATTTTGGATAACTTTATTGTCAGTGGCCAATATAATTTTGCGGCAGATAGTCTGAAGTGGAGCCAAGTGAGCATGCGTGGAAACACTCGTTTATTCAAGGGCATGACGAACATTATCATGAATGCCACATTTGATCCATATATACGAGAATACGACGAATTTGGCCGTGCGACTCGAGTAAATAGAACAGTTTGGCAGGATCGAAAGCGACCGCTAGAATTTGTTCGAGCCAACCTTAGGATGACAACTAATATTACCGTGCAAAAACTCAGGGCCTTATTTGAAGGTAAGGAAGAAGAAGTCGTGGAAGATATCCGACCAGAGGAAGGTGGTCAGGGACGTCGACGTCGAGAACGCCCGGTGGAGACAGATTTCCTTAGCTTGTTTGATAACTTCCGTGTTTCACATAATATTGCCTTGGAATGGGATCGGATTGGCCCTCGGCGAGATACCTTTGAAATTACCACTCACTCTGTCGATCTGCGGGGGAGTATTCAGCTGACCGACCGCTGGAGTATCAATATTAGTCGCATTGGTTACGACTTTAAAACCCAGCGTGTCACTTATCCATCCCTAGGTTTTAGCCGCGACCTTCACTGCTGGCAAATGGGGATGAACTGGGCGCCGACTCGGGGTACCTATAACTTCTTTATCCAAGTGAAACCAGGTTCCTTAGATTTTCTCCGTATTCCATATGACCAGAATAATGCAGATGGCCTCCGGGCTTTTCAATGATGCTACCTCCTCAAAACTCAGCCTCAAAACACAATAATTGTCAGAGAAGCGCAGTACCTTGGCTGCATGAAAACAGCGACAGTCAAAGAATTGCGACAAGAACTGGGACAGCGATCACCCAAGGAGCTGCTCGATATATGTTTACGCTTGTCGAGGTTTAAAAAAGAGAACAAAGAACTGCTGACTTACCTACTTTTCGAAATAGCAGATGAACGCAGTTATATTGAAAGCGTGAAAACCTACATTGATGAGGCTTTCAATGAAATTAATACCGCTCGGTTTTATTTTATCAAAAAAAGTGTGCGCAAAATCCTCAAGGAAGTAAAGAAGTATATTCGTTATTCTCAAAAAAAGGAAACTGAAGTAGAATTACTGATTCATTTCTGTGAACAACTCAAAGCGTTTCGCCCTTCCATAGAAAGAAACCGAGTACTCAAGAACCTATATACTCGGCAGATTCAATTCATCTATAACAAGCTTCCCAAACTACATGAAGACTTACAGTATGATTTTAAGATAGAATTAGAAAAATTAGGATAATTGTAAACTACTGCTGGACTTGTTCGGAGCCGGCTTATTTTTTGATTTCATCAAGAATTAGCAATTTTTCACTTATCTTAACGATACAAAAGGGCTAGTAAAAGCCAGACCAACATTTTTATCAAAACTAAACGAAATGAAGAACCATTATTGGATGCTACTCGGCATGCTATTCATCCTTGGAGCATGTACTGAAGGCACCGAAGCAGATTTAACGGAAGAAGAGGAAGAAGAAAACAAAGAAATTGTCTACAACATTCCGTCCGGCTTTGAACTGGAAGAACTGTACCACCCTAAAGGGCACGGACATGGTTCTTGGGTATCTTTAGCTGAAGGTGAAAACGGAACCTTTTATGCGAGTGATCAAGGCGGCGACCTGTACCAGTTTAGGGTGCCAGCTGTAGGGCAATTATTGGACTCCACTATGGTGGACAGTGTTGACCTTGAAATTGGACACGCGCAGGGGCTATTATGGGCTTTTAATAGCTTATACGTAAGTGTAAATGCACGCTGGGAAGACCAAGAGGGGGAATCCTTACGGGAAAACGGTAGCGGAGTCTATCGCCTCCGAGATACCGATGGAGATGGGGAGTTGGATGACCTTAAAATGCTGCTCAAGCTCGAAGGTGCAGGAGAACATGGCCCGCACAGTCTCGTGCTTAGTCCAAGTGGCGAAGAGATCTACTTTATTGCCGGTAATCATACCCTCATTCCCGAAGCATTGACTAATAACAGTCGCCTACCCAACCATTGGGATGAGGACAATCTTTTTCCTGCCTATTTAGATGCTCGTGGCCATGCTAATGATGTGAAAGCTCCAGGTGGCTGGATTGCTAAAATGGATCCTGAAGGGGAAGACTGGGAATTGGTAGCTGCGGGTTTTCGGAACCCATTTGATATGGGCTTTAATCAAGATGGAGAGCTCTTAGCTTTTGATGCAGACATGGAATGGGATATAGGAATGCCCTGGTACCGACCGATCCGCGTCTGTCATGTCACTAGTGGGGCGGAATTTGGCTGGCGCACAGGTTCGGGAAAATGGCCGGCGTATTATACCGATAATCTACCTGCTGTCATCAACTTAGGACAAGGCTCGCCCACTGCAGTAGTGATGGGGACTCATCTGGACTTTCCAGATCGCTATAAAACGGGCATGTTTGTTTTTGATTGGAGTTTTGGAACCACCTATTATCTAGATTTAAAGGCAGAAGGAAGTTCTTATACAGGAACTAAAGAGGAGTTTTTCTCAGGAACACCTTTACCGCTAACTGATGCCATTGCAGGGTCGGATGGCGCCTTGTATTTTGCCACAGGAGGAAGAAAACTCGATTCTCGATTCTACCGGTTGCGGTATACCGGCGAGAAAAAGACAGCTGGTACGTTAACGGCTAATAGTAATGCTGAAGCATTGCGACAATTGCGACACCAGTTAGAAGCGTCTCATAACAAAAAGACGCCTAAGGCCATGAATCTCATCTGGGAAAACCTAAATCATAAAGACCGTTTCATTAAATATGCAGCGCGAGTGGCGATGGAACATCAGCCAGTCAGTGCATGGCGGTCACGCCTGGCCAAAGCTGCCGATCCGGATCGAATTATTCAAGGAGCAGTAGCGATTGCTCGAAGTGGAAAATCTACTGATCAGGCGATGGTTTTAGGCAAACTTAATGAGGTGAACTGGGCAGACTTGGATAAAGGACAACAGCTGGGGCTACTTAGGGCTTATGGCTTAGTCTCTATCAGGATGGGAGATATTTCTCAAGCGCAAAAGGAGACTATTATTGCTAAACTATCGGATCAGTTTCCTACTAATGACTATGCTTTGGACCGCGAACTAGGCCAATTGCTCGTGTCTGTAGAAGATGAATCGGCTACAGCGAAAGCGATAGCATTGTTAGAGAAGCATACCAAAGAAAAAACCATTACGCATCCTAATATGCTATCGGAGGAGGTGAGTAATCGTAGTGAGAGATATGGGCCACTGATTATGAAGGTTTTAGAAAACATGCCACCTACGGAAGCATTGTATTATGGCACCTTATTGAGTCATGCGACTGCTGGCTGGAACAAAGAATTGAGAGAAACGTATTTCAATTGGTTTTTTGATGGTCTGAACGCTAAAGGAGGATTAAGTTTTAAGCCTTTCTTTGAAAATATTAGGAAGAAGGCCATGTCCAACGTACCAGATGACGAGAAAGCCTATTATGAGGAAATGAGTGGCATTTACCAACCTGGTGCAGAACTGGCCAATCTTCCGCAACCAATTGGCCCAGGAGGGGAATACAACATTTCGCACATCAATCGAATCCTCGGAAAGGGACTCAAGAAATACAAAGGAAACATCGCAGATGGTAAATTAGTATATGAGGCCGCCCTTTGTAGTAGCTGCCACCGTATGAATGGAGAGGGCGGAATGATTGGACATGATTTGACTCAATTACATACTCGATACAAGCAAGGGGAGATCGTAACGGCAATATTTAGTCCTAACGATGAGATTTCCGATCAATATGCCTTTTCTCTATTCCATTTGAAAGATGGAAAGAAGATGGCAGGCAAGGTTTTGTCAGAGACAAAGGAAAAGGTGGTTATAGCGCCTAATGTATACAACAGTTCTTTCACGGTTGACCTGGCCAAGTCGGATATTGTTAAACAAGAACTTTCTCCCATTTCGCCGATGCCATCAAATCTGATGAATCGACTCAACGAAAAGGAAATCACAGATTTATTTGCTTTTCTATTAGCAGGTGGAGATGAAGAACATCATTACTATGGGGGAACCAAAGGCCTAGAGGAGGAGGAGAAAGGAAAATAGTCAAAACTAATTTAGGAAAATGAAAGATTAGAAATAAAGAAGCCTGTGCTGCTAGATATTTGGTGTGACAGATAGCTAGGAGCACAGGTACTATAGCTCAATTGCGACTGTGCTTAAGTTTTCAGTAAAAAAATGCACTTATGAAAGTATTTTCTTGCTTTCTGCTTTCTTTTGCCGTATCTTGAGTCTATTAATTTTTATGCGATCTCTAAATATGGAAGTAACTATTTCTGTACAGCCAGTTGTTCACCGTGGTGAAGACCGTTTAGTTATCTACTATCCACCGAACAAGGATATTGGAACTAAAATCCGGACTTTCCCCGGTCGTAGGTGGAGTCAAACCCTTAGCCGATGGCATATTCCTGCCCAAACTTCTGAAGATGTCTTAAAATCTTTTTTCGATCCTTTTCGGGTCTTATTCGTTCCAGCGACCCCTAGCTGCCCTGAGGAGTCTCAAGTTGAATCTCAACATGCAGTCTATCCATCGAGTCAAACTCCAGAACTGAGACAAACGGATCACATTGACCATAGCGATATACGAATAGACTGTCGAAGTGGATTACTAAGGATATTTATGCCTTATCAAGAATCGGATGTACAGTATTTAAAAACTTTACGGCGTTCATTTTGGCACCCTAATGATCAATGTTGGGTGGTGAAGGGAACCTTAGATAATCTGGAATTATTAGTTGATCGCTTCGGAGAATCAGCTTTTGCAGGCCATCTATTTACGATTCGATCACTGCTGGAGGCCCAAGAAACTCCTAAAAAAGTGCTTCGAGTGATTCCCTTTTTACTAGACCCTGCTTTTCTAAGACTGGAAATAGGATGGGATGTCCAGCATATCAACATTGTCAAACGTATACCTGGTCGACAATATCACCGGGGAGAGCGTTGCTGGCTGATTCCCGCCAACAAAGATGCACTGGCCTATTTGCAGCAACTATGTAAGCAGGCTAATATTGCCTGTGTGGTAGGAGTAGAAAATCAAAAGCTTCCAGTAGCGCCTAAGCGCGCCGCGAAAAAGCCAGATTTCAAGTGGTTTGCAGGTTTAGAGCGCGCCGAAGCCCTTTTATTGGAGAACTATGCCCAGACTCTTTTTCGGCAATATTACAGTTACAATACGATCAAGACCTATGTTCGTTATTTCCGTCATTTTCTTTCTCACTTCGGCGCTGCGCAAATTGATGGATTAGAAAAAGGAGCGATTATCAATTATTTTGATTTATGGGTGAAGAAGGGCGTGGCTGACAGCAGCATCAACCAATTGATCAACGCCATCAAATACTATTATGAAAAAGTATTGGGGCGTCCTCCTACCAAATTCAAGTGGGTTCGCCCTCGCAAACGGACGAGTCTCCCCGAAGTCATGTCAAAAGGAGAAGTCAAGCGCTTGTTTTCGCAGGTAAAAAACCACAAACACCTTTGTCTTCTCATGACGACCTACGCGGCGGGCTTGCGCGCCTGCGAAGTTACGCGCCTCCGAGTCGTAGATTTACAACCGGAACGAGGCATCATTCGTGTTATCCGTGGCAAAGGAAATCGAGATCGTAGTGTCATGCTTTCCCCCGAATTATGGCGTGTAATCTCTGCTTATATCCACGAATTTCAGCCTACTCACTGGTTATTTGAAGGCCGGAAAAAAGGAGAGCCTTATGCGATTCGCAGTTTACAATCTATCGTCCAATCTGCCCGGAAGAAAGCAGGCTTGCGGAAAACGATCAGTACCCACACCCTCCGCCATAGCTTTGCGACCCATTTACTAGAGGCCGGCACGGATGTCCGCCTGATCCAAGAACTACTCGGTCATGCTAATATTGAAACCACCCTGCGCTATACGCATGTCAGTACCCGCCAACTTAGTCGAGTGGTAAGTCCCTTGGATGACTTGCTTGGGGGGCGAAAGACGTGATGATTTTGTAATTTAGGCAGATATTAGGGAGTTATGTGGGGTTAGAATTTTAATAAATTATAAGGTTATAGGATGATAGAAAAGTTGAAAGATCCAACAAGTGATTGGCTCTTTATTGTACCAATAAGAGGGCTTTTGTTGACTAAAGAAGTGAATAATGAGTTGAAGGTTGGAAATGTACTATTTGTTAGCAAAGAAAGACTTCCTAGAATAAGGAAAAGACTAGGGATTCCATTGGTTATATCAAAATTAGGAAAAATAGGAATTGATAACCCTGAATCCCTTGAACGAAGGATAAATGATTTTTTTAAGAGCTCAAAAACTTTTGCAATTACACATTTTTCTGGAACACCAAAAAATAATGAAATTCAAAATATTAGGAAAATTGAGAAAGCTATAAACTTGGTTTCTTTTTCTAAACTTGGTTATTCTACAAGAAATTTCAAGCAAAAGATAGAAATAAAATCTTCAGATAAGATTCTTTATAACGAGAAGATTTATATAGACAAAAATAATAAGCGTCTGTCGATTAATTTTAATAGTCTACATACTATACCGTTAGAATTAAATAGTACATGGAAAAAATTTCAAAGAAGGTTCTTCTATTTTCAGCTATTGAAAATTGTCAATGGTGAACAAAAAATCAAAAGAAAGTGGAAAAATACCTTGATCTCGACAGCAAATTTAATTGGTAAGAGCATTAATTCTCATGATATTCCAGAGGCGTTTTTAAGGAATGTGATTGCAATGGAAATGTTGCTGGTAAATCAAAATGAGAAGATTAAAGAGAAGCTTATTGAAAGATCAGCTTATTTATTAGAATGGTATAAGGATTGGAGTGAAAATAAATTACCTGAGAAGATTGAAGCGCTTTATAAAAAAAGATGTGATTTTGTACATGATGGGGATACTGAAAATATCTCTAAGGAAGATCTAATTTTCTCAGACGATCTATTATTCAATTTGATTAATAACATTTTTAGAAACATCGACAAGATTGATTCAAAGGGAAGTCTAATAGATTTTTCAAATAAATACCAATGTGAGAAAAAACTTGGCTTAAAATCTAAACTCCAGTTTGGTAGATTTGAATATATGAAGAAGGAATATAGGGATTTAGATATAGAGAATCTGTAAACCCACATAACACAGCGGAGAGCGATCATGCCACCATCAGATTAAATAAAGAAATTGAATTGAATAAGCAAGTGGCGAAATTGATTTGAAAGGCCTAACTTGTAAAGAAATGGTGTCACGTCGCCTCCGCGGACCGTTCTGCTCAATTAGAAAAATTAAAAAGATATGAATAAACTTCTGGTAATATTTTCTTTGATAATAATTTCATCTTGTAAGGTATCGAAAATAGAAAAATCATCTGGCGATGCTGAATACTTTAAAGTCGAAATAGTTCAAAATGGGAAAGTAATTAAAGAAAAGGATGGAATAATCCAATTAGAAAAGAAACCATTCAAATTTAAATTATCACTTTTTAAAGTTACTGGAATTGATGTTTCAAATTCATGGGGCAAATATTATTACGATTATCCAAATGATAAAAACATTTATGAATGCATTGACGATAAATTCTTCAAAGATTGTAGATTCGTTGCAGTCAAAACTGGAAATGAAGATAAGTTTAATGAGAACAAAGACATTTATGTTGGAGATGGCAGTTATCAATTTCATTGGTTCTACAAAGAGGATTTAAAGTGGCATAGACTCGACAAAGATGTTAAGGTTGAGAATGGAGTAATTTATGCCAATGTGACCGTTGAAAATATTTACGATATGGACAAAAGAGATTCAAGAGATTTTAGTGAAGAAGAATATAAATATCCAATCGAAAAAATAAACCAAGATATATATTTAGTATTCGCAGCTGGTAAATGGGAGCCAGGAAAAGGAACAGATGAATTACAAAGAGAAAAATTGATTTTGAAATTCAAATAAAAAAAAGAAAACTGAGCAGAACAATGCATACCCGTTCATTGCCAGCAAAAACTGGCAACGACGGGTATGCGGGGACGTTGTTCGCAAGGCAGCTCAGGGTAAACTATTTCATAAGTACTGAAGTGTGGATAGAAGAGAAAAAAGTAGTTGTTAAGGTCTAAATTTGGTTAAGAAGGCCTACCGCATTAAACCATGAAAGAGATTCAAATAGTTGAGATTTCGGGCGCTGACTAACTTTTAGAAATTGGGTTTAATTTGTTGATTTAGCCTGAATGATGTAGATCGGATTAATCTTGAAATAGGATCAATTCTGTTATTTGGCCAAACAATTGTAGAGGAGAGAATTTGTTCTGAGTTCATGAAAAATGTCGAGATTCGAATTGGTTTGGAATAGGGTAGACCATATTAGAAATCAGAATTATTGATGAGTTGAAATTGAATATAAAACTAGCAGAAGATCAAAATATAGGGATTAGTCAGAATCGATGTAAAAGAGTAAACCGAATTAAAAGGTATAAAGCGCCCTGGGTTAAACTGATAAAAAAGAGGATTGGACCTTTTTGCCCTGCCAGCGCACAACACTGCGTATTGCGATCATGCTGCTTTGGTTAATGGTGATCAATGTTGAATAAAATAGAAGTTGATTGGTATGTCATAAAGACCTAACTTTAGAAAAAAATAGCAGCACGTCGCATACGCGCCACCGTTGCATGCAAGCATCAAATTAATACTATAGTATACCATCTGTAAGAAATGACAAAATTTGCTTCATCAGCCTAAATAATTAGGGCGTCCTCAAAAAGGGTTATCGGACCAATAAATGCTTGATATATAGAATATTGGATGTGTTAAATTATTACTATTAAAGTATCAAA
>Ga0070727_10005269_pt1 | contig 10637 bp, 11 predicted proteins | sample tdAd472_FD_66722 | JGI IMG/M metagenome (GOLD analysis project Ga0070727, IMG submission 66722) | Marine sediment microbial communities from the Atlantic coast under amendment with organic carbon and nitrate - tdAd47.2 | ecosystem: Environmental > Aquatic > Marine > Coastal > Sediment | place... | reverse complement strand
GCGAGCACCGCGCGATACAGGTTCCCGATCAATGCAACGCATTGCTTGATCTGCTTGCCGCTGAGTCCGAGCGCGAACGCGATGTTGCGCCCGTGAAAGGGCATATAGCCGGACGCGGGGTCGATGGTGAGGGTCAATATCTTCTCGGGCGTCTCGGCGGCGACGGCCTCGATGTCCATGCCGCCCTCGGTGGAGCAGATGAACGCCACCCGGGAGCTCGAGCGGTCCACGAGGCAGGAGAGATAGAGCTCGCGGGCGATCCCGGAGCCCTGTTCTACGTATATTCGCTTGACGACCTTGCCCTCGGGACCGGTCTGGTGGGTAACGAGGGTCTTGCCCAGCATCATCTCCGCGTTCTCGCGCACCGCGTCGATGGATTTGACCACGCGGACGCCGCCTTTGTCGCCGGCGTCGGCTTCCTCGAAGCGCCCCTTGCCCCGGCCGCCGGCATGGATCTGGGATTTCACCACCCACACCGGGCCGCCGAGGGATTCCGCCGCGGTAACGGCCTCCTGGGGCGTGAACGCGACCGAGCCCCGGGCCACCGGCACCTGAAACTCGCTCAGCAACAGCTTCGCCTGGTATTCATGGATATTCATGGAGCTACCCTGGTCTGGTCCCCGTTCGGTGGTCGTATTATGTCAGCGCGCGTGCCCGGAACAACTATCGGTTGTGCCGGGATCACTCGCTGGGAATCCGGGTCGCAGACCCCCCTGCGCCGTCGCCATTCGCCCGATTGCCGGGAAATGGTAGTGGTTTCGCAAAGTATCAAAGCTCTGGTATATTGTCGACCAGACTGAATTAGAAGAACAAAAATGCATTGAGGGACGTGCCGCGCTGCGGCACTATCGAAAAGGATAAGGGCCGATATCACGGCACGATCTGAAGCGCTGCCAAGCGTTCGTAACAGGAGGACATCAATGAAAATTCTAAGGCGAAAGCTATTAGTACAAGGCCTCGCGCTCGGCGCCGGCATCGCCGTTTCCATGGCGATGACGACGACGGCATCGGCTGAATTCCAGCCGCAGAAGCCGGTCGAGTTCGTAGTGATGGCCGGTAAGGGCGGCGGCGCCGATAAGGCCGTGCGTCTGATGCAGAGCATCATCGCGAAGAACAACATGGCGCCGGTTCCGGTGACGCCCATCAACAAGCCGGGCGGCTCGGGTGCGGAGGCGCTCGTTTACCTGAAAGGCAAGACGGGTGACAACCACACCATCATGTTCACCCTGAACAGCTTCTACACGACCCCACTCCGTCAGCCTGCGCTCGGCGTCGACATCGCAGAGTTTACGCCCGTCGCGCGCATGGCCGAAGACACCTTCCTTCTCTGGGTCAATTCCGATCGCAAGGACATCAACGACGTTGCCGACTTCGTCAAGGCAGCGAAGGCGAAAGGCGGCGACTGGATCATGGCCGGCACCGGCAAGGCTTCCGAGGACAACCTGCTCACGGATTTCTTGAACACCGCCTATGGTCTCAAAATGAAGTACGTCCCCTACAAGGGCGGCGGCAAGGTGGCGAAGGAGCTCGCGGGTAACAATGCCGATTCCACGGTAAACAATCCTTCCGAGCAGCTCGGCTTCTTCGAGGCCGGCAAGACGAAGCCGCTCGCGGCTTTCACGCCGACGCGCCTTCCCATGTTCAAGGACACGCCGACGTTCACCGAGCTCGGCGAGGACATGGTCTACTTCATGCAGCGCACCGTGGTCGGCGCGCCCGGCATGAGCAAGGATGCCGAGGCCTACTACGTGGATCTGTTCACGCGAGTGTTCAATTCCGACGAGTGGCAGACCTACCGCACGAAGAAGAGTCTGCAGGGCGACCTGCTCACCGGCCAGAAGTTGATGGACTACTGGAAGAACGAGCGGGAAATCCACAAGAACATGCTGATTAAGATGGGCGCCATTCCAGGCTAACTTCGAAAAGTCAGCAGAAGACGTAAAGCAATAAGAAAAGTACGGGTAACAGGGGAAGGACTTCGGTCATGACGGTTCGCGTCGCAGAGCTCGCGATGGCAATCCTGATGGGAGTCTTTTCCCTTTACCTCATGTACAAGAGCGCCGAGCTTCCCGTCGGATGGATCGAAGACGAAGGGCCCGGCGGCGGGGCATGGCCGTTCTGGCTGTCCGTGATGATGCTCCTCTCCTGCGTCGGCATCGTCGTCAACTGGGTGCGCCGCAAGGGCGCGATCGCGGTTTCCGAGGCGCCTTATATCGAGCGCGGAGTACTGATCGATGTGGGCCTCGTCGCGCTCTCCCTGATCGTGACGGTAGGGTTGTTCAGTTTCATCGGCGTCTACGGCGCACTACCGTTGTTCCTGCTGTTCTACCTCCGTCTTCTGGGTAATCATTCCTGGAAGCTGTCGATATTCTTTGCCGTCGTGATTCCAATCGTCACCTTCTTCTTCTTCGAAATCATGTTGAAAATCACGCTGCCCAAGGGATTTACCGAGCCTCTCTTCTATCCGCTCTACAAGATATTTTACTGACATGATTGAAATTCTCGAGTTGCTGGCGACGGGATTCACGATCGTCTTCCAGCCGCAGAACCTGCTGCTGATCATCGGGGGCTGTACTCTCGGCCTGTTCATCGGGGCGATGCCCGGGCTCGGCTCGGTCAACGGCGTCGCGATTCTTCTCCCGCTCACATTCCTCGTGCCGCCGACTGGCGCCATCATCTTCCTCGCCGCCATCTACTACGGAGCCATGTACGGTGGTGCCATATCCTCGGTAATGCTCGGGATACCAGGCGCGTCGACGGCGGTGGCGACGACATTCGACGGCCGGCCCCTGGCCAAGCAGGGCTTCGCCGACAAGGCTTTGACCGCGGCGGCGGTCGCTTCCTTCGTGGGCGGCACGATCTCCGTCGTCCTGTTCACTTTTTTCGCTCCTCCGCTTGCCCACGTGGCGCTCGTGTTCGGCGCGCCGGAGGAGTTTGCCCTCATGATGTTGGCATTCGCGACATTCATCGGCCTGGGTGGCGACGATCTCTACAAGACCGTGTTCTCCATCTGCATCGGCCTGGTGTTGAGCGCGGTAGGACTGGACATCATCAGCGGCGAGCCGCGGCTCGTGTTCGGCGGTATCACGGGATTCCTCCATGGCATCAACTTCCTGGTGCTCGCCATCGGCATCTACGGCATCGGCGAGATGCTGTGGACCATCGAGGAGAATCGCAAGGCCGGCGGCCAGAGCATGATGTCCAAGGCCACCGTCACGATCGAGCGCACCATCAAGAACCTGAAGGAGTTGCTGAGCACGTGGAAGACCATGTTCATGGGTTCGTTCCTGGGCTACTTCGTCGGCATCCTTCCCGCCGCGGGCGCGACCCCGGGCTCGCTGATGGCTTACGGCATCGCCAAGCAGATATCGAAGGAGCCGGACAAATTCGGTGACGGCGCCCTGGAGGGCGTTGTCGCGCCGGAGTCCGCGAACAACGCGGCCTCCACCGGCTCCATGCTGCCCATGCTGACCCTGGGGATCCCGGGCTCGCCGACGACGGCCATTCTTCTCGGTGGCATGGTCATCTGGGGTCTCGAGCCGGGCCCGCTCCTGTTCGTCGACCACCAGGGGTTCGTCTGGGGCCTGATCGCCAGCCTCTACGCCGCGAACCTTTTCGCCGTAATCATCAACATCGCGTTCATCCCGATGATCATCTGGGTGCTGAAGCTGCCGTTCACCATCCTTGCCCCCATGATCTTCGTCCTGTGCTTGATCGGCGGATACGCGCCGACGCAGGATCTCCACGACGTTTGGCTGATGCTCATATTCGGCATATTCGGATACCTGCTCCGCAAGCTCGACTACCCTCTCGCGCCGGCAGTGCTGGCGATCGTGCTCGGACCGCTCGCGGAGCCGGCTCTCCGGCAATCGCTGCTGATCAGCAACGGTTCGTTCTCCATCTTCTTCCTGCGCCCCTACGCCGGACCGATCATGGTGTGTGCCATCATCCTGCTCCTGCTGCCGGCTATTAAGTCCATCATGCGGCGACTGAAGAAGAAGGCGTAGGGCCCTCCGCACCATGCATCGTTCATTGCGTTTCCTGTTGTTTTCCTGTTGTCTTGCCGCCGGTACAGCAAGCGGTGACGGCGGCGGGTCACAGTGCGGCTCATCGGTAGGTGGGACACCCTTGGACACCGAGTCCGCTACCGCGGGCGCTTTGGCCAATCTATCGAACAGCGATGGCTCGATCCGATCGGCATCGAATCGCATGTTGACCAAGGCGATCGAGACGGCAGGATCCTCGCAGCCCCCGCAACGGGTCATCTTCAGCTCAATCCCCGAGCTGTCGAAGAAGAGCACGTCCGACGATCAGATGTGCAAGGAACACGAGGAGACGACGGCGAAGGCGCCGCTCCAGTTCGACGACAAGCGCTTCGCGTCGACGGACGATCTCACGGACTGGATAATGGATTTCACCCAGGGCAAGGGGGCGGAAGGCAAGTCGTTGTACAAACAGTGCCCGGGCAAGTGCAGCCCCCAGTACACGTGGTGGATCGATCCGGTGGGATCCGAGTTGGTGGTCAACGCACGAGTCGTATGCGGAATGCCCCGTGACCGTTCCAGCAACAAGTACCAACTGACTACGTCACTGACGGCGATCTGCCCGACGACGACGTCTCAGTAACCCTTCGACGCCGAACCGCTCCTACAGCGGGACAATCAATATCGGTGTGGGATTCCTCCGATCGCTACTCTCCCTTTATCCCGCGAACTTCTCTCTGAGTCGCTGTTACCGATAGTACGGCCACCATCACGATGGAAGCGCCGACGGCGACGGCGATCGGCGGCGTGTAGGCCGTGGCGACGGAGCCGCCGAAGAGTGCACCCAGGGGAATGAGTGAGAATGTAATACCGTGGATCCCCATGACCCGGCCCCGCAGCGCGTCCGGCACGCGCATCTGCAGCACCGTCATGGTCGAGATCAGATACATCGAGTTGAACATGCTCATGAGAAATACGCAGCCGATGGCGGCCGTGTAGGCATGTCCCATTGTGTCGGCGTGGCCGGTGACGGCGCCGAAGCCGAACAACGCGAGCGTTGCGCAGCACGCGCTGCCGAGGATGAGCCAGCCAAGTCGGTGGGTGCCCTGGACCATGACGATGAGCAGCGTGCCGGAGACGGCCCCGACGCCGGACGCGGACAACAGGAAGCCGAACCCCCGCTCACCCACGCTGAGGATTTCGGCGAACGCCGGCATCAGCTGGAGGTACGAGACGCCGAAGAACGTTCCGATCCAGGTCAGGGGAATCAGGACGGCGAAGACCTTTGAGGATCCGATGAATCTCAACCCTTCGACGAACTGATGCAGGGAATTGCCCCGCGCGGCGGCGCGGTGCTCAACCCGCAGCGAGGCGAGAACCAGGAACATGACGACGTATCCGACGGCGGAGGCGAAAAACACGATCGCAGTGCTGGTGAGCGCGATGACGATTCCACCGATAGCGGGGACGATCATGCGCGTGCCCTGCCAGAGCACCGAGTTCAGCGCGACGGCGCTCATCATGTGCTTGCGATCGATGAGGCTCGGGAAGAAGGCCTGTCGCGCGGGCCAATCGAAACCCGACGTGAACCCGATGAGCACGGCGATCAGGATCACGTGCCACACTTTGACGACGCCGCTCGCATCGAGGACGCCGAGGAGCAGCAGGAGCGACGCCACGACCAGCGACGTCACCATCAACACCTTGCGCTTATCCAGCTGGTCCGCCAGTACGCCGCCGAACAACGTGACCAGTATCTGGGGGATTGCACCGGCTGCACCGAGCAGCCCGAGCTTGAGGGGCGAGCCGCTCAGCTCGAATACGAGCCAGCCCTTGCCGAGAATGAGCAGCTGGGTGGCGCCGACGGAAGCCATGGAGCCCAGCCAGTAGCGACGGTAGAGAGGGGAGTGGAGCGCCCCCAGCTGGATCTGCATGGCATGCTATTCGAAGATCTGTGACGGCGGCATCATCCTACCACGAGGGGACACGGTAACTTTTGCGCGGGCTGGCGCCGGAGTACGATCCCTGCACGACGCCGAGATCCAGAGGAGGAGTCATGGAAACGGCCGGCTTCGCGCGATACGGACTGGTAGCCAGGGGTTTTCATTGGACGCTGGCCCTGCTCATCATCGGACTGATCGGTCTCGGCTGGTATCTCATGGGTCTCAGCTACTACGACCGCTGGTACTACACGTCTCTGGAATGGCACAAGGCGCTCGGGATGGCGGCGCTCCTGATCGGCGTCTTGAGCGTTTGCCGGGCCATCGGCAGCCGCGGGCCGGAGCCGCTGGCTTCCACGGCGGCGTGGGAGCGGCAGGCGACCCGTGTCATACATTGGCTTCTGTTCCTGATGATGGTCGCCGTGCCCCTCACCGGTTACGTCATCTCCACCTCCGCCGGTGACGGGATCGCGATCTTCGGATGGTTCCAGGTGCCGGCGGTATTACCGAAAAGCGAAGCCCTGCGCGACCTGGCGATCGAGCTGCACTACTACCTCGCCTATGGGACCGCCGCACTGGTGTTGCTGCACGTTAGCGCGGCGCTCAAGCATCAGTTCATAGACAGGGACGACACTCTGCGCAGGATGCTCTGAATCACGAAGGATGTGACGCCTACTTGCGGATGCCCTCGATGCCGAGCTCGAAGTCCATGGACTCGCTCTTCGGGCCGAGGTCGTACTTCATGCCGAAATCCCCACGGTTGAGCGATGTGGTGCCGAGGAATCCGGCCCGGTAACCGCCCCACGGGTCGGGCCCCTCGCCGATCTTGTCCACGCGGACGGAAATGGGCCGGGTCACGCCGTGGAGCGTGAGCTCCCCCTCGAGGGTGCCTCCGGTGCCGTCAGGGGTGAACTTCGTGCTCTTGAAGGTCGCGGTGGGGTACCGCTTCACATCGAGAAAATCGTCGCTCCGCAGGTGCTTGTCCCGCTCGGCGTGATTGGTGTCGACGCTCGCGGTCCGGATGGTGAGCCCGATGTCCGATGCCCCGGGATCGCCGGCGTCATAGCTGAAGTTGCCTTCGACGTCGTTGAACCCCCCCCACATCCAGCTGTAGCCGAGGTGTTGGATCTTGAAGCGGACGAAGGAATGGCCCGGATCAATTCTGTAGTCAGCCGCCTGGGCAGCGCCCCCGGCCATCAATAAAGCGGCTATCAGTCCTCGCGCGAACTTCCGGTGCATCACTCGTTCTCCTTGTTGCGGTCACCGGATTATACGACCGGTTGACCCGGGTCCATACGAGATCGACGCCTACCTCAAGACAAGCTACCGCTCGGGCTTGTATGATCGCGGCTCACGACGACGATCCGGGGTGGACATCCTTCTCGAGGATTAGTCCGCGGGGGCAGCATGCGGGAGTCGAGGGGCGTGCCGTGGCGCGTGAGGATTTCGAGATTCGTCCCCTGTGCCGGGCCTTCGGCGCCGAGCTGATCGGCGTCGATCTGTCGCAGCCCGTCGACGACGCACTGTACGGGCGTATCCACGCAGCTTTCCTCGAGCATCAGCTCCTTTTGCTGCGCGGTCAGGATCTGCCGCCGGCGAATCAGGTGGCCCTCGGCCGGCGCTTCGGGGAGGTGCAGGTGCACGTGATGAATCAGTATCACGCCGACGGCTTCCCTGAGCTGTACTTCCTCTCCAACCTCGATGACCAGGGCCGCCCGAGCGGCAAGCATCCGGACAAGGGCACCCTCGCCTGGCACACGGACGGATCCTGGCGGCGGGTGACGGGTCAGGCGACCATCCTCTACGGGGTGGAGGTGCCCTCCGAGGGAGGTGAGACCCACTTCTGCGACATGTACGGCGCCTACGACGCCCTGAGCAGTACGATGAAGGAGCGCCTCGAGGGTGTGCGCGCCATACACAATCTGGATTTTTCCCGCAGCCGGCGTCACGGCGAAGATCCCATGACCGAGGCACAGAAGCGCGAGGTCCCGCCGGTGGACCATCCCGTCATCCGCACCCACCCGGAGACTGGTCGCAAGTGTGTCTTTCTCGGCGACCACGCCGAGAGCATCGCCGAGCTCGGCTACGACGAAGGCCGACGCCTGGTGGAGGAGGTCAACGCGCAAGCGGTGCGTCCCGAGCGCACCTACCGTCATCGATGGCGTCCGGGCGATCTCGTCATCTGGGACAATCGTTGCCTGATTCACCGCTCGACGCCCTACGATACAGCCCTCGAGCGCCGCGTCATGCGCCGTTGTACGATCCTTGGCGAAGTGCCCCATTGATCCCGGCACACTAACCCTGGCCCAATCCAGCGAAGGCTTTCCAATGTCCCGAAACATCGACGAGCGAATGGCGTGGTTCAACGGCGAGTTGATGCCGGAGAGCGAAGTTCGTATTTCGTTCCGCGACCGCGGCTGGCTCTTCGGGGACACCGCGTTCGACGTCGCGCGCACATTCGGCGGCAAACCCTTCAAGTTGCGGGAACACGTCGAGCGGCTGTACCGCACTCTGGCGTATCTGCAGATCGATCCGGGCATGCCGGTGGACGAGATGCACCGTGTGAGCGAACGCGTCCTCGAAGCCAACGTGCCTCTTCTGGAGCCCGACAGGGACTACTGGGTCGGGCAGCGCATTTCCCGGGGACTCATGCCGGTGGACGGCGAGGAGATCGAGCGCCCGGGTGCGACCATCGTCGTCGACTGCACGCCGTTGCCGCTGTCTTCCCGGGCCGCGGATTTTCGCGACGGCATCGAGGTGGTCGTGCCGTCAGTTCGCAGGACGCCGCCGGAAGCGATGAGTCCGCGCGCCAAGATGTGTAACTACATCAACCTCGTACTCGGGGACCTGGAAGCCAGGGCGCGGAATCCCCGCGCGTGGGCGGTGCTTTTGGATGTTTCCGGGAATCTCGCCGAGGGCCTCGGCAGCAATATCTTCCTCGTGCGGGACGGCGTGCTGTTCACTCCACGATCGGACTTCGTGCTGTCCGGGATAAGCCGCGACGTAGTGATGCAACTCGCCCGCGAAGCAGGCTTGGAGCTGCGTGAGTCCGATATCTCCCTCTTCGATGCGTACAACGCTGACGAGATGTTCCTTACCTCGACCAGTCTCTGTCTCTGCCCCGTTCGATCGATCAACGGGACGGTCGTGAAGAACACCGCGATCCCGGGGCCGGTGACCGCACGCCTCACGGAGGCCTTCCGGGACCTCGTGGGATTCGACTTCGTCGCGCAGTATCGGCAGCACATGCGCGACTGATTAGAACGATCCCTTGGCGTCGTGAATGCCTTGAATGAGCATCTGTGTTCCGACGACGGCCAGGATGAGTCCCATGAGGCGGGTTATTACATCCATCCCGCCGGTTCCGAGAATACGCACGAGTCGATCGCCGGAGAGAAACGCGGCGTATGTGATCACGCAGAGCGCGGAGAATGCCGCGATGGTGACGAGGTATTGCACGTGACCGCCGGTCGCCGAGTAGTTCACCGCGGTGGCGATCGTTCCTGGTCCGGCCAGTACCGGGATGGCCAATGGCGAAATGGCAACACTCGAGCCGTCCGGCGATTCCCGATTCGGATCGTGAAGCGTCGAGGGCTTCCCATGCAACATGTGGTAGCCGACGAGGAATATGAGCACACCTCCAGTAATGCGAAACGCCGGGAGCGTGATGCCGAACAGTTCGAAGATGGTCTTCCCGAGCACGCAGAAAAACAGGATGATGACGAATGCGGTGAGGACGGACTTGAGCGCGATCCGTTTCCTGGATCCCACATCCTCTTCGCCGGTGAGCCCGACGAAAACGGCAGCGTTGGCGATGGGATTCATGACGGCAAAGAATGCGAGGAATACCGAAATCGAATGTCCGACCAGATTGTCCATGGGATTTGCTCGCGTCAGCCGGGATGGCACTATAGCCTCACTATAAGTCGAATCCACGAGGGAGTTCAGCATGTACCGATCTGAGAGCGTCGACGTCCAGGGAAATCCCATGCCCACCCTCATCTTCGAGCCTGACGGTGACGGTCCGCATCCTGGCCTGGTCATCGCCCAGCATCTGCCTGTCGCCCATGCGGGACTCGAGAAGGATCCGTTCCAGCTCAGCGTCGGCGAGCGCTATGCCGCGGCCGGCTTCACTTGTGTCATGCCATTCCTGTTTCACTGGTGGCCGGTGGAGACGGACATCGATGTGAAGCGCGCGGAATTCCGCGACGACTGGACCGTGTCCGACTTGAGCGCGGCCTTCACTCTGCTCGCGGACATTCCGAGCGTGGACGAGAGTCGTATCGGAATCGTGGGCCACTGCTGGGGAGGGCGCGTCTCGTGGCTGGGCGCGTGTCACGAGCCCCGTTACAAGGCGTGCACGGTGTTCTACGGCGGCCGCGTTAAGGTGCCCTTCGCGGACGGCGCGCCGGCGCCCATTACTCTGGCGGGCAACATCCCGTGCCCGGTCCTCGGCATCTTCGGGAACGAGGACGAGGGCCCGTCACCCGCGGATGTCGACGATTATCAGGCGGCGCTGGAGTCAAACGGGGTCGCCTGCGAGTTCCATCGCTACGACGGCGCCGGGCACGGATTCCAGGACTTCAACAGCCCGGAGCGTTATCGGGAAACCCAGGCGGAAGACGCCTGGCGGAAGGCCATCGAGTTCTTCGGCCGCACCCTGTCCTGAACGGTTGATGCACCGCTAACGAATCTAGAAGCCCGGGCCGTCGCC
>Ga0070727_10005267_pt1 | contig 10640 bp, 6 predicted proteins | sample tdAd472_FD_66722 | JGI IMG/M metagenome (GOLD analysis project Ga0070727, IMG submission 66722) | Marine sediment microbial communities from the Atlantic coast under amendment with organic carbon and nitrate - tdAd47.2 | ecosystem: Environmental > Aquatic > Marine > Coastal > Sediment | place... | reverse complement strand
CATCGTCGCGAGGGTGGCCGACGCGAAGACGAGCATCATCGCGGTCAGGGTGATGGGCACGCTGGCGCTGGGGGAGGCCTCGGGCGGCCGACGCGGGATCGGTGCCGGCGTGGACTCGATCAGCCCAGCGGGTGGCGCCGCGCTTCGCCGCTCGGCAGGGGGCGGTGTGGGCCGGGGCGTGCCGATGGCCGGTGGACCATCGGGAAGGAAGGGGTCGCGCTCACGGCGGTCGGTGGGCTCGAGGCTGCCGTCGTCGGGGGGCACGACGGGGTCGACCGTCTCGTCGTCGAGGATCTCGATGGCGTCGGTGGGCAGCTCGTCGGGGCCGAAGTCGAACTCGACGGCCGACGGGTCGGGGACCTCAGCGGGCGGCGGGAAGGACCGGCGCGGAATCAAAGGAGCGTCTTCCGGCGACATCGACGGCGTGACCTGTGGCTTGGTGCCACGGGCGAGGAGTGAGGGGCGGCGGGAGCGGGAAGACGGCACAGCGGTCCACGGGTGGGCTTGGATTGTCGCATGTGTGCTTGTGCCGCCGCGGCAACACGGTTGCACGGCGGTTGTGCGGCTACCCTGGAGAGTGGCCTACTCACGCCGGATCGTCGGATCTGCCCGACGGGATCGGCCGACACGTTGGCCACGCCGGATAGGAGGGGCGCGGGGGGATCCTGTTGCCCAAGGATGATGACGTCAGCCGGGCTCCACTGCTGCGCTCGGTGGTGGGGGCGACCTTGTTCTGCGCCGCTCCGCTGTGGCCTCACGCCATCAGCGGGCCCGCTGAGGCGGCGGTCGGGCTGTGCGTGGAGGCGCTGATCCTGGTGGTGCTGGTGCCCTGGCTGTCGCGCGGGGCGCGGTGGGGCGCGGCCGCGCTGTGGGCCTGCTTCGTCTCCTACGGTCTCGTGCTTGCGGGCTCGCGCATCGCCGCCGACGCCGAGCTGCCGCTGTCGGATCTGGGGTTGCTCGTGCGTCCGCTGGTGGTGGTGGCGTCCGACCTGTACGGGCCGGTGGCCTACGGGGCGCTGCTCCTGGCCGGCCTGGTTCCCTTGGCCTTGGCTTGGCTGGGGGCGTGGTGGCTGCGCGCGCTGGCATCGCGCCCGCTGCCGCACGTGGCGCTGGGGGCGATGGCGCTGGGCTTGTTGCTGCCGGGCTCGTCGTCGGTCGCAGGGGCGCTGGCCGCCGATGTGATGGTGTCGGTGCGCATGGCGTCGGCGTTCCGGCAGGAGGTGGCCCGCCGTGACACGGAGTCCCTACGAACACGGGCCGCCCGACAGCAGCCCGACGTGCAGATCGTGATCGTCGAGAGCTACGGCATGGTCACGGCCACCCTGCCTTCGTCGCAGGCGTGGCGCCGCACGCTGGGAGAGCTGAGCGAGGCTTCCCGCGCCCTGGGCTGGCACACGGTGAGCGGCCAGTCGGTGGCGCCCGTGCACGGAAGCCGGAGCTGGATCGCCGACGCGTCAATGTTCACCGGTCTGCGAGTGTCGCACCAGGCCGACTACGAGCGGGTGGTGAGGCGGCTCGACGGCAGGGTGACGATGCCGGGCTGGTTCGCGGAGCAGGGGTGGTCGACCCTGCTGGTTCGCCCCACCGACCGGGCACGGCCCGGGGTCCAGCTGATCAACCACTTCGGCTTTCAGCACACGGTGTTCTTCGACGACCTCGGCTACACGGGCCCATCGGTGGGGTGGGGCTATGTGCCCGACCAGTTCACGCTGCATCGGGTGCAGCGTGACGTGCTCCCGGAGCTGGCGCCGCCCCGCTTCGCGTTCGTGCACCTCGCGACGAGCCACGTCCCATGGCAGCGCACGCCGCCGCTCCTCGACGAGCCCCTCGATTGGCAGGCGCGTGGGGGTCCCCGTGGCTGGAAGGCCGAGGCCCCTAGCCCGTGGAAGAGCCTGCGCATGGTCGCGCGGCGGTTCCGCCCATCGCAGCGCGACCCCGCCGACATCGCCGCCATCCAGCACACCTACGTCGAGACGGTCAGCTACTGCCTGCGTTCGATCGTCGCGACCTTGCCCGAGCCTGCTGACGACGGCACCCTGCTCATCGTGCTCGGTGACCACCAGCCTCCGTTCCTCGCCCCCGACCAGGGGCACGAGGTGCCCGTGCACGTGCTCGCCTCAGACCCTGTGCTGCTCGAGCCCTTCCGGCAGCGTGGCTTCGTCGACGGCTGGGTCCCGGGGGCGGGCACGATGGCGCACCACGACTTCCTGCCGCTGCTGGTGGGGCTCGTCTCGGAGCCTCAGGGCACGGCGCCGTAGGCCGATCGGCGGCCCCACCTTCCGAGCGCGGCTAGCCGGCGCCGCTCGGGTCGGGCGGCTCGCTGGTAGGCTCGCTGTCGAACCACAGCGGGCTCGTCCACACCAAGCCTCCGTCGGCCTGCACCAGGCGCACGTAGAACAGGTCGCCGGGCTCGGTGGTGCGAGACCATCGATGGAACAGGGCGGGCCCGCTGCCGTCGATCCGCTCCACAGCGCCGTCTCGCCCCACCAGCTCGGCTCCGATGATGTCGGCGGTGGCGACGACCCGGAGCACCAGCTCGACCTCGCCGGCGGGCAGCACGCTCCCGATGGGCTGGCCGTTGCCCTCGAAGCGCACGAAGGTGCGCACGCCGTTGGTCGCATACACACGGCGGGCGCGCAGGGCCTCGGCGATGCCGGCTCGGGTGGGCTTTGCATCGACCAACGCGGCCAGGCCCCCGCTGCCCTGACCCACCAGGTGCGCCAGGCCCGGGTGCCCGTCGTGGCCGTCGGTGCTGCCGATGAGCCCCAGCCGTCGCCCGCTCTGCAGCAGGGGGCCGACCCAGGCGTCGCCGCGGGCGTCGTAGATGGGCTGCGGCATGGTCGGCGACTCGGACTGCCCATGCACCGACACGACCTCCACCACGGGTTCCACCTCGGGGTCGCCGACGAACGACCAGTCGATGGGGACCGGGCCTCCTGCGGGGTGATGCGGCAGCGTGAGGGCATCGTAGGGGGCCAGGGCCTCCCACAGCTCGTCGGGGGTGTCGGTCGCAGGATCGAGGGAGGACCACACGGGGCCTGGGTCGGCGACGTAGAGCACGTGCCGATGCCCGAAGACCCAGCTCGTCCACTCGTAGGCGGGGAAGGCCACGAAGCCGTCGCGGGTGGCCGCATCGGCCTCGCGCTGGGCCTCGGCCCACAAGGCGGGCTCGGCGTCGAGGAAGTGCATGCCGAAGCGGTCGTGGTCGGTGACCGCGGCGGCGTCGAGCCCCGCGACGTCGCGGGCGTAGCGGTAGGCGGTGGCGGGGGTGCCGGTGCCATCGGAGCGCCCGGTGTGGATCTGCAGGTCGGCCCACAGCACACGAGGAGCCCCGTCGCGCACGACCACCGGGTTGGTGCGGGCGACCATGCCCTGCGCGGTGGCGACGACCTGGCCGATGCCCGCCGGTCCGGTGGTGAGCCTCGCCTCGCCGACGCCGTCGTTCAGGGAGACGTGGCGTGGGCCCTCCCAGCCCTCGGGGAGCTGCAGGTCGACCTGGTCGACGCCCGGTGCGTGGGCGTTGGCGCCCGCATCCAGGGCCGCCACGGTGAGTCGCACCGTCGTGTGCTCGGCGGCGGTGCTGGGCAAGGTGACCCACAGCTGGCGGGCGGGACCGGGCTCGACCCGCACGGTCGGAGCGGGCCACACCCACTGACGCACGCCGTCTCCGTCGCCGTCGACGCCGAGGTACAGGCCCGCTTCGGGCTCGGCGAAGCGGTCGACCCGGGCGCCCTGCCCGGCACCGTAGGTGAGGTCGATGACCTCGTCGGGTCGCAGCGCACGGCCCGAGACCGTGAGCACCAGCTGGCCGGCGATGGCCTCGCCCTGTAGGAGCACCCCGTCCGGAGCGGTGACCTCGACGAAGCCGGGCCCATCGGGATGGTCGACCTGGGGGGGCGACCAGCCCCAGAAGGGCTCGGGCACGAAGCTGAGGGCCCCGCCCAGCGCGACTCCGGCGTTCCCGACGGTGTAGCGGAGGGCGAAGCTGCTGGGGGCCCCCACCTGCGCGGCGTGGCCATCACGTCGCTCGAAGCGGCCCCCCCCATCCGACGGGTGCCGTGGCGCGACCCGGTCGGCCCACATCTCGCGGTAGGTCGCGAGGTGGGCGGTGGGGGGCGCGAGGGAGAGCAGGGGGGGCTCGTCGGGTGGCGGGGGCGGCTCGGCGGCCGGAGGCTGGCCGCTCTGGCATGCCCACAGGGCGACCGCCGCGATCACGGGGCCTCGGTCATCCACGGGGCCATGATCTCGTCGATGCGGGGCTGCACGGCCGCCCAGGCCGCGTCGTCTTTGCAGAAGAACGCCACCGCCTTGCGGCTGGTGGGGTAGCTCGACCCCTTGCCCTGCAGCAGATCGCGGAATGTCTGCTCTTCGAGGTAGTCGGGCAGCCGTTTCAAGCGTGCCTCGAAGATGGCTTGCTCCTTGACCGGATCGTGGGCCGCGAACCAGGCCTCGGCCTCCACGGCGCCATCGGCGCAGCCCGCCCCCTGGCTGCCTGCGGTCTTCAGGGCGAGCTTCGCGAGGTCGCCGACCGACGCCATCCAGCCCGCCGACATCACGTCGAAGTCGACCTCCGGGCAGCCGTCGAGGGGGTCGCCCTTGGCGTCTTCGGGCTCCAGCGGGCATGCGTCGACGTCGTTGCCGACGTTGTCTTGGTCGTCGTCGAGATCGGGGCAGCCGTCATCGTCGTCGACTCCGTCTTCGTCTTCCGCCACGTCGGGGCACTGATCTTCGGTGTCGGGGACGCCATCGATGTCGTTGTCGGTGTCGTTGCAGCCGTCTTGGTCCTGGAAGCCGTCGAAGTCTTCGGGGGTGTCCTTGCACATGTCGATCTTGTTGGGGATGCCGTCGCCATCCTTGTCGCCGGCGACGGCGAGGGGCGAGAGCAAGGCGACGAACAGCACGAACATGCATCCTCCTGACGGGCTCTACGTAGCTGGTGCGGCCGCCACCAGCCGCAACCGTTCACCTACGTTCCATCTTCCGCTCGCATCGGCTCCGCTCGCGGGGGTGACAGTAGCTCTCACAGGAGGTGTCCACATGGCCCAGCAGCCCCACATCGAGCCCCATACCACCGCATGGAACGCACAGACCTGGTTGTCCTTCCTGATGTCGACTTCGATGACCGTCGGTGGCGTCTTGCTCGCGCCCGTCGACTGGTGGACGCGCGGGTACTTGCTGATGGGGGTTGTGTTCATGGTGGCGTCGAGCTTCACCTTGGCCAAGACCCTGCGCGACAACCACGAAGCCGAGAAGCTGCGCAACCGCATCAGCTCGGCCAAGGCCGACGCCCTGCTCCGCGAGTTCGAACAGGCCGCGTGAGTGTGGCAGACTCCGCCTCGGGGGATGCATGGAAGAGGCGCTCGTCTACGGCTGCGTGGGGCTGATCGGCCTGGTGTTCACGCTGTTGTCCATGTCGAGAGCGGAGAAGCTCAACCCCGTGCACCAGCAGCTCGGCCGGATGAACATCCACTGGGACACCGTCAGCGACGGCGTGGTCACCTACGACGGGCTGCCCATCCAGGTCACCGTGACCTACCAGGAGCATGAGCTGCAGAGCATGCGCTTCACCTGGCCCGCCTTGGTGGGGACGACCCTGCGGCTGGGTCCCGAGTCGCTGTCGCGACAGCTCGCGTCGACGGATCTGGAGGTCGACGACCGGCGCTTCGACGACGAGGTGCACGTGCACGCCACCGACGACGCCATGGCACTCGCGCTCCTCGACGACAGCGCGCGGTCGCGGATCCGAAAGGCCATCGGCCTGGGCGCGACCTTCGACGACGATCAGTGGCGGCTGTCCGCGGACCAGATCGCCGACGACGGCCTGGAGCAGGCGCTGCGCGTGGTGAGTCGCGCCCATCGGTCCCTCGAGCTCCCGGCTACGCCCGAGGCACTGCGTGGCCGGCTGGAGGCGAGAGCCACGGCCGACGTGAGCGCGGGGGTGCGCCACCAGGCGCTGCAGGTGCTGGTGCGGCGGGGGCTCGCTCGCGACGCGCTGCTGGCACGATGCGAGTCCGACCTGCAGCCTGCGGTGCGGCTGACCGCGTCACGGGCTCGAGGAGCCAAGGGCCAGCCCGGGCTGGAGAAGCTGTTGGCCACCGGCAGCCGCACATGGAAGCTCGAGGCGGCCGTATCGCTGGCCGAGCTGTGCGATGGAGACCACGCGGAGGCCGGGGCAGCGCTGATGGCGGCCCTCGAAGACCCCGACCAGGTCGAGCGTGCGGCAGAGGCCCTGGCTCGCTTCGGCACCCCTCGGTTGCTGCCGGAGATGGGAGCCGTGCACGCACGGGTGCCTCACGCAGCCATCGCCCGGGCGATGGCTTCGCTGCGGGCGCGCGGGGAGCCTACGGAAGCAGGAGCCCTGGCCCTGGCCGACGAGGGAGGTCAGGTCTCCCTTGCTGCGGCTGCGGAGGGCCGCTTGTCACAGACCGTGGATCGCTAGCTGCCGGGCCTCGCCCGACTCGTGGTGCACGACCATCACGCGGTCGCCCTGTGGGTCGCACAGCACGAGGTAGGGGCCGATACGGTCGATTCCGGTGGGCTGGCCCAAGCTGCCGTCGCCGCCCGACACGGTGCTCGAGCGCAGCGATGCGAGCTCGATACGGCGCACCTTGCCGTTGTAGCGGTCGGCCACGAACAGCGACTCCCCCACGAAGGTGAGGTCGTTGGGATGCCGCAGGCGGACGGCCTCCCCCGCGCCATCGAGGTCGCCGTGGTCGTCGAGGCCCTTGCCGACGATGGTGACCACCTGGTGGTGTTGCAGGTCGACGCCGCGCACGCTGCTCGTCTGACCGTCGACGAACAGCAGGTAGCGGCCGAACAGCACCAACCCCATCGGCTGCGCCAGGCAGGCTTCGGCGGCCGGCCCGTCGATGTGGTCTTCGAGCCCCGAGCCGGCGAACAAGCCGAGGTGCTCGTCGCCCCACGCCCAGATCTGGTGGCTACCGGCCATCGCCACGAAGGCCAGTGTCGCCCCCTTCAGCTCCAGAACCTCGACGTCGACAGGGTCGCGGAGGGGTTGCCGCTGCGGCTGATCGAGGCGGAGGCGACCCCGTGGGCGGCCCACCCCGCGCTCTCCCGTGCCGCCGAGGGTTCGCACCGCGCCCGTGTCGAGGTTGATAGCGCGCAGCGCGTGGTTGCCGCGGTCGGCCACGAACAGCTCCCGGGTGGAGCGCGACAGGCCCATCGGCTCGCGGAAGGTTGCGTCGGCTGCGGGGCCATCGTCGAAGCCCGGCGAGCCTGTTCCGAAGCGGCGGATCAGCCGTGCCTCGGGCCACCCGTCGGCGTCGGCGTCGAGCTCGAGCTCCAGCACCTGATGCCTGCCGGTGTCGGACAGGTAGAGCAGGCCGCCGTGCAGGGCATCGGCTCCCATCTCCTGCATGATCGCGTCGGGAAACACGTGGACGCGCTGGGGACCGTGCAAACGCTCCTCGTCGGGGGCGGGCGACGGGCGGAGCGCCAGGGGCTCGCCTTCGGTGGGGAGCACGGCGCGAACGGCAGGCAAGACGGCGTCGGCGGGCAGCCAGCCTTCGTGGCGCGCTGCGATGTGGCCCTCGCTGTCGACCACGACCCAGGTAGGCCATGCCTCGGTGCCGAGGGCTCGCTGCACGAGCCGGTCGGCGTCGAGCACGACCGGGATGCGAAGCCCCATCTGCACCGCCGCGGCCTGGGTGGCCTCGCGGGCGCCCTCGCCCGGGAACTTGGCGCTGTGCACCGCCACCACGGCGACAGGCTCGCCTTCGAGGGACTCGGCTAGCCGCTGTAGCTCGCGGGCAGCCCCTCGGGCGTCGACCCGCGAAGCAGTGAACACGCACCACAGCTGCGCGACGCCCGGTGGGGGAGTAGAGCCTCCCACCCACGCGCTTGGGTCGCTCGGAAGCGGGGGCGGGGCGACCCGCTGGCCCTCTGCGACGAGCCCGAGGGGAACGGGCCGCGTAGCGTAGTCGAGCTGGGCTCTCAGGGTGGCGGGCTCGTCGACAGGCAGGTCGCAGACCGTGCCTCGGCACACGTAGGCGAGGGGCGACTCGCCCGCGGGCTTGTCGGCCAGGAAGGGCACGCGACTGTCGGCGGGCGAGGCAGAGGCGGCCAGGGCCGCGAACGGCAGGTAGCGGGTGCGCACCTCGCGCCACAGGTCGGCCGCTGCGTCGGGCGCGCCCACGATGGCGATCTGTTGCCCGTGCCCGGCGCGCCAGGCTCCCGCGAGGGACTCGGCCCCCAGGCCGAGGGGCGCGCGCTCGAGGTAGGGGGCGAGACGCGCCAGGATGGCGTCGGCGCGCTGCCCCAGGTCGGACCGGCCCAGCAGGGTGTCGAGGCGCGCGAACAACAGTGCGCCTAGGCCGTTGGCGGAGGGCTCGGATCCTCCGAGCGCGTGCTTGCTGCGGATCATCAGGTCGGGCTGATCGCTGCCCGTGTAGAACAGACCCCCCTCGTCGTCCCAGAACAGCTCCAGGAGACGTTCGCCAAGGGCCTCTGCCTGGGCGAGCCATCGCGGATCGTAGGTGGCCTCGTACAGATCGAGGAGGCCCAGGGCCAGCGCGGCGTGGTCGTCGGCGTAGGCGGGGATGTGGGCGCGCCCGTCTTTGTAGGTGCGCATCAAGCGGCCGTCGACGGTGACGTCGTCGAGGAGGAACTGTGCGGCCACGGAGGCGGCAGCCAGCCACTCCGGCTCGTCGAAGGCTGCGCCGGCTTTGGCGAGGGCGCTGACCATCAGGCCGTTCCAGGCCGTGACCACCTTGTCGTCGCGGGACGGCGCCTGCCGGATGCGACGCACCCGCCACATGCGCACCAGGGCGCGGTCGACCAACGCCCGCTCGCGCAGGTCGAGCTGGTTCAGCGGCCGCTCCAGGCGGAGCACGCTGGTGCCACCCTCGAAGGTGCCGCGCTCGGTCACACCCAGCAGCAGGCACAGGCGTTGGGCATCATCGGGGCCGAAGATCGCTTCGATCTGGTCGGGCGTCCATGCGAAGAAGCGGCCCTCGCCCTCCTCGCTGTCGGCGTCTTGGCTGGCCGCGAAGGCGCCCTCGTCGAGCTGCATCTCCCGAAGGGCCCACCCGATGGTGTCGCGCACTACGCGCTCGAAGCGCTCGGCCTCCGTGATCTTCCAAGCATCCACGTACAGCGGCAGGAGCTGCGCGTTGTCGTAGAGCATCTTCTCGAAGTGGGGCACGCGCCACGCGTCGTCGACGCTGTAGCGAGAGAAGCCGCCACCGAGCAGGTCGTACATGCCGCCCTGGGCCATGCGGTCGAGGGTGTGGAGCACCATGTCGGTGCTGCGATCGGCGGCAGCGTGTTGCCCATGCGCCAACAACACCGCCAGCAGCCCGTGAGGCGGAAACTTGGGCGCGGCACCGAAGCCGCCGTGCTGTGGGTCGTAGGAGGTGGCGGCAGCGGCGGCGACCGGGGCCAGCCAGCTCGCGACCTGCGACGCGTCGGCCTCGGGGAGGTCGGAGGTGGAGGCCAGCAGGTTGCGCACCTGGCGGGTGACCTCGCCCACGCGGGCAGGGTCGCCCGACCACAGCGACAGCATGTGGGTGAGGACGTCGAGGAAAGAGGGCATGCCCTGGCGGGCTGCGGCCGGGTAGTAGGTGCCACCGAAGAACGGCACCCCGTCGGGGGTGAGGAACACCGTCATCGGCCAGCCGCCGCGCCCCTGCTGGAAGGCCTGCACGGCCCGCATGTAGAGCTCGTCGAGGTCGGGCCGCTCTTCCCGATCGACCTTGATGCTGACGAAGTGCTCGTTGAGGAACGAGGCGATGGCGTCGTTCTCGAAGCTCTCACGCTCCATCACGTGACACCAGTGGCAGGCCGAGTAGCCGATCGACAGCAGGATGGGCTTGGACTCCTCCTTGGCCCGCGTCAGCGCCTCGGAGCCCCATGGGTACCAGTCGACCGGGTTGTGGGCGTGCTGGAGCAGGTAGGGGCTTGTCTCGTCCGCCAGGCGATTGGGCACGGTGCCTCCGACGGCGGCAGGTAACGTGAGAACGGGCGGATCACCCCCGCGACCGGCGCCGCCACGCCGCAGGCAGCAGCCACAGCAGCCACCCCGCCGCTCCGCCTGCGGTGCTCTGGCAGCCGCAGCCGTAGTTGGGAGGCGTGGGGGTGGGCCCCGGAGCCGCCGTACCCGTGGGCGTCTCGGTGCCGTCGACGCAGTCGATGGTGTCGGGGTTGCAGTCGTCGTCGACGCCGTTGCAGGTGATCTCTTGTGCGCCGGGGTTGGTGGTCGAGACCGTGTCGTCGCAGTCGTCGTCGCAGGCGCTGAACCCGTCGCCGTCGTCGTCGGTCAGGTCGGTGGTGCTGTCGTCGCAGTCGTCGTCGATGCCGTTGCAGCCCACCTCCGGCGTGCCGGGCGCACGGGCGGCGTCGGCGTCGTCGCAGTCGAGGCAGGCGGGCGACCCGTCGCTGTCGCCGTCGCCCCCGTCGTCGTCGCCATCGACGCAGTCGTCGTCGAGACCGTTGCAGGGGAGCTCGGCGGCGACGGGGTTCACCCCGTCGAGGCTGTCGTCGCAGTCGCCGTCGATGGCGGCGACGCCGGCTTCGATGCAGTCGAGGGCGGCGACGGCGGACGTGTCGTCGCTGCCATAGGTGTCGCCATCACCGTCGACGTAGCACAACTCGAGCCCGTCGCAGTCTTCGTCGCGGCCGCT
>Ga0070727_10005265_pt1 | contig 10641 bp, 8 predicted proteins | sample tdAd472_FD_66722 | JGI IMG/M metagenome (GOLD analysis project Ga0070727, IMG submission 66722) | Marine sediment microbial communities from the Atlantic coast under amendment with organic carbon and nitrate - tdAd47.2 | ecosystem: Environmental > Aquatic > Marine > Coastal > Sediment | place... | reverse complement strand
CCGGTCATCCTGCACACCCCGTTGATGTCCGGCTCGAATTTCATCCACGGCATCGTGCTGGTCGGCGCCATGGTGGCCATGGGCCATGCCCATACCCCGCTTGAGCTGATCATCGGGTTTATCGGGGTCATGCTGGCCGCCGGTAATGCCGTCGGTGGCTACGTGGTCACGGAGCGCATGCTCGAGATGTTCAAGAGCAGCAAGGAGAATGGCTGATGGATACCATGATTGAAATCAGTTATTTCATCGCGGCCATCCTGTTTATCATCGGCCTGCGGCGCATGAGCTCACCGGTCACGGCGCACGGTGGCATCGTCTGGGCCGGTGTCGGCATGCTGGTCGCCACGCTGATCACCTTCTTCTACCCCGGCATGGAAAACTACCTGCTGATGACGGTTGCCATCGCCATCGGCGGCGGACTGGCCTTCTGGTCCGGCAAGACCGTGGCCATGACCAACATGCCGCAGATGATTGCGCTCTACAACGGCATGGGCGGTGGCGCCGCCGGCGCCATTGCCGCGGTGGAACTGCTACGCGGCGAGTTTCACTCCTCCGTTTTCCTGGCACTGGCGTTACTTGGCGCCCTGATCGGCTCGATTTCCTTCTCGGGCTCACTGGTGGCCTTTGCCAAACTGCAGGGCTGGGTACGCCGGCCGCTGCGCTTCCCGGGCCAGCAATACTTCAATATCGGCATCTTTATCGTCGCCGTTGCCCTTGGCGGGCAGTTGCTTGTCAGCCATGATTTCTCCGGCGCGGTAATCCTCGGCTTTTTTGTGCTGGCGCTTGCCTACGGTATTTTCATGGCCCTGCCGATTGGTGGTGCCGACATGCCGGTGGTGATCTCGCTGTTCAACGCACTCACCGGGCTGGCCGTGGCATTCGAGGGTTTCGTGCTGGGCAACGCCGCCATGATCATCGCCGGTACCGTCGTCGGTTCGGCCGGTACCCTGCTGACCCAGTTGATGGCGCGCGCCATGAACCGCTCGATCGGCAATGTATTGTTCAGCTCGTTCGGTGCGTCGGGCGCTGCAGGCGGGGAAGAATCTGTCGAGGGCAGCATGAAACCGATCGAGGCTGCGGATGCCGGCATCATGATGGCCTATGCCAAGAAGGTCATCATCGTTCCCGGCTACGGCATGGCCGTTGCCCAGGCACAGCACAAGATCAAGGAGTTAATGACACAGTTGCTGGCGCGCGGCATCGAGGTGAAGTTTGCGATCCACCCGGTGGCAGGACGCATGCCGGGACACATGAACGTACTGCTGGCCGAGGCGGATGTGCCCTATGACCGTCTCTACGACCTCGATGAAATCAATGCCGAATTCGCACAGGCGGATGTGGCGCTGGTGATCGGCGCCAATGACGTGGTCAACCCGATGGCGCGCAGCAACCCGGACAGTCCGATCTACGGTATGCCGATCCTGAATGCGGACCAGGCGCAGAATGTCATCGTCATCAAGCGTGGCCAGGGCAAGGGGTTCTCGGGCGTCGAGAACGGCCTGTTCTTTGCTGACAACACGCGCATGCTCTACGGTGACGGCCAGGCCATGGTGGGCGAACTGATACAGGCTATCAAAACACTGTAGGAGCGCTTTTTAAAGCGCGATCGGGGTTTGCACGGAAGGTTATCGCGCCTGCAAGGCGCTCCTACAATGCTCAACCAACACCTGTAGGAGCGCCTTGCAGGCGCGAAAAACTACTCAGGCCGTGAGCTCCACATCACCGCTGGTAACCAGCTGTTCAAACTCGGCGGCCGGCATGGGACGTGCAATGTAGTAGCCCTGCACGATATCGCACTTCAGCTTGCGCAACAGCTGGAGTTGCGCGACCTCCTCGACACCTTCTGCAATAACTTCGAGATCAAGACTGTGTGCCATGGCGATAATGGCAGACACGATTGCCGTACCTTTGCCCTTATCGCTCTCATTTTCGTCCACACTCATATCCATATTGACGACAAAGCTGCGATCAATTTTCAGCTTGTTGAGTGGCAGTTGCATCAGGTAATTCAGCGATGAATAACCGGTGCCGAAATCGTCCAGTGATGTCTTCAGCCCCATCTCCTGGAGCTCCTTTAATGTACTGATTGCCACAGTAGGGTCCTGTAACACACTGGTTTCCGTCAGCTCTACCTCAAGAAACTGCGGATCGTAGCCCGTCGCCTTCAGAGTATGCCTGACCAGGTCTATCAGGCCGTTCCCGCTGAAATGGACCGCGGAGATATTGATCGCCATGGTAAGCGGGTTCTTGTAGCGTTCTTGCCATTGTTGTGCCTGTGTACAGATATCATGGATCAACCATTCGGTAATCGCCACGATCAGGCCATATTCCTCGGCGATTGGAATGAATATGTCCGGGGGTACCATCCCCAGTTCCTCATCCTTCCAGCGCAACAATGCTTCTGCGCCGATTATGCGTCCGGTAGAGAAGGACACCTGCGGCTGGTAATACATCTCGAGCTCGTCTTTCTCGAGCGCATGACGCAACTTGCTTTCGATCTTCACCTTGTACAGGGCTTCTTCGTTCAGCTTGCCTGAGAAATACTGGTAATTGTTGCGCCCGCTCTTCTTGGCATGATACATGGCGATATCAGCATGCTTCATGAGTTCATCGACGCTGAGACCGTCATCCGGATACAGGGCAATACCGATACTGGCGCTGACGAAAAGCTCCTGCCTGTTGACTGTGAAGGGCTCCGTCAAGCGTTCAAGGATCCGCCGTGAAACCTTCTGTGCAGCCACCCCCCCCTTTGTGCGTGGCAACATGATGGTAAATTCATCGCCGGCCAGGCGTGCCATGACGCTGGAGGTCGTATCATGCTCCTCGTGGGATATAACATCGGATTCCCTCACACATGCGGTCAGGCGCTCGGCAAATGCCTCCAGCAGCTTGTCACCGGCCTGGTGGCCGAGGGTGTCATTAATACGCTTGAAGTTGTCCAGGTCGATAAACAGGATTGACAGTTCCTGCAGATTACGCCGTGCCTCGGCCGTGGCGCGTCCCAGGTAGTCCTTGAACATGAGACGGTTCGGCAGGCCGGTCAGGCTGTCATGGTAGGCAACGTAGCGTACCTGCTCGTGGTAATGGTTCAGGTTTTCACCCATCTCCTTGAAACTGGTCGCCAGGTGGCCGACTTCATCATCTGATTCCACATCAATCTGTGCCAGCAACTTTCCACGCCCTATTTCTTTCGCGGCCTGGGCAAGCTTCTGGATCGGCGTGATCAGTACTTTTTTCAGAAAGCCAAACAGCAACGCTATCGTTAGCAGGATTGCCACGCAGGCGATCAATATGACCAATCGTCCCAGGCTGAAACTCTTGTCGTTAAACTCGCTCTCCTGGTACACGGCAACGCCATAGAGCCAGTCGTGCAGCTTGATGCCCTGGTAGTGCGCCGATGTATTCCTGTACAGGGCATCGACGGAGTCGGCACTCTGCATGGAGTCAGTGAGTTTTGCGAAGAGATTGTTCTTCAGCCGGCCGCCAACTTTTGATCGATCCGGGTGGAACAGGATCCTGCCTGCGGAATCAGTAAAAAATACATCCCCGTACCGGCCGGCCTTCATGTTCTCTGCCTGGGTTTCCAGGAAATCAAGGCTAACGGTCAGTACAAGGTAACCGTACAGCACGGTTTTTGCTTTTCTGTTTTGGCTATTGCCGATGATGTAGCGTAACGGCTTGCTGGTCAGCAGTATCGGCTGGTTATTGTCCGGGTTGTTCAGGAAGGTCGTGTAAATGGCATTGGAGGAATCGCTCATCGCCCTGAAATACCCGCTCGATGACTCGTCGTGCTTCAGGTTGTTTACGTTGCCGACCACGCTACGCAGCATTTCTTCGCCCGTTGGAGAAATAATGCGTATCTCGTAGTACTCGGGATAGGCCAACTGGTAGTTGTACAACAACTCCTGGACGCCCGTCTCGAGTTCGGCCCGCTCCGGGGCGGACGTTGCCATGACGAAATCTTTCACCTGTTCGGTGTGCGCAAACAGGCTTGCATTTGCACGCGCGGTTTGTAACTGGGCTTCGGTGTGGAACCTGATCTGCTCCAGCAGGGTGGTGACCTGGTCATGCGTACGATTACGCGCATCTTCCATCAGCAACGCATAGGAAGTCCAGCCAAGCACCAGGATCGGCAGGATGACAAGTGGTACCAGCAATATCAGGATCTTGTTTTGGAGGTGCATACCAGTACCGGTGGATGATTATTATCAATCTAACTGTTAAACGGCATACATCCTTAAATCTTTAGCCTGTAGCGGGCCATGCCGGGCAACTGACAAAATTTATATAAAAAATAAGGGACTGGCACGCACCGCCAGCGTGATAAACCGGCGCTGGAATGCGGCGCATTGATGGGCGGAATATCGCCTGGCACCGGGTGCTTCAATCTCTCCTGTGCCGGAAGGCCCGGCCAAATCGTTGACACGGTATTTGCGTGTGCGGTGCTATCATGGCGGCAGCAAAATCCGTGGCCCAAAATGGGGCAAAAAGCAGGCCTGAAATCACTTTAGTCTGTAAAAAAAGGGGTTGCACGATCGGTTCTGACTAAGTCCAGATGAGCGTTCTTATTCACAGTGGCAGCGAGGCTGATGTTTTAACGCAACAAGGCGCCTGTAACACTATATAAGAAACTTATTATTAACTGTTACTCATTGTTTTTAAAGGTAATTATTAACCCGTATAAAAAGTGTTCAATGTAACGCTTACACTGCAAAAATAGGGTTTTGATATACATAAACGCCAGTCATCCACAGAGTTATCCACAGATTTTGTGGATAAAAAAGCGCCCCTAATCAGATGAAGGAGTTAGCTTCACTTGGTAACAAAGATTCTTAGCCATGCAACCTAAATTAGCCCTTTTTCCGGGCCGCGCAGAAAGCATCGATGACAACTGAAAAAAGCGTGTTACGCATCGCTGTTCCTTCCCCGTTATATCGCGAATTTGATTACCTGCCACCGGTAAATAGCGACCTTGCCTGCCTGCAACCCGGGATACGCTTGCGTGTCCCGTTTGGCCGGCGCACGACCATCGGCGTATTAGTAGAACTACTTACACAGAGCAAAGTCGCACCGCAAAAACTGAAACACGCACTGGAAATCCTCGACCGGGAACCAGTCATCAGTGGCGAGATTCTCAACATGGTTCAATGGGCCAGCGCCTATTACCAGTACCCGCTTGGTGAGGCACTGGCCGCCGCCCTGCCCGTGTTATTGCGCCAGGGGCAGGCGCCTGTTGTCCAGGCTGTCACGGCCTGGCGAGTAACCGATGCCGGCCGGCAAGTCGATTTGGACAGCTTGAAGCGTGCGCCACGCCAGAGAAACGTGCTGGCCGAGCTCAGGCAACACCCGCAGGGTGTGGAGCGTGGCGCACTGGAGGCCCCTGCCAGCGTATTGCGCACGCTGGTCGAGAAAGGCTGGGTTGAAAGTTTTCAACAAGACGAACCAGCCGAGCCCGGCAGCACGGCTGTGGTTTGCGCACCCGGCCACGCGCTGAACCCGGCACAGCAACAGGCCGTTGACAGCGTGCTGGAAAATCTTGACCAGTTTCAGGGCTTTCTGCTGGAAGGCGTCACCGGCAGCGGCAAGACCGAGGTCTACCTGCAACTCATCGAGCAGGTCCTGGCGCGCGGCCAGCAGACGCTGCTGCTGGTGCCCGAAATCGGCCTGACCCCGCAACTGGTGGAGCGCTTCAAGGCACGGTTCTCGACACCGCTTGCCGTGCTGCACTCCGGTCTCGGCAAGCGCGAACGCCTTAGCGCCTGGCAGCAGGCACGTAGCGGCGGCGCACCGATCATCATCGGGACCCGTTCCGCGATCTTCACCCCACTGGCACGGCCCGGGCTGATCATCGTCGACGAGGAACATGACCCGTCGCTCAAGCAACAGGAAGGGTTCCGCTACTCGGCACGTGACCTGGCCGTGTGGCGGGCGCGCCAGCTGAATATTCCCGTCCTGCTGGGCTCGGCCACGCCCTCACTGGAAAGCCTGTTTAATGTTGAACAGCAGCGCTACCGGCGCCTGCCGCTGCCGGAACGCACCGGCGCCGCCAGTTTGCCGGAGTACGCCATTATCGATGTGCGCGAGCAAACCCTGGATGAGGGGCTTTCCACGGCCCTGCTGAAGCAGGTCCGGCAGCACCTGGATGCCGATGGCCAGGTACTGCTGTTCCTGAACCGGCGCGGTTATGCGCCCACGTTCATGTGTTACGACTGTGGCTGGATTGCAAACTGCAGGCGCTGCGATGCGCACCTCACCTGGCACCGGCGTGACAACCGCCTGCATTGTCACCACTGCGGCAGCCAGCGTCCGCTCGACAGTCACTGCCCGGAATGCGAGGGCAGCGATTTACACCCGCAGGGCCAGGGCACGGAACGGGTCGAACAGGCCCTGGCCGAACGCTTCCCGGACGTGGAAATACTGCGTATCGACCGTGATACCACGCGCCGCAAGGGTGAGCTCGACAGGCTGCTGGAGCAGGCGCGCAGCGGCCATGGCCGGCTGCTGCTCGGCACCCAGATGCTCGCCAAGGGCCATCATTTCCCCAACGTGACGCTGGTTGGCATCCTTGATGCGGACCACGGCCTGTTCAGCACCGATTTTCGCGCCAGCGAGCGCATGGCACAGCTGATTGTGCAGGTTGCCGGACGTGCCGGTCGCCATGACCGGCCAGGGCTGGTGCTCATCCAGACGCGCCACCCGGACCATCCCCTGCTGCAACTGCTGGTCAGGCAGGGCTACCCGGCATTTGCCCATGCCGCACTGCAGGAGCGGGAGGCCGCGCGGCTGCCGCCCTCCACCAGCCTCGCCCTGCTGCGTGCCGAGGCCACCGATGAAAAACTGCCGCTGCGTTTCCTTGAAGCGCTGCGTGAACAGATCGAAACAGCCGGCATTGAGGGGATTGAGGCATGGGGGCCGGTCCCGGCGGCCATGGAGCGCCGCGCCGGCCGTTTCCGCGCCCAGTTGCTGTTGCAATCAAGCCGGCGCGGTACCCTGCAACAACTGCTCAGCCGCCTGGTGCGCCAGCTGGAGCAGGACAAACTCGCCCGCCAGGTCCGCTGGTCCGTGGATGTGGATCCGGCCGATACCTATTAAGAAACACCATCGCGCTTGAGAAGCGCTCCTACAATGATATGTCCACCTGTAGGAGCGCTTCTCAAGCGCGATCGGTTGCAACTGAACCGGTGGGCGGCATAATAGGCAACCCGCTGGAACCAGACCAATACATTGAAAGAACAAATCGTACAGATACTTACAGACGCCGTTGCCAAACTGCAGGCCAGCGGTGACCTGCCCCAGGAGATCACGCCGAACGTACTGGTCGAGCGTACCCGTGACCGTGCGCACGGGGATTTCGCCAGCAACCTGGCCATGACCCTGGCGAAAGCGGCGCGTTGCAAACCGCGTGAGCTGGCTGAAAAAATCGTTGCTCTCATTGAAACCGGCGGCCAGATCAAAAAGGTCGAAATTGCCGGTCCCGGTTTCATCAATTTCTATCTCGGAACGGATGCCTGGCACGGTGTCATCGGCGACATCCTCGAACAGGGCAACAACTACGGCCTCAGCACTATTGGTGCCGGGCAACGCATCCAGGTCGAGTTCGTCTCCGCCAACCCCACCGGTCCACTGCATGTCGGGCATGGCCGCGGTGCCGCCTATGGCGCAGCCGTCGCCGACCTGCTTGAAGCGGTCGGTTATACAGTCCACCGCGAGTACTACGTCAATGATGCCGGCCGCCAGATGGACATCCTTGCCGCCAGCGTCTACCTGCGTTACCTCGATCTGTGCGGCGAAGAAGTCACCTTCCCTGCCAATGGCTACAAGGGTGACTATGTCTGGGACATCGGTGCCACGCTGCACCGTGAAAACGGCGACGCACTCAGACATCCCGTGCACGAAGTATTCAGCGATGTGCCGCCTGATGAACCGGCGGGCGGTGACAAGGAACTGCATATCGATGCAATCATTGCGCGTTGCCAGTCACTGCTGGGTGCTGCCGGCTACAGGAAGGTCTTTGACGAAGGGCTCAACGCCATCCTGCACAACATCCGCCAGGACCTGAAGGAATTTGGCGTGGTTTATGATGAATGGTTCTCGGAACGTTCGCTGACAGATAACCAGGCCGTGGACAATGCGATTGAACGGCTAAAACAAAGCGGCCATGTCTATGAAAAGGGTGGCGCACTCTGGTTCCGTTCCACTGATTTCGGTGATGAAAAAGACCGTGTCGTGGTTCGTGATAACGGTCAAAGCACCTACTTCGCCTCGGATATTGCCTACCATGCAAATAAACTGGAACGCGGTTACGACCGTGTTATTGATGTCTGGGGCGCAGACCACCATGGCTATGTACCGCGCGTAAAAGCAGCACTGAAAGCACTCGGAGATGATCCGGAGCGCCTCGATGTATTGCTGGTACAGTTTGCCATTCTCTATCGTCACGGTGAAAAGGCACAGATGTCGACACGTTCCGGTGAGTTCGTCACGCTGCGCGAACTGCGTAACGAGGTCGGCAATGACGCCGCGCGCTTTTTTTACGTGATGCGCAAGTGCGAACAACACATGGACTTTGACATGGACCTTGCCAAGTCCCAGTCAAACGACAACCCGGTTTATTACATCCAGTATGCCCATGCGCGTGTTAAAAGCGTGATACGGCAATTGCAGGAAAAGCAGTTCGAATGGGACAGGACGGCCGGGAACAAGGGGCTTGCCATACTGACAGAGACGCATGAGCAGGAACTCATGATCAACCTGTCACGCTACCCGGAAGTGCTGGAAGCCGCGGCGGTGAATCACGAGCCGCACCAGCTGACCCACTACCTGCGTGAACTGGCCAACGACTTTCATACCTATTACAACGCACATACGTTCCTGGTTGATGACAACACGCTGCGCAATGCACGACTCAATCTGATCGAGGCAACACGCCAGGTCATTGCCAACGGACTGGGACTGCTGGGCGTGTCTGCCCCGGATAGCATGTAATGCCGAGAGATTATAAACACCGGGCCCGACGCAAGAAAAAACAGAAAAAGGTCTCACCCTGGTTTGGGCTGCTTGCCGGGCTTGCTATCGGTCTGTTTGTAGCCTTCCTGGTATTTATCCAGGCGCAGGCCCCGCACTCACCCCGGGAAATTATTGAAGCAACAGCACCACAAGCGGCTGTCACAGCCTCGCAGGACACGCGTGCTGTGCGCAAGGAAAAACAGGATGTTATCCCGCCACCACCGAAACCACGCTTCGATTTCTATGAGACGCTGCCGGAAATGGAAGTCGTGGTACCGGAAATTGAAGTTGTCATCCCGGAACAGGCAATCAAGGGCAAGGCCGAGTCCGGTGTGAAGCAGGTTAAACAACCGGGTAAATACGCATTGCAGGTGGGTTCTTTCCGGGGCGCAGAACAGGCCGACCGCTTTAAGGCAGAACTGGTATTACAGGGTTTTGAAGTAACTGTTCAGACCGTCACCATCAACAACACCGACACCTACCACCGGGTGCGTATCGGCCCCTTCAAGGACCTCGATGCACTGAACAAGGCACGTAGTCGGCTCAATAAACAGGGTATCGAAAACAAGCTGATCAGGATTACGGGTTAATCTTTATCCTGCTGCACAGTTTCCCATCCGGAATTATTATCAAGCCACCTTAGACTTATCCAGTACCAGAACGTAATCGGAACCATCATCGCAAGCCAGCTCCAGTCTTCGATCAGGAATATCTTTCCAACCCAGTCCTGGCCAGTGAAAAACATAGCCCAGGGAATACAGTAGACGGTAAATGCCGCGCAGGCCCAAATCAGCCTCAACGCCCCCTTTCTTGTTGTAATGCTCGAATAGGCAAGAAAAACCCATAGGGGCATATTGTCTGTTTTTTCCATTACTACGCTCCCGTTTCTTTTTTATAAAACCACACTACTTTATATGACAATGCGTAACGCCAGGTACGGGACAATATTTAATAAAAATATACCAATTTTAAAGAATGCCATGCCCGCGTAATGAATGGCATCAAACCGCTCAACCGTCAGCTTGAACCATTTCCCGTGCAGTCGATAGACAAAATCGTGGGCCAGCGCAAACATCAGAAACCACCATAGCAGCAAGCCGATGTTAATTACCGCGCACCAGGCCAGAACATCACTAATCTGTTCAACAGTCATTTATCATCCTCATCTGGCTGAAACCAGTGCCTGGTAGTTACTCGTCTGAAACAGTAAATCGATACGCAGCATGACAGGCAACACAATTCTGCATCAGGGTCGATAGCTGCGACAGGGCATGATCACCATCCCCTAATTGTTCAGCATCCAGCGCCAACTGGTCAAACTGTTTATGCGTACCGGGGCCCAGTTTTTTAAACCCGAGAGGAAGTTTCCCCATCAGTGTACCAGGCATCCCGACCGTTGCCGCCTTGCCTGATTTGCGTGCATATTCAGCGACAAGCTCCATGTCATCCCCGGCGATACCCGTTGTAATTTTCTGAACGCTTTCCAGAAACTGCCTCATTTCCACCAGTACCAGATCTCTTTCACCCGCATCCAGGACTATTGCAATGCGTCCATCCGTACTTCCTGAAGTACTGCCCTGGAAAATAAATTTATAAACACCGCCTGCAATAACAAGTAAAAGAAGTGCAATAATT
>Ga0070727_10005263_pt1 | contig 10644 bp, 7 predicted proteins | sample tdAd472_FD_66722 | JGI IMG/M metagenome (GOLD analysis project Ga0070727, IMG submission 66722) | Marine sediment microbial communities from the Atlantic coast under amendment with organic carbon and nitrate - tdAd47.2 | ecosystem: Environmental > Aquatic > Marine > Coastal > Sediment | place... | reverse complement strand
AAGCGCCCGAGCACGTAGTCCTCGAGGCGCATCATGGGCGGTTTCTCGTCGATCCCGATGCGGAGCCGGGCGTAGTTCTCGCTGCCAAGCTTGCGTGCGATATCGGTGAGGCCGTTGTGCCCGCCCGCGCCGCCCGAGGCCTTCAGACGCACCGTGCCACAAGGCAACGCGACGTCGTCGACCAAGACCAGCACGTCCTTTGCCGGATCGAGCTTGTAGAACCGGGCGGCCTCGGCGATCGCCTGACCCGACCGGTTCATGTACGTCACCGGCTTCATGAGCAGACAACGCTGCCCGTTGACCGGGACGTCCAGGAGCATCGCGTTGAACTTGCTCCGCGCGACCTGCCCCTGGCCGTGACGCTCGGCGAGCAGATCGATCGCCATGAACCCGGCGTTGTGCCGCGTCCTGACGTATTCCGCTCCCGGGTTGCCAAGGCCAACAAGCAGCTTCATCGCAAAGCAAGCTCCCTACAGGTTTACTCGTCCTCGTCCTTCTTCTCTTTGATCACTTCTGGCTCAGCATCGCTTGAGACCTCGGATTCCTCGGCGGATTCCTCTTCAGCGGCCGTGTGCGTGATCTGAGCCACGATGCTGTCGGCATCGCTGAGCAGCTTCACACCCGCTGGCAGCGTGATGTCGCCCGCGTGGATGATGCCGCCGGCCTCGAGGTCCTTGACGCTCACAACGATCTCGTTGGGCAGATCCTTGAGCTTGCACTCAACGGTCAGTTCGGTGACGGGGTGCATGAGCAGCGTGCCGGCGGTCTTAAGTCCGACCGCATCGCCCTTGAGCACGACGTGCACGTGTGCGTGGGTGACCTCGTCGAGATCGACACGCGCCAGGTCGCAGTGGACGATGTCATCGCCCAGGTAGTTGAACTGCACATCGCGGAGCAAGACGGTTTCGGTCTTGCCGCCCAGATCGATCTGGAAGACGCGGGCGCCGCCCTCGATGTGCTTGATGGTTTCCTTGGCGTCGACGGAGACCGCGGTCGTCTCCTTGCCGTGGCCGTAGACAACGACAGGCAGACGGCCCTGCTCGCGCAGACGCTTGGCGTAGCGCGAGCCGAGGCGCTCGCGGATCTCGCCCTTGAGGACTGGTGATTTCTCGTTCATGGCTGTTTCCTTACAGATCACCGGCGGGCACGCGCCCGGCGGTATGACTCGTGTGAATGACTACCGTTTAAAGCCCGCGGTTCCCTCGAACAGCGCGCTGACTGATTCCTTGTGATGCACCCGGTGGATGGCGTCGCCCAGGAGCTTGCTGACGTCCAGCACGACCAGCTTGTCGCCAAGATTGTCTTTGGCCCGCTCTGGCGGGATCGAATTCGTCACCACGACCCGGCTGATCGGGCTGTTGCGGATGCGATCGAACGCCTCGCCCACGAACAACCCGTGGCTGGCAGCGGTGATGACGTCCGTCGCGCCGTTCTGCATGACCACCTCGGCGGCGGCGCAGATCGTGCCGGCCGTCGAGATCATGTCGTCGACCATCAGGACCGTCTTGCCCTTCACGTCGCCGATGATGTGACCCGTCTCGACCGCGTCGCCCGAGAGCCGGCGCTTGTTGATGATCGCAAGATCACCGCTGAGCATGTTCGCAAAGCCCTCGGCGACCTTCACGTTGCCCACGTCCGGGCTGACCATGCACAGATCGCCCAGCTCAGCGCGGTGCTTCTTGAAGTACTTGCTGAACACGGGCGTCGCCGAGAGATGGTCGACCGGGATATCAAAGAACCCCTGGATCTGCGCGGCGTGGAGATCCAGGGCGATGATGCGGTCGGCCTTGCCCGCCGTCAGCAGGTTCGCCACCAGCTTGGCGGTGATGGGCACGCGCCCTTCGCTCTTGCGGTCCTGCCGTGCGTAGCCGAAGTAGGGCAGCACGACGGTCACGGTCTCGGCTGAGGCGCGGCGGAGACAATCGAGGAAGATCAGAAGCTCCATCAGGTTGTCGTTGACGGGCATGCAGGTCGAGATCACGATGAAGCAGTCGCGGCCGCGCACGTCCTCGTCGACCTTGAGCATCATCTCGCCGTCGGGGAACACATGCGTGCGGGCCTCACCCAGCGGGAGATCCAGGTGCTTGCACATGGACTCGGCCAGATCACGCATGTGCCGTCCGGCGAAGATCTTGAGCTTGTGCGCGTCCTCATTCATGCCGATCACCCCTTGTTTGATGGCGGTCAGATGGCCCCGGCTGATGGCCCGCTGCACTCTGGCGTGACCTGAAAATCGCGTCCACTTCCGCAAGCTGCTCTGGCGTGTTGATGCTCAGCACGTCCTCGGGCGGAACCGCATCGATCAATTCGACTCGTTTGCCATCGGCAAGCAGGATCTCGGGCACGTCGGTGACGTACTCCTCGCCGCTCTTGGCGTTGGGTGTGACGCGCATGAGCCCGGCTTTGAGATCACCCAATCGGAAGCAGTAGTAGCTCGGGTTGATCTCGCGGATGGCTCGCTCTTCTTCGGTCGCGTTGGCCTGCTCGACGATCTTGAGGAATCGCCCCGCATCATCGCGAACGATCCGGCCGTAGCCCGCTGGGTCCTTGACAACCGATGTCGCCAGCGTGGCTGCGGCGTTGGTCCCGGTGTGCAGCTCAAGAATCGTGGCCAGCGTCTGGCTGCGAAGCAGCGGGCCGTCGCCACAGAGCACGAAGACGGGCGTTTCATCCGAGAAGGATTCGACCGCGGGCAGTGCGCACTTGACCGCGTGGCCCGTGCCGTTCTGCTTGTCCTGCACCGCGTACTCGACGCGATCTTCGTACTGACCGAGCGCCTCGCGGACGAGTTCCTGCTTGTACCCCACCACCGCAACCGTGCGCTCGCAGCCGGCCTCAAGGCAGGCATCCACGACCGCGCAGACCATCGGGCGGCCGCCGATCGGGTGGCAGACCTTGGGCAGGTCGGACTGCATCCTTGTGCCCTTGCCGGCGGCGAGAATGATCGCGATGGGTGCGGGTGTGCTCACGTCGAGACGGGGCACGCCTTGGCTTAAGATTCAGAAGAAATCGGAAGTAACCCGACCAGGACTCGAACCTGGACTAACAGTATCAAAAACTGTGGTGCTAACCATTACACTATCGGGTCGGTTCGATGCTTCTTCGAATCGGCCGAGGCGGCCGAACTCCTTCTGCAATGCGTGAACAAAGCTCACGCGGTCCGTCGGCTTGCGAGCCGACGGTCCCATGCAGGGCGCCGGCCGCGGTCTGGGCGGGACGCACAAACGCCCGCCGGGGCTGGACCTCGACCTTCCGCGGCTTTGCAGACTTCCGCCCGCTCACCCGGTCGAGACCCATGACCGTGCCTCGGCAAACGCCTCGTCACGGTCGGCCCGCTCTCACGCACAAGTCTAGGCCACAGCTGGCCCCCAGCAGGGCCTAGCCGAACACCCAAAGATCAGGATTCGTCGTCCTCGAAGCCCTCGATGGACTCGTCGGCCTCGACCCCCTCCAGCAACTCGTCCTCAATTCCGTCGTCGGAGCCCTCGTTGGCGTGCTCGTCAGTCAGAATCCGGTCGCTGATCACGTCGTAGCAGGTCGCCAGGAGCCCGACCAGCGGGAACTTACTGCCCTCAAACGGGCTCTGGCCGAGCCGACGCAAGAGCGGATGGCTGACATCCGGCTTCTCGGGGGCCAGGTGCAGATGCTCCAGACCCGCAGCCGGATCCCAGAAGTGATCGAGGCATTCTTGCAAGGGCTTGGCAGCGATGATCTCGACCGACTCGATGTGCGGGGAATAGACGGGTGCCGATCCGCCGCCAGAGCCCGGCAAGAGCCGAAGGTGCCGGAGCTGCTCGATCAGGTCATCGCGGTCGATGCCCCGCAATGAGAAGATGGTCCAAGGGTCTTGAGCCAATCGGTCTGCGACGATCAGGGCGGCACAGACCGAGTGTTTACACCAGCCAAGCTCCGATTTGGGCTCATCGCAGGTGCAGCTTGGGGTGACATCCTTCTCGGTGAGCGGGAAGAGATGCAGCCCGAGCGGGGCGAAAAGCTCGTCGATCGTGGTCGGCAGCTCGCCCGAGAGCAGCTTGGCGGTATACCTCGCCTGCTGCGCCATTTCGTTGATGACGCGGTCCCAGCTGGGCACATCGAACGAATCCATCTCGATGGCGACGCGGTAGGCCTTGGGCAGTCGGCCCTGAACCAGAGCCGCGACCTTGCCCGGCTCGATCTTGAGCGTACGGGTCTGGCCCAGGCGTGCGTATTCGAGCCCCTCGGCCTGATCGTCGGGGGTGGCGCCGGCCTCGATCAATCGGAGCCAACGCTGGCCCGCCCAGCTCTCGCTTGCGCGCTCGTTGGAAGGCACCTTCACCCCCGCGCGGACTCGGCGAGGGTGCTTTGTTTTCTCTGGTGGTTTGCGTGGGAACTGCGGCTGCTGCATCGGCCTTGGGATCTCCCTCCCGGCATCGGCCCTTTCCGTGGGCTGCGTATTCGTGGCCAGAAACAAGGGTTGGTCGCCAACAGACGGATATCCACTGGCTGGCCCACTTTCATCCCATGCCCGGACGCAAAGAAGCCGATATCACACCTATGGAAAGCCCTCATCCATACGAAGACCTGCCCATGCTGGTGCTGACCGGCGTGGGCCGCAGCGGCACCACGGCCCTGCGAAAGGCGCTCTCGACCCACCCGGGCATCATCTCAACGGGCCACGAGCACAACGTCGCCTTTGACGTACTCGAGTGCGCCAGACGCAATCGGACCGAGTTCAGCCGCCGCTACGCGATGCAGACCTCAGACGCTCGGCACGACGCGCTCTTTCGCGGGCTCCTCTTTGATCTGGTCTTCCCCGATCCCCAACCGGCCGCCCAAGGCCGGTGCACGATGCTCTTTACAAACCTCTTCCCCGAGACAGCGACGTATCTCACCGAGGCCTTCCCCAAGGCCAAGATCGTCTGCCTTGTGCGCGACGGAGTGGAAGTAATCGCCTCGCGCAAGAAGCACGAGCACTTCGGGGGCGATGATTTCGAGAGGCACTGCCGAATCTGGACCAACGCCGCGGACATGCTTGCATGGAGCCAAGGCCGGGACGATGCGATGCTCATCAGGCACGAGCACCTTCGCGCCGATCCCGAACTTCTCTGCGCCAGAATCGCGTCATTCGTCGGCCTCGAGAACGACGCCGGTGCCGCCAAGCATCTGTGCGAACACACTTATCACCCGACCAATCACGACGGGCCCGCGTGGGCTTCGTGGTCGAGCGCCGAGCGGCGCACATTCGAAGAGATCTGCAGCCAGTCGATGAAAAAGCTCGGCTACACGATCCCGTGGCAAACCGAGCAATCTCGCGCGGGTTGATGCCCGCTCAGAGATCGCCCACGGCGTCGCCGCGGAGTGTGAGCAGGTCACGCAGCGCATCGGTATCCAGTTCGGTCAGCCACTGCTCGCCGGCCCCGACGATCTGCTCGGCCAGCTGGCTCTTGGTTTCGAGCATCTCGTCGATGCGTTCCTCGAGCGTGCCCCGGCAGACGAACTTGTGCACCTGCACGGTGCGCATCTGCCCGATTCGGTACGCACGGTCGGTCGCCTGGTTCTCGACGGCCGGGTTCCACCAGCGGTCGAAGTGGAACACGTGATTGGCGGCCGTGAGGTTCAGACCCACACCACCGGCCCGCAGGCTGACGAGCATGATGGGCGTCGACCCGTCGCGCTTCTGGAACTCATCGACGAGCTTTTGCCGCTGGAGGCGCGGCGTGCCGCCGTGGAGGAACAGAACCTCGCGGTCGAGCGCGTGGCGGAGCGTCGAGGCCAGCAGGTGCCCCATCTGGCGGAACTGGCTGAAGATCAGCGCCTGATCGCCCGCGGCGAGGATCTCGTCGAGCATCTCGATGAGACGTGTCGTCTTGCCCGAGCGCGCGGCCGAGGGCGGCGTGGTCTGGCCCTTGACAACTTCCTTGAGCGCCTGCGCGGGGTGGTTGCAAATCTGCTTGAGCTTGACGAGCGCTGAGAGCACGATGCCCCGGCGGCGGATGCCTTCGGTCGCGTCAACATCGGCGAGCATCTTCTTGACCGTCTGCTCGTACAGCTCGGCCTGCTCGTTGGTCAGGTAGCAGTACTCGCGGCTCTCGACCTTGGGAGGCAGATCCCCGACCACCTTGGGGTCGGACTTGAGGCGCCGCAGCACGAACGGGCGAACGAGCGAACGCAGCTGAACGCTCTTGGCATCGTCGCGGTACTTCTCGATCGGCACCGCAAACTTCTTGCGGAACCCGCCGGGCGAGCCGAGATACCCAGGGTTCAGGAAGTCCATAATCGACCAGAGCTCGCTCAATCGGTTCTCGACCGGTGTACCGGTCAGGGCGATGCGTGAGCGGGCACGGATGTTGCGTACGGCTTGCGCCTGCTTGGCGGCGGGGTTCTTGATGAACTGCGCCTCGTCGAGCACCAGACGCCCCCACTCGATCGCCGAGAGCAGGTCCTGGTCGCGGTTGGCAAGGGCGTAGGTCGTGACGACAAAATCAGCCTTGGCGACGCGGGCGATGAAATCGTTGCCCGCAAGGCGACCCGGGCCGTGGTGCACGACAACATCGAGCTGCGGGCAGAAGCGGTTGGTTTCGCGGACCCAGTTGCCAACGACAGACGTTGGCACGATGAGCAGCGTGGGCGGAACGCGGTCCTGACCCTTGGCCTTGGCTTCCTCGCGTTCGCCGGCCATGATCGCCAAAAGCTGGATCGTTTTACCCAGACCCATGTCGTCGGCGAGGCACGCGCCGAAACCAAATCGCTCAAGAAAGCTGAGCCACGAGTAGCCCCGGAGCTGGTACGGGCGGAGTGTGCCGTGGAATTCGGTGGGCTGATCGAGGATGGGCAGCGCTTCGCCCGCCGATGAACCACCGAAGACATCGGCGAGCCAGCCAGTGGTTTCGAGACCAGTCACGTGCAGCCCGCTGGTCCGCGCGTCGGCCCCGAAGGCCATGCGGATCGCCTCACCGACCGACATCTCGCCGCCCGGGTTCTCGCGGATGAACTTGATGGCGGCCTCGACATCCTCCGGGCGGATCTCGACCCATTTGCCATTGATCTGCACGAGTGGCGTCTTGCGCTCGGCGAGTTCCTCGAACTCCTTGAGCGTCAGCGTGACATCCCCCACCGCGATCTGCCACTGATACCCGACGAGCGCATCGAGCCCGAGCTTGGCTGCGCCCGCGACCGAAGGTGAGCCCGCTTCGAGCGATTCGTCCATCGGATCCGAATCGAGCAGCAGCTTGGCACCGAGTCGAGAAGTCGTCGAGCCGAACCAGCCCGGCTCGATCACACCGAAACCTTGCTCGCGCAGCAGCGGGCGGATCTCGCGGAGGAACTCGTACGCCTCGTTCGTCTTCAACTCGACATCGACCGGCTCGGTCTCGTCGAGCGCTTTCTCCAGACGCTTGTACAGACGGCTTGCGCGGCCGAGCTCGGCCAGCAGAAGCTCCTGCGGGTTGTCGATCCGCCGGCCCTCAAAGGTCACGGATTCGCTCGAAAGCAGCCAGATGTCGGCCGCGTCGATGAGGATGTCCTCGGCCCCGATCGGCTGGAGGTGGAAACTCAGCCCCCACGTCGCGTCGGCGGGCTCCACGATCGCCGGACGCTCATCGTCCTCGTCTTCCGGCTTGCGGGCCAGCATGAGCGGCTCATTGAGACGCAGGCACAGACGCCACTCGGTGCTCGAGCCACGCTCTTCCAGGCGACCGATCCAGCCACGCACATCGCGGATCAGCGCCCGGCGATCGGCGGCCTCGACGGTATGACGCTCGCCCAGCAGACCAAACAGCCACGCGACACTCGGATCGCTCGGGTCGCGACCGTCAATCACCTCGGGCAAATCATCGTCAATAAGCGCACGCCTGCAACCGGCATCGACAAGCGCGGTCGTCATGTCGTCAAAGATCCCAGCCGGGTCGTGCGCGCGGGCGTCTTCCACACTCCGGACCGCCGGCGGCATCGCCGAGACAAGCGTGCCCGCATCCTCGGAAGACTGCTCGTCGGCAAACCATGCCTGCCACGAGCCGTCGAGCTCACCCGTCGAGCTCTGACGCAGAGCCGGGACGAACCGCTGCTGCGCCAGCAGTCTGCGTGCGAACCGAGCGACGAGCGAGAGATAATCAACGGTGCGCCCGATCAGGATGTTTCCGTTCTCATCGCTGTCGGCGAATTCCTGCAGCCGCTCGAGTATCGCGGGGACGTGCTCCGGCTCGATGGCGATCGAGTCCACTTTGACACTTGAGAGCGCGTCGGCGCCGCGGCCGGTCAGCGCAATACCCGCGGCGTGCGCCAGCCGGGCGCTGGGGAGCACGACATGGCCCTGTGAAGGGACCTTGAGCTTGACGCTCGAAAACTTCGGCTCACTGCCGAGGAAACTGCCAAGAAGTTCGGACAGTTCCTCGCAGCTCAGCGCGAAGGGGTGAGCAACCGTCTCGGTATGGACAGCGATCTCTGTGGCGACTCCACCCTCAGCATCGGGCTGGTCACCGGATTTGTCGGGGGCTTCATTGGATGGTTCGTCGGCGGCTTCAACGGTATCGAGGGACTCGTCCTCGTCGTTGAGATCCTCCTCGACGGGCGAGGCAAAGGCCGCGGCTCCGCGGGCACTCTCGGCCCAAAGATGGAGCCTGCCGTCCGTCCACACACTCTGAAGTACGATCATCCGTGCGAATCCCTCTGGCCGGCATCCAAGCCGCCGGTCTGGATGGTAGGCAATGCCCGAGCGAATGCTCCATACGGGATTTCACTGTGGCCAAACCGGCGCGAGAGCGTCATACTGCGTGGATACGCAAGACGGATACGAAGGAGCACCGCATGCCAGCCGATCAGAAAGCGTTTCTCGCATCCCGCCGACAGGTGCTTGCCGCCGGTGCCGGCCTCGGAGCCGTCCTCATGACTACGCCCGCCGCCGCCCTAAGTTCGCTTAGCCAGCCAGAACCCAGGTTCCGCGTCTCGCTGGCGCAGTGGTCGCTGCACAAACTCATTTACGCGGGCGAGATCGACAACCTCGACTTTGCCAAGGAAGCCAAAGACATGGGCTTCACCGCGATCGAGTACGTCAACGGCTTCTTCAAGGACAAAGCAAAGGACGACGCGTACATCAGCGATATGAACAATCGCGCCACGGACCTCGGCCTCGAGCAGTTGCTCATCATGTGCGACGGCGAGGGGAACCTGGGCGACCCCGACGATGCCAAACGCACGCAGGCGATCGATAACCACCGCAAGTGGCTCGACGTGGCAGCCAAGTTCGGGTGCCACTCGATCCGCGTCAACGCCGCCAGCTCGGGCACATACGAGGAACAGCAGAAACTGGCCGCCGACGGGCTGAGCAGACTGACCGAGGTCGCGGCTCCCTACAAGCTCAACGTCATCGTCGAGAACCACGGCGGGCTCAGCTCCAACGGCAAGTGGCTCGCGGGCGTCATGAAGATGGTCGACAAACCCCGCTGCGGCACACTGCCCGACTTCGGCAACTTTTGCTTTGACTGGAGCAAGGCCGACGACCCCGAGGCGTGGTACGACCGGTATCTGGGCGTCGAGGAGATGATGCCCTACGCCAAGGCCGTCAGTGCCAAGAGCCACGACTTCGATGAGAACGGCGAAGAGATCCACACGGACTACCACCGCATGGTCAAGATCGTGCTGGACGCGGGGTACGAGGGTTACATCGGCGTGGAATACGAGGGCCAGAAGCACCCGCCGCGTGAGGGGTGCCTACTCACCAAGAGGCTACTCGAGAAGATCGCCAGCGCATAAAAGTGGCGGAGGCTTCCAGCCTCCGCTGTGTTTCTTCTTATCGGTGGGGGCGGCGTCCCGCCACCCAATTCTGCCAGACCCCCTCCACCTGCTGCGCAGACACCTCCCCCGTCGGCGACGGGGGAGGAGAGATCCAACTCCAGAGGCTGGAAGCCTCCGCCACTTTTAAAGTGCCTGTGTTTCTTGGACAGCTTTCTTCCCCGGCAGCAGCATCTCTGCCATCACCAGCAAACCAAGCAGTCCCACGCCCGCCGACGACAGGAAGCCGCCGACGACGATCGCGTACGCCCAGAACGCCTGGAAGCGCGCCAGCCACTGGCCCGTGATGTCAAAGAAGAGCCCGACGCCTGCGATGGCCGCGATGCCGCCCACAAGCAGCCCGGGCCAGCGTGTCATCGCGCCCAGGAGCGTGAGCATGATCAGCACCATCGAGAGGCTCGGCGCGTGCACGTGCATCGACAGCGCGATGATGCGCTCGTTCTTTGGGTTGATCTCTCGGCTCACCGCGATCGATTGGATATCGCTGAAATACCCGAGCGGCACCTCGTCCCCGATGCCATCGCCCTCGGCCGCGCCGCGGGTATGACAGTTCAGACAGTTGACCGCGATGATCTCCGACGGCGCCATGTCGCCAAGGTCGAAGTTGTCGTAGTCCTCGCCGATGCGGTCGCCCTCGAGCCACGAGATCAGCGCGGTCCGCTCCTCGTTGGCCAGCGTTTCCGGGTGACCGCTCTTGAGCGATTCGAGCAGCGGCGAGGGCGAGACGACGCCGTGGTACGCGCCGACGATGTCGGTCATCGTCAGCCCCGGGCGCTCATCGCGGTTCTCGTACTCCATGTTGAGGAAGATGCCGCTGACGATGTAACCCGCCAGCAGCGTGAGCACGAGAAAGATGAGCCCGACCTTGGACAGGAACCC
>Ga0070727_10005260_pt1 | contig 10649 bp, 9 predicted proteins | sample tdAd472_FD_66722 | JGI IMG/M metagenome (GOLD analysis project Ga0070727, IMG submission 66722) | Marine sediment microbial communities from the Atlantic coast under amendment with organic carbon and nitrate - tdAd47.2 | ecosystem: Environmental > Aquatic > Marine > Coastal > Sediment | place... | reverse complement strand
ATGGATATTTCGCACGTCCAGGATACGATCATGGCTTTTAAGGATAACCCCAATTATACTACCTATTGGGCCTTTTTTAATGATTTGCCCCTAGATCGGTTTGGTGATAATTTTAAAGATAGTGTAGCGGAACTTGGACGAGCTATTGAAACAAACCCGACACCAGCCGCTATCAGAGAGGCAACGGACTTTATGGGTTCTTACCTAGAGGGGAAGATGAATAGCCAAATTGTAGGGGCTTCGGGAGCCATTTATGGCCTATTACTGGCTTTTGGCATGCAATTTCCTAATGCGGAGTTGATGTTGATTTTTCTCCCCATTCCTATAAAAGCAAAGTACTTTATCCCTATACTAATGATTATTGAGTTGTTTTTAGGATTCAACCAATATGCTTGGGATAATATCGCACACTTTGCGCATTTGGGGGGAGCGATCACCGGATTCTTCCTGATTATGTATTGGCGAAAAAGAGGAGAAGGCTTTCAGTAAGTGAAGTTCTAATTCCTTGGTTTACGTATAAATAGTAGAAACAATATATCTACTTAAACCGTTAGTTGTTGTAGATTTAATGCTTAATTTGAAGCCTTTGGTTTAATTGTAATGTATAAAGATGTTTAGATCAATTTGGGACGACGTGAAGAGAGAATATAGTTATGGTAATATGGTCACTCGTATTATCATTATCAATCTTGCTTTTTTTGTCATTGTCAAATTGTTATGGGTTGTGCTGATGATTAGTAATGCCTGGGTAGAACCAGAAATTTACCGAACCATCAGCCGGTTTTTTATGATTTCCTCCGACTGGTGGCACAATCTAACCCACCCTTGGGTAATCATTACTCATATGTTTTTCCATGAGGGCGTTTTCCACATCCTCTGGAACATGCTATTCCTCTATTGGTTTGGACGTATTGTTGGCGACTTATTGGGTAATCACCGGATACTACCCCTTTATTTGCTAGGTGGCTTAGTAGGTGGATTCATCTATTTAGTTACCGCTAAATTACTCTCTCCTAATACCAGTTTCGCACTGGGTGCTTCGGGAGCGGTAATGGCTATTGTGGTAGCGGCGGGAACCACCTCTCCTGATTATATCATGCGCCTGATTCTCTTGGGTGACATCAAACTAAAATATATCGTTGGTGCACTGGTCTTTTTTGATGTAGTGGGCATGGGTAGTAATATCAATACCGGAGGCCATATCGCTCACCTTGGTGGCGCCTTTTTTGGCTGGCTTTTTGTCCGACAATTACGTGAAGGGAATGACCTCTCGATACCCATCAATAATCTGATGAATCGATTGCAACGCTTTTTTAAGGGATTATTGACTGGCGTTCCACAAACAAGAAAAGGACCTAAAGTCGTTTACCGAAACCCCAATCGGAAGAAAATGACCAATAGGAAGGGTAATGCGTCTTCTGATTACCACGATTTATCGCATCAGGAACAATTGGATAGAATTTTAGAAAAAATAAAGAAAACAGGATACGAAAACCTAACGGAAGAAGAGAAAGAGTTTCTCTTCAACGCTAGTAAGAAATAGCCAATAACCCGCTGTGAAACAAATGCAACGTGCCTTGCGCTGGGCTAATGCTGTTTTAGTATTACTCACGCTCTCATCCTACTTGTCCATATACCTAGATCCTGGCTTCTTCTGGCCAATTTCTATCCTTGCCCTGTTTTATCCTTGGCTTCTCCTTCTCAATATTATCTTCATTATCAGCTGGGTATTCCTTCGGAAACCCTACTTTTTTTATTCATTGGGTTGCATTCTAGTAGGTTGGCATTTTCTAAGCAACTTTGTAGGGCTTAATTTTAATAGTACGACTTCAAGTACTGCTAATGCCATTCGGGTCATGTCCTATAATTGCCATGCACTTCACCCCATCAAAGGCCCCAGAGGAAGTTGGAAAATCCACCACCTTACCCAACTAGTAGCCGAACAAAAAGCAGATATCGTATTCTTTCAGGAGTTTCCTATCCTATCACGTATTGCCGACCCCCTAGCCAAAGAATTAGCTGAGAAATGCGGCCTAAAATACGCCTACCGTGAACCGCGGAAAAGCTTAGCCCTTTTTTCAAAATATCCTATAGGACAGAAGAATGTCAAGTATTTTACTAATGATGCCAATGGATACCAATATGCAGATGTAAGCATTGATGAACAGACTATCAGGGTCTACAATATTCATCTACAAACAAATGCTTTAAGTGGCATTGCCAACAAGGTGGCCAAGGAAGGAAATTTACAAGAAAAGGAAACTTGGTTACAAATAAAGGGCATGATAGGTCGCTACAAAAAATCGGCCAAAACGAGAGGTCAACAGGCAGGAGAAATAGCGGCGGGAATTCAACGTAGTCCACATCCTATTATCTTAGGTGGAGACTTCAATGACGTTCCTTTTTCTTACACTTACCACCAGCTATCAAAAAATCTACAAGATGCTTTCACAAAAAAAGGCAGTGGCTTAGGAATTACCTTTAACGGAAGCATTCCGGCCCTACGTATCGATTACCTCCTCAGCTCGCCATCTTTTAAGGTATTAGATCATAAAATTCTAGAAGAAGACCGGTCCGACCACTTCCCTATTATTAGTACATTCCAGCTACCCCAATAAAAGTAGCAATTGCTCTGCCGCCCAAAACCCAAGAAAGGTTCCCACCGCATTGCCTAAAGCACCTAACAAAACAGCCGGTAGCACCAAGTCCCTTCGCCCCAAACTCCTAGCTAGGGCTAGCGCAGATGTTCCCCCACCAACATTAGCTTGCGATACCATGGCCGCCTCGGCTAAACCTAGTTTCATGGCTCTCGCTGCCAATAAAGTGCATAATCCATGCGTCGCAACCGTAATCAAGGCAAAGACCAACAACACACCACCCAACTCCCCCATCTTACTCAAAGCAGCTAAATCACAGAAAGCGCCAATCACCGCTAGGAAAAGATAAACTGAAAACATGCCCAGAGTCTGAGCGCCCTTGATGCGTTTAGCAATAGGTAATTGCGCAATAATCAAGGCCAGTGTCGTAATAATGATAATAGAGGGAATTGGATACCCGCGGCTACTCGCCCAGTCAGCCAGCCCTTCAGAGATGAGCAGTGCCGCCATTCCCAAGGCTAACACAAGTCCTATATCCATGGGGTGCAGACTTTCTGTATCATCGGCAATGCCCAAGTTGTCGTCATCCTTTGTATTAGGTTTGGGTTTCGTCGATTTGGCTCCCTTCCACAAAAAGCCCAATACTGCAGGAAACGCCAATGTAACGATCATCCAAATAGTAGTAATAATATTATCCACGACAACCGAACCACTATACAAAACCCCTTCCTTTACGATATCATAATTGAGCGCCAACGCATTGAAATTGACACTCCCTCCGGTATAGGTGCCCACAAACATCCCTCCCACGGCAGGATATAACTCACCGATATACTTCGATCCGTTAACCGCCCACATACCAAGTATCACGCCTAAGGTCGTTCCCAAAGATCCAATCAGGAATAAGGCCACTAAGGGTAATCCAGCCTTCATCACATCTCGCAAATTCACACGCAACAGTAACCAAAAGATTGAAATGGGTGCCACGTAAGCAAAAATTGCATGGTAGGCAGGAACAGGCCTTTCTGCGCTCGATCCAGCGGGCATAATGCCCAAATTGGCAACAATAGCCGTTACCAAAATGACCAAAAGTGCAGTACCCAGGTGACGTAAAAAAGTCCGTCTGACCAAGTATTCAGATAGTACAACAATCAAAGATAAGAGGGCAAGTACATATAGTGAGCTTGTAAACATGGCATGGTTTTCTAAATGGTAGTCTTGTCCAAAGAGAAGATAGATGAACCTAAATATAGCCTCTTATTTGGTTAATTCGTGATCGTCCTCAACTTGTTTGAAGGAGGAATATTAATGGAGAGACACTTTGTACAAAAAAATAAAGCCCGGCGAAAAACGCCAGGCCATTAACATAAACCGCTCAAGAGTGTCAAAAGAGGCGCGATTATATCGTTAATTTCTTTTTGTAAAATTTTACTGCGTGAATCGACTAGTTTGCATCCGTTTTACACTGGATATTTACCTTAAGTAATACCTAAAAAGTGGGCTTTAGCGACATAAATATCGTTGGGTAAGAGAGCACCAAAGGCCACCCTTTACGCTCTTAGTCCTTATTCTCAGTGAGTATTGGGATTATACGAGTAGGAAAGAAAATGGTAGTGCAAGTTTATCTGACGGAAAGTAAAAACTTATTGGGTGTTGTTCAACTCCAAAACCTTAACTATCATTAAATATACAATTTTTTTCTCATACCATACAATGCCCTTTAAGTTTTAAGCTTATCCACTTTTTTTTACCAACAATATTGGCTATTTAGCAAAACAAATCTATTAAGTTCATAACTATGGCTGAAGAATTACCCAATGTTATTGTTGATTTCGTTCTAGAGAATGACCTCATGTTTATTCAAATTAAAAATTACTCCAATTATGCTCCAGCCGTTAATGTACGCACAAGGTTTGACCAGCCGATTATAGGCTTTGATGGAAAAAAGCTCGTCTCAGAAATAGCTATCTTTAAACACCTTGACTACTTAGCTCCATTAAAGGTCTTTAAAATTTTCACTGCCCCTCTGCAAGCATTTCTTAAACGCCTGAAAGAGGACGAAATAGCCATCAAGATTATCTATGAAGATGATCGAGGAAAACGATTTGCAAAGGCCATAAGGCACAACCTTAGCATATACAAAGATCTTCCAATCATAAAAAAACGCTGAGACCATGAGTGAATTTTTACAAAGCCATCATTTTCAGGTAGAATGGGGAGGAAGTAGAATTGGCTTTCAAGAAATAAGTGGCCTGAGTGTCAAGGTGGATATCATCGAAGTACATGAAGGAAGCTTTATAGACGAAAGCCCGATCAAACTACCCGGCCGAAAACACTACGGTAATATCACCCTAAGGCGAGGTATTGTCAAACGAGACAATGAGTTTTTTAATTGGTGGAATACCATTCAAATTGGCGAGGTAGAACGACGGGATATAGTAATCAGTCTACTCAATGAACAACATCGACCGACTTTAGTCTGGAAAGTTCGTAATGCTTTTCCGGTAGAAATTGTCTGGTCAGACTTGAAAGCCTCTGCAAGTGAAGTCGCCATTGAATCGCTAGAAATTGCCTGTGAAGGGGTCACAGTTAGCAACGAATAAATCTATTAGTCAGACTTCTACCGGTTATTTTTATATCCTGCTGATCATATGCTTAGTCGCCTTTTGGAAAAATGCGGTTTAGTAAAATGCCACAAATATCAATAGCCTGGAGTTCGACATGTTTTTCCTCACTTACAAAGATGGGATAATACTTTTCATCAATATCGATGCATCCATGTGATCCATTGACCAATGAATCATCTAGGGGGATAACATCCATAAGCGTACGAAAACCCAACTTCTTCTTGATCAGCTTCCAAATAATCCTGCCAATCATAAACCTCTTTTTAGGATCAGTAAACATCTCCACTGGATCATAACCAGGCTTGTTATGTATGTCCACCATCCTAGCAAAATCAGGCGCTAGCTTGTCATCCAACCAATAATAATAACTGAACCAATAGTCCGCCTTGGCCATGACCACCAAGTCACCTGTTCGGTGATGATCAATATGATGTTTCTTTTTTCCCTCTTCACCCAAGACCAAAGCAATCTCTGGATAAGCGGATAAAAGTGATTTCACTTCCTCTAATTTATCCTTGTCATTGATGTAGATATGTGCTATTTGATGGTCAGCTAGGGCAAATGCCTCACTCGCGCCAGCATCCAAAAGCTCTTTTCCATTTTCGACGCGCACTTTGATATATCCTTTCTCCCTTAATACCCGATTGATAGAGAAGGCCTTCTTAACCGGATTGATCCCATATTCAGAAATCAGGATGGGTTCGACACCTTTCTTTTCATAAAACTGGATCAATGTTTTCAACACATGATCTAGTTCTCTCAAGTCCTTCTCAATTTCCGGTGCACCAGCCGGTCGTTTTTGTAATACATAGTCCATATGAGGCAGATAAACCAATTGCAAAGTAGGTTCATGCCAATCATGCACTAGCATCGTTGCTTTAGCGATCCAATCCGTCGATTTAATAGAAGTATTAGGGCCCCAAAAGGAGAATAGCGGAAATTGACCTAATTCTTCTTGTAGGCGATCCCTCAAGTCGGGAGGATAGGAATAGCAATCCGGTATTTTTTGTCCGTCCGCTCTATATTGAGGTCTTGGCGTCACATTGAAGTCTGCATTCGAGTACATATTATACCACCAAAACATATTGGAACAGGTAAAAGCGGGATTTTTCTCCTTCGCTATATCCCATATCTTAGGCGCCTCTACTAGGTGATTGGATTGTCGCCAGAGCTTTACTTCACATTCGTCCTTGAAGTACCAACCATTCGCCACAATACCATGTTCGCTCGGCCATCGCCCCGTCAAATAGGTCGATTGTGCCGCACAAGTCACGGCAGGTAAGACGGGCTTGATCAAAGACAACTTCTTCTCTTCAATCCATTTTGTGATGAACAAATCCTTATTCGATAATAGAGAGCTAGATAGTCCAACAACGTTGATAAGTGCGACCTGCTGCATGATGGCTTGTATTCTAAAGTTGTGCTTTAATCCACGACAACTCTCTAACGATAGACTGTTGTAAATCGGCTTGTAAAGCGGTAGGCAAAACGCCCCAAGTATAAGTTTCTACCTCAAGGTGAGTGCTATACGGATTTTCTTTCCACAAGGACAAGGCAGCTTCAATCGCATCTTGTGTAGACGAGAGATAACCATAATTCGCTAGAAATACAGGAACATGAAAATGTGTCCGAAGTTCTGCAAAGTCCGGATCATTCATTCCCTCCATCCCCTCTTTCAGGTCGGGGAATTTCCGCAGATTTCCATCCTGCAGCCGTAAAACGGCTTGGTGTAAATAGGTCGGTTCATCAAATTCCTTGAGTGCCTGTTGCTGCTGTTCAATAGAAACAGTCTTTGATCGTTTGCACTTCAAAGCTGCGCTAATTTGAATTTTACCAACCTGAATTCCGTGTGCATGTAGTTGATTGATCGTATCCTTAGGCTCTTCAAATGCCAAGGCAAAATGGCATACATCGTAGCAAATTTGCAAGTATCGCAAAACATACTCCTTTGCTTTCTCTACTGAGCAATTCAGCGCTTCGGCCAATTGAGTAGCACCTACCGATAGGAGGTAGTCCTGGTAAAAGGCAAGGACTTCTGCTGTGTTTTCCAATAAACCATCGGGCTCGGGCTCTATATCGATATGAATAAGTGTACCCTTTTCTTGTTCGATTTGCTGTAGATAAGCTGCAATCTGGATGTAATGCTGGGTACAACTCAGTTTTGCCTGGTGCGTTGCGGCTTCATCTTGATGCCAAAACTTATAGGATAAAGGAGAGGTTGAAATTCCGCCAGCAAGTCCAGTAGGAAGCAATTCGCTTAAGATATCAATCAGGTTTTTTGTATACTGGAATCGCTCAGGGGTGGTCCAATCCGGATAATGTACTTTATCCTTTATCACTACATCATGGAAATCTCCAAAAGGGAAGCCATTCATTGTAAAGACGTAGCAATTTTCTTTTTCCAACCATTGCTTAAAATCTTGTAAGGCATTCCCTTCCAATAACTCTTTAGCAGCAGTATCAGAAAGTCGAAGGCCAATACCGAATTGTTCTATCGGTGCGAGATCTCGCTTAATAGCCAAGGCATAAGTTTCCAAGCTCTTGAATACCGCCTCCCAATTTTCGCCTGGGTGAATATTGGTACAGTAGGTCAGATGCGATTGATGGATAGTCTTCATGAAGCTTGTAGGTTTATGCGGGTGTAGGTGCTAATGTATTCAATAGCCTTTATCATTTTCTGATGATCGATGACATGTACCTCTATTCCTTTACCCAATTCTTCTAGTAGCATGATGGTGAGTTTCCCTCCCAAATGCTCCCGAAATTCATCCAATCCAATGAGTATTTGTTCATCCAATCGCTCATCATATAAGGGCAAACCTAGGCCATTAATACAATCGAGTATGGTTTGCAGCGCACTTTCTTCCAACAACCCAATCAAGTATGAATACGTAGCATCCAATGCAATGCCAATGGCTACTGCTTCTCCATGCCGAATCTCAAAATTTGAGCGCTGTTCTAGTTTATGAGCCGCCCAATGTCCAAAGTCGAGTGGCCGAGAAGAACCTTGTTCAAAAGGGTCTCCAGTAGTGGCAATATGCTCCATATGCATTTCGGCACAGCGATATATCAGGTGATTCATCGTAGATAAATCTCGTTCTTTCAAGGCCGACACATTCTCACAAATCCACGTGAAGAAGCTTCGATCCTTGATGAGCGCTACCTTTATCGCTTCAGAAATACCTGATCGCCAATCCCTATCCGAAAGGGTCGATAAGAAGATAGTATCATTCAGTATAGCATGAGGAACAGCGAAACTGCCAATGAAATTCTTCTTCCCTCGGTGGTTGATACCATTCTTCACTCCTACCCCAGAATCATCTTGCGATAATACGGTAGTAGGCACCCTAATATGCCTTACCCCTCGATGTGATATAGCTGCGGCAAAACCTACGGCATCCAAAACAGCTCCACCGCCAATAGCGATGATAAAAGAATGTCGATCAATTCCGTGTTGATCAACAGCATCTACAATCGTAGTTATATATTCAAAAGTATTTTTTGCTGTTTCTCCACCCGCAATCTGCAAAACCTCTCCGCATAAGGTGGCGGTATCCGCATAGTGCTGAAAATAGGTTGCAATTTCAGTGGCCAAACCAGGATGGGCCAGTGCTACACCATCATCTACAACAACCATCACCTTGGTGGCTTGTGCTTCCTCCGTTCGCAGCACATCCGCCAGCAAACGATTCTCTTTATTAAAAATATGGTGGCTGAAATACAAACTATAGTCGTATTTCACTTCAAACTTCTTTTGTATTCTATCCTGTATTTTTATCATGTCTATCAAAATAAAGTGTGTATGGCGCTCTGGTAAGAACCGCCTAGGTTACCGCAAATTTTTTAGCTAGAAAAATAGATAAAGGTAATAAGGCTAATACCACCACGGCCATAGGGATTGATCCAAAGCCGGCCGTAAATGAAGCATCCAATGGTATGATGGAGAGAACCGCGGCTTTTACAGCCATTTTTATATTAGCCGGCGTGTTATTGCTAATCGCTCGATATTTGTAAACCAGATTCGCACCATACCACAGCAACAAAAATATCCCCGCACTTTGCATCGACAAATCTAAGCGGTCTTGCATCAGAAAAAACGCCGCTACAACCGATAGGTCCAATAACATCGCTATCCCAATGGAGGTCTTATTGTGTCCACTACTTTCTTTCTGCGCCGTCAAGGTAATGGCTGCTACAAATAAAATGGGAATCAGGCTGATCCAATATACTTCTCCCAAAGCAGAAGGCAGAATGCTTACCCCTAGCATTAAATTGGCTCCTCTGCACATTCCCATATTGACTGGGCCTAGCACGCTGTTGTGCTTGCTCCATTTATCGTATACCAAAGCCAAACACATGATCAAAAGAGCTATTAATCCACTGGTCACAGATGAAGCAAAAGCAGCTAGTAAGGCGACTCCAAACAATGTCAGCCCGATTATACTGGCTTGCTGTATACTCAAGCGCTGGCTAGGCAAAATCCGTTCTGGCCGATTTATTTTGTCCTGCTCAAAATCAAAAACATCATTAAATACGATTCCTCCGCCATACAAGCCGATGGTCGAAAGGATTAATAAGAGCATATCAGACTGATATACGGGAGGGGAGAAAAGCCCTGCAATAGCAAACCCGGCCATAACATCTGCCATGGATGTGACGATATTGGCCGGTCGAATAAGTGTTAGAACTGCACGCCAATCCATTCAATTAGTTTTCTACAATATTCGAAAAAGTAATCTTTTCCGGATTTTGGCCCCGCAAAACACTATTCCCTTCGTGTTGATCTAGTTGGTCGACATTTAATTCAGCCTTCCAATCTTCTTCATTAAATTGTCCACTCTTTCCATAAATAGTCAAAGCATTTTGATAACAGGTGAGATGAACATCTTCCTTGGATACGCCTTTTTCCAACATCAGAGAGGCTGTTTTAGGAACCGATAAGGGATCACTAACGCCCCAATCTGCCGAGCTATCTACAATGATTCGCTCAGAACCATACTTTTTCACCACTTCAACCATTCGTTCACTCCCCATCTTCGTTTTGGGGTAAATCGTAAAAGCAGCCCAAAACCCCTTGTCTAAAACCGCCTGAACGGTCTCCTCATTATTGTGATCAATCACTACATTTTCGGGCAGTAATCCATGCTCTAGGATTACATCCATGCTTTTCAAGGTACCGTTCTTCTTGTCTCGGTGAGGGGTGTGTACCATCACCGGAAGATCGTATTCTTTGGCTAGTTCTAGTTGTAATCGGAAATATTTATCTTCGGCAGCCGATTGATCATCATAGCCAATTTCGCCAACGGCAACTACTCCTTTCTTCAACAAAAACTGAGGCAATAAATCCATGACTTCTTCGGCCAATGCTTCATTATTAGCCTCTTTCGAATTGAGCCCTATTGTACAGTAATGTTTTATTCCAAAT
>Ga0070727_10005257_pt1 | contig 10652 bp, 11 predicted proteins | sample tdAd472_FD_66722 | JGI IMG/M metagenome (GOLD analysis project Ga0070727, IMG submission 66722) | Marine sediment microbial communities from the Atlantic coast under amendment with organic carbon and nitrate - tdAd47.2 | ecosystem: Environmental > Aquatic > Marine > Coastal > Sediment | place... | reverse complement strand
CGTGAGCCAACCCCCCGCGAACTACAGGCGCATCGAGACTATGGGCACCTCCTCTTCGACTCGGTCCCGCGGAACCTCGATCGGTCGTTCCAGACACAAGCCTTCGCGATCGGGTTCTGGGTGGAGCCCCAGCTCGGGCTCATCGAGAGGAGGCATCTTCGGCGGAGGCTCGAGCACGGGATCCTCCGGTCGTTCCGGCAGGGGCGGCAGTGCCCCGTCGGGCGGTTCCGGCAGGGGCAGCAGCGCCCCCTCCGGCCGCGGCCGCTAAACCATTCGAGTGAGGCGACATCACCGTAGTGCGAGGAACAGGACTCGAACCTGCACGTCCTAAGGACACTGGAACCTAAAGACGCAGGACCCCCCGCTTTCCGCGAATTCATTGGGGAAAGATGCGTCAGCAGACGTCCCGAGAGGTAGTGAAAAGACGCATTCGGGACAGGATGTCCCAGAAGCAAGCGGCGTCGTGACGATGTCTGAGGTGCGCGCATGCGCGAGGGCGCTCGTACAGCGCGTGGCCGAGGGAGGGGAGATTCCCATGGCGTCGTTGCGTGAGCTCGGCGACCTGGTGCTTCGTTCCGAGCTGGTTGCCCTCAGCCGGCACTTGCTCGATGGGCCGCCCGAGTTCGCGCTCAGGCGAGCGATGGAGCTGTCGGGCTTGATGTTGGCGGCGGTGGCTCGAAACGACCGCGAGGAAGAAAGAGAAGCAACCAAGTGAAGGGGAACGGGGCAAGGAAGCCGAAGTCCCACATGGTCTCGTTTCGGGTGGATGAGGACTACCTGGCTCGGCTCGATGCCCTGGTGCAGCAGACCAGCTACTCGCGTGCAGAGGTGCTCCGTCGATGTCTCGTGGGTGCTCCCCTGAGAAGCACAGTGGACGCACAGGCGCTCACCGAGGTTGCACGGGTTCACGCCGACCTCAACCGCATCGGCGGCCTTCTCAATCTCGCGATCCGAGAGGGTGTTTCGGACCCATCGACCTACCACCGGCTGAACCTTGAGCTCATCGACTCGGTCATGGACGTGCGCAGGGAGGTGAACCGCCTGGCAGGGCAACGGTGATCGTTCGCCACCAGCGCGAATCGACATCGAACCGAGGGTTCCGGTACCTCGAGGGCTACATCCGAGGGCGAGACACCAAGCCACGCGCCACGTGGTTCCTCGCAGCGAAGCTACCCGGCGTCAGCCGGGCCGGCGACTTCAAGCTCTCCTGCAAGCTCGTCGACGCCGTCCAGGCACAGAACACCCGCGCCGGGAGCAAGCGCACGTATCACCTCGTCATCTCGCTTCACCCCGAGGATCGGTGCCTCGAACGAGACGAGCTCCGATCAACAAGATCCACCCCGAGACCTTGCGGATTCACTCGCCCGCAGGATTCTCGAAGACCTTTGTGAGGCGCCCCCCACTTTGGGCGTTTTGCATTCCGAATGGCGTCCAGAGGTTGTACAGATGTAAAATTACTGTAATACTGTTATTTGAAGGAGGTTCCGGATGGCTTATCGGTGGCTTGGACCGTTACTGTTCTCAGCGGCGTGCGCTTGTGCATTCGGCTGCGGTGCCGAAAGCGGCGGTGATCCGCGCGGAGGCGGCGGCGAAGGGGATTCTGGGGGCTCCGGAGGGACAGGCGGCGACGCCGGCAGCGGGGGCGTAGCGGGCTTCGGCGGGAGCGGTGGCGCCCCCCGGTCCGTCTGCGCGACCAGCACGCTTTGCGGGAACTGCCCGACCGAGCGCCTTTGCGACACCGACATCGATTGCGTGACGGGCGGCACCTGCAACGAGTCCGGATGTGCGACTGAGCAGGGTGAGCCGATCAAGCAGTGCGCACATGCGATGGGCGGCGCATGCTATACGACAGGCGATTGTCCCAGCGGGAGCGAGTGCATCGCGCTGCCTGGCGAGAGCACGCGATGCGTTCGGACGGCGCCCGGGTGCAGCCTGCGGTCGCACTGCTTCGAAGGCTTCGACTGCGAAGACGGCGTCTGCGTCGATCGGCGCGTCGCGTGTGAATACGATTCGGACTGCCCGAAGAACCACATCTGCCAGGACGCGGCCAACGACGGCCAGCAGTGCGTTCGGGTTCATCAGCCGTGCGAAGAAGAGATGGATTGTGCCGGCATCGCCCCGCGTTGTGCCGACGTCGACGGTGACGGCAAGACCGAATGCGCCGGTGTGGACGATCCCAACGTGCCTGGCGACGCGTGCCTCAATGCGGGCTGCGCGCTTGCCGACGCGAACGCTCCAGTCTGCGAGATCTCGGGCATTGGCGCGGCCACGCTCTGCGGCGATTATGGGCTTTGCAGATCCGACGATGACTGCGACACGCGCGAAGGCTTCGTCTGCGTCGCGCTCGGGTTGGACGGACGCAAGGAATGTGTGCCGGCCGGCGGCACCTGCTCGAGCTCAACCGAGTGCCCCACGCGCCAGGTGTGTGCGTCCCCACGCGCTGGAGGCCCGCCGAGCTGCCAGGCAGAAAAGGAGTAGACATGAGATCCCCCAGCTTGACCCCCTTGATTCTTTTTCTCTCCGCGGTCGCGCTACCCGCCTGCCAGTTGGGCGAGCCCGGTACCGAAGCAAGCCAGGAAAAGCTCGTCGCGACTTCGGCGACCTGTCAAAACGGCGACCCGACCTGCAACACCGCGCTCGAGTACCCGAATGCAACCGAGCTTCAAATGGCCATCGACTCGGGCAACGCCGCAGACCTGGCCTTCTCGAGCGCAGACAATGCATTGCTGGTTGCGGATGCGGTGGACATCTTCCTCCTCGACTCGGACGCGGACGGCGTGCCCGACCCGGCGGACGATTGTCCGGGGCCGGGCTGGCGGACGCCGTGCGACGGGGACGCGAGCAATGATGGGATCTACTTCACGCTCGATTACGACAGCTCGGGCGCGTTGACGGTACAGACGGAGGTTCAGGTTCACGCATCACTGGACACCATCGACGCGTACCTCCTGGTAGACACCAGCATCAAAATGGATAGGGAGATCGCCACGCTCGAGTCCGAGCTGACGACAGGCACGTTCGCCGACACCACCGAATGCCCCGAAGGCCTTGGGACGGGCCTGATCGGCGCAATCAAGTGTCAGACCCCCAACGCCCGGTTCGGCCTGGGCTCGTTCGGGGAAATCCCACTGCTGCCGCACGCCACCCCGTACTCTCAGGCGCCCTACCATCATTACCTCGACCAGACGAGAAACCTCACGCACCTGACCGATGCGGTGTCGTCCCTGGTGACCCGTTACAACGAGGACTATCCCGACGCAGCCACGCAGGCGATGTACTCGATCCTGACTGGACAGGGCCTCGGCCCCTACGTGCCGAACCGTGCGGGCTGCCCGGCCGGCAGCTGGGGCTATCCGTGCTTCGCGGACACGGCCCTTGTCGTCTTGATGATCTTATCCGATAGCTCGATGTACAACGGGCCGAATGGGAGCAAGTTGTACGAGGACCCGCCGTTCGATGGCGTGCTCGGCGCCTCGGCCCTCCTGCCGCCGGTTCGGATGTCTCCCAACGTGCTCTACGCGAACGACCCTGCGACGGCCTGGGATCTTGGCGACCTCACCTCGACCTCGATGACCGTCATGGGGACCAACACCAACTTCGGCAACAACGCGACGACCTGGAACCTCAGCGCTTGCCAGCAGTGCACGGACCCCACTGACGTGTCGACGTGTTGGGTCGATGGACGCGACGCATTCGTGAAGTTCTCGCTCGGTGCAACGATCAGCCCGTTCTTGAGCGGTGAAGGAACGGCCTATCCCACGCACAATGTGGCGGTTTTCGACGGGACACCGGCAGGCGTGGATTGTGATCCAGGGCCTGGCGGCGGCGATTATTGGGGGCGGCTCACGCCAACCCTGGCACCTGGCGACTATTACTTGGTATCGGATGCAGCGGTGCCCTTGGGCGTGTCGGAAAGCGACGTACGGGGCCCCTACCAGCTGCGAATTCAGACGACTCCGAGCGACTCCAGTTGGGCGACCGCTGACTTGCCGGTGCCCTGGGCCGACATCGGACCCCTGCTTCTCGAGGACAACGTGAAGATCGTCGCTGTGTTGAGCGAGTCCCCTGCAAGACAGGACATGCTCGACTTGGCGCAAGCGACCGGGTCCGTCGACCGAGATGGAGCGGAGTACGTTAGCAGCGTCTCCAGCTCTGGCGCCGGAGTCGGCGACGCCCTGCTAGCTGCGTTAGATCTGCTGGTCAACAACACGCGCCGCGACGTCACGTTCGTGGCCGAGGACAACCCGGCGACTGCAGCGGTCGACGAGAGCGGTTTCCTGCAGTGGGTCATCGCCACGACGTGCCCGACCGGGGCCGAGCCCAACTGCGTCGGCGGTGACGGCGCGGCGACGTGTACCCAGTGCCTCAACGACGCCCAGCTCGCATTCGAGTTTGCGCTTGGTAACGCGATCGTTCCCAGAGGTAACGACCATCAGACCTTCGATTTCGACATGGTGGCGCTGGCCGACGGGCAGTACGAGCTCACCCGAACTCCGGTGCGCGTGATGGTGCCGAGGGATGGACCCTACTATCGCACCGGCTACTACCAGAACGCGTACGACTCCACTTACGCCTGCGTGACGCCGCCCGAGCGGCCGGACTGGGGCACCCTGACGTGGTCCGGCTCAACTCCTGGCGACAGCACGGTCGAGTTCGAATTCTACACCGCAGACACGCTGGAGGAGCTCGATTCCGCGATCCCTGTCTCGATCGTGTATCCGACGGACACCACGTCACAGACCTACGATGTCGGCGATGAGCTCGTCGCGGCGGGGCTGCTCAACTACGGGCTCTTCCTCCGTGTCCGCGCCAAACTCAACGGCTCGAGCGACGCGTCGGAAGGCCCGGTGTTCGAGGGGTGGTCGATGGAGTTCAACTGCACACCATTGGACTAGCGGCACACGTCGCGTAGCGCTCGCAAAGCAAGACGTGGCCCCGACTGGCGCTGCGAGCCGAAACACCAATTGTTTCATTGTCCGCCGCGTGACGTTCGGCGACCCGTGCGCACACGTAGACGGTGACGGCCGCAATGAGTTCGCGGGCAAGATCGGCGCGTCCGAACAGCCGCTCAGGGCATACTTCGAGGTCATGAGAGAGACCGGGCTCCGGCCAGGGACCCTGCAGCGACTCCGCTCTCCGGAAGACTATCGACCGGGATCGCGGTTCCTGCGGATTCGGGCCGAGGCGGACAAGGCTAGGTATGCCCGCGAGTTGCCGCTGTCCGAACGCGCGCGCGAAGTGCTCGACGAGGTGTGCCCCGACGAAGGAATCCTCTTCCCAAAATTCGCTTGGCGTTACCCACTCCGTACCGCCGCCCTTGCTGCCGGCTTAGATCCGGATCGTGCGTCGAAGCTCAGCCCGTACGATTTCCGACATGGCGTCGCGACCGAGCTCACCGAGCGTTCGGGCAATCTGCTTGGCGTCGGCTATCTGCTCGGACACCGCCACGCGACCACCACCAACCAGTACGTTCATGCACGCCGTCGCGCGGCCGAGTCCGTTCTTTCGGGACAGAATTTGGGACAGATTGAAAGTGGTTTCGAGGTAGCCAAGAACGCCGCACGCGCTAACTCTCTGAAATCATTTCAGTGCGAGGAACAGGACTCGAACCTGCACGTCCATAGGACACTGGAACCTAAATCCAGCGCGTCTGCCAATTCCGCCATCCTCGCGTCGGTTTGGAACGCGGTGGTAGCGCCTTTTCGCGTGAGATCAAAGGCACCGAGCTACACTCGGCTTACATGCGGGAAGAACGATTCGCGGGCATCACGGTTCGGTTGACGGGTGGCGAGGATCGCCGAGGTGGTGGCGATGGCCCTCTGGTCGTGCTCATGCATGGATTCGGAGCGCCCGGGACTGACTTGGTCGGTCTATGGCGGGTTCTCGATGTGCCCAGCGATCTGCGCTTTGCGTTTCCGGAGGCGCCGCACGAAATCCCTGGCATGGCGGGCGCGCGGGCCTGGTGGATGGTCGATTTCGCGCGCGCTGAGAAAGCGATGGGGGAGGGGCCCAGGAGTTACGCGACCGAGGTGCCCCCGGGGATGGAGGACGCGACCGATCGGATCGTCCAGATGATCGAGGCGATGCAGGAGGCGCTTGGCGTGCCGAGCGAGCGCCTGATGATTGGCGGGTTCTCGCAAGGTTCGATGGCGGCATGCAACGCGGTCTTCACGAGGAACGTGACGCCCGGCGGTTTGGTGATCCTTTCAGGCACACCCGTGAACATCGAGGCTTGGAAACGGGGCATGGTGTCCAAGAGCGAGGTGCCCGTATTCCAAAGTCATGGTCTGCAAGACCCGCTCCTTTCGTTTCAGGCGGCCGAGCAGCTTCGTGACGAGATGCGAGAAGCCGGCCTATCGACCGACTGGATCCCTTTTCGAGGCGGTCACGAGATCCCGATGCCAGTGCTCGAAGGGCTCGGCCGGTTCTTGTCAGGCGCCTGAACTCCGCGCATGCGAATCCGCTGCGCGGCGGGCCGCGTCGGTAACGACCCTCAAGAGGGCGGAGGGGTCAGGGCTGCGATCTCATCTTCTCGCCCGCGCACGACCCGCCTGCCGGTGAGGGGCCCGCGATACTCGGTGACGACGGTGCACTGGCCCTCGTGGCCGTCGCGCTCGAAGTAGATCACAACCCAATCGCGTACCCGGCCAAGCTCGTGGGCTCGATCGGTGTTGGAAAACAGCGCGGTGAAGTGCCAGCCGTCTTCGTAGCTATGGAGGATTGGCAGCCAGGCGACGCCCTCGGGGTTGTTGCGCTGCGGTGATATTCGGGGGAGCTCGTCCGCTTCGACTTTCCGTCGGTATTGTTCGTCGACTTGGAGCAAGAGATCGACGTCTGGCCTTGCTTCGATCGTTTCGGGCGCGGTGACTCGAGCCCCCGCCCGCTGTAGCTCCTCGAACCTGCGCGCTCTACCGCGAGCAGACCGTGCGAGCATCGTGGCCAAGATGTCGCGGATCGCTTCGAGCCGGCGCGGGCCAAAGCCGGCCACCGCGTCGAGCCGTCCGTCGTGCGCTGCCACCTCTAGCGCTTCGAGTGTGTCGAGCTCGAGCTCTCGATGGATTCGCTCGGCGAGCTCTTCGCCGATCCCTGGAACCGTTTTGAATAGCTCGACGGGGGACAGCCTTCCTTCGAGTCGTTCGAGCAAACGAAGCCGACCCGTGTGCGCTATCTCGTCGATTGAGCCGGAGAGACTCGAGCCGATTTGCGGCAGTGCGTCGAGGCCTTTTTGTCCCTCCGCGAGGGCCAGGTCCTGAATGCTCGTCTCGTGGCCCCGCACCACCGCCGCCCCGGCCCGATATGCGTCGATTCGATAGATGTTGGCATGCTGAGCCTCGAGTCGATCGGCCACTTGCTCGAGCAGCTCCGCGATCTGATCGTTGGTGACGGTTGGAAGCCCGGATTCCACGACCACATCAAGCCAGCAGATCGTGGCAGGCGCAAGAGCTCGCAGACCCCTGGCGTCGCCCCCCCACTTCGGTCAAACCTTCGACCACAGCCCATGCCCGCAGACTCGGACTCACGAACCGCCGCCTTCTTCGACCTCGACCGCACGCTGCTCGATATGAACAGCTCGACGTTGTGGGCCAAACGCGAGCTTCGCGGCGGGAGCATCTCCGTTCGGCAGTTCGGCCGGGTCGTCGTTTGGAACCTGCTCTATCATTTGTCACTCATCGACATCGAGACGGCCTTTCAAGAAGCCGTGGGTCACTATCGAGGACGGTCGTATGAGGGTCTCGAACAGGAGACGCGCGACTGGTTTGCCAAGGACGTCGCACACCATCTTCGTCCTGGCGCTGTGCGCGCGCTTCGGGAGCACCGTGAACGGGATCACCAACTCGTCCTTCTGACGAGTGCGTCGGCATTTGCCGCACGCGCGGCGCGCGACACGTGGAAGCTCGATGACTTCCTGTCGAACGACTTCCCGACCGATGACCAAGGCAAGCTCCTCGGGAGCTTTGTACCTCCCCTGTGTTACGGACCGGGCAAGGTGCAACGGGCTCAGGCTTGGGCTTCGGAGCGAGGGGTCGCCCTGGGCGACTGTTATTTCTACACCGACTCCTACACCGACGCGCCAATGCTGAGGGCAGTAGGCCACCCACGCGTGGTCAGCCCAGACCCGAGACTGAGTCGCGCAGCCCGGCAAGGAGGCTGGCCCATCCTGCAATGGTGAGCGCGACGTCGGCCGGCCATCGTGGTACCACCGGCGACATGTCCTACGTGGAAACCGACGAGCAGCAGATGCTGCGGCAGCAGGTACGTGAAATCGGGCGGAAGTACGGGCGCGAGTACTACGTGGAAAAGGCTCGAGAAGGCTTGCCTCCGCAGGAGCTCTGGGACGAAGTCGCGCAGCAGGGTTTCATCGGCGTCAACACGCCCGAGGAGTACGGCGGCGGCGGCCTCGGGATCTATGAGCTCTCCCTCGTCTGCGAGGAGCTTGCCGCGGCGGGGTGTCCGCTCCTCTTGCGTCGACTCCAACGCCTCCGGGCTCGAGAAGACGCTCATCCGCATGCAGATCCCGGGAGCGGACAGGCAGTTCACGCTGTTCTTCGACGAGGTTCGCGTGAGCGGAGACCGATTGCTCGGAAACGAAGGGCAGGGCCTCTCACAGGTTTTCGTGGGCCTCAATCCGGAGCGCATCCTGGGTGCGGCTCTGGCCAATGGCGCGGGGCTTCATGCGATCGAGCAGGCGAGCCGCTACGCCAATGAGCGCGCGGTTTGGGGCAAACCGATCGGCACCCATCAGGGCATCGCCCATCCCCTGGCTCAGGCCAAAATCGAAGTGGAGCTCGCGCGCTTGATGACCCAGAAAGCAGCCTGGTTGTTCGATCATGGAAAGGATGCGGGCGAGGCAGCCAACATGGCCAAGTACGCGGCAGGCGAAGCGGGCACACGGGCGGTCGACATTGCCATTCAAGTGCATGGTGGCAACGGCATGTCGGAGGAGTACGGCCTCGTGTCGCTCTGGGGCATGGCGCGCACCCTGCGCATCGCACCCGTGAGCCGGGAGATGATCCTCAACTTCGTCTCCCAGCACACGCTGGACTTACCGAAGTCCTATTGAGACGCAGGAGCTCTACCGCTTGGCTCTGTTCTTCCGTCGCGGAAACGGAAGCACACCTGCGTCTTGGAAACCTTCCAAGGACTGGCGAAACGCCTGCGCGCGCCGGTTCTGAACGATGTGTCCGCCGGGGAACTTCACGAGCTCCGTGCCAAAGTGGTCCGCGAGTTTCTGGCCATGCCTCACGGTGGCAAGGCGATCGAATTCTCCGGAGATGATCGAGACGCGTTTCGGTTCGACCTTTGGCATCCGGCAGGCCGGTGTGATTGGAACGAGCTGCTCACGGTAGCCTTCGTAAAGCGTCCTCTGCATGTCGCCGGTGCCCGGAACCAAGTCGTTCTCGTTCATGACGTCGGGGACGCTTGCGATCGGAATGTAGGACAGCACGAAGTCGACATCCGAGGTGACCGTTGCGAGCAGGGATGCGGTGTAGCCGCCTAGGCTCATCCCGACGACGCCGACCTCGCTTGCGCCGGCCTCGCGCATCGCGCGGATCGCGATCTGCAAATCCCAGATCGCCTGCCGAAACCCTTCGATGGTGAACGCGGTGTCCTGCTGCGGCCACTCTGGCGGAAACGCGTGACCACGTGGGCCGTGAAACGGGAGCGCAAACAACGAGACGCCGATCCCCTGACGATTGAACTCCCGAATCGGCCATGCGACTCGTTCCAGGAGGTGGTGGCCGGACGAAAAACCGTTGACGAGGATCGCCATGGGCTTGCCCTTGATCCGCAGGTTCAGCGTCCGGAGCAGCGCGGTTTGATTGTCGATATGGCTTCGATACTCGTGTTCGATATCGCTGAACATCAGCGGGTGCACGCTTCGCCAGCTCCACTCGGCAAAGCCGACGCGGTGTGGCGCCAGCCAGCGCTTCTTGACCTTGATCCGTCCAGGCGCGGGGAACAGATCGCCCGGGTTGCTGCGATACGCCTTGTAGTCGTCGCTCGAAGCGAACGCGGCCAGGTCGCGCGCGAGCTCCGGAGGTTCCTTCAGGTCGGACGGCTGGAGCTTGGAGATCTGGGAGACGAGGAAGCCGTCGGCTTTGTACGCGAGCTTCTGAACCAAACCACGCGGTTTGGCGGTCGATACGAGTTGGCTACCGCCGCTCTTGAACGAGATCCCGCTAGCTCTGCTGACGCTGTCGTTATCCCAGGCTTGATGAAGTTGCTGTGCCACGTTGGTTTAGGCGTATATCGGAACCGGGCGTTCAGCGCAATTGTTGACGCCAATAGTCGAGAAGTTCTGGGCGCAAGATTTGCGCCCAGCGCGCGTAGCCCTTCTTATTCAAATGTGTGCGGTCGAACCGAAACAGCGATCGATCTGGCTCTCCGCTAGGCGTCTTCAGCACCTCCGTTCCGCTAATCAGATCCAACCAGGGCTTGTCTTCGGCTACTTCGCGCACGTATTCGTTGACCGCTTCGATCTGTGCGGCGCGGCGTGCATTCAGGGGTGAGGGAAAGGTCGCCAAGACGATGATCTGGGCGTCCGGCAAGCGATCGTGAAGACGGGTCAAGAGGGTGTCGTAGAGCTCCTGCATTTCTTCGATGCTCTTTGGCCGGTTGCCACCGAAGTCGAGCATGTCGTTGCTGCCGAT
>Ga0070727_10005256_pt1 | contig 10653 bp, 13 predicted proteins | sample tdAd472_FD_66722 | JGI IMG/M metagenome (GOLD analysis project Ga0070727, IMG submission 66722) | Marine sediment microbial communities from the Atlantic coast under amendment with organic carbon and nitrate - tdAd47.2 | ecosystem: Environmental > Aquatic > Marine > Coastal > Sediment | place... | reverse complement strand
AGATCAGCAGCGACCAGATGTTGCCGGTGCGGTCCTTGCTGGCCTGACCGGGGTTGGCCGCGGCCTCGGTGAAGTTCGCGCGGTCGAGGACCGAGGGGATCGGGTAGCTCTCGTTGTCGCCCTGAGCCCAGTTCACCAGGCCCTGGTGAATGCCGCGGACGTTGGTGCCGCACTTGAGCTGCTGGGCGTTCTTGCGAACCTTGCTCAGCGCCGGCAGCAGCAGGCCGATGAGCAGGGCGATGATCGAGATCACCACCAGCAGCTCGACGAGGGTAAATCCACGCTTCTTGTTCATGCGTCTACTCCACTTTCGTTCTAGCGACCGGTCCGCTGGGGTTCAGACGAGGGAAGCGCCTGGAGGGGGCAGGTCGTATGTCTGTCGAATGTCTGTACGGCCGAATATGGCCTCTGGTTCCGAGAAACCCGGCATCGCGTCGAAACGCGATGCCGGGGGCTGATTTCACACACGAGACGCGGGGAGTGCCCGCGCCGTCATGGTTTCGAACGGCTCAGACGCCGTCCGCCCAGGCGAAGCCGCTGCCGGGATCCAGAACCGTACCGATGTTCTGGATATCGCTGGACGAAGCGCCCTGGGAGTACAGACGGAGGTAGGCGTTGCGACGGGCCTGATCCTGCAGGTTGTTGCCCTCGTTCGTTTCGTCGACGAACAGGTTGTCGCGCTGCGCGATCGGATCGCTGCCGGTCGTGTCGTTGAAGGTCACCGAAGCGGGGTCCGGGTCGTTCTCGAAGCCGCCGGAGTTGTCGGCGTAGACCACGTTGCCGCGCCACTCGCCGAAGCTGCCGTGGACGAGGTTCGCCGTCGAGGCCTCACCCTGCTGGCTGTTGAGTTCCTGCTGCCAGCCCTGCTGCGGGTCAGGCGTCTGGGTGTCCTGGTAGACCGGGCCGCGGTTGGCGACGATCGGAACCGAGGTGCTGAAGGTGTTCTTCCACTGGGCGCGACGGGCACCGTAGGGAGTGGCGTGCGCGTACGAGGTGTGGCCGACCGTCGGGTCGATGCCCTGGATGCCGGAGCCCTCAGCGACGGGCGTGCCCTTGAACTTCGGATCCCACGAGGCGCGGCGGGGGTTCTGAGCACCCTCGGGCGTGGTGAACTCGTATTCCTCGTTGGCGCGGATGCTGCCGTTGGCCTCGGCCGGGCTCACCATCGACTCGGGGACGAGGATGTCCTGGAAGATGAGGATCGAGTAGATCGCGCCGGTACGGTCGCGACGATCGTTGCCGGTGTTGATGGTCTCGGTGTCACCGACGCGGTCGATGAGCGTGGGCAGCGGGTAGTTGTCGCGGTTGTCGCTGCCGAACTGCGTGAAGCCCTGGCCGATCGCGCGAGCGTTGGTCAGGCACTTGACCTGGTTGGCGTTCTTGCGGGCCTTGGACAGCGCGGGCAGCAGGATGCCGACGAGCAGCGCGATGATCGCGATGACCACCAGAAGCTCGACGAGCGTGAAGCCCGACCGCTTGTTGCGAGTGTTCTGCATAGAAACAGTCTCCTGACTACGACGGCAGGCACACGGCCTGCCAGATTCACTGACGCCACCCGGTGAGAGAAACCGATTCACATCGATTGCCCTCAGCCACACGGAACACCCGAGGGGGGAACCGGATGGGGTTCGAGTGGGAGGTCGCAGTCTGGAGATCGTTTGAATGAAGCCTCGGTCGAACGACCGAAAATCAGGGCAGTCAAGGAGATACGATCTTTACAGGGTCTGCGCAATGCTCCCAAGTCGATACCATACACCAGACCATTCGCCCGTCAAGGACCGACGGTTCCGGGTGTCTCCAAGACGCCCGAAAAAAATTCAAGTTCGGCGAAACCGAACATATACCTACTATATGCCCCGGACGGGACCCGACGATGGCCGATCTCCTCACTGAACTCAAGAATCAGGGCCTCACGCTCCCCAAGGCCCCGCCCCCGGTCGCATCCTACGTCCCGGCGGTCTCGATCCACAGCGGGAGCATGGTCTTTATCAGCGGACAACTCCCATTTCGTGATGGGCAACTGATGGCCGCCGGGCTCGTGGGCGAACACGTCTCGATCGAAGACGCCCAGCGCTGTGCCGCCCAGTGCACCCTCAACGGGCTGGCCGCGCTCGAGCAGGAGATCGGCGACCTGCGGCGCGTGCGCCGGGTCGTCCGCCTCGGCGGCTTCGTGGCCTGCCCGCCCGGCTTCGGCGACCAGCCCAAGGTCATCAACGGCGCGTCCGACCTACTCGCGAAACTCATGCACGACGACGGCAAACACGCCCGGGCGGCGGTCGGCGTGTCGTCGCTGCCGCTGAACGCGCCGGTCGAGATCGAGTTCACCTTCCTCGTCGACTGATCGGACCGGCGTGGCGGATCACCCCCCTGCCATCACGGGCATCCACGAGACGGTGCTGTACGCGCAGGATCTCGACCACACGGTCGAGTTCTACGAACGGGTGTTCGGGTTCCCGCGGATCACGCTGTCGGACCGCGGCGCATCGTTCCGCGTGGACGACACGAGCGTGCTGCTGCTTTTCCAGCCCGAGCTCGCCGCCAGCGAGACCGATGGCAAGGTGCCGGCCCACGGCGCAACCGGGCCGGGGCATATCTGCTTTTCCTGCGAGCCGGACGGCCTGGGCGCGTGGCGAGCCCGACTGAAGAACCTCGGCATCGCGATCGAGATGGAGCGCGACTGGCCGACCGGGGCGCGGTCGATCTATTTCCGCGATCCGGCGGGCAACTCGGTGGAGATCGCCGACGGCGACATCTGGCGATCGCCGGGCGAAGCCTGATCAGACGCCGAACGCCTTCTTGTAGTCGGCGAGAAATTTCTCGAGACCGCTGTCGGTGAGCGGGTGGTTCATCAGCCCTTTGATGACGCCGAACGGCACGGTCGCGACATCCGCGCCGGCGAGGGCGCAGTCGAGCATGTGCTTGGTGTGCCGGATGGAGGCGGCGAGGATCTTGGTCGTGAATCCGTAGTTGTCGTAGATCTGGCGGATGTTCTCGATGAGGAGCATGCCGTCCTCTCCGATATCGTCGACGCGCCCGATGAACGGGCTCACGAGGAACGCGCCGGCTTTGGCGACCATCAGCGCCTGGAGCGGCTGGAAGCAGAGCGTCAGGTTGGTGCGTACGCCCTCGTCGCTGAACGCCTTGCAGGCCTTGAGGCCCTCGACCGTGCTGGGCAGTTTGATGACGATGTTGTCGGCGATCTTCGCGCGCTCGCGACCCTCTTTCATCATGCCGTCGAAGTCGAGGGCGATCACCTCGGCGGAGACCGGCCCTTCGACGACCGCGCAGATCTCTTCGAGGCGCTTGCCGTAGTCGACGCCCTCTTTGGCGATGAGCGACGGGTTGGTGGTCACGCCGTCGAGCACGCCCATGTCGTGGGCCTGCTTGATCTCGTCGATGTTGGCTGTGTCGATATACAGTTCCATGCGCGCTCCGGATCGGTTGGGGTGGGGTTCGAGAAGGCGCAATGGTACCGCAGCGACAGCGCGGCGTGCCTGGCGTCCGGACGCTTCGGCTCCCGGAAATATCAGGGCTTCAGAGGTTCGCGGCGACCAGCGCCACGAGGCCGATCACGATCACCACGAGAATGATCACGACGGACACGAGGCCCTTGACGATCGGTTCGCCCCAGATGCCCTTCGGGCGGCTCTGGTCGACCGGGATCATGCCCGAACCGGCGACGTCAACGGACTTCTGCAGGTTCGCGACCTCGAGCAGCGCGTCTGGAGTGGTTTCCTTGTGCGCGATCGGCGGGTCCTCGCCGCGCTTGACGGCGCGGAGGTCGATGAGCAGGTCTTTGGCGTTCTTGTAGCGCTCGCGCCGGCTCTTGGCCATCATCATCTCGATGACCTCGGAGATGCCCGCCGAGAGCTTGGGGTTCACATGGTCCGGTGGCACGAGCGGCTGCTTGAGGTGCTTTTCCATCACCTCTTTGGGGTTCTTGCCGTTGAACGGCACATTGCCCGTGACCATGTGATAGATGGTCGCGCCCAGCGAGTAGATATCCGCCTGCGGGCCGACATTGACCTCGCCCCGGATCTGCTCCGGGCTGATGTAGTACGGCGTGCCGTAGGCCTTACCCTTCTCGGCGAGGGCGGCGTCCTTGTCATCGATGGCTCGGGCCAGACCGAGGTCGGCGAGTTTCACGACGCCGCCCTTGGTGATCATCACGTTCTTGGGTTTGACGTCGCGGTGGATGAGACCGCGCTCGTGGGCGTGCTCGAGCGCCTCGGCGACGTTGATCGCGATGTTGATCGCCTCGGTCTCGTCGAACCGCTTGTTCTGAACGATGGTGTCGTGCACGGTCCCGCCGTCCACGTACTCCATCACGAAGTAGTGGAACTCGCCGGCCTTTCCCACATCAAAGGCCTGCACGATGTTGGGGTGGTTGAGCTGGGCCGCGGCGCGTCCCTCGGCGTAGAAGCGCTCGATGAACTGGCGGTTGCCGTTGAACTTGCGGGGCAGGACCTTGATGGCGACGAGCCGGTCGAGCGAGATCTGGCGGGCTTTGAAGACCGCGGCCATCGCTCCGGCGCCGAGTTTGCCGAGGACGCGGTAACCGGGGATCTGCTGTCCGGACCGCTCGGCCTCGACCTGCTTGCGAAGGCGCTCGAGCTGGGCCTGGGTGATGACGCCCTTGTTGACGAGGATCTCGGCGAACGACTTGTCGCTCGGGTCGGAACCGCCGGCGACCTTGGCGATCGCGGCTTTCACTTCGTCGTCGGTCGCCAGCCCCTGCTCGATGACGAGTCGGCCGACGATGGTGTCCATCGAACCGACGGCCGAGCCGCCGGCGGCGCTGGAGCCGGACTTGGAATCGTCTCCCGAGTCACCGTTCGACTTCCGACCGGTCAGGATCTCGACCGTGTCCTCGGGCATGGGGAGGCGGCTGTCGTCGTTGGGGTCGGTGCCGGCGTTACCGGAAGAACGGGGCGCAGCAGAATCCTCGGGCATGGGCAGTTTCGTGCCGTCGCTGTGATCGACCCGCCTGGATGACTGGCTCTTGTTCACGCGTCTCGCCTGCGCCCCCAAATACGGGCTACTCCCGTGGCAAACTAGATCGGCCCCCTCCGGGTGTCAACGCTCCCACCGGCCCGCAAGGACCGAGAACCGACGATTCTGCGTCGGACCCCGGGGTTATGAATCGGCCCGATCCTCAGCCGCCTTCGCGGCTACCCAGTCATTCGCACGCCGAAAGCCCGAAGTTCCCTGTTCAAACGAAAACCCTCCCAGAAACAGACAGGCCGCCCGAGAGCCGGACGGCCTGTCGCAGAGCTTCAGCGGGGGACTGGCCGGCTCACAGAAGGCCGTCTTTCTGGGCCATCATGCGGAGCATGTCGACACAGCGCGACGCGTAGCCGAACTCGTTGTCGTACCACGAGACGACCTTGAAGAACCGGTCGTTGAGTTCGATGCCGGCCTTGGCGTCGAAGATCGACGAGCCGGGGTGCGAGACGAAGTCCGACGATACGACCTCCTCCTCGGTGTAGTACAGCACGCCGGACATGGCGTCGGAGGCCGCGGACTTCATCGCGGCGTTGATCTCGTCGAGACTGGTCGCCTTCGACGTGCGGAAGGTCAGGTCGACGCAGGACACGTCGGCGGTCGGCACGCGGAAGGCCATGCCGGTGAGTTTGCCCTTCACCGCGGGGATGCACAGCGCGACCGCCTTCGCGGCGCCGGTGCTGGCCGGGATGATGTTCATGTAGGCGTTGCGCCCGCCTCGGTAATCCTTCTTCGAGGGGCCGTCCTGCGTGGGCTGGGTCGCCGTCGCGGCGTGGACGGTGGTCATCAGCCCCTCCTCGAGGCCGAAGGCGTCGTTGATGACCTTGGTGATCGGCGCGAGGCAATTGGTGGTGCAGCTCGCGTTGGAGATGACCTGATCCTTCGCCGGGTCGTACTGGTCGTGGTTGACCTTGTAGCACATGGTCTTCACGGCGTCGGGGGTCTTGGTCGGCGCGGAAATCAGCACGCGCTTCGCGCCGGCGCTGAGGTGCTTCTTCGCATCGTCGCCGGCGGTAAACAGGCCAGTCGATTCGAGGACATAGTCGCAGCCCAAATCCTTCCAGGGCAGCGACGCCGGATCGCGCTCGGCGGTGGTGCGTGTGGCCTTGCCGTTCACCGAAAACGAGCCGTCGGCGACCTGCACATCGGCTTCGTTGCCGCCGATGCGGAACCGGCCGTGCATGGTGTCGTACTTGAGCAGGTAGGCGAGATTGTCGGCATCGACAAGGTCGTTGACGCCGACGATCTCGATTTCGGGCGTCTGCGACGCGATGCGGTACACGAGACGTCCGATGCGACCAAAGCCGTTGATGCCCACTTTGAGAGCCATGGGGGCTGCCTTTCTGGAAGCGTCGCTCGACAAACACGAGCGGTGAGATGTGGAAATGGAGGTCGGGGCGCAGGCCGGACAGGGCCCGGCTGCCACAGAATCGAAAAGGGTAGCCCTGCCGAGGCAGGGCTTCAATCCGGCGCGATCATTCAGCTGGCCATCAGTTCGGCGAGGCGGTCCAGCCCCTCGATGAGGCGGGGCTTCGCGGTCGCGAAACTCAGGCGGAAGTGTGTGTCCTGCTCGGAGAACACGCCGCCCGGGATGATGAGCACGTTCTTCTTCACCGCGGCCTCGAAGAACTGCTTCCCGGTCATGCCGAGGCGCTCGGGGACCTTGATGAAGCTGTAGAAGGCGCCGCCGGGCCGAGCAACCTCGGTGTATGGACCGAGCTTCTCGATGACCAGATCGCGTCGGGTCGCGTAGTCACCCAGCGGGCCGGACATATCCGCTTCAAAGGTTGCCATGCAGCCCCACTGCAGCGGCGTGGGCGCGCATACAAAGCTGTACTGCTGCAGTTTGGCGATCTCCTGAACCAGTCGGGGCGGTCCGGCGATGTAGCCCATGCGCCAGCCGGTGCAACCATAGGTCTTGCCGAAGCCGCGGATGAGCAGCGTATCCTCGTGCGAGCCGGGCTCGCGACAGGGGCTGGGACACTTGCGACCGTTTGCAAAGTCCTCACGCGCATCGTCGAAACAGAACTCGTCGTAGATCTCGTCCGAGATCAGCAGCACACCCTTGGCGCGACACAGTTCGAGCAATTCGCGACACTCGGCCTGCGTCATCACCACGCCCGACGGGTTCGCTGGCGAGTTCAGCAGCACCGCTTTGGTCGCGGGCGTGATCAGCGGCTCGACGCGCTCGGCGGTCATACGGAAGTCGGGGTAGGTGTCGCAGCGAACGGCGCGCCCGCCGGCGAAGGTCGCCATGTGCGGGTACGCGACGAAGTACGGGTCGGGGATGATGATCTCATCGCCGGGTCCGAGCAGGGCCATGTTCATGAGGAAGAGCGCGCCCGAGGTGCCGGAGGTCACGGCGACGCCGAGTTCGCTGCGACCGGCATCGGTCGACGCATCGGGCCAGCCGAGGTCGGAGGCGATCCACGATGCGCAGCGATCGCGGAGTTCTGGAATGCCTCCGGTCATCGAGTAACCGTTGCGGTCCTCGCGGATCGCGGCGATCGCGGCATCCTTGACACTGGCGGGCACCGGGAAATCGGGCTGCCCGATCGAGAGGTTGATCGGGTCGTTCATCGTCGCGCCGAGTTCGAAGACGCGCCGGATGCCGGAGGCGTCGAGCGACTTGGCGCGGGGAGAGATCAGCCGGTCCAGATCCATGGCGGGTACCTCGGGCGAGGGCAAATGTCGGTGGGCAGCGCAGAAAGAAGGGCACTCGCAAATCGAGCGCCCTGGTCATGCATCGATGGTCATCGAAGGGCGCCGAACGACGCCCGCGGACTCAGCGGACCTTGCGGTTGCCGGTCTTCTGCAGGTGGAGGACCTTCTTGTCCTGCGGATCGAAGTCCTTCGTGTCCTTGAGGCGCTCGATGCGCTCGTGACGCTTGAGCACGTTGCGGTGCTTGGTCAGGTTGCCGGCGGTCTTGAGGGACTGGTCGAGGCTCATGGGAAGATCCTTTGCTCTGGCGGTCCGGCGTCTTCGATGTGCCGGGCCGACAAGAATAGCGAGAAACGACGGGCTGTTCAAGGCCTCGGGCGATCCGGGATGGCCGGATCAGTCCAGCCGGGCCGGGTACAGATCGTCGAAATCGGTGGCCCCACGCTCGGTGGACTGGAACCGCTCGCCGATCTGCTTGATCCGTTCGACGAGGTCCTGTGCCTCCCGGTCGCGGAACGTGCCGCCCTCGAACCCCCGTCGCGTGGAGAGATTCCAGCGATTCGACCGGCTGCTGGGGTACACCACGGCGGCGACGCCGTTCTTGCCGAGGTACAGAGCGGCCCGCTCAGCCTCGTCCCACGGGTAGTTGGTCGCCAGGATGAAGTAGTTCAACCCGGGCTCACGCGGGTCACGGACGCCCTCGCGGACGAACCAGACATTCTCGAGAGGCGAGCCGGTCCGAGGCGGGGATGCGGTTGAGCCGCTGTTGTTGACCTGCCGCGTCGAGCCGTCGGTGTTCGGGCGGTTGGGCGTGTTCTGCTCGCTGGAGCCCCGGTTGAGCGGGTCGGCGATGGCCCCGCCTCCCCCGCCGTCGGGGTCGTCGCTGGTCAGGGCCCGGAGTTTTTCCTGCTCGGCGATGCGGTCGCGCTGGGCGTAGCCGAGCATGTAGCCGCCGAAGATCAGGGCGATGACGCCGGCGATCGCGAAGAACAGGTAGCCGACGGGGACGCGGATGGTGCGTCCGGGCTTGATCCCGAAGGCGGAATCCTCCTGATCATCTTCGATGGGGTCCTCGACCGGCGGACGCCCGCCGCCCGGCTTGTTGATGGGACGCGAACCGAGCAGTTCGTAGAGCGCCGGGTTTTTGCGTCGCTGGGACATGGCTGGGCATTATCACCGGGCGGGGTTCAAGATCAAAGCAAATCCGGAGACTACCGGACTCACCCGATGCTACCGGCATTCGCCGACCCGGTCGCGATGACTGAGGCTTGAGCCAGCGACGCGGTGTGGCTGATGCTGACGAGCCAGCCGGCGATGCCCTTCGATTCGGCGATGCGGCGGGCCTCGCCAGACAGCCGGATCGAGGGGGCTCCGGCGGGATCACGCCGGACCTCGATGTCGGTCCAGGCAATGCCGTCGCGCCAGCCGGTGCCGAGTGCCTTGAGCACCGCCTCCTTGGCGGCGAAGCGGGCGGCGAAGTGCTCGGCGGCGCGTTTGCGACTCGACTCGCAGTAGGCGATCTCGTCCGGCGTGAACACCCGGTCGCGGAACCGCTCGGGGTGCTCGCTGAGCATGCGCGCGATGCGCTCAACCTCGATGAGGTCGATGCCATGGGCGAGGATGGACGGGTGGTCGGTCAGGTGCTTTCCTTAGGGTCAAGACGCAGCGCCGTCGCCGGGTCGCCGAGTTCAGGATACGCGCTGCCGCACTCGGGACACGGATCGCTCGGGTCTGTCTTCGAGAGGTCGTAGCCGCAGGGCACGCAGATCGGGATGCCGCAGCGGACCATGGCGCGTCGGATGGCCCTACGGCGCGCGCTGCGGTTCACGAGCACGATCGACCAGCCGCCGGCGAGCGCGAGCACGCCGGGCGCGATCCGCGGCACAACCGGCGGCACGAAATGCAGGCGCGGGAGCGTCCACCAGATGGCGAAGTAGACGAGCAGGAAGGCGAGAGCGAACGGGATGGATCGCTTGAGCGCCTCGCGTTTGGGCGAGAGGTTCTCGCGATTGATGAGTTCGCGAATCTTGAACTCGAGGTCGCGTTGATCGGCGACGGCGGTGAGTTCGGGGTAGAGCCAGCGCTGGACGCGGTTCATGGCTCGGACGCTTCTGCGGTCGAGGCTTTGTCGGCGGGATGGTCCGACTTCGAGAACTGCGCACCGCACTCGGGGCATGTTTCAGAAGCGTCGCTCTCGGCGAGGTCGTATCCGCATCCCACGCAAACGGGTACGCCGCACTGGATCAGGGCACGACGGAACACCCGGCTTCTTGCGTTTCGCGATGAGAACAAGAACGCCGTGCAGAGTCCGATCGACGCAAGCGTTGCGAACACCGGTAATACCGCGGGAGACACGCTCGGATTCTGCGAGATTCTCAAGAACAGAAACAGCGTCAACACGATGACCGGGATGCCGCAGAACACCAGCATCTGCGTCATCAACTTGAGCGTGCCGACGCCCGGCTTCACAAGGGCAGCGCGGACTCGACGCTCAAGGACTTCATCGCCCTCGACAAAGTGGTACTCGGAGTACATCAGTCTCCACAGCCGTTTCATTCGGGCTCTGCCTGTCTCAATCTGATTTCGTCGTCGACTTCGCCGCCTTGCTCTTCGTCCCGCTCTTCTTCGACGAATCCGACTTGCTCTCGGTCTTCTTCTCCGACTTCGAGTCGCCCTTGGCACCGTCGCTGTCGGCCTTGGCGGCTTTCTTGTAGGAGTCGCTGCGGTAGTCGGTCTCGTAGAAGCCCGAGCCCTTGAAGATCACGCCCGCTCCTGTGCCGATGAGGCGCTCGAGTTTGAGCTTGCCGCACTCGGGGCACTTTTTGAGCGGCTTCGCGCTCATGGACTGGAACTCTTCGAACTGGTGCTCGCAGGCGTTGCAGCGGTAGTCGTAGGTGGGCATGTGGGTTACTCGCTGTCGGCGGCGTCGTCGGTGCCTTCATCGCTCGGAACGGTCTGCTGCTGCTCGTCGGCCGCCGAAACGGTCA
>Ga0070727_10005253_pt1 | contig 10657 bp, 10 predicted proteins | sample tdAd472_FD_66722 | JGI IMG/M metagenome (GOLD analysis project Ga0070727, IMG submission 66722) | Marine sediment microbial communities from the Atlantic coast under amendment with organic carbon and nitrate - tdAd47.2 | ecosystem: Environmental > Aquatic > Marine > Coastal > Sediment | place... | reverse complement strand
TACGCCCTGCGGTCGCACCCCAAATATCTCTGCCGCTAAACTATCATGGGTCAACTCGTACTGATCATTATTTAGGGGCCTGAGAATCCGTCGGTTGACAAAAAACTCCAGGTAAATGTTCAATCGAGTAGCGCTCATGTCTGGCACCATTTCGATTAGTTCATCTCGGCCCACGGGTATCTTAGTTCCCTTTTCGGAGACAAACAACTTCAGCCAACGAAGCGCTAGATCTCGACGATCGACTTCGCGGCCAAATACGTCGAGTTGTTCGTCCAAAAAGTCAACTAATACGTCATCGATGCTTCCTACCTTTTTAACTAAATCTACATCAAATACAATATTATTAGGATCCTCTTTAGCGGCTATACGATACATCTTATCTAAAAACACTTGAAGATAGGTCAATTGTACTCGCCCTCCTCCTGCGGTTACATTATCAATAATATCATCCGCTATTTCTTCGTAACAAAGTTCAATGTTGAATTTTGGATTAGCAGCCGTCGAGATAATTACTTGGCGAGCATTGGCTCGATTCATCGGTTCAATTCGCAAGCGTTTCTCAAATAGATTGGGGACTTCTTTTTCAAAATTGGAAAGCCGAGCTAGGTACTCTTCTCGCATGACAATGATCACCTTGCAAGGCAAATCATGGGTTAAAAGGTCCTTAATAGAAGCAATAAACTCATCCTGTTCTTCTTCTGTTCCTAATATAAAAAGCTCTTCAAATTGATCAAATATCAGGTAAATGGGCCGCAGGTAGTCCATGTACAATGAATGTACCATTTGCGGTAAATTATATCCTGACTCAAAAGACTTTTGCTCATCCTTAGCCTTCAATTCTCGGATGGTGGCCTTATTGATATTCTCCTGGCGTCGGATATAAATATCAAACCAATCACTAGCATCAAAACAGTTAGCCAAGCCACAACGTATGATACTAGTTTTTCCCGTACCGGATACCCCATAGACCAATATTAGATTGGTTTGAAAGGACATCTTGTACAGCTCTTGTACTTCGGCCTCACGACCGAAGAAAATATCCCCATCTTCTTTTTGGTACGCATCCAAAAATTTAAAGGGAGAAAGATTTGTATCTATTGGATGATCCATTTATCCGACTTCTAGTATCCTCAAAAAAGCTTGAAACTGTGTATTTACTTCTTCGTATTTATCCGTGTTGATTTCCAATTCATCTTTCAAGTTATCAAACAAAATATATTTCAATGAGCCACCTTCTCGAAAACGAAAGAAGAATAGCTTTGAATTATTTTGTCTCAGTAGTGCATTTTCATCAATAATAAAAGGAGACAAATTCAAATAAGGGTGTACCTGCTCCTCATCTTTCAGTAAAACAACCGATTGGTTGTCGGTATAGCTCTGTGCTACAATGGTTTCATCTAATACACCAAAAGCGGCTGTAATTTTATCCAGCACAACTAAATGATGACGGTAGCTGGGTTCTTCATGCCGTTTCTTCAATAGGTCAATATTCTTTATCGTAGCTAGTGTATATTTGGCACTGAACCCCAAGTGCCTAAATAATTCGCAAAGATGATCCTCTGCCTGCACACAAAAACTCTCAATTTCATCCGCACTAACCCCATCCCGCAATTCGTCTTTCATTTCTTCTAAAAAAAGATGGGCCGCATAGAATTGACTGTCTTGATAGAATTCACTCTGTAAAGCCTGAAATTCTTCAATAAAGGGTTCCACTTTATTCAATACAAAAAGATCGCTAATAGCTTTCGTCAGCACGATATAATTGTATCGGATTTCTCGATCAATTTCCAAGTCAAAATAGGCCTGTACGATCTCCCGCGCTTCCTTTTGCCACTTAAAACCTTTGTTTTTATGGCATTCATCCCACAACTGACTCAGCATAGTAAATGCAAGAATCTTGCCAGCCACTTGATAGACATTAATAATCTTCTGTAAACGTGTCGTGCTGATTTCCTCCGACAACAACAGCTTCCGAAGGTGAGTGCCAATGGGTGTAGGGAAAGAATCAATCACTGCCACGCGCAAATCTCGCACTTTCGGCTCGCGACCTTTTTCCCGTGCTTCTGCAATCAAGGATGAAATATTCTTGGAAAAAGGAGCCGTAGCGTTGGCTATTGTTTCTATGAGTTTTTGGTTAATAGTTTGACTGCCCTGATAGGATAATGCCGCTCCGCGGACGATAATGGAAGCACCACTTTCTATGGGCAATTTCCACTGCAATAGGGCCTCCTGAGATTCCTGGATATATAGCCCCCAAGGAAGGCCCTCTTTAGGATCTGGTGCAGCACCGATACCGCGGTATATGCCGACCGATTCACCCGCCTTCATCAAATAATCGGCCGCCGCCAATTTAAAAGCCGATTCCAGGTCATGTTGAGTGGCCAGTGCCTTGTAGAAAATACTAGCAAATACTTTGGCTGAGTCATCGGCAATGGCTACGCTGGTTGCAATAACAGCAGGCACGCCTGCTTCAAATAATTGCTCAACTTGTTCACGAGTAGAACAGCCATTCAGAAAAACCAACTTCAAATCGGATTGTAAGCCCAATAACTGAGCTAATCCATCTGAATTCGCCGTTTGATCCGCTAAGATAAGTTGGTTACTGTCCGCATGTCCTCCGTAGTGAAAAATAAGGATACGGTCTTTGAATTCGGCAACATAACGACTAATGTCTCCCGTAGTAGCAGAAGGTTCCGTAAAAAGCTGAAAATACTGCTTACTAGCTAAGGGTATTAGTTCGGCCGTAATAGCTTTCCGCTCTTCTTCCAACAAGGGAAGATGGTTATCTTGGTCATTAGCAAAGGCCAGAAAAACAAGCGGAAGCTTCATGTATTGAATAAATAATTAGTGCAGTGCCTACAATATGGGCATAATACACAATAAATAACGATCAATAGAGGTTATAAATTCCCCACAGCGAAGGAAACGAAGAAAATAGTTACCAGAACTACTTCCCCTCAGACAAATCTTCAAGTACTACCCTCAATATGAGGGCTTAAAATGTGAATTTAAAAAATATATTTAAGAGGTATAGTTTTTGCGGTATTAACTGCAAAGACTATGAGTTTTTTGTCTACACAAACCTACAACACGATGAGAAAGCTTATCTTAGCAGCAGCATGTTTGCTATTGTTTACTAATTTTACAAGTTATCCCACAATGAGAGCTACTATTTCATGTATGAATGGCGAGTCATTCTGCGCAGGTTACGGCCCCCAAAGTACTGCCCAAATCGCACTCGTCTCCGACCTCCCAATCAAGCCCCCTTCAAACGCAAGAGTTGTTTATACCTGGACCGCAGAACATCCCAATGGAACTTGGAGTTGGGGTACTGGTTCGCCAGATCGAGTCGTACCTATCCCTTGGGCAGGTGATTATGTTGTGCAGGTAAAAATCACTTATTATCTAGCTAACCGAACACGTCCGTTTGCTGCTTTCTGGTCTAATAAAATTGTAGTATCCGGTGAAAGGTGCTAGTTACTTACAGTTTGCGGTAGTCATGGCTTAAGCCAGCTGCAAAACTAGCCAAATCAGGGACAATCAAATCGGGTTTTAGCGCTTGATTATGAGGCAACTGCCATTGCTTCTTTTCATCTGTTTTTGTATCGACCAAGACCGTTCGCATACCCAAGTTATGGCCAAATCTGATATCGGAAATAGAATCACCTACCATGGTCGATTGCTTGAAATCTATATCGGGGAAGGAAGCCTGAGCTTCTAGTGCCATGGCTGGGGCCGGTTTGCGACAATTATTCGGGTCATTAGCAAGAGTCGGGCAAAATAAGACGGCATCTACTTGCCCTCCCTGAAGCAATATGGCTTTTTGCATCTTTTGGTGAATTAGGTTCAACTGGCCTACTGTCATTAATCCTTTACCTATCCCTTGTTGGTTGGTAACAATGATTATCCGTCCAAAATAGTCTGGGAATATGGCCATAGCTTCCAAGACCCCTGGCAAGAAGCTAAAATCATCCCAGGTACTTACATATGCACCCAGCAAACGCGCATTGATGACGCCATCGCGATCTAGAAAGAGTGTAGGTAGCGTGTTTTTTTTCATTCTCTCAATCCTTTCTGTTCACCAAACATTCCCTCTTCTACCAATTCACAGATCAGGTGACCAATCATCATATGACATTCCTGAATTCGGGGCGTATCCGCTGAAGGAATGCGGATTAACCAATCACATTTGTCTAACATTTTCCCGCCTTTCGCGCCAGTCATACCAACCGTTTTCATACCAATCTCTTTCGCCGCGGCCAGGGCCTTGATGACATTAGTCGAATTACCACTCGTCGAAAGCGCAAAAAGAACATCCCCTTCCCTACCCGATGCCCGGGCCATCCGCGCAAAGATTTCATCAAACCCATAGTCATTTCCCACGGCAGTAATGAAAGCCGTATTGGCATTTAAAGCTTCAGAAAAGAGAGGTGGCCGATCAAAGTAAAAGCGACCGGATAGTTCAGTGGCTAAATGTTGGGCGTCTGCAGCGCTTCCGCCATTTCCGCAAAACAGCACTTTCCCTCCCTTTTGGAACACGCTGACACATTCTTCGACAATTTCATTGATAAGGCCTAGCAGTTTTTCGTCGGCCAAGACGGCTTGCTTTGCAGCAATACTCTGGGCTATCATTTCTTTGATTCTTGGATGCATGAGATTGGAATGGATAATGGATAATGGATAATGGATAATGGATAATGGATAATGGATAATGGATAATGGATAATGGATAATGGAAGTTTAATGAAAAATGTAGAATTGATAATTATTAATTACTCATTCTTCATTCTCAATTACTAATTCTTCACTATTAATTACTCCTTATCAATTACTCATTAAAATTGTTATTGGGAGAATTTAAAGAAGAGGAAAGCTACGGCAGCAATCACAAGAAATTCCAACACATTACCTATCATCTTGCTCTTTACTCTCAGGTTAATTAAGGATAATAAGGATACGATAAAAGCACCTGCAGAATAGAATCCGACCAGCGCATATCGAGGTTTTTCGGCCCAACCCACCTTTAGTCCATGCAACACTTGTAAAGCTAATAAATATAAGACAATGCCCAGGGCTGCGATCCCTACGCCTCCTAAGATTAGCTTAAACCAGTCCATATCCTGTCGCAATTTATTCATGGCACGTAGAGTGCTGGTAATGACTAGCCAGAAGATGAGCAAACTTACGCCTGTTTTCACCCCATTTGTCCAGCTGGTGGTTTCTGGAAAAACCTTTTGATTCGCTATATCTAAAAGGATCAAAAGAACAGCAATGATTATTCCCGAGATCAATATAGATTTGCCTAATACTTGATTTTCAGTTTTATCAGCTTTTGTCATTTTTTTGGCTTGTTGGTTATTGATTGGCGAGTTGTTTGATACCCGTAGTCATGTTTTTCCAAGAGAAGCGTTCCTTTGCTTTAGCTAGGTAAGGCGCAAATTCAGGTTCCCTTTGACGAGTGAAGAAATCTACAATAGCACTGGCAATAGCTGAAGGAGACACTTCTACAATATAGCCTTCTTTACCATCGCGCACTATTTCTGGCAATCCACCCACCCTTGTTACCACCATTGCTTTTTCAAAGTGATAGGCGATTTGAGAAATCCCGCTTTGCGTGGCTGAACGATAAGGCTGAACGACTAAGGAAGCTGCGGCAAAATAGTATTTCACTTCCTCATTAGTGATAAACTGGGTTCTTAAAATCACGTCTTCTTCCAATTGATTTCTAGTGATAATCTCCTCGTAAATACTAGCTTCAGCATAATACTCCCCAGCTACAATCAACTTTATCCCCAATTGCTTGACAGCAGGCAAGGCCATCGCTTCCAAAAGCAAATCCAAGCCCTTGTACTTCCGAATAAACCCAAAAAATAGTAGGTATTGATACTTTGGTGACAGATCCAGTTTTTCTAGGCCCGTTGCTCTCTCCACAGCTACCCCGTAATTATCATAAATTGGGTGAGGTAGCAAGCTGACTGGTTTCGTCGTGTTAAACTTTCGAATATCGTCTTTTACGGCAGCAGACATCACTACACAAGCGTCAACAGCTTTCAAGAAGTAGGAAGTAAACAAACGGTCACCGGGTCTTTTTTCATGCGGTATGACATTATCTGTAATGGCAACTACTTTGGTGTGTCCATTGCCTTTGGCCAACCGCAAAATCGTTCCTAAACACGGCCCCATGAAGGGTAGCCAATACCTAACGATTATCAAATCCGGGCGAAGCTGTTTGATTCGCTGGCCGATCTTCAACCAATTGAATGGATGGATTGAATTGACCACCGTTTCTATCTTAATATTGGCCGGTGGAGGATCAGTGCTATATTGGGTGGTGCCGGGAAAAAGGAAGCCCGGATATTGCAAGCTAAAAGAGTAAATCACCACCTCGTCGCCTTCTTCCTGTAGTTCTTGAGCTAAGCGCTCAGAAAAGTTAGCAATTCCCCCGCGAAGCGGGTGGGCTGGTGATAAAATAAGGATCTTACCCATTTACCGTTTTTTCTATCAAATAAGCATTGCGATCAGGTGAATTTCGGGAAACTAACTCTGCCAGAAACCCTGTTACAAACAATTGCGTTCCCACAATCAGCAAAAGAATACCTAAAAAGAATAGAGGTCGATCGGTGATGAAGTATTCTTGGTATACTAATTTTTGTATGCTCAAGTAAACCAGCATCACAAAGCCTGCAAGACTAGCAAAAAAGCCGAGCGATCCAAAAAAATGCATAGGCCGCTTGCTAAATTTACCAACGAAGGTAATCGACATCAAATCCAGTAGGCCAATTAGCCCCCGTTTAATTCCACCAAATTTTGTAGAACCATATTTTCTGGCTTGGTGTGCTACCACTTTTTCCCCGATTTCGCTAAAACCTGCCCCCTTTGCTATCAATGGAATATACCGATGCATTTCGCCATATACCTCGATACTTTTCACCACTTCTTTACGATAGGCTTTTAATCCACAATTAAAATCGTGTAATTGTATATCACTTACCCAGCGAGTTGCCGCATTGAAAAATTTGGAAGGAAAGGTTTTAGAAAAAGGATCATGGCGCGTCTTTTTCCAGCCAGAAACTAGGTCAAAGCCCTGTTCCATAATCATTCGATACAATTCAGGAATTTCCTCGGGACTATCCTGCAAATCAGCATCCATAGTGATGATCACATCTCCTTGTGCTACTTGAAAGCCTGTATTCAAGGCGGCCGATTTGCCGTAGTTTCTTCGAAATTTAACCCCCTTGACATTTGGATTCTTGGCCGCTAGGTCTTCGATGACTTGCCAGGAGGTATCTTTGCTTCCGTCGTCTACCATCACAATCTCATAGGACCATGATAAGGGCTCTACAACACGGCGAATCCAGGCTTCTAATTCGGGTAGCGACTCTTCCTCATTTAGTAAGGGAATAACTACTGATAGATTCATATGCTCATTTATTTCGATTGACGGGCCAGATAAGCTATACCTAAAGCATATAAAAAGCCGGCGATTAGGCTACTACAATAGGCAAAGAAAACGGTGTTAAAAGTCACCGTAAGATCTATTGTATCTAGATTTTCAGGTGCTCTAGGGTTGGCCTCCATCATTTCTCGCTGCAAATCTACCAGAGATGGGTCAAAAACACCAAAAAGATAGTAATAAAAACAATAAAAGAAGGCATTTGCCATCACGAAGACCGCAAAGGCAGGTTTGAGAAAACTCAAAAAAGAATCAGGTTCTCCTTCACTTTTAGCAGCCTGGAGCATCGCCCACAGGTAAATGATCAGAGATATCCACCAAACGTAGGGATTCAAGACCAGTCCGGGCTTGATCAAATAAAACAGCAGGAAGTAGGCGACCACGCCTACTCCTGCTATTAGTCCATATCTTATACTAGCTTGCTTCATCATCAATGAATGATACTAAACATGGGCCGGATTATCTTTTTTCATGACTGCCGCAACAATCAATGACATGATTACCCCAAAGAATAAAGAGCCCAAAAAGCCATAAACGGCCATCGCTCCTGGTGAAAACCACATAGCCATAGATTCGATCATGTCTTCATCATCAATTCCTTGCTGACTCAGGCTGGTTTCCATGATAGTCTGTGCAACATCTGGGTCGATAAACGAAAAGTAAATGTAAACCCAAACGGTGGTAATCAGCGATAATACCAGGATTACTAAAAAAGAAACACCAAAAGCACGCCCAAAGGTAATAAACCCTCCTAAATCTTCATCGCGGTGTTTTTTGACGGCCATTACAATAAAGGCAATCATAACGCCCCAATTTACAAAATTTAAAATCCAGTTGGCAGCTGAAGAAGGTTGGGTAGGATCAGAAAGTCCCGTAAGATTTCCCAATAGTCCGATCGCAATGAGAATCAGTCCTGCGAAAGCGCCATGTCGAAGCGCAATACCCTGATAAGAGACGCTACTAGGGTCAATTATTCGGTTTGGATTGTCTAAGGTATCCATATTAATGTGGTTGAGTTGGTGATGTAATATTGGATCAAAGACAGACAGGAGAGAAGGTCTCCAGCAGGTAAGTTTGAGGTAATATGTCAGGTGTGTTAAAAAGTTTATCCCTACAGCGAATTCGCCGAGGAAGGTTCCACTTCCAAATCCATTTTAATCCAATTATCGTCGGAAAAATGCAAAAAACCTGATGACCAACAAAAAAAATCTGATTAAGACTCGAAAATCATCGATTGTTGGCCATTTACCAGCCCTAAGATTTTCCCTTTCATGATTCCTTTCCAAAAAGGATTGTTTTGAGACTTGGACTGATTGTTATTTCTTTCTAATGACCAATGATCCTCGGGAAGGCATAATGTTAACTGCGCGAGGGATCCTTCGGATATACTGATCGGGTCTAATCCTAAAATCTTTCGAGGACCGTGGGCTAACTTGTCGGCCAACACGGTAGGACTCAAGCGATCTCCTAAACGGGTTCGTAAACCACTGTATAAAGTCTGTAGGCCACTAGCCCCAAAATCCGCATATGAAAACTCCAACTTCTTCCTTTCATCTTCTAGGGGTACATGATTGGTGCAAATAGCATCAATAGTTCCGTCCTCCAAACCAGCCAACAAAGCAGCCTGGTCAGCCTTGGCTCTCAATGGCGGGAGTACCTTTAAGGCACTATTAAAACCTACCAGATCTTCGTCGGTGAAAATCAAATTCAGGTAAGCAACTGAGGCTGTCACCTGCAGTCCTGCTCTCTTGGCCTCACGAACCAAATCCACTGCAGCAGCAGTTGAAATACAATGCAAATGCAAGCGAGATTGGGCATATGCCAAAAGGCTCAAATCTCGCTGAACCATAATTTCTTCTGAAAGAGAAGGAATACCGCGCATCCCTAAGGTCGTACTAGTGTAACCTTCATGCAATTGTCCTTCCTTGGCCAAGTGCTGATCAAAAGGGTGATGTATAACTACGCCATCAAAGGTTTTTACATATTGGAGTGCACGCAAAAACACGCCCGTATGAGATACCGGGTGTAGTCCGTCAGTAAAAGCAACCGCTCCTGCCCTATTCATATCAATCATCTCTGTGATCTCTTCCCCTGCACAATTTCGAGTCAAAGCGCCGGCGGGATAGACATCAACTAGAAACGGCTTTGCAGACTGTTTTACATACATCACTTCCGACTTGGACTGAATCGTCGGCTGTGTATTAGGGAAACTCAATATACCTGTAAAACCACCCGCAGCAGCAGCCTCGGCAATAGAAGCCAAATCATCTCGATGCTCAAATCCAGGATCACCTGTATGCACACCGATATCCAGCCAACCGGGATAAAGGGCTATACCAGCTCGATCCACTACTTGATCCGCGGTGACATCTAGGTCTTTACCTATAGACTTAATGTGGCCTTCACTAATGAACACATCTTGTAAAGTATCATGGTGAGTGGAAGAAGGGTCGATGATTTTACAACGCTTGAGCAGCAAATCCATACCAGTAATAATAGTTCTTGATTGAAAACACTGCAGAGATCACTTGAAGCTAAGTTCTTAATTTTCAGGACTGCTGGCATTGTACTACTTTTTCAAGCACAAGCCTCCGTCTATTCTATACCTAGCTCAAATTCCCTACCATGCCTAATGAAAGTTTTGAAACTGAGCAAAAATAGACTTATCCACTGATAAATCGCTGTTTTCAAACGCAAATTTTATGCTTAGACCAATTAGACCTTCCAAAAACGTAGTAGCACCACTTCGGCAAGCAAGAATAGTAAGGCCAAAATCAGGCACCAACGCCATAAGATAACGCCTTGGCTTCGCTCCGCAATCTTGGCTGTCAAGACTTCATTATTTTGCGCACCAATTATACTTGCTTGTTCTCCTACCAATGCTTGAAGTTCATCACCCGTGTAATAGGTTAAGACCGACTCTTGGCGATCAAAATTGAAAGCAAATCGATCTAAGATATTTTCTTCCTTCAAAAACAATTGATAAAAACCAGCCGTTTGCAATTGGTTATTTAGACTTAAGAAGACCGTTGAGCCTATGATCCGCTGTTCTGGAATAAACTCCTCTCCCCCTCCCTGCAACTTATACACAATATCGCCACTACTCCCTTGATGATTAGATTGAATTAGGTCGTTCCTTCCCATGGTATAAGCAATGGGGCGGCTTTCACCTGCAGAGATTGACATTTTATACAACATCGGAAT
>Ga0070727_10005252_pt1 | contig 10659 bp, 9 predicted proteins | sample tdAd472_FD_66722 | JGI IMG/M metagenome (GOLD analysis project Ga0070727, IMG submission 66722) | Marine sediment microbial communities from the Atlantic coast under amendment with organic carbon and nitrate - tdAd47.2 | ecosystem: Environmental > Aquatic > Marine > Coastal > Sediment | place... | reverse complement strand
ATTCCTCACCCCGCTCACCAGTGCCTTTGGCGCGTCTTTCATCGGCGTGGGTGATCTGCCCGGTGGGAAATTTCAAAGCGATGCCACTGCCATCTCCGCCGATGGCACAGTGGTGGTTGGACACAGCGCCTCTGAATCGGGCCATGAAGGCTTTCGCTGGACACGCGGCAGTAACATGGTCGGCCTTGGTGATCTGCCCGGTGGTCACTACGCCAGTTCCGTCACCGGCGTCTCCGCCGCTGGCAAGGTGGTAGTCGGAAGCAGCCACTCCAGCTCGGGCAGCGAAGGCTTCCTCTGGACACCTGACCAAGGCATGACGGGGATTGGCGATCTGCCCGGCGGTGGTTTCTCCAGCTACGCCAGCGGGGTCTCCGCTGACGGCAAGGCGGTGGTGGGTTTCAGCAGCTCGAAGACCAGTCCGATTGGCGAGGCGTTCCGCTGGACCCGCGCTGCCGGTATGGCTGGTCTCGGCAGGCTGCCCGGTGGTGAAGCATTCTCACCCAGCAAGGCGCGCGGCGTCTCGGCAGACGGTCAGGTGGTGGTGGGGTTCAGCGGCTCTGCTTCGGGTGCCGAAGCGTTCCGCTGGACCGCCGCAGAAGGTATGGAGGGACTTGGTGATCTGCCCGGTGGCACTTTTTCCAGCGAGGCCCTGAACGTTTCCGCTGACGGTCAGGTGGTGGTGGGGTATGCAAATTCGGAACAGGGACAGGAGGCGTTTCGCTGGACCCGCAGCGGCGGCATGGCGACTTGCGGCACATTTTCCAGCGGCTATTTTTACAGCGAAGCGCTGGACGCCTCAGCAGACGGTAACATCGTGGTGGGATACAGTCTCGGTGAACATGGCCAGCAGGCTTTCATCTGGGATGAAAGCCATGGCATGCGTGACTTGCGCGAGGTGCTGGTCAACAGCTACGGCCTCGGCCTGAACGGCTGGACATTGAAAATGGCGCGAGCGATATCCGACGATGGCCAGACGATAGTCGGGAAAGGGATTAACCCTGACGGCAATGAAGAGGCATGGATTGCCCGGCTGGCGTTGCCCTATAACCATCAATAATACAGCGGCTGGCTCCCGGTTCCGGGATCGGCTCGCCGAACAGGGTCACCACTCAGTGGCTTCACGGATAATAGCTTCGATCAATTCCACCATATCCTGCACCGCAGCCTGTGATTCCGGATCACTGGTGGAGAAGGGACGGCGCCAGGATAGATAGACATGCTCAGGATCATCGCTGAGCACATAAACGCTGATGGTGAACGGGCACAGCAGAATATTTCCGGGATTGGCCTGTGTCAGCCGGTGGGAGATCCTGGCGCTGCAAAACTCGACCGTTTCCGCCTGCAGGAAGACATTCTTTTCGATGCCGAAATCCTTGCCGGTGCGATTGAGCATGTCACTGGCCGGCAGGGTATGGGCGATATTGATGCCCTTGCCCTCGATGGCCTGCCTGACACTGTCACGGATATTCTCGAAGTCACCGGTCACCCTGACCGACTTGACCGGAGCTTCGTCGGCGCTGCCGGTAAGCGGCAGCAATACCGTCATCCACGCCACGAGGAACACCCGGCGCAGCCTTGTTTTCGAGGTTTGTCTGAATAGTCCCATAACTATCTTTCCTTATATAAAAAACGGGGTCTGCCCGTGCAGACCCCGCTACCATCACCCGCTTAACAGATGGTGTTTTCAGTGAAAGATATCGTGGGTGATGTTGTTGAACCAGCTGTAAGCATACTGGACCTCGCGCTTGCGATCCGCGGGTGAACTGTCCATCGGCGTCAGTCCCCCGGAGCCTTCGACCTTGGCGACCTTGCCGTCCACCAGGTTGTAGACCATGGCGACCGAAATGCCGTCATCCGGGGCGACGATGCTGTAACAGGTATTGACCCAGGACGGGGTGCCGGCTTCCCGGCCGTTGACCAGATCCACCACGGCGGCCGCCACCACCTTCGCCTGCGAGTTGGCCGCATAACCCGACTTCGGTAACGGCGCCGCGATGGCGGCATCACCGATCACGTGGATACCCTTTTGGAGGGTCGACTCGAAGGTCTTGCCGGAGATCGGGCACCAGCCGCTGTCGTCGGTCAAGCCGGCCACTTCAGCAATGGTACCGGCTTTCTGTGCCGGTATGATATTGGCCACGGCCACCTTCATGTCATCGAACTCCGTCGACACGGTTCCCGCCTTGGCATCAACCCGCATGATGCCACCACCGGTATCGGCCGCCTTTTTCCATTCGATCATACCTGGGTAGTGGCGTTCCCAGGCCTGGGTGAACAGGCCCTGCTTGGAGAACTTGTCCTTTTTGTCGATGATGACGATCTTGGACTTCGGTTTGTGGGTTTTGAGGTAACTCGCAATCTGGCTGGCGCGCTCGTACGGCCCCGGTGGGCAACGGAAAGGGTTCGGCGGCGGCGCAATCAACACCGTCCCGCCGTCCGGCATGGCCTCCAGTTGCTTGCGCAGCAGCGCGGTCTGCTCGCCGGCTTTCCAGGCATGCGGAAACTTCTCGGCGGCCGCCGCGTCGTAGCCTTCGATGTTATTGCGGAAGGAAATTCCGGGTGCGACGATGCAGCGGTCGTAACTGAAGCTCTTGCCGCCCTTGGTGGTCACCTTGCGTCCTGTCGCATCGATATCGATGACCGTATCGTGAACCACCGTAACACCGTGCTTGCGCAGGCCGTCATAGCCGAACCTGAGAGTATCCAGCTTGCGGTGACCGCCGAGCACCTCGTTGCTCAGGTAGCAGGTGTAATAATGCTCGTTCGGCTCGATCAGCGTGACCTCGACAGAGTCATCGGCGCGGCGGATGTACTTGGCGGCGGTCGCACCGGCGGTCCCGCCACCGACAATAACCACCTGTTTCTTGCCACCGGCGGCGGCAATCGAGGGGAAGCCGATCGCACTGACGGCGGCAGCGCCACCCGCGATCTTGATGAAATTTCTGCGATTGATTTTGCTCATGATTCTGTGTCTCCCCTACTGTTGACTGGCAAAGAACTGCAACAAGGCTTCCAGCTCGGCATCACTCAACTTGTCCACCTTCTTTTTCATTTTCTTGGGCATTTCCATGGTACCGGCTTTGAAGTCCGCCATGGAATAGTGCATGTAGGGGAGCCACTGGCTGGCCAGGATGCCGGCGTCATCATCGGGCAGAGTGCCGTTTTTATCATGACATTTCGAGCAGTTCTTCGCGTAGAGTTTCTCACCGGCGGCCACCTTGGCGGCATCCAGCTCCTGTTGGGTACTGGCCATCGGCTTACTGGCGAAGAAGCCGGCCATGAGCTTGATCTCTTCCTCGGAATAGCCCTTGGCGATCCGTCCCATCACGGTAGACGGCCGGTCGCCGCTCTTGAAGGCCAGCATGGTGTCGGTGAAGTAGGTCTCTGACAAGCCGGCGATGTTCGGCGTTGCCGGTCCCACACTGGCGCCATCGGTGCCGTGACAGCCGGCACAGGTATCACCCAGCATGCTTGCCGTCGGTGCGGCCGACAGCTGTCCGGCACCCAGCAATGCGCTGGCGCTGAGTATAACTGCAAGTATTTTTCCTACAGACATATTGTTATCTCCTCAATCAGGTAACAACTCTTAATTAACTCTTAATTAACGACGGAATTTCTGACATCAGCAGGGAAAACAATACCCGGATACCCCCGTTGACACGCTGCTGCAGGGTCAGCTCTGCAGTTTATACGTCCGCCCCCTCTGGCTTCTCATTGTCGGGCATGTGTACATGCTCACCACCTAGACTGTAAAGGCTAAGAAGCGGTACGTCAAAGGATTAACCCGGAAGTGTCACGCTCTACTAGGTAGATCCCGCAGGATTTTTTAGTACTTGTTTAGAACCAACCAATATCACCCTGACAAAAGTCACCCTCTTTGCAAACGCAAGGCATTCATCACCACAAACAGCGAACTGAACGACATGCCGATAGCCGCCGCCCAGGGCGGAATCCAGCCGGCGGCGGCAAACGGCACCGCAGACAGATTATAGGCCGCTGCCCAGGCAAGATTCTGCAGTATATTGCGCTGCGTGCGTCGCGCCAGGCGCCGGGCATCCGCCAGCGCCGCGGCGTCATCGCCAAGGATCAGAAAATCGCTGTTGCTGTTGGCGAGGTCGGTGGCGTCGGCGAAGGAGATCGAGACATCGGCAGCGGCCAGCGTGGGGGCATCATTGATGCCATCACCGAACATGGCCAGCTGCCGTCCCTGCGCCTGTTGCGCCTGTGTCCAGGCCAGTTTGTCGGCGGGCGTTAGTCCGCCGTGTACATCGTGAATACCCAGTTTCCTACCCAGTCTCAGCACACTATCAGGCGCGTCACCGCTCAGTATCGCCAGACTCCGCACACCGCTGCCGGTCAGACCGGCAAGCATCGTATCGATACCCGGCCGCAGCGGGTCTTCAAATGACAGTACCGCCTGCACGCCCTCGGGGTTGGCCAGAACCGAGACCAGCCAGCCACGATCCCGCCCGTCGGCAATCGCCACCCGCGCGTCTTCGTCGTAGGCGTCTGCCACAAAGTCGGGTTTACCGAAACGCCACTCGCGGCCGTCGATCGAGCCCCTGATGCCGGCACCCGGCACGTTTTCCACCTGGGTGGTGACAAGATGCGTTCGCGGAAAGGCTTCGCGCAGGGCATACGCCACCGGATGCGCCGACTCGGCCGCGAGGGCGGCCGCATGGCGCAGGCAGGTGTTTTCATCCAGGCCGGCGGTTGGCACCACGGCCGCCACTGCCGGCTGCCCCGAGGTGAGGGTACCGGTCTTGTCGAACACAAACAGATCGCTGCGAGCCAGCGCATCCAGGGCCCGCATCCGCAGCGGCAGAACACCCATATCGATAAAGCGACCCGCACTGACCGCCAGCGCCACCGGGGTCGCCAGCGCCAGCGCACAGGGACAGGTCACAATCAGCACGGCAATGGTATTGGGCAGCCAGTTGCCTGGGTCGGTCCGTAGCCAGTAGAGGGCGGTTGCTGTCGCAATCAGCAGCAGGACAGCAACGAACCAGCTCGCCACCTGCTCTGCCAGCACCGCATTGCGTGGTCGCAGCTCCAGACCCCGTTCCACCAGCTGCCGGATTTCGCTGACCGCGGAATGTTGCACCGTATGGGTCACCCTGATTGTCAGCGCTTGTTCACCATTCACCGATCCGGCAACGACTGCATCACCCGGCTGGTGCAGGACCGGCCGGGCCTCGCCCGTCAGCAGAGATTCGTCGAAGCTGCTGATACCGCTAATCAGGATTCCGTCAATCGGCAGCATTTCTCCGGGCAGCAGACGGATGAGATCACCCGCGGCCAGTTCGTCAACCGCTACGGCTGTCACCGCACCGGCCGCGTCCAGGCGGGAAGCCGTGCGCGGTGTGATGCGTGCCAGCCGGTCCAGCCGGTCGGCCGCACTGAGTTTGCCACGCAATTCCCAGCGCCGGGCCAGCAATAAAAGGAAAATGAACATGGCGATGGAGTCAAAATACACCTCGCCCTGCCCGGTCACCGTGGCATACAGGCTGCCGATGAACGCAGCAGACAGTCCAAGGATCACGGGGACGTCCATGCCCAGGCGACGATGCCTGAAATCATTCCAGGCGCCGGCGAAAAACTCCTGGCCAGGATAGGCCAGCAGCATCAGTGCCATCAGCAGGCTGGTCCAGCGGCCCAGGCTGACCCACAGGGGGAGCGCTCCCGCGGGTCCAGGATCCCCCATGACATAGGTGGCCAGTGAAAAATTCATCACCAGCATGCCGACGGCACCGGCGAATATCAGCCGCTCGGTACTGCGCCGGCGCCGCAGCCTGTTGAGCTGTTCGCTGCGCGTGGCGTCATAGGGATGGGCAATGTAACCGATATCGGTGATAGCCCGCAGGATAGCGCTTAGCCGGATAGTCTGCGGGTCCCAGCGCACACGCGCCCGTTGCGTGGTGTCATCGATATGCACATCGATCACGCCAGGCAGACTGCGCAAGTGTCGTTCATTCAACCACAGGCAGGCCGGACAGCGGATGTTGTCGAGCAGGAGCGCCGCTTCCCGGGTATCTCCGACCTGCGTGACGAAGTCCCGCTGGATTTCCGGCCGGTCGAACAACTCAACCTGGTTGAGAAAGTCCGGTACAAGCTGGCGGTTGGCGGAAACGGCGGGATCGGTGCGATGCCGGTAGTAACCGTCCAGACCGGCATCGACTATGGCCTTGCAGACGGCATGACAACCGTGGCAGCAGAATTCGCGCGGCTGACCAAAGACCTCCAGAACCGGCAGCGCCGCGGATGTCGGCACCGCCAGGCCGCAATGAAAACAGCGGACTTCTGCGCTGTTGCGAGTTTCGCCTACAAGCTGTTCAGCGGCATCCGTTGACATGTTCTGGAGTGAATCACGGTGGCAGGCTGGCCGCTTATTCCGTCGGCACCGCCGCACCGTAGTAAGCGGCCAGGGCCTCGATCTCCTCCTCGGTCAGGGTCTCGGCGACGTGGCGCATGCGCGAATAGACATCATTGGTCCGGTCGCTCTCCTTGAATTCGGTCAGGGTGGACACCAGATATTCCGGATACTGGCCGGCCAGTGCCGGGTGATCAAACTGCCCGCCGCCACCATCCTGCCCGTGACATGAGGCGCAGGCCTTCAGCAGGCGCTGCGGGTCACCATGAAAAACAAGCGTCAGAATTGCCCGATCGGTGTTTCGATCCGCTGCCACTGGTGCCGGCTGCTGCGAGGCGAACCAGACCGCCAGATCCGCCAGTTGCCGGTCTTCAAGGTTGCGGGTCTGCTTGTACATATCCCGGTCATCGCGGCTCTTGTTCTGGTAGTCCTTGAGCTGCTTGTAGATATAACTGGCCCGCAGCCCGGCAATATTAACGTCTTCGGGATCATCCGAGACACCGGCATCGCCATGGCATTTGGCACACTTCCCCCCCTTCGCAAGCGCCTCGCCCTGCGCCGGGTCCGCCGCCCGCAGCAGCTGGATGGTCGCCAGGTCAAACGCCACTTCCGAAGACGGCTCGGCTCCCGCCGTCGGGAGCAACAGCGCCATTCCGGTCAGTACAGCAAGTAAACGCATCATGATCATATACTCCATGGGACAGTGCCGTGCGTATCCAGCAGGAAGAACTGGGCAATCGGATAGCCGTAACTCGCTATCATGTAGACCAGCACCAGCAGGCACCAGAATCCAAAACTGTTCATCAGGCGCGGCATGCGCACGTTGGCGTGGACCGGCTCGGCATATTCCACCTCGAGATTGGCTTCAGTCTGGGCATTGCCATGGGTCTTGAACAGGTTGTAGACCAGCATCAGGGCCGAGATGAACAGGATGCCCCCACCGGCGATCATGGCGGATTCGGCCGGCAGCCAGGCCTGTACGAAGGACTCATCATACGGTGTCGACGATATACGTCGCGGCTGGCCGGCCAGACCAAGCTGGTGCCAGGGCAGCGTCAGGATCAGCATGCCGATAAACCACAGCCACAGTTGTTTGAGCGCCAGACCGGTGGAATACAGTTGCCGGCCGGTCATCTTCGGCCACAGGTAATAGGCGATCGCGAAGTACATGATCACCGTGGTACCGGCAAAGATGAGGTGAAAATGGCCGGTCACCCACTGGGTGTTGTGGACCATGGCGTTCATGGCATAACTGGCATTGATCATGCCGCCAAAACCACCGAAGGTGAGCATCAGCATCGCCAGTACGGCCGCGGTAACCATGGGATTACCCCAGGGTAATGTACCTATCCAGCCGAACCACCCCTTGCCACCGCGTAAGCGCCCGGCAATCTCCAGTGAGGCAATGATGGTAAACCCGGTGATCAGGGTCGGGACGGCCACCATGAAAGTGCCGGTCATGTGCAAAAACTTCCAGCCCGCTGCCTGAAACGGGTCCATATAGAGGTGGTGAAAACCGATCGGCACCGAAAACACCAGCAGCATGATAAACGCCACGCGCCCCATATGGTCACTGAACAGCCGGCCACCGGCCGCCTTGGGCAACAGGGTGTAGAGTGCAATGTAGGCCGGGAACAGCCAGAAATAGACAATCGCGTGCAGCGTCCAGGAGAACAGGGTCCGTGCCAGACCGACATCGACGGTTTCGATGAGGCCCAGGGACCAGGGAATCAGCTGAAACAGTACTTCCGAGGCAACGCCGAGGCTGGTAATGAACCAGAGAATGGCGTTGGCCGTGGTGCCGTACATGGCCAGCGGCACGGTTTCCCCCGGATGCGCCTTTTTCCAGGTGGCCATCATCATGACCATCTCCAGGCACCAGACCCAGGAACCCACCACCAGCAAGGCGGCACCGATATAGAACGCCGGATGCGCCTTTAACGGCGGGTAGAAGGTATACAGCACCGAGGCATTACCGGTCAGCAGCGGCCCGGCCGCCAGCAACACGCCGATCACGCACAACCAGAAGCCGAACCAGGCCAGCGGCTTGTTCCACAGCTCCTGCCTGAGGCTGGTCGTCGCCGTGTAATAGCCGTACCCCATCACCAGAAACGTGGTCAACACGAAGCCCATCAGCACCCCGTGGGTCGACACTGAGCCGAAATACAAGGCCGGTGATTTCAGCCCCGGGATCAGGTCGATCCTTTCGATGACCTGGTAGAAACCCAGCAGGGCGGCCGCGGTAAAGGCGATAAAACCCACCCACATGCTCGCCAGACTCAGACCGGCAGCTCTTGATTGACTCATGATGCTTCTCCCCCGGCGGATTTCGCTACCACGACCAGACGTGACCACATGGAGTCATGTCCGAGTCCACAATATTCGTTACACAACAGCGAAAATTCCCCAGTCTGCGGGAATAATGTGGTCACTTCCGAGATGTAGCCCGGGACAATCATGGTCGTCATGTTGGTAAAGGGTACATGCACGCCGTGCAGTACATCCGCACTGGCAATGCGGAATGTGACCCGGGTGTCGGCCGGCACCTCGATGCGTGGCGGGTAGAAGCCGTAGCGTGCTGCGACCAGGGTAACGGTCAGGCTGCCATCGTCGTTGGTCTTGACGCCGAGATTGTCCTCGGCGAACTCTTCCGTCAGATGCAATCGCGAGGAATCGATGGTCTCGACATTGCTCGGCGGGTGAATATTGCCGGCCACGGCGTAATATCCCAGCATTCCCGCCATCACGACGGCGAGGGCCAGGGATATCCACACCCATTTTCTCTCCAGTGGGTCTTCGCAGAGATTTTTCAGTGGATCAGCCATCACGCCCGCCCCCCTATTTCACCGGTCCGTGTTCAAGGAACATATAAAAAAACATATAGATCCAGCCGGCGAAGATCAGCGCACCGACCAGCAGCAGCAACGCAAAGGTTCCCTTGGGTGGACTGTTGAGGATCTTCTGTTCCTCTTCAGGTGATAATTGACTCATTCGTGTTCTCCTTGGCTGGTTGACACCATTACGGGCGGATACCAAGGAGTGCGGCAGTTGGTCGGCATTAGCTTGATGGACCGTCGGCCGCATGGACGCGGCCGTCGAGCGTACAGGGATGTATTCACCGCGAGTCCGGAAAGCTTATGCCGACCAACTGCTGCACTCCTTGGTAACGTCTCGAGAGGTGGTACAGTTTGAGATCCTGATGGCCGCCCCAGACACTATTATTTTCGCCAATATTCACTGAACCACCTCAATATATCAAGACGAACATGCCAGCATCCCTGAATTTGAAACTGGACGGCGTGGATCATCGGCTGGACCCGGTCGCGCCGGCACTGATTATCTTCCTGCTCGCCTGGTCCATGCGTCTGCCGGGTGAGCACCGTAGAACTCCCGGCTAACCGCCCGGGCAGTGGATTCGATGCGCAGTGGCCGGCGTCGCCCTGACCCTATCACTATCCCCGTTTAGCTTGACATAGATCATGGAAATATCGGTCGATCTTGCCTACATTCTCCAGAATAGCTTAGAGACTTTGGAAGACGATTCGCCGGAACAGAGCTGTATGGATACCGGCAACTTGCACATGACGATTGAGAACAATCAGGAGGCAGTCAATATGAAACACCTGCGAGTCATACTCTCTGCATTATGCGGGGCCATGTTATTTATCGGCCAGATCACTCTGGCGACGGCGGCGGAAACAAACACCAAGCAGCTGGATGAAGACCAGCTCACGCACAAGGATTGTCTGGGCTGTCATGTGTCGGTCACACCCGGTATCGTCAAGCAGCACCTCGACAGCCCGCACGCCAATCCCAAGGTTGATGAGGAAATCCGTTGTCATGACTGCCACGGTGAAGAGCATAAAACCATGGATGACTTCGCCAAGGCGGAGATGCCGACGGCTGAAACCTGTGGCGAGTGTCACAAGAAAAAACTCAAAGAGCACAGACAGGGCAAACACAACCTGGGCTGGCTGGTAATGAAATCCCAAATTGCCTGGCATGGTCAGCCAGGGGCCATTACCGAACAGGGCTACCGTGGTTGCTCCGGCTGCCACAAGATCGGTGAAAAAGGCCTGCTGGGTGTCACTGACGGCAACACCGGTGCCATCAAGAGCGACGGCGGCAAGGAAGCCGCAAAATACCGTTACGGGAATGTCCAGTGCGACGCCTGTCACACCCGCCATACATTCAGGAAATCCGAAGCCAAGGACCCCCGCGCCTGCTCCAACTGTCATATGGGCTTCGATCATCCGCAGTGGGAAATGTACACGTCGGCGAAGCACGGC
>Ga0070727_10005248_pt1 | contig 10661 bp, 8 predicted proteins | sample tdAd472_FD_66722 | JGI IMG/M metagenome (GOLD analysis project Ga0070727, IMG submission 66722) | Marine sediment microbial communities from the Atlantic coast under amendment with organic carbon and nitrate - tdAd47.2 | ecosystem: Environmental > Aquatic > Marine > Coastal > Sediment | place... | reverse complement strand
TCAATCCTTCATGCGGAAAATGCGGGAAACAGTATCTTGACCCTCTGTTCCCTATCCCGGCCCGGCAGGATTACAGCAGACCTCGAACCCCGGAAGACGTCGCCACGAAGCCGTTCTTCGCGAAACGTTCGTGATTCTTTTCGATATCGTTCAGCCGATACAGGTAATTCACCATCATCCCGGCTGATTCCCGCATGCCTTTCTCCGAAACGTCACCCAGCCAGTTGATCCGCTCGACCTGCGCGCCGTTGCTCAAATGGAACCGCGCGACGGGGTCGACCGGGCGGTCCTTGCGTTTTTCTTCTACCAGATATCGGGCGCACAGCCGCAGCAGGACCGGGCGCAGCGCTTCGGAAAGGTCGGCGTCCTTCATCCAGGCGGCGTTGGTCACCGCCCGAAGCAGGTCGCCCTTGCCGAACTTGTCCCCGGTCGCCTTCTTCAGGCGCTTCCGGTCCTCCGCCGTCAGCAGGGTGGGGTCCCCTTCGGCGATCACGCCTTCCAGCCAGCCGCGGAACATCGGGATCGGCGACAGGGTGGAGAAGGCTTTCAGGTTCGGGAACTCGCCCTTCAGCTCCTCGACCACGCGCTTGATCAGGAAATTGCCGAAACTGATGCCCCGCAGGCCGCGCTGGGTGTTGGAAATCGAATAGAAGATCGCCGTATCCGCGGCGCCCGGATCGATGATCGGGGCGTCTTCGTCGAGCAGGGTCTGGATCGAGCCCGCGATGCCGTTGACCAGCGCGACCTCGACGAAAATCAGGGGCTCCATGGGCATCCGGGGGTGGAAGAAGGCGAACAGCCGCCGGTCGGAATCGAGCCTGTTGCGCAGATCAGTCCAGGACCGGATCTCGTGCACCGCTTCATAGGAGATCAGCTTCTCCAGCAAGGCGGCCGGGCTGTTCCAGGTTATCCGGTGCAGTTCCAGGAACCCGATATCGAACCAGCTGACCAGCATGCGCTCCAGATCGTGGTCCAGATCGGCCAGCTGCGGCGCGTCCTTGGTATGGCGCAGCAGGTCGGACCGAAGATCGACCAGGAACTTGACCCCTTCGGGCAGCGCGTTGAATTGGGTCAGCAGCGACAGACGCGGTGGGGTCAGGACGTCCTGCAGTCCTTGCCGGGACCGAGCCCGCTTTTCCGCCGGGGCCGCGCGATAGGCGTCGATCGCCTTTTCCACCGCGTCTTCGTCCGGCCCGAAATGGGTGGCCAGGATTTCCAGGAACCTTTTCCGGCCCGCGGCATCCAGCCCCATATAATACTGGCCCAGCTGCGCGGCGCGGGCGCGGGCCGAAACCTCACCCCCTTCCGCGTCGATGCAGGCCCGCATTCGTTCCAGCAACAGGTCCGCGGCCTTGCCTTCCAGCTTCGCGGGAATGGCTTCACTGTCCAGCGTCGCGCCCAGGTCCCGCCATACGCGGCGAACACTGTTAACCGTGCGTGTCCAGAGTGTTTCCTGATGTTGGGCTGCTACTTCGCTCATTTCGATGACCTGACCGTGACTTTCGTTGCGTCCTGGATTATCAGCTTCTGTCTATCTTGTGTCCGTGCCTAGCACGCGCAACAACACTGAATAAAGACTCCGGCTGTACAATGTTTCCGGGGCTAGCGTTAGTTACAGGAGGTCGTATGTCCAAGGGACCGTTGGATGGTATCACCGTCATCGATATGACGCGCGTGCTTGCCGGCCCATACTGCACCATGCTGCTGCATGATCTCGGCGCCCGCGTGATCAAGGTCGAAACCCCCGGCCACGGGGACGATGCCCGCCATTTCGGCCCTTTCGCGAAGCATGGCAAGTCGGCCTATTTCATGTCGCTGAACCGCGGCAAGGAAAGCATCGCGCTGAACCTGAAGGACGACGAAGACCGGAAAGTCTTCGAAGCGCTGTTGGGCAAGGCGGATGTGCTGGTCGAAAACTTCCGCGCCGGAACGCTGGAAAAACTGGGCTATGGCTGGGAACGGCTGGAACGGGATTTTCCGCAGGTGATCTATGCCGCGACCTCGGGATTCGGGCAGACCGGCCCCTACGCCAATCGCGCCGCCTATGACATGGTGGTTCAGGGCATGGGCGGGATCATGTCGATCACCGGCCATCCGGGCGGACCGCCGACGCGGGTGGGCACGTCGGTCGGCGATATCACCGCGGGCCTGTTCACCGCTGTCGGCATCAACGCGGCGCTGCTTGAGCGCACCCGCACCGGCAAGGGCATGATGATCGATGTCTCGATGCTGGACTGCCAGTTGGCCATCCTGGAAAACGCGGTCGCGCGCTACGTCACCTCCGGCGCGATTCCGGGCCCCTTGGGCGCGCGCCATCCCTCGATTACGCCGTTTGAGGCTTACGAGTCCGGCGACGGCCATATCATCATCGCGGCCGGCAACAACAAGCTTTTCGCCAGCATGGCCGAAGCCCTCGGCCGGCCGGACTTCATCACCGATCCGCGGTTCCTGACCAATCATGACCGGGCCGGGAATGTCGACGTCCTGAAGGAAGAAATGGAAGCGGTGCTGAAGACGGAACCGACATCCCACTGGATGCATGTCCTGGAAAAGGCCGGCGTGCCCTGCGGGCCGATCAACGATGTCGGGCAGGTGATGAACGATCCGCAGATCCTGTCCCGCAACATGGTCGTCTCCATCGAGGACCCGCAGGAAGGCCATTTCCGCATGGCGGGGAACCCGATCAAGATGTCGGCCCATGCCGACCCCTCGACCCGCGGGCATGTCCCGAACCTCGATGAAAGCCGGGAAAAGATCTTGAAGGAGCTCGGGCTCGCCTAGGCGCGGCCCGGGTCCGTCCGCCATGGCACGCGATCGCCTCCCCAGCGCCATGTGGGTCTCCGCCACACTGCGCAGTATCAACATCCAGGGCGGCTTCGCAGCCGTCGTGAACAAGGGCGAGCGGGAGAGCGGGGCGCTCGTCGTGCGCCTGAACCTGTTGGACGGCACCAGCCGCATCCTGACCGAAACCCGCGACCTGGACGGCAATCTGGGCTGGCTGCCGCCTTTGGGGCCAGAGCCGATCGCGGATGAAAAGGCCGACGCCTATGTCGCCCGCAGCATCGACCGCGACCCGGATATCTGGGTGGTGGAGATCGAAACGCGGGAAGGGAAAAATCCGTTCGAGGGCAAGGTGTTCGGCTGACGGGCCCGCCGCGACCTACCAGCCCGACTGGGTCGCGTAGAACATCTTCGCGGAGGCGACGCAGAACAGGAAGTTGTCCAGCCCCGACAGGTCCGCATCCGGGCGCATCATCGCCTCGACCCTGTCGCGGCGAACCAGGTCAAAGACCGGGCTGTCCATCATCATGAAATCGATCACGTCAGGGTCCCCGCGGTCGAGGAGGGAGGTGATCGGCGCGTTGAACCCGAACTTCTGGCGCGAGAACAGAATCTCGTCCGGGACATAACCTTCCGCCGCCTTGCGCAGCAGATATTTGCTGTAGCCTTCCCGGATCAGAAGGTTGCTCGGCACCGTCAGCAGGAAGGAAATCAAGGACCGGTCCAGATAGGCCGTCCGGTTCTCGATCGAATGGTACATCCAGTTCAGGTCGCCGCAGAAAAGCGTCGCCGGCACGGATTCGCGCGTCAATTCGTTCAGCATCCGTTTCCGCAGCAGGTCGCTGCAGAAATCCTCCTCATCGAACGGATCGGCGGCGGGCGCGCACATCAAGCCGTCGATTTCCGGGGCATTGTGGTGCAGATGGCGGCGTTCATCCGGCGTATCGACGAAGCGCATCGGGTCCTTGAACAGCGGATTGCGCACATATTTGCCCATCGCATCCCGCCAGCGGGCCACCTCGGGCTCGAATTCCGGCGTGCCATGCAAACCTGCGAGCCAATAGAGGTAGTGGTCGTAATAGCCGGCGAAGATTTCGTCCGACCCGTTGCCGTTGATCGCCAGTTTGAACCCTTCAGATGCGACCGTCTCGGTCAGGAAACCCTCCAGGAACATGCCGACGCTGAGCACCGGCGCTTCATAGTGGTGCGCCATGCGGCCCAGACGTTCCAGGAAGCCCCGGCTTTGGACCGGGCGTTCGCGATGCGGCGCGCCGAGCCCCCTTACCGCCGCGGCGATGAATTGGCGTTCGTCGTAATCCTCCCCGCTTTCCAGCATGGAGAAGGTGTGCAGGTTCTGCTGGAAATGGTGGACCGCGATCCCGGCGACGACGTTGGAATCGATCCCGCCACTCAAGGTCAGTGCGATGGGGACGTCCGCGCGCAGGCGGATCTTCACGGCCTCGAACAGGCGCTCCCGAACCCCGGCGATCGCTTCCTGCTCGCTCATCGGCTGGGGATTGAACTGCGGGCGATAGTAGATCCGGGGCGCCTGCATTGCGCCGCCGGTCAGGGTGACGATGCTGGCGGCGGGCAAGGGTTTGACGCCCTCGAAGAAAGAATCCGGCGTCTTGAAGACGTCCCGGTAGCCGTGGGCCAGGAAACGGCGGACCTTCTCGTGCCGGATGCGCGGCGTGCGGCCGCTCAACTGCTTGATGAATTTGATTTCCGACCCGAAATACAGCCCGTCCGGCGTTTCCATGAAATAAAGCGGCTTTTCGCCGAACGGGTCCCGGCTGAGGATCAGCTTCCCGGCGCGGCTGTCATACAGGGCGAAGGCCCACATGCCCTGCAGCCGATCGACAAGGTCTTCGCCCCATTCCCGATAGGCCCGCAGGATGACTTCCGTGTCGGAATGGGTGCGGAACGGCTGTCCCAGCGCCTTCAACTCGTCGCGGACTTCGACGTAGTTGTAGATTTCGCCGTTGAAGATCAGGACGCAGCCGTCGTCGATGAAAGGTTGGTTCGAACGGCTCTGCAGGTCGATGATCGCCAGCCGGGAATGCAGCAGCATGACCCGGTTTTCACCGAAATTATCCTGGAACAGACCCAAGCCGTCCGGGCCGCGCTGGCGCATCATCGCCAGCGTGTCCTCCGCGTCGCTGCGGCCGGGCGGCGATGTGCCTATGAATCCGGCGATACCGCACATGTGTCTTCGTAACCTCTTCCCCCGCGTCAGGTCGACAGCGCGCGGCGTTCCTCGATCAATTCGTCCGTCAGGGCCAGCGCGCGGCGCTCCATCGCGGCCACGCTGTCGCCCAAGGCGGTGACGAAGAGTGACATGAATCGGGGGCGGTCGTCCTTCGGTATCCGGCGGACCATGAAATAGCCGAAATGAAGGATCGTCGTGATGGTGCCCGAGATCAGGGTGTCGACCGCGCTCTTGGTGGAAAACTCGGTGCGGTAGGAGACCGGCGCGACGAGCGGACGGATCTGCTTCAGTAGCGCGTCGAAATCCCTGTCCGCGCCGGTTTCGCAGAGCGCCTTGAGCTTGCCGAGGCGATCGACCAGTTCCACCCGGTATGCACTCAGCCGGGCCGCGGGAACGAGGTTCCCGGCCTTCACGTCGGTCAATTCGCCCAGGCATTGTTCGACGAGTTCCGGCCGCGGCATCTCGGCCGGCATGGCGGTCAGCGTCGCGGAAATGATCGGTTTCGCGTTCTGGAACCGCACGCCGTGGGAACAGTTGAAGAAATGGTGGTTCGGAAAACGGCTGAACAGCGTTTCGAAAAAGAACTTGGTCAGCAGGAAGGGGCGGTTCGTATACACCGTGCCGCCCATATTGCCCGGCTGTTCGATCAGGAAGGGCTCCATCGCCGCGCCGCTCTTCCAGTATTCATCGTCGGTCGTATTGTAGATCGACGCCTTGGAATGGTGCTTGTCCGGATCGGGCGACCCCAAGTCGACGCCGAACAGATAGAATTCGTAGAAGCCCATGGAGATCGCCGCGCGGATCGCCAGGTTGGTGACGGTCGGGCCTGTCATCGCCAATGTGTCTTCCTGCCGGGCCAGCAGGCGTGTCGGCACCACCGTGTCGCGCCAGAACAGGATCTTGCGGTCGAACAGGTCGAGCACATCCTGGCGCACCGTGTTGGCGGCGATGATCGGAATGCCGCTCAGGTCGTGCTCCTTGGACAGCATCCCGAGGATGGTACCGATATCCTCGACATTCTCTATCTCGCAATGAAAGTCGGGCGTCATGCCCGCTTCCAAAAGGGGCCGAAGGCTGGTGCCGCAGGACATCAGGATGACGTTCTCGCGGTTGCGTCGGACATCTTCGATATTCCGGTCCAGCGATGGGCCTGACCCGACGACGAAGACGGGCATGGGTTTCAGCGGGCGCGGGCTCGGCGCTTCGGTCAGCAGGTGGAAATCGTTGCGCAGGAAGGTGCGGCAGGCCTGCGCCAGCATGATCTGTTCGTCCTCGAAGAAGCCGTCATTGGCCTCGATGATCGGCATCGCTTCCCGCAGCGCGCCGATCGCCTTGTCCAGGAAGGGCGACGCGTAATGCTGAAAGATGTAGCTGCCGTCGATCATCGGGAATTCCGGGCCGCGCATTTCCCGAAGCAGGGTATCGGCGACGGCTTGCGGATCGCCGGTCAGGATCAGATACAGCCTGCCGCCGCGCGCCTTGCACTCTTCGGCCAGCGCGGTCCAGTCGACGGTATGCAGGCTGTGGAACAGAAATTCCGGATTGTCCTCGACCACGATCAAGGTGCGGAAGGGCAGGGCCTTTTGCAGCATCGGCAGGTGCAGCCCGAGCCCCAGTCCGAAACAGATCAGATATCCCGTATCCGGGTCCGGCGTCTGGTTCAGGGTCTGGCCCTGCAGGCCGGATAGAACGGTTCGGATGGCCTGATGGCTCAGCAGGTCGGTCTTCTCGGGGATGCCGCTGAAATTGGAGAGATGCCTTACCGGCCGTTTCAGATAGCTTTCGACCTGCGCCGCGGCCGCCTGCGCGGCGTCCGGCGTATAGAGCGGCGCGTCCTTCTGCAGCAGGTTGGGGCCGCCGGCCTCGTCTGGGCCCCGCCGGGTCATCGCCGGGTTGTCGAACCGCAGCATGGCCGCCGCCGGGCCGGAAAAACCGGCTGCCTTCAGCGTATCCAAATTGGCCAAAAACAGTGACTTTTCCTGCGCCGCCGCCATCGTGCCCAAGGCCGTTCCCAATCAAGTTCCCTTCGGTTAGGCCATAGTTCGTTATCGGGAACAAGGATCAAGCTCTTGTGCAAGGTCTTGTGATCGGGGGCGGGATATCCCCTCAAGGCCGCCGCGCCGGCGGATTTGCCGCATCTCTGCGGTGGCCCGGGCGCGGTCCGCGCGGCTTGACATCCCCCCTGCACCGCGCGACCGTCGCCGCATTCCGAGGATACAATCTATCGGCGCGGGAGGCGCAAGCGACATGGCAGGTTTGACCTGGTTCGATGGGGAATGGATCGACGACAAAGCCCCGATGATTAGTGTGAATTCGCAGGGCGTCTGGCTGTCCTCCTTCATTTTCGACGGCGCGCGCGTCTTCGAAGGCGTCGCGCCGGACCTGGACCTGCATTGCGCACGGGCGATCCGCTCGGCGAACAATCTCGGTCTGAAGGCGACGAAGACCATGGAAGAGATCATGGAGATCGCCTGGGAAGGGATCGGCAAGTTTTCCTCCGACACGGCGCTCTATATCCGGCCGATGTTCTGGGCCGAGGAAGGCTGGGTCGCGCCCGATCCCGAAACGACCCGTTTCGCGCTGACCGTGACGGAAAATCCGATGCCGGGTGACGGCGGCTTTTCCGCCTGTATCTCCACCCGCCGCCGGCCGACGCCGGATGCGGCGCCGACCGACACCAAGTCGGCCTGTCTCTACCCGAATGCGGGCCGCGCCCTGCATGAGGCGCGCGCCAAGGGGTTCGACAATGCTGTCGTGCTCGACCCGATCGGCAATGTGGCGGAATTCGCGACGGCGAACCTGTTCATGGCCAAGGACGGGATCGTCCGGACGCCTGCTGTGAACGGCACTTTCCTGAACGGCGTCACGCGCCAGCGTGTCATCAAGCTGTTCAAGGAGAACGGCGTCGACGTCCAGGAAGGCCGCGTCACGCCGGCGGACCTTCAGGAGGCGGACGAGATCTTCAATACCGGCAACTGGGGCAAGGTGATGCCCGTGAACCGGTTCGAGGGCCGCGACCTGCAGCCGGGGCCGATGTATCAGCGCGCCCGTGATCTGTATTGGGACTACTCCCACAAGCACGGCCACCGCTGAGCCGACAATCCCGAGAACCTGCGGGATCACGAAAAAGGCCGGCGAAATGCCGGCCTTTCTCTTGATCTGTGCGGGGTACGGCCGATCAGGCGGCGCTCAAGTCTTCCCCGGCCAGCGCCTTTTCGATCAGCTTCCGGGTTTCGCCGACGCCATAGAGCGCGATGAAGGAGCCCATGCGCGGGCCCTGCTCCTGGCCCAGAAGCACTTCGTAAAGCGCCTTGAACCAATCCCGCAGGTTCTCGAATTCGTGGTTTTTGCCCACGGCATAGACCAGATTCTGGATGTCCTCCGCGGAACTGTCCGCCGGCAGTTCGCCTAAGCCCTGGTACAATTCCTCGATCGCCGCGCGTTCCTGTTCGCTCGGCGCCCGGTATTTCTTGTGTGGTTTTACGAAATCTTCGTAATACCGGATGGCGAAGCCGACCAGCTTGTCCAGGAAGGGTTCCGTCTCCGGCGACGCGTCATGGACGTAGCGCGCGATGAAGCCCCACAGGATCGACTTGTCGTGGCTGTTGCAGACGCTGGCCAGGTTCAAGAGCAGGCCGAAGGTCAACGGCGAGGCATGTTCCGGCGGATTGCCGCTATGGATATGCCAGACCGGGTTTTCGATCTGCTTTTCCGGCTCTTCGCCGTGGTATTTCTCGACGAAGGTCAGGTAGTCGTCCACATGCCGCGGGATAACATCGAAGAACAGGCGCTTCGCCGTACGCGGCTTGTTGTACATGAACAGGGCCAGGCTCTCTTCCGGCGCATAGGTCAGCCATTCCTCCATCGACAGGCCGTTGCCCTTCGACTTGGAAATCTTCTGTCCCTTATCGTCCAGGAAAAGCTCGTAGTTGAAGCCGTCCGGCGCGCGGCCGCCCAGTTCCTCGGTGATCCGCGCGGAAAGCTTGACGGACTCTATCAGGTCCTTGCCGGCCATTTCATAATCGACGTCCAGCGCGAACCAGCGCATCGCCCAATCCGGCTTCCACTGCAGCTTGCACAGGCCGCCCGTGACCTTGGTCTCGATTTCCTTGCCGTCGTCACGACGGTAGACGATCGTGCCTGCCTCGGCATCGGTGGCGACCACCGGGACCTGCAGCACGTGCCGCGTTTCCGGACAGATCGGCAGGAAGGGACTGTAGGTGTCCTGCCGCTCCTGGCGCAGGCTGGGCAGCATGATCGCCTGGACCTGATCATAGTGGCGCAACACGGTCAGCAGCGCTTCGTCGAACATGCCGCTCTTGTAGCATTCGGTGGAGCTCTTGAATTCGAACTCGAAGCCGAACTGGTTCAGGAACGCCTGCAGGCGCGCATTGTTATGCGCGCCGAAACTTTCATGGGTGCCGAACGGATCGGGCACTTCGGTCAACGGCTTGTGCAGGTGTTTGGCCAGCATGTCCTTGTTGGGCACGTTGTCCGGCACCTTGCGCAATCCGTCCATGTCGTCGGAAAAGGCGAACAGACGGGTCGGCACGTCGCACATGGTTTCGAAGGCGTGCCGCACCATGGTCGTGCGCGCGACTTCGCCGAAGGTTCCGATATGCGGCAGACCGGACGGGCCGTACCCCGTTTCGAACAGGACATAGCCTTTTTTCGGCGCTTTACCCCCAATGCGTTTCACAAGCTTGCGGGCCTCTTCAAACGGCCAAGCTTTCGCATTCTGGGTAAGTTCGCTGTACTCCGACATGTCCTTTGTTCCTTAGAATTTCCGCGGCCATGCATCATGCTGACGATGGGCCGCTCCGATAAGGCGCGGAAACTAGGCGCGGGCGCGGCGCAGGTCAACTGGCGCGCGGGCTGCAGCGGTTCGACGCAATCCGTTTTCTGGTCCCTCTTGCAGAACTGGGATACTGTCGGAAGAAACGAAAAATCGGGAGAGACGCGATGTTCGATTTGGAGCGCTTCATTGAGGATTGCCGGACCGCGGTGGCCGAGGATGACAGTCACAAGGCGGTCCGCGACGTGACGGCCAGGGCCGTGTCGGAACCGGGCGGCCTTCTGACGGCGCTGGGCGAGCCGACCGAGGGCGCCATCCAGAAGCTGTATCATGGCGACGACCTGACCATCCTGAATGTGATCTGGCCGGCGGAGATCGTGCTACGGCCCCACAATCACAACCATATCTGGGCCGTGATCGGGGTCTATGGCGGGCGCGAAGACAATATCTTCTGGCGCCGCAAGGGCGACAGGATCGAAGCGGCGGGCGCGGCTTCCCTGATGGTCGGGGATGCCGAACCGCTCGGCAAGGACATCATCCACTCGGTCATCAACCCGACCGTCAAGCTGACCGCGGCGCTGCATATCTATGGCGGTGACTTCTTCAATGACGGCCGCAGCGAATGGGACCCGGAAACCCTTGCCGAAAGGCCCTTCGATTTTGCCACCAGCACCCGTCAATTCCAGGAAATGAACGAGCGTTTCCGGAACCGGGCGGCCTGATGCCGGCACGCGGTCGTCCCTCTTCCAGATGCGATTATTTACGACTTTGAAGGCGTGTTCACCGGCGAATCCGGGGTTATGATCGCGCCGTCATGCCATCTGCTGCCGCCCCGCCCTTGAAGCTTCCCTCCGCGCCGGTTCTTGCCGCGTCGCC
>Ga0070727_10005246_pt1 | contig 10664 bp, 6 predicted proteins | sample tdAd472_FD_66722 | JGI IMG/M metagenome (GOLD analysis project Ga0070727, IMG submission 66722) | Marine sediment microbial communities from the Atlantic coast under amendment with organic carbon and nitrate - tdAd47.2 | ecosystem: Environmental > Aquatic > Marine > Coastal > Sediment | place... | reverse complement strand
CGTCCACGTCCGGCTCGCCGTCATCGTCGCATTTGGGGTCCAATATCAAGAGAACTTCATCTGCAATGGGTACGTCGGCTAACTCGTCGGAACAGTAAGCACCATTCATGTTAAAAACGGAATTTCTCACGTTGACGATCACGGAACCGGCATTGCCTTCATCAAGCTCGATCCCGTCGGCGCCCACATTGACAAATCTTGAGTTGGTTGCACTCAGGTAGATATCGCCGTCATTACGATCGTCGACCCGCAGGCCATCGGCATCCTGTTTGCCAAAGCCGACGCCGTCGATAAGCACATCCACCAGGCTGACGTAAATAGATGCCGTGGAACCGTCGCCACCGCCACCCTGGCCGCCGCCACAGTCATCGCCCTCGGTGCAGTCCGAAACGTGAATACCATGATTGCCGGTGTTGAACACCGATACGCGGTGCAGGTCCAGGGTGACCATGCCTTCCCGGTCCAGGGGAACGTCGACAAAAATACCCTTGCCACCGCCCTGGTTTTCAATGCTGTAACCGCCGCCACCGTCAAAGCTCAGGTTGGACAGGGACAGGTCCGCGCCCGCGGTTACGGCGAAAATCGGTGTGGACTTGTCGGTCAAACCGCTGCCGTCGATGGTCTGCCCGCTGCCAGTGACAGTCAACGGCGCCGTGCCGGTGTATACCAGGGATTCGGCTACCACGATGCCGGCAACATTAGGCTTGATTATAATCCTCGTTGCACCACTGGCCAGAGCTTCCCGCAGGGTTCCCGGTCCGTCGTTGGCCCCACTGGTTACCTGATAAGGGGGTTGTGCCTGTGCGGCGAAGGGTAGCGCCAGGAAAACCGTGAAGGAAAGTGCCGAAATCAGCTTGTTCATTATTACTCCGTAGTCAGTCGTTAGAATAAACGTTTCGTCAGCAATTAGCCGCGCAACAATGACAACTGCATAAAAGCAAGCGGTCGTTACAGCAGTATGACCGGGACATTACATTTTCGGGACAGTTTTATGAAACTGACGGAACTCGCAATTTCATCGCCAGAAAAGCCAGGTGTCACAATAAAGTCACTAAAAAGAAAACTATCTGTCACCAGTCTGTAATCCCGACCTTCTAGGGTATGACGTCCGTAAAGAACTTGGCTACTCAGAAGGAGTACAGTACATGCATCACGAAGAAGATAATGGTGTCAGCAATAATTCCGGCAATCGTCCTTTTGAGGACGTCCTGGAAGCCAATCTGCAGCGACGCAGGTTTCTGAAAAATGGCGTCACCGCCGCGGTAGGCGCCGCGGTCATGGGATCCACCGGTTTCCTGCAGGCCTTTCCGGGTAACGGTAAGGCAAAAGGGGTGGGAAAAGGATTGGGTCCCGGGGCTGGCAAGCCCCTGCTTGGCTTTACACCGGTTTCCCTGGCCCAGGGGACAGGGCCTGAACCTGCGATTTCTCCTGAGTATCAATACGATGTCATTCTTCCCTGGGGCGATCCTATCGTGCCCGGCGGTACGGCATTCAACGAAGCCGACCTGCCCCTGCCGCCGACACAACAGGCTGAAGCCGTTGGCATCGGCCACGATGGCATGTGGTTCTTCCCCATCCGGGATGCCGGTAAGCCACGTTACGGTTGGGACGACGATGGTCTGCTCAATCCCTGGAATGGCCAGAGCCTGGGCAATGGCCCGGTGAAAAATCGCGGCGTACTGTGCATGAACAACGAGTTCGGCACCAATTTTCACGTGCTGCGCAAATCCGTTCCGGAGAGCCTGGATGACGTGCGGAGTTCGCAGCATGCTCACGGTGTAACGGTTGTCGAACTGCAGCGATCACCAGGTAAGAATGGTTCCTGGAACGTTGTCGCAAGCGACCTGGCCCGTCGGATTCATGTCAACACGCCGGTGGACTTCAGCGGTCCGGCCGCCGGTCACCCCGACCTGATGAACAATTCCCTGGACGAACCCCGGGGTACTGCCAACAACTGCGCCATGGGCTATACCCCGTGGGGAACCTACCTCACCTGCGAGGAAAATTTCAACGGCTACTTTGGCACTGAAGACCCCGGCTGGTCACCGTCAGCGAAGCAGGCACGTTATGGTATCAGCGACGGTGGCTTCGGCTACGGCTGGCACCTTTTTGACGAGCGCTTTGACCTGGCCAGTGCAGACTATGCCAACGAGCACAACCGTTTCGGCTGGGTCGTTGAAATCGATCCCATGGACCCCCAGGCGAAGCCGGTGAAACGTACCGCCCTGGGGCGCAAGAAAAACGAAGGTGCCACGTGTCATGTTGCCGAAGACGGGCGGGTCATTGTGTACAATGGTGATGACGAGCGTTTTGACTATATCTATAAGTATGTCTCCGCGGAACCCTGGCAGCAGATGCGTGCCAATGGTGAAAGCCCGCTGGACCGGGGCACATTGTATGCCGCAAGGTTTAACAGTGATGGCAGCGGAGAATGGCTGGAACTGTCTCTGGCAAACCCGGCAATTGCCGCAGAGTTTGCCGATTACGGCGAGATGCTGATCAATGCCCGTCGGGCGGCTGACCTCGCGGGTGCAACACCCATGGACCGGCCGGAGTGGGCAACCGTGGCTCCCGATGGCCAGGTGTATTTCGCACTGACGAACAATTCACGACGAACTGTGCCGGGCCCGGCGAATCCATTGGCGCCTAACGCAGACGGCCATATTGTTCGCTGGACCGAGACCAGGGGTCACAGTGGCGATGAATTCAGCTGGGACATCTTTGTCATTGCCGAGGACACCCACGGCACGGAAGAAAGCTTTGCCGATCCTGACGGCATCTGGTGTGATCCTGACGGCCGCCTGTTCATCCAGACCGACGGCGGCCAGAAAGACGGGCTGCAGAACCAGATGCTGGTTGCCGATACCGGCACCGCAGAAATCCGACGACTGTTTACCGGTGTCCCGGGTTGTGAGATCACGGGTATCACCGTGACTCCTGATCGCCGTACGATGTTCATCAATGTGCAGCATCCAGGCAACGGTGATCCGGGTTCGTCGAGCTTTCCGGCACCCACGGGCAGCGGAGCGATTCCCCGGGATGCCACGATTGTCATTACCCGCAAGGACGGTGGCATCATCGGATCGTAACGCGTACCAGGCACTACCGGGCTGGACAACAGGCCCAATCAGCCCCGGCAATCGCCGGGGCTTTTTTTGCCCGCCGTGAATGCGGTCCCGCCTTGTGTCATGTTGACGACCTGGGAAGCATTGGAAACCGGGTTGCCCATACGCGCTATGTCAGTGCGCGACAGGGCTCCGGACATTCTTGCAGTGGCACGGTCGCGAAGGCCTCCAGAAAGGTACAAAGCCCGCTTCAGCTTCTCTGCAAAAATCGATGTTCTTCAGTCAACCAGGCCGGAGTCGCTCTCTGGATCCATCTGGTTTCCTGTCCGCGATGGACAGGTGACGTTCGGCACACCTGTATCCTGCCTGTACAGAATCGCCGTTAAGATTTGTGGGGTAGCACGGTCGCAGTGTAAAAACAGGATCGCTGCAGGTGGTTGATCTGGCCCGGATCGGCCCGTAAAAAAACGGTAATTCCGGTATTCACTCGCAGGCGGGATTCAGTCTTCCGGGATCAGCCTGTCGCCGTCCGCCGTGGTAATCACCTGCATCCCATACGGCACCTCTTCCGGTGCGATTGTGGTCCCCGACGAGGAACGATCAGGTGCCATGTCAGCCTGCCGTTGTCCGTCTCGTCGGGACTTGAGCATGTCACGCAGTTTTTGCGTACCGGCGACAAAGCCAATGGTAGCCGTATGTGTGTCCGTGCAGTCGACACCCTGTTCGATAAATTCCCGACAGGGCATATCGTCAGGATACTGGAGCGTCACATGGCCCGGGGCGACGGCGATCAACTCGAAGCGATGGTAGCCTGTGATGGGCGTGTCTTCACCCACGGTACCGACAACCAGCACTTCGCTGCCGTCCCGGTGTCGCAGGATGGCGCTGTGGCGGCTGCCGATGCGCGAGGTGCCCAGCAGGGTGAACGCCGGTTCGTCCTCCCCGGACGTGGCGTTATAACGATTGCGGTGCGCGGTCTCACCCACCGCCGTCCGGTCCATGGTGGACTCGGCCGACAATCCCAGCAGTGAGAATTTCCCTGGCCCGGCCGCGGAGGATTCCCCGGCAACCTCCGCTCCCGATGTCGTGCCGGTTGCCGCAAGGAGGATCAACGTGGACAGCGAGGTGAGATTCAGGTGGACAGCATGATTCATTGGTCAGACCGGCAAGACTATTTTCGGTGAGGCTAGCAGATCCGTGTGTCAATTTTTTTACGATGGTATTCAGTGTCCCGGTATAACGCGTTTTTCGGCGCCGGCTGGATCCGGGGCGCGGGGCCGGTGAACAGGCGGCGGGTGTCATCTTGAGCGTAGCCGACGACATCAGATCAGGATCGATTGAAAACACAGGCGGGGTTGCTTCCGCAAAGCGCCGGTGTCGATGTTTTGCCCTGGGGATTCGGGTAACAGTACTTTACAAGCACGTTTCCCGTGCTCCCCGGGTGTAAAATTACCTGAATTTACCTTGGCCCTGCAGGACGAACCTGGCCACGAATCTCGCCGCTTGGGATATTGCCGGGACCGGTAAGACCAGATCCATCTCTGGTATGCACGTTGATGTAGGCGCCACCGGTCCTGAGGGCTGCGACAAGAACCGAGAGGTCCTGGCCACCAAGAACGCCCACCGGGTCAGCTGATTCCAACAGTCCTTCGCTGATTTTGGGTCATTCGGTAAGAAAGATAAATCGGACGTGGCGTATTTACCAGCTTTTTCGCAGGGACCGTAAGGAAGAGAAACGCTGGATAAAACAGAGAAACGACTGATCACGTCGATGTCGCCGGGGAAAATTCGTTGATCATTAAGGTTATGCTGATCAACATCCGTCATTGGAGAGTCGTGGTCGGGTTTACCGAAAACCTCGCTAACTCACTGAATCGGCGCAGGTAATTTTCGGGTATCCAGGGGATCGATTGGAGCTGATGTGGCGATAGATTGTTGTCCCGCCTGATTTTCAGCCAGGCATCATTGCCGCGGCCAGGGTAATCCGTAGCTCAGTTCGCGGTAGGTTGTGGTAATGTTGGTTTCGTATTCGGCGCACCACCATTCGCGACAGTACGCGACAGTCGCATGCAGACTATGCACCGGGTAAATTAGAGGTTGATTGATTGGTCAGACATTGGACATAGATTGACTACCGATTTATGGGCAAGTGGAGGTCAGATGAATCCATGAAGCTGGTAAAAACCACGCCACTATTACGAATTTTTGATGAAAGCAGGGCCCGGGAGTTCTATATCGATTTCCTCGGCTTCACAATCGATTTTGAACACAGGTTCGAGGCGGATTCACCCCTTTACCTGGGCGTATCCCGGGAGGGTTGCGAACTCCACCTTTCCGAGCACCATGGAGACTGTTGTCCCGGCGCTGCAGTGCGAATAGACACTGTTGGGCTGGATGACTACCATCAGGAACTTGCGGACAGAAATTACAAGTATTATCGTCCCGGAATTCAGGATATGCCCTGGGGAACCAGGGACATGTCTATTACCGATCCGTTCGGCAACAGGCTCATCTTTACGGCGGCGAAATCCGAATAGTCAACGTTTCACTTCCTGCACACCTGAACTGACGATGGCGACGACAGCACGTTGCTTTTGAATCGCACGATGCAGGTCCCCGGGGCGTAAGGGTTGAGCAGGTTCTCCGCGATTGCTACTGTCCTATACAGAATGACCGCGCAATAGAAAGACCGTGAGTTCCACAGCCAGAGTACTATTTACTGGCTGGCGGGTAGTTCCGGGATTGAAGGCGAGACTGCAATGCCAAAACGTATACAGATCAAGACCGCGAAGAACGAAGGGAGTGTCTCCGGGTTTCTCAATGCCATTGACGACGCGGAATTGCGGCATGATTGCAAGGCCCTGTTAAAATTCTTCAGGCAGACCACGGGGCTTAAACCGAAAATGTGGGGTCAGTCGATAGTCGGTTTCGGCGAGTATACCTACTACCGGGCCAACGGCGATGAAGGTCGGTTTATGGCCACGGGCTTCAGTCCGAGAAAAAGCGGGCCCACGCTTTATATCATGCCGGGATACAAGGACTACGGTGAACTGCTTACAAAACTTGGGCCCCATAAACTCGGCAAATCCTGCCTGTACCTCAAGAACCTGGAGGGTATTGACCTCGATGTCCTGGCAGAACTGATCACTGTCGGCATGAGGGACCTGAAAAAACAGCATGCCACGGACTACTGACTGGTGGGCGAAAAGTTGCAACGGGTTCAAGGAAACAAACAATGAAACAGACCGTGCAGACTCTTGGCATCGTCCTGGCAACAAACCTGCTGGCGTTGCCCGCGGCGTTTGCCCAGGCCGAGGCCTATTCGGGTGTTATCGAATCCAGGGAGCGATTTCGGGAAAACTGTTCCGTCTGCCATGGCGAAAACCTGGCGGGGACGCCCCAGGGAACCAGCCTTCAGGGTGAGTTGCGGCACGGGGACTCCATTGATGCCATCGTTGCCAGCATCAGTGAAGGCTATGCCCGGTCTGGTATGCCGGCCTGGCAGGATGTCTTCAGTCCGTCGCAGATTCGAAGCATCGCCATGTATATACTCGAAACCCGGGCAGACGTCGATTACGTGACCTCCAACTTCGATCAGCCGCTGATCATTCCCGAGCAGCCCTTTGAATCCAGGTTGCACGCTTTCCGACTGCAAACCCTGACCGATGACCTGGATCCGTTGCCCTTTTCCCTGGCGCCGTTACCAGACGGTCGCCTGCTGGTAACAGAGAAAACCCGGGGTGTGCGCATTGTCCAGCAAAACGGTGCTGTATCGGCACTCGTTCGCGGTACGCCCCGAGCCTACGACGATATCTACCGGCTGGATTCCCGTCTGGATATCGAGCGCGGTATGGGGTGGTTGTTTGACATCGTGCCGCATCCGGATTACGAGGACAATGGCTGGATCTACCTTTACCACAGTCACCGCTGCCAGGACTGTAATGCCTTGAGCCGGGAACAGGGAAGCCCGGTATCGATGAACCGGGTGGTGCGGGGCAGAATTGTCGATGACCAGTGGCGTGACGAAGAAATCCTGTGGCAGGCCGACATGCGCCACTACACCAGGTCCGGCGACGTCGGCGCCGGTGGTCGCCTGACCTTCGACGATGCCGGACACGTTTATTTCACGGTGGGCATCAAGGGTGAAAGCAATTACCGCGGCATCCAGGATCTGGCCACGCCCTGGGGCAAGATTCACCGCATTAACGACGATGGCAGCCTACCCCCGGACAACCCGTTCGCCGGTCGCGAGGACGTCTATGGCAGCATCTACACCTACGGTCACCGCAGCCCCCAGGGACTGGAGTACGACCCGCGTACCGGCGAGCTGTGGGGCAGCGAACACGGACCCCGGGGCGGTGACGAAATAAACCGGCTGTTACCCGGTGGCAACTACGGCTGGCCGCTTTACTCGCGGGGAATCGACTACGACGGTACCCCGGTGGACTACGGGCAACAGCTGGGCATCGCCTGGGAGCTGTCCGACATCCAGCAACCGGTAGTGGACCTCACGCCATCGCCGGCCGTATCCAGTTTTATCATCAGCGACAGCGAACTGTTTCCCAACTGGCAGGGGGACTTCCTGGTGGGCTCGTTGAAATCCCGCAGCCTGTTTCGCATCGCCATCGAGAATAACCGGTTGGTCGAACGCGAAACGCTTTTCGAAGGCATCGGCCGTATTCGCGATATCGAACAGGGCTTCAACGGCGAGGTGTACCTGCTGCTGGAGCACAGTGCCGGTGGCAGGATCGTCAGGTTGATCCCCGCCGATGCTGAATAAGTAAGATGGGGTCAGAGTAAAAATACAGTAGTCTAAATAAGGCCCAGGGCAGGTGAAACATGGCCCGGAAAAAGTACTGTTCAGCAAAAAAGGGCAGATTAGCAGGAGGGGACGGTTTATTATTGGGAATGCTCGAATTGCCTGGAAAATAGCTCTTTCCCCATCAATTCCCCACTAACAGGCTGTTGAAAAACGTCATGAGGGCAGCCAGGACGAGGCGGAAACTGTCGAAAAAGCGCAGTTTACCCGGTGTAAATGCGCATTTTGAGACAAATTTCAACGAAGTATTGGCAAGCGCAATAGTTTTTCAACAGCCTGTTAATTGGTGCAAGAGCGGAGTTCGTGGCTGTTTAGGTCAATTACGGCTAATATCTACAATCTCGAAGCGAAAATAACAATTATGAATGCTCCCTGCCGCAAGATCCTGTACAGCCTGCTGCTGCCGTTTTCTCCCATGCTGTTGGCACAATCCCAGGATGCCAGCGAGAGTACGGTAACCTACCCGGCCGAGTTTTTTGCCCAATACGCGCCGGTTTCCGTCAACGACATGCTGAACCGGATTCCCGGCATTGGCCTGGCTCTTGAAGAAAACCCGGCAAACAGATTCGGCAGTGGCAACGACAGAGGTCTGGGCGCCCAGGATCAGATTCTGGTCAATGGCAAGCGCCTGGCGGGCAAGGCCAACGAAGCCAGCGCTCAGCTCAATCGCATAACGGCGGACCAGGTCGACTATATCGAAATTGTGCGCGGGACCTCCGGCAACCTGGATGTCCAGAATGCCGGTCAACTGGTCAATATCGTGCTGCTTGAATCATTGTCGTCCACCACGCTTACTGGTCAAGTCGGCATGACGCAATTCCAGGATGGCACCGTCGAACCCACCGGAACTTTTTCATTCAGTGGACAGAGCGGCAACATTGACTACCTGGTCAGTGCCAACCTGGCGACCAACTACGAAGCCCAGGAAAGATTTGAGCGCAGCTTTCTTCCTGACCGTTCGTTCAATGAGACCCGCGCTGTGGATACCTACAGGGATCAACAGAATATCTCCCTTAACTCCAACATTGTCTATCAGCCCACCGACTCGGACCGTATCGCATTCAATGCACTGTACGGAGTGAGTGATCCTCCCAGCGAACTTCTGCGAACAATTACAGACTTGAAACCCGATGCAGGGCCGGTGGTGTTCGAAAGAGAAGATCTTCCCGCCACTTCCGATAATTGGGAATTCGGCGGCGACTATCAACACAATTTTGCCGATGGTGACCGGTACAAGCTGCTGTTTATCGTCAACGAAAAGAATGACGCGGTGACGCGAGAGCGGTTCTTTTCCACTGTGGAAGACCGCGAGGAAATCAAGACCCTGTTCCTCGACACCGACAGTCGTTATCGGGAAAGAATTGTGCGTACTTCCTATACCTGGAGGCTTGCCGAGGGCCAGAACCTGGAATTGGGCATTGAAGGTGCGCAGACAATCCAGGATTCAGCGCTGAGACTGGGCCTGCGGATACCCGGCACACCCCAGCCCGAATACGGCGGGCTGGTTCCGGCCGACCCGCCGAACGCCGTGTCCACCGTTGAAGAAATCAGGTACGAGGGGTTTGCCATCCACAACTGGCAGATTAACCCCCGCATGTCCCTGGAAAGCAGCCTGTTGTACGAGACATCTGAGATTGAACAAAGCGGTGAAGTCGCAAAGAAAAGGGATTTCAACTTTCTGAAACCGAAGCTGGATTTTCGATTCGACATCAACCCAAGCTTTCAAGCGCGAATGTCGGTGGAAAAAGAAGTTTCACAGTTAAGCTTTGCAGACTTTTCAGCCAATACCAATCCACAGGATGCCGACCAGGATTTTATTTCCGGGAACCCTGAAATAGAACCGCAGGAAACCTGGCGTTACAACATCAATCTTGACTATCGCCTGCCCAATGACGGCGGGGTACTCAATTCCCGGTTATTTTACTTGGACGTGGAAAAATCCATCGGCAGGGTGGATGTTACGACGGATCCGGACAGGCCCATGAGTGCCAATGGTAACGTTGGCGACGGCAAGGTATTCGGCCTGTACCTTAACGCCAGCGTAAGGCTGGGTTTTATAGATCTTCCTCAAGCTGTCGTTACAGCGGGATTAAACCTTGAGGATGCCTATCTGTACGACCCATTGATCGGGAAAAAGCGCACCATTATCCCCTATGATCGCGGTGGATACCGCCTGGGTTTTCGCCATGACATCCCGGAACAGAGACTGAACTATGGCTTCAATTTTCAGGACGGTATAGGCGGTGTTGGAGGAACCGGAGGTAACCGGGTTCGCTATGATATCAATAACGTTATCTTCTTTGGCGCCGGCAAGATAAGACCCAACCTCGAGCTGTTCGTGGAAAAAGTGTCATTTGGCGACCTTACCTATCGATTTCAAATAAACAATGCCTACGATTTTGAAAATTGTTTCGAGCGCAAACGCTATTCCGGCTATCTGAGAGATGGAAACCTGAGTGAGATTGAGCGCTATTGCACAACCACCGGTCGCACTTTCAGCCTGTCGGTAAGAGGAAATTTCTAGGGAACCTCTGATTAACTATGGAAATACTCTGGCTTTCAGGCGAGTTCACTGACGAGGCGCTTTGCCGCCGGCATGCGTCGGCCTGTCAAGGCGAAGCAACCCTTTTAAAGCCAACAAGGGCAGTGGGCTCGCCTGTAAGCCCCGACCGGCGGGGCCTGTCGGGCGCCACTGCGGTGTTGTCGCGCTTGGCAAGGGCGACGGCCATTCCCGGCGCACGACGCCTTGCAGTGACGCCCGACAGACTCCCGCAGAGCAC
>Ga0070727_10005244_pt1 | contig 10667 bp, 21 predicted proteins | sample tdAd472_FD_66722 | JGI IMG/M metagenome (GOLD analysis project Ga0070727, IMG submission 66722) | Marine sediment microbial communities from the Atlantic coast under amendment with organic carbon and nitrate - tdAd47.2 | ecosystem: Environmental > Aquatic > Marine > Coastal > Sediment | place... | reverse complement strand
TCTGGAGTCATAGACCTTTATATCGAGCTGATGACGTAGCTATTGTCAAGAGCGTAGCTTACAGCAAGGGTGATACATTCAGTCCGCCTACGATGCCTACAAGCTCTGGTGGTGTCCACTGGCTCACAAAAGGTTCGATAGTAGGTCTTAATGCTGAAGGTCTAAGTCGTCATGAGATAAGTCGTGGAGATTTTGTAGGTTCTACTAACCCACAAGACTATGCTGATGAACAGTTGGTTCTAATTGCACAAGAAGCTATTGAGTTTTTCTGCATTACTGACCCAGATTTAGAAGTTGAATGGGCTGGAGAAGTTCACGATGTGGTTGCCGGGGAAACCTTAGAGCTTACTAACTTACAAGGTAAGCGTATCTTTATTGCTGAAGATGGCTTAGAAGTTAATGGCTCTCTGAGAAGCAAGCATGTAGTTCTGTCGATTGAGACTACAGATAACGCGACAATTGTCAACACTGGTGAAGTCAGTGCGTCTTTTGCAGTATTCTATAGGGCTTAGTAATGGATTTCCAAGATTTATTTAATGCGACTTTTGTATTAATTTCTATTTTTGTTGGCTGGTATCTTAGGGCGGTATGGGACGCTATAAGTAGACTGCGAATGGATATTCAATTAATAGAAAGAAATATTCCGAGCGTATATCTTAGGCGTGATGACTTTCAAATAGCATTGGCTGATATTAAGGACACGCTTAATCGCATAGAAGATAAGCTAGACAATAAGGCGGACAAATGATACAGCTACTACAAATTGTTGGTGGATTAGCTACTACTTGGATGCAAGGCAAGGCAGAAGAAGTCAAGGTCAAGCAGGAAGTAAAGATTAAGGCTATGCAGTCAGAAGAAAATTGGGAAAAGATGATGGCTGAAGGTAGCAAGACATCATGGAAGGACGAATGGTTCGTTATTGTTTTGTCTATCCCGATGGTCGGCGCTTTTATTCCTGAGCTTGTTCCGTTCATACAGCAAGGGTTTACTGTCTTAGATACAATGCCAGAATACTACAAAGGATTTTTGGCAGCAGCTATAGCAGCATCGTTTGGTCTAAAAGGTTTGGCTAACTGGAAAAAGTAATGGGTGATTTAACTAAAAATATATCTAGGTCTGAGATTGAATGTAAGTGCGGTTGCGGCACAGACACTATTGACTCTGAAACAGTCAAGGTAGTTCAAGGCGCTTGCGATTACTTTGCTAAACAGTTGGACGTTAAGAAAGTTCACTTGGTTATCACTTCTGGCATTAGATGCAAAGAACACAACAGCAAGGTTGGCGGCTCAAACAAGTCACAGCACATACAAGGAAGGGCTATCGACTTTGTGATCGTTGGTGTTGAGCCTAGTGAGATATATCACTACTTAGATAAGAAGTACACGGGGAGATATGGTACTGGAGATTACGAAACGTTTACCCATCTTGATACTAAGACGGGCAACGCTCGTAGATGGTCTATTTAGACTTAGATTTATTATGCTTCTCTTTGCAAGACAGGCACTTCCTTATGCCCTGTATCTTACCGTTTACATCTCTGCGTTTTGTGATGGGTATTTCACTTTCTGGTTTATCTTGTAGACACCATCTGCAAAAATAGTACGCCATTAGAACGGCACATCTATATCATTACCGGGAAAGTCTTTTCCCGCATTATTACTTGGTTGGCCTTTGGGTTTCTCCTGCTCGCCTTTTCCGCCCAACATTCTTAACTCATTAGCTACAATTTCAGTAGAAACTTTATCTTGACCATTTTTATCTTGCCATTTGCGGTGATCTGTCCTGCCTTCAACGTAAACTAACGAGCCTTTTTTTAAGTTATTGTTTACAATTTCCGCCAGCTTATTTCTAAAGACAACTCGATGCCACGTTGTAACTGACTTCATTTCACCTGACTTCTTGTCTCTCCACGTATTGTCCGTTGCAATTGAAACGTTACATACCATTCCACCATCATTAAATGTTTTTGATTCTGGATCGTTACCCAATCGGCCTACTAAGATTTGTTTATTTAACATTATTTTTCCTTATTTAGTATAGTTATTCTGTAATTAAAAATTGGCTTTTCAAGATCTACCTGTTTCAGCTTAATGCCATTCTCTTTGATAAATGATGACGGTGTTTGCTTCTTAGACTTTGACTGAGTAACAGAAACTTTCACACCACAACCTGCTGAGCTAGTTTTACCAGCCAGCACCTTCATTGTTGCACTAGCGTCTGATAGATTCTTGTCCCACATGTCAGCCATGTCTTTTGCATGTAAATACTTATTTGCAGCTAACTGCCATTCTTCATCCTCACGCTCAAAACTATCTCTAGCTTTAACGTAATTTTTCCAGCCTTTTATTAATGCTTTTCTTCTCTCCGGTAATGACTTGTACTTGTAATGCCTAAGCTCTAAAGTATCTCTATCTGTAACTGTCAATGTTGCATCATTTACATTAGCCACCAGCATTTGATGCTCTAACTGCCAATAATAAAGCGGTGGTATTTCATTAAAAGCAAACTTTTTATTTGTAAACTTATGCTCCCACAAAAAACCCTGCTTAATGTCTAAACCATCAAAAGATGCTTGCAACTCTTGTGAGCCTACAGTTTCCGATGCAACCAACGGTCTTAACTTAACGCTAAACATTATTTCACACACATTTCTAGCCATATCTTCGCGCTTATGACCTTCATCGAACAGCTTTTGCAGGTAAGGTGAGATTTTGCTTTCTTTTAAGCCAAGCTGTAGCTGTATATGCTCGTCTAAGCTGATATATCCGCTTCCCATTATAGTAGGCGCATCACTAGCATTTAACGCCTTCTGCCTAGCCTCTCGCCACGAATCAGTACCTTGAATTAAACTGAGTATTTTCACGATAAAGACTTTTTAGCTTTGTTCACTATTTCTTTATATGCTGACTGCTCGGACTCGCTCAAGCTAATCCATATATCTTTGAGAGCATCTAGATTTTCAGACTCATTAATCATCTTAACTACGTGATCTTGAATCTGGACTGCTGGCTCGATAGGCATCGACTCTCCAGCATAAATGTAATGACCTAGGCCAAACATAGCGATAGCTTTAACTAAGCATCTCATTCTAGCATTGGCTATCAAGTCACATGTTGGATCAATAACTGGTTTGTTTCTAAAGTCAGTAACAGCCAACCACATTTCTCTTGTTGTACCTTCAACAGTAAGCTCGCACCAAACTTCGACAGAGCCTCCGGTATGCACCTTGTCATCTTTGAAGCGATAGCTAGATGTTGGATAATTCTCTTGCAATGTTGCCCAAGCCCAAGTCCAAGCTAAGTAAGTGAACCCGTTCTTGACATTTGCATGATCATTAACGTTAATTGCTGACAAAGTTTGCCATATTTCTTTTTCTTTACTCATTTTATTCCCCAGTTTATTTACTAAAATTATCTTCAGTGCTGCTTTCAAGCCATTGTTCTGCAAAATAGCTATCTTTCTCGGCCTGTTCATAACCTCTGCCATAAGCAGCTAAATAGCCTGAATTATCTGGCATTGCTATATCTAAGCCTTTGTAGCCATCGTCAAAGCCTTTTTCTTCTTTATGCTTACTCATTAATCTAATCTCCCGTAATTTTTGCGTTCAAGATCTACACGATAACCATCATCAGTTATTGTTAGATGTAGGTCTCCAATCGGCGTAGACTTGAAAAACTTTCCACGCTCCACGCAATATAAAACAAAGCGCTTTATAAAGTCATCATTTAAGGGTGTATTGTTTTTAATCATAATCTATTTCCTCAATGTTTAATTTAGCTTTTGTGAAAGCTATTTCCAATATACATGAGTAAAAATGATAATGCAAATACAGAAAACACAAAAACGTACAGCCTGTACACTTCTTGTTTATATTCAGTTCTTGTTTAATACCAGTTCTTATTAGTACCTTATTTTCCCGATAAGGCTTTAACCGATAAGGCTTTAACCAATAAGGCAACCACTTAAAAGCGTATTAATGCCCCTTTAAACGGCCGTAAAAGCTATTTTAAGCCGCTCAAACCTATTGCCATAGGCAACCATATATTGACCAAATTTAAGGCATAAAAAAAGCCCGTTATGGGCCTTTTCTATTTATTGCTATTGTACTCGCTCTATTATGTATTTATTCGGAATGATGTCACAAGTTTGTCGGCCTTGTTCCGTGTCGATATAAACACAATCACCTGATTGATTAAAAGCAACTATCGGCAAAGTAATATGATGAATAAATACTGCCATTATTATAGTGATCGATATGGCAAAAAGTGAGCAGTTTATTAATAGTTTCATAATTTTATCCTTGGTTAATTAATAGCCTAGCCATTCGAGAACAGTTTGAGCTTGATAGGTTGCCATGTTGCCTAGGTCATTGAAAAACTCGGTAGCGTCGTCAATGCCATGCTTTGCTAGTTCTTGAATGGCGCGTTTCTTACTGATTGTTTGATTTTCTGCTGACTCATAATACATTTTATATACTCCGGTTGGTTAGGTTTTTTTTAGCCTACTAGTGCGATAACAGCTTGTTCGCCGCAGTTGGATAGAACAATACCGTGGGCGCTTGTATTAGTACAACTTGCAATACCATCATAACGATTGTCAGATGTGCGCATAAAATTGCCGAGATCATGTATATCATCATCATCATTAATATTTACGCAATAACTACCTTCCTCGCTGCCGTCATAATCAAAATCCTTTTTCTGATCAGCAGTTAAATCAAAAAAAGAAACAATATCAAAACGGGCGTGCCTGTGAGATCTCATAATTTTATCCTTGGTTAATTAATAGCGTCAAAATGACACTGCAAAGCCCGCCATTAATGACGGGCTTCACACTATCACCTAAGCTGATTGAGCGAGTTCGCTTTCGTCGCTAAATGTCTCGATGAATGTAACAGCACGTTGAGCTAGTGCAGCAGCTTTAAAGATCGCTTTTTTATCAGCTTTCAACACTTTGATCCAACCGTTCAAATATTTTGCGTGGTTCTCCATCGGTTCACTTGTTATGTTTAACGATTGGCATTGAAACGCCGCGCCAAGTTCTGCAACTAACTCCTCTTTTGCGTAGTCATCAGATCCGAAGCGCGCATGAGTTAAACGATCCAGCCTTGCCTTGTGGCCCGTCCAGTGTGTCAGCTCATGCAGCAACGTACCATAATACGTTTGAGCGCTTGTGAATGTATCGGCGTTTGGCATTTGAATACGGTCATCAAATGGAGAGAAAAAAGCACTATCACCGCCATGACCAATTGATGCGCCAGTTGCTTTAATGTATTTGTCTACAGCAGCAATACGCTCTATTTCTTCGCGCTCTATTCTGGCTGGTATCTCATATCCATCAACTTGATCAGCATTGAATAGTTTAAATTCTCGCAGCATTGGGATTTTTTTCTTTTCGTCTGTTTCTTTATCTTTGATAAGCAATGTCTTGTAGAAAATGCCGCCGGTTGCTTTTTCTCCCTTTTTTACTTGCGCGCCTTTGTCAGCCCACTGTTTGTAAGTCCCCCATATATTGGAAGAGTAACCACCGCGCACGGCAGATGATGATAAAACCATGGTATTAATACCCGAATAGTTTTTCCCGCTTGCTATATTATGCGGCGCATCAATAGCGGCCCACTCTTTAGCCCATCCCGTGCCTGCTGTCTCCATCATGTCAATAATGGTTTGAGTTATTTCTTGCTGAATATCGTTTTTCATTTTGATTGCCTTTGGTTAGTTAGTAGTTATTTAAATTTAAAATCCCAACGACTGTTCTAGTGCATTTAATACCTTGCGGCTGTATTGATATATCTCGTCATTTAGACCTGACTTCGCTTGTAACGTATCGGCATATATATCGGCCAACATAGCATCGCTCTCGATACCATAAGCCGCACTATCTTGTATTAGGGCAGCGGTACATTTTGCTGGCACGTCTGCATCGTGGCAGCGGATGATAATGTCAATTGATGATCTTATTGGGAATCTGATTTCCATGTTGTTTTCCTTTGGTTAGTTACAGACGCTGACAAGTGTCGGCGTTTGGCAAATTATAATAGTAAAGAAAAAAAGAAAACAAGCAAAAACAGAAAAAAACCTTATTTAATGATATAATAGGTGATGCAAAGCAAGCTATACCAACAGTTTACAATCCAATAGACTTTTTAGGTTGTTTCAATAATCTGAAGATTACAGTCAAATCAGCGCTTATTAATAGTAGAATAGAATGACCGATCTTTTCCGGTGAAAGTGTGCCTTTACTCCCTTACTATATAGAATAGAAACCCAAGCAAGAACAACCGATCTCTTTTCAAAGTGTACTGCTGTAAGTATCAAGTAAACCTTAGCAGCTCAAACAGCTATTAGTGAATACATGGTTTAACACACAAACAAAAACCCCCCCATCATCTCAAAGAAACAGTTAATACCCCCTATCAATTGAAGCTGAAGTCAATGATACCAATGGTTTTAAGTTGTTTTTCAGGAGAGATTTTATTCCTTTTATTTATGTGCAGGCGAGGGGTGGCCTTCGGAGTCGCGCTTGCATATACCTATACTCCCTTTGACGCACAAAATTCCCAATAACCTAACCTTACTACCTTTAACAGGAGAAGATGGCTTAAAAGGCTATTAGAGGACGTTCAGTGGGATATTAACTATTACTCCCTATATACATTTAGCCTGTCAGAATATATTTTTTTTACTTTGAAATACATTGTTGACTTTGATATTCACCTGTTTTATGATGACCTTCATCGGCAAAACATTAAGATGTCGATGTGTAGACTACAAATAGAGGGTAATATATGTTTGACACGGTAAAGAAGCTGGTTGAAGTGACCAGTAAGAAGGCATTAAACGAGGCTACTGGTGTTCCTATTCATTCGCTTATAAAGATAGAGGGTGGAGATAATAGGGTTCAGTACGTCCATGTGGAAGCGTTGCACAATTTCTTTTTTGGTAAGGCTCAATGAAGTCTCGGTATGTAATCTCAACTGATGAGGCTAGGCGTAATTGTATATCAGACATAGAGAGTTTAGATACTGAAGGCAGAAGGGTTGTTACTATTATGGATCAGAAGGAAGCCAGAAGCGCGGCACAGTCTAGGTTGAGATGGTTATGGGCTGGACAGGCGGCAAAGGATTTGGCTGGCGTAGGAAAGGGTAGAGATAAAGAGCAATGGAATTTGTACTGGAAGCATAGATTTATGAAGCCATTATTGATTGCTCAGGATGAGGACTTCGCCATTTTCTTTGAAGATCACGACGACCATTGTGTATTGATTAAAGACCATCCTGCTGTATTGCAAGATTATCAAACTCAGTTCTGGGAGTTGATAGCTCAGACCGAGAAGATGAATGTGAAAACGTTTAGTGAATTTCTAGACACTATAGATAGGTTCATGCTGCATGAGTACGGGTTAAGGCTGGACACGCCAGCAGACCTAAAATATATCATTAACGGGGAATAACTATGATTAATAACGAAGTGAAAATTGAAGTATTGTATAACTCTAAAAAGAAAAGCATGTTGGCGGCGTACTTAATAGGCGCGTTTCTTGGTGGAATTGGCGCTCACTACTTCTATTTAGGGAGGAAAGAGTTTGGATTTGCCATGCTAGGCAGTGGGATAGTTTTTTTTATGGGCGCGATGTCTGGTAACGAGAATCTAATTATTGTCTCAAGCCTTATTCATACGTTCCTATGTATTGCTAGTTTTGTTCACACGTACTATATATGTAATGAAGTAAATGCTCAGCTCCGGGATGAGTGCGTGATAATGGTGGAGGATTAACATGTCCGCTATAGACGAGATAACTCCAGAGGAGTGGGACAAAATAGTTGCTGTTGCATTGCGAGATGCTGCTGATCTAGCTGAAGATTACAAGTGGAAGTTAGATGAAAATGAAAGACCAATCTTTGGCGGTGAAGACGAGGTAGATAACCCCGCTCACTACAATGAAGGTGAGATTGAAACTATTGACTACATTGTGGACGTTCTAGGTGAATGGGACAGCATACATTACTGTCACGGAAACATACTCAAGTATCTAAGCACTAGATTATGGACTAAAGGCAAGCCGCTTCAAGACGCTAAGAAAGCTCGGTGGTACTTGAACAAGATGATTGACTTGATGGAAAAAACAGAAGGGGATAAGTGGTGAGATTAAATACATTAGAAATGCTTATTGAACAATGGGGGCATGAGAAAGGTATCCTTCCTTACGTAGTGCCTATGGCTCAACTTGAAAAGACTGAAGAAGAAGTAGCCGAGCTACGGAAAGCTATTGAAGAGCGCGATGTTGAAGAAATTACAGATGCTATCGGTGACATCTTTGTAACCTTAGTCATGCAGACGCAAGCATGGGGTTTAGATATGGAGACATGTGTGGAGCAAGCGTATAAAACAATCAGCCAGCGCACGGGTAGTATGGTTGATGGCAAGTTTGTGAAGGATGGTGATTAATGAGTGTTGAAGTTCTGCTTGCACGTTTAGAAAAAGTTAGAGCTTCTGGTGGTGATTCGTGGCGGGCGCAATGCCCGTGCGGTCACGCATCAACGGGGCAGATGTCAATTAAGCTACTATCATCAGGGAGCATACTTATACATTGTCATGCAGGACATTCACCAATGGATATTGTTGAAGCTATGGGCTTATCAATGAGTGATTTATTTGAGAAGCCATTAGACCAGCATATTAGGCCGTTGTATATGGCGCAAAAGGAAAAGAAAGATCAGAGTCAGGTGGATGACAAGATGCAGGGTTATAATTTAAGGCTTGAAATGGCTGTAGAAACAAGGGAGCAAGGTGGGAAGTTATCAGTTAAAGATTTGGAAACCGAAAGAAAAGCGTGGGTAGAAAAGAGAAAGCTGCAATTAAGATTGCAATAATCTGATAATAAAGGTACAATTTAATAACTAATCACCGGGAGAGGCAGAATGTTAATAAGTAGAAAGAGGGTTGAATCGTTTTTGAAGGTTGCGAATCATGCGGTCATAGTTAAAGAGACCGGGGTGACTTATCCAACTCTTAGGCGAATATCTAATGGTGGGTATGACCATGCGAGATATTCTACGCGAGAAAAGCTATCTCAATTTATAAGGGAAGTTATGACTGGCGTTTACAAATGATTATTCGTAGTCAGAGGCCAGAGCATAATTTCACTATAATTAGCAATCAAGTTATAGAGGACGCTAACTTGGATTGGAAGGATTTAGGTTTATTAGTTTACCTATTATCCAAGCCTGACAATTGGCAGATTTCTTTAGCACACTTAGCCAAGCAAAAGCGTACAGGGCAAGATGGCGTGTCAACTGCTATTAAAAATCTAAAGCAATCAGGTTACATTCGCATGAAAAGGCATAGCACAGGGCATGTCGATTGGTGCGTTTATGACAGGCCACAAACAGGTGATCCAGAACAGGAAGTTCCCGAACAGGAAAATAAGGCACTAATAAGGACTGATAATAAACAAGGACTGAATAATAACAAAGCTAAGCGGTTTGTTGTTCCTTCTTCTGAGGAAGTTGCTGAGTATTGTTCGTTACGGCAAAACATAATAGACGCTGACGTTTTTGTTGATTACTATGAAAGTGTGGGTTGGAAGGTGGGGAGTTCTAGGATGAAGGACTGGAAGGCAGCAGTAAGAACGTGGGAGCGAAGAAGAAAGTCTGAATCCTCTCCCGTTGCTGATTTTGATCAGTATGAGGGTGTCCAATGAAAACGTTAAATAGTATTGACCTACTGAAAGATCCTGAGTACATAGCATTTACTGGTGTACAAGAAAGCCAAAATATTCTTTCAGCTACCGAGCTTTCCGATATAGCCGTTGAGTCGTTCAATAGCGATGAAGCTAATAACGGTTTAAAGCTACCATTCTCTAAGACGCATGATGATTTCGCTTTGCGTCCCGGCGAAGTCACGTTATGGACGGGTATTAACGGTCACGGTAAGTCGCAAATCCTTAATCAGATATGCGCACTTACTATGCCCGTAAGCAAATGGCTGATAGCTTCATTGGAGATGCCGTTAAAATCAACAATAAACAGGCTCGTTAGGCAGATGGGTGGGTTGCAAAATCCGTCAGAAGATTACATCAGAAAGCTAATTAAGAAAACTGATGGTCAGGTCTGGCTGTACGACCAAATAGACACGGTAGAATCTAGCAGAATCTTAGGTTTAGTTGATTACGCGGCCAACAAGCTAGGTGTTGAGCACATTATTATTGATTCCTTGGTTAAGTGCGGCTTAGGTCTTGACGATTACAACGCTCAGAAGAATTTCGTTGATAGGCTTGCGTGGTCGGCGCGAAGAAATAACGTGCATATTCACTTAGTGCATCACATAAGGAAGTCGGAGCGTGAGGGTAAAATGCCTGACAAGTTTGATGTTAAGGGCGCTGGCGAGATTGTTGACCTTGTAGACAACTTGGTTATATTCCACAGGAACAAAGATAAGGAAGATCAAGTCAGGATATTAACGGCAAAACATGAAAAGACTGACGCGGACAATAAACAAATAACAAAGCTAATAGGTATTCCAGACAACGTTATCTATGTCGCTAAGCAAAGGCACGGCACTGGCAAGGAAGGAAAGTACGGTGTCTATCATGATTCGGGGTCTTTGCAGTACCTATCATCACCAAAAGCAAGGCCGCTTAGCGTATGAGTAAGATAACCAAAAGCG
>Ga0070727_10005242_pt1 | contig 10671 bp, 11 predicted proteins | sample tdAd472_FD_66722 | JGI IMG/M metagenome (GOLD analysis project Ga0070727, IMG submission 66722) | Marine sediment microbial communities from the Atlantic coast under amendment with organic carbon and nitrate - tdAd47.2 | ecosystem: Environmental > Aquatic > Marine > Coastal > Sediment | place... | reverse complement strand
AGATCGGATGCCGACGCATTCCGAATACCGAGGTCAGCCGTGCCCCTTCAACCGGGGTCGAGAAGGTGCGAACAACTTCGCCGTCTCTGAAGATGGCCGCCGCGCCGGAGTTATCTGCGGGCCGGACAACTTCGAACAGATTGTCGGCGAGCGCGAGCGACGCATAGGTCAGTTGCGGTTCGCCTACGCGCGTACCGCTTGGCGTCAGTTGCTCGGTCCACAACAGCCGTAGCGTTTCTTCCCCTTTCAGATCGCGTCGAAAGTCGATCACGCCGCCCAGAATCCGGGACAGGTCGACGGCGAAACCGGTCGGTGCGCCGACTTGGTCAAGCGAGGCGAAAATTGATCCGTCAACAGAGACTTCGCCGGACCGTTCCGCGACACGGGTTTCGGGGTTGACCGTTTCGCTCGTCAGCCCGTCCGATTTCGAGACGCGAATCCGGACACCGTCCGACACCAAAAGTTCAACGGTTTTCAGGTTCCCGGCTGCGTCCTGCACCACTCTGATACCGTGGCCAGGACGAATCTTGCGCAGATCAAACTCACCGCCGACCGCCCCGGCGATCTCCGCCCGCGTCCCAGCCTCGATCCCGGCCTGCGACAGAAGCCTGTCCAGCGTGTCGCCGGGTGCGATTATGGCTTCCCAGACCGAGAGAACCTCGTCGTTGCGCTCCGCAAGTGAAATATCCGGGAGCACGGCTATCATGGGCCGCGCCGGCAGCCGGGGAACTCCGGTCAAGACTGGTGGTTCGTCGCCGTGCGATGCTATTCGTGGCAAGGACGTGTTCGCCGGTGGCGCCGTGGGTCTGTCGGGTGCCGATACCCAGACAACGGGTGAGCTGCCGGGCGCGGGCGCGCTCGGGAATACCACCGTCGCCGCCAGCCAGGCTGCGCCCGTCGCGGCGGAAGCCGCGGTCGCGATCGTCAGGAAGCCTCTGGTCTTCATGTTGCTCCTTCTCCGTCGGCGCCCATCGCGCGCCGGATCTTGGGCACTGCGAATTCACGCGGTTCGTGATAATCGATCGTCGTGACAAAGCGACCCTCGGCATCAAACAGAAAAACGCTCGCCGTATGGTTTATCGTATAGCCGTCACTGGTCGGTACTTTCTCGAACGATGCGCGAAACCCGGCAACGGCCCTCTCAATCTCGAGCAATGGCCCGGCCCAGCCGCGGATCGCCTCATGGAAATAGCCGACATATTCGGCCATCGCCGCGACCGTGTCCCGCTCTGGATCCACGGTTATGAACACGGTGTTTAGACGCCCTGCGTCAGCGCCCAATTCATCGAGCCACCCCGATATGTCTGCAAGCGTCGTCGGACAGACATCCGGACAGTAGGTGAAGCCAAAAAACACCAGGCTCGGTTGCCCGAGCAGGGATTGAGGGCCAACATCGTTGCCCTCATGATCGGTCAGGGCAAAGTCCATATTCGAAAGAGCAAGGGGCCGCGCACCGCGAGCAGTATCAGCCCCTGGCCCGTCGACCTGCCACCAGCCCAGAACCAGCGTGAATGCCACTGCACCGACAACGGCCGCCGCGAGAATTGTCAGACGCCGCACGTATTCATTCCTCCGGCCCGCGCGCACCCACGCCAAGCACCGGCACGGTCACTGCAACTTCACTGCCATCCCCGAATATGAGGATTAGAGAATAGCTCTCCGCTTCGATCAATGGGCGGTTCAGCTTCATCAGCATGGCATGCAGGCTGCCGGGTTCCAGCGCGACCGTGCCTGCGGGTGCGATCTCGATATCGCCCGCAGGGGCCATGCTGCTGACACCACTGTCGTCGGTCGCGGTGCGGTGCACCTGCGGCATCGCCGCGACTTCAGTCCTGAGACCGGTCAGAGTCATCGCCGAGTCACCGGTATTGCGGATCGTCATATAGGCGACGCCGGGCCGCGACGTGCCGATCGAGGCGCGCGACCAAGGGTCGCCTACGACAATGCCCTCCGGTCCGGCAGAAGCAAGGCCGGCCATCGCAGTCAGAGTCGCCATTACAATTATCTGAAACATGGATTTCATGGATTTGCTTCCTCAGTTTTCTTCAGCCCGTTCGACCTCTGACTTGACCAGTGAGCGCAGTGTCACTTCACCAAAGGGTTCAAGCGGCTTCCCGTTGACAAAGAAAGTCGGCGTCTGACGGATACCGATAGTCTCAACGTCCGCTCGATCCTGGTTCATAATTGCCACGATGTCAGGCATCTTCATCTGTGACTCAGCCGCTGTGACATCCAATCCGGCAGCGCCGGCGATGCTCATGACCGCGCCTGGAACCGAAGGCCCACGTCTCGCCCAACTGGTTTGGTTGGTCATCAGGGCATCCATAACGGGAAGATATATCCCCTGCATACGCGCGGCTTCGAGTGCGAGGATTGCGGCCTCGGAACTCTCGCCATGGAAAGGCGTATAGCGGATTACAACCCGAACGTCCTCGGGATACTGCGCTAGGATGTCCTTGACGATCGGATGAAAGGCGCGACAAGCCTCGCATGCCGGATCAAAGAATTCGACAATAGTGACGGCGGCATCTTCCGGCCCCAAGACAGGCGAGTAGGCACGGATCAGGCGGTCGGCTTGGGCGATGGCGGTTGGCCCGTCGCCGACTGGCGCGGGCCGGGTGGCATACCATGCACCGACCGCGAAGGCCGCGACAGCAAGGGCGAGGGTCGCGATCAAAAGCGGTTTTTTGTTCATGTTTTTCTTCCGTTTGCAAGTTTCAGCAGGCAAGCTGTGATGGTGCCAAAGGCACCGAGAGACAAGAGCGGGATCGGCAGGCCGAGGATTACCATGCCCTCGTCAATGCACGATGGGCCGGAGGCAGTGCAGGGCTGGATGCTTTCAGCGATCAGCCCGTAATACAGCCCCAGGTGCCAAAGCGCGATGGCCGCGCCGATCAGTGCCAGTGGTAGGCAGTAGACCCAGATATTCACATCCAACCGCCACACCGCAATTCCAAGGATCACCGCAAGCGGAAACATGAACGCCCTCTGATACCAGCACAGCACGCAGGGCGTCTGGCCCAGAACTTCGCCAATGAACAACACGGCCAGAGTGGAGACCAGCGCCAGCACCCACGCGGCGAACAGCCAGTGTTCCGAAGAATTGCGGTTTGTCGGCATCATAGTCTCCCATCGACATCGGCCAGGATTTCCTCGGCCGGCGTACCATAGGCGAAAGCCTTCACATATCCGCCCTGCGGGTCGAACAGGAAAAGCTGCGACGAATGGGCCATGGTATAGCCGTCAGGTGCCGCCGCTTCGGTGATTTTCTCATAGTAGATCTTGAAGGAGGCACCCGTCCGCATGATCTGGTCCGGCGTTCCAGTCAGGCCGATGATGGCCGGGTGAAAGCGCGGCACGAAATCGGCCAGTTGAATTGGCGTGTCACGCTCGGGGTCCACGGAAATGAACAGCGGCTGTACCCGGTCAGCCTGCGGCCCCAGATCGTCCATGACGGTCGCGACTTCGGCAAGCGTGGTCGGGCATATGTCGGGGCAATTGGTAAAGCCGAAAAACACCAAAAGCCACTTTCCCGCGAAATCCTCGTCTGTGCGCACCGTTCCCTGATGGTCGGTAAGCTCGAAATCGGCGCGAAACACAGAGGTCTCGCCAACGCCTTGTGTGCCGGAAAAATTCTCACGCCAGGACGGCGCAAAATACAAACCAACCGCAGCGAGCGCGGCAGCACCCCACAATACCCATCTAACGGTCTTCAAACTCAACGATTCGCCTCGTTCATCATTTTCCTGAGCACTCGTTACGACCTTCAGCAGGTAGAGGTTCAACCCGTAATCGCGCAAAACACGAATTGTCCTCTACAATGCAGAGTCAGGTTTGCCATTCGGCGAGAAACCGATCATAAGCTATGGTCACTGTAGATTGGAGATGCGGATGCTGACCATCGGAACATTGGCCCGAAAGACTGGCACCAAGGTGCAAACCATTCGGTACTATGAGCAAGTAGGCCTCATGCTTGAACCGGACCGCACCGAAGGCGGGCAGCGCCGCTATGACGGTGACGGGCTTGACCGGCTGGCCTTCATTCGCCACGCCCGTCAGCTCGGGTTCACGCTTGAGGCAATCCGGGAGCTTCTCGACCTGTCGGATGATCCGGAGAAGCCCTGCGATGAGGCTGACCAGATTGCCCGGCGCCAGCTACTTCAGGTCGAACAACGTATCGCGCGACTGGAGGCGCTGCGGACCGAGCTTGAGCGCATGGTCCATGAATGCAGCGGCGGCAACACCGCGGATTGCCGTGTTCTGGAAGTTCTGCGCGATCACTCTGAATGCCTCACGAAACACGATGAGATCGGCGCGTAGCCGTGAATCCGTTCGGTGGCTTTGCCAAGGCCTCGCCCGGTTCTTTGTCACGGCGCCGATAATCGGCCCGGCGTGGCAGGCCGCTGAACGGAATTTGATCCTTGGCCGCAAAAATCACCGCCTGATACGGTACGGGTTGCTGCTGTGATTGTCTCGGAGACGTAAAAAGCGTCGTGCGAGCTTGTGCGCATTCCGGCGTGCGCATTCTCACTCCAGCCCAAGCTCAATTCGACAGCAATTCCTTAACAACCGTACTTAATAGCCAATCGGGGCAAGTGCCCAGGGAACGTTCCACCCTGGTTGCGCTCCCTCCATCAGACGTCCGGCCTCTCGAAGTGTCGGAAGGGGTGCGGCGGAGCTACCTTGCTCTCGCGAAAGTGCACACGCTTCCCCGAATGTAGAGATCCGCAGATTCCGGCCTTTGGAGGGCAGCGCAGCAACAGTTGAAAAGGGCTGATTTTGTTGAAAAACTCTGAAATTTGAGATCTGTGATTTTTGGGCAGAGGCCCATTAAACCCAAAAGTCGGAACAGATCGACCGGGAGAGGCATAGCGCTGGCACAGGAGCAGCCACTGGCCAAATTGGCCGACCCCCTCGTCTCCAAAAGTTGGTCGCTCTTTAAGGCGAATAATTATTCGATTTTCGCCAAAAACGGAGTTTTTCAACACAATCGGCTCGAAGCCGCCGCTCGCCGCACGGTCACTCAAAGTCCGCTTCCTCAGAAAGGAAGATATTTGAATCGCTCCACGGCGGTCGGCCGAAAGGTAGAGAAATTTTTTCGCTCAGCTTTGAAAATATGCAAAATGTTTGTACGTTCTTTCTGGGACAGGAACTGTGCGGGTCACCAATATGAAGAGATCTGAAGACGGCATTCAAACGCACAGCACTGGTGATCTTGTCAAGGCTCTTGCCACTGGCCACGGCACGCGAGTTGCGCTGGAGGTCACTGATATGCCCGACGAACTGGCTAAGCTTCTAGACAAAGGCCTTGAGGATCATTTTCGTGACCGTTGATCTTGATAAGGCCTATTCCGCCTGGTTCCGTGCATCGGTGCGCGAAGCGCAGGATGATCCGAGGCCAGCAACACCTCATGCTCAGGTGATGCAAGAGGCTCAAATGCTCATTGAGAAAAAGCGCAGTTCCCGATCCTCGAAGGGCGGGGGGCATTGCTGAGGAGCGAACCAAACAGGTTTGAATGCCCAAGGGTTGTGGGTCACAACTTGACAAAATCAACAATTCACGTATATACATCTGTATAACCTTATGTGGTCTGCAATGATCGAAGCTAAAATCCGTAAAGTTGGTAATTCCGCTGTCATGACACTCAGCACAGAAATGCTTGCCCTGCTCGATGTCAAAGAAGGTGACACGCTTTACGCCGTGCGCACCGATGATGGGGGGCTGAAGCTGATGACAGAAAACCCTGAATTACTGGCTGCGCTCGAAGCTGCCGAGATCGTCATGGATGAGAACCGCGACTTGCTCCAAGCGCTTGCATGAGCACTTGGGTTTGGGTGCCATTGGCAGCCTTGCACGTCATCCATGATCGTCAAATCTCACGCCATGGTGGTGCTTCCGGAACTCGTGATCCGGCTCTTTTGGAGATGGGCTGCACGCGTCCGATGAATCTTGCTGCTTATGGTGATCCGGATGTGTTCGAGATTGCTGCGGCCTATGCCTACGGCATTGCCGAGGCTCACGCCTTTGTCGACGGCAACAAGCGCACAGGCTTTGTGACAGCGTTCACGTTCTTGCGACTTAACGGGGTATCTGTCCGTCCTGAGCCCGCGGTCGGTGTTCGAAAGATGGAAGGCCTGGCATCAGATCAAGTGAGTGAAGAAGAGTTTGCGGCGTGGTTGCGCGAACTCAGTACTGGTGATGTTTGACTGCTAAATCGGCTGACCGCCTTTTTGAAATTTCCCTAATCTCTTTCATGCTTAGTGCCCTGTGTCCGCAACCCTGAAAGGGAAAGGGGGCTTTTTGTCCTGTGAACCTCAAACCGGATCACAAAGGACAGACATCATGGCCCATCCCAACCCGAAGCACTCCAATCAATCCACATCCAATGCGCAGCTCAAAACAGCCCTGTCGCTGATCGCCGCCGAGATCGCGCGCGGTCCTCTGCGCAGTTCCTCTCTCTCAAAGATCATGCGCGACACCTTTGGCGGCAGCGATGCCAGCGGGGCATGGAGCTGGCGAATGGCCTACGACATGATGCAGACAGCTGCGGTGCAGGCGCTTTTCTCAAATGCAAACGGCTCAGACTCCCTTGGTGCCGCCAAAAACCTTGCGATGCGTCTCCTGTCTGAGACCCGTCGCTCCGAGCAACAGATCCGCCTGCAACAGTTCTCAACCCCGCTTCCCTACGCGGCCCTCGCCGTGCGCGCGGCCGCAATCCGTTGTGGTGAGACTGTGCTGGAGCCCTCTGCGGGAACCGGTTCGCTGGCGGGGCTCATGAAGCGGGCAGGGGCCAAGCTCATGCTCAACGAAGTCGATCCGTTTCGCCAGCGGCTGCTCGATGTGGTGTTCGACGCGCAGGCGACGGCGCATGACGCCGAACACATCGATGATCTGCTGACATCAACAGCCGCCCCCAGCATTATCGTGATGAACCCGCCGTTTGCATCCTCGGTCGATCGATCCCGCGATAAGCACATTGCGGCCAAACATCTCATTGGCGCCGCGAAACGATTGGCACCCGGCGGGCGTCTTGTTGCGATCCTGCCGATGGGCTTCACCCCCGAGCGCGACGCAGCACATTGGGCGCGTGCGATGAGCCTTCTCACGCCGCGCTTGGCCCTCACCATCCCCGGCCATGTTTATCGCAAGCTCGGCACTAGCGTGGATACTCAACTAATGGTCTTTGATAAGGTCGATGAGGGAGTCGAGATGATCCGCACCTCCGTCGATGATCTCGATGCAGCGGTCAGTATCGTGGACCGGATCGCCAAGGCGCGTCCGATTGTGGCGTCTGTGACGGCGGCACGCTCATTGCATGTCGGACGCCCTCTAATGCGATCTGCGGCTCACGAGGCGCGCAAGTCTGTCGCATCAAAGGCATCAGCTGCAAAAGCACCTAAACACGCAGCGACACCGCTGTCGTTCACCACGCTCGAGACCCCGCGCGAAAACACCCCCATCTCCGAGATCTACGCCCGCTATCGTCCGCAGCGGATCGACATTGCGGGCGCACAGGAACACCCAACGCCACTGGTTGAGAGCATTGCCATGGCCTCGGTCGCGCCCCCCGTGCCGTCCTTGCAGGCCGCCGAGGGGCTGCGCCTGCCGAACCGCTTGATTGCAGAGGGTCAACTCTCGGAGGCCCAGCTTGAAACCATCATCATGGCCAATGATGCCCACGGGCGCGATTTGCCCGGTAAGTTCACCATTGATGAGGATCAGACCAAGATGCTGCGTAGTGATGAGGATGCGGAGGCACGTGCCTACCGCTTGGGATACTTCTTGGGGGACGGCACTGGCTGCGGTAAGGGCCGCGAGTGCGCAGGCCTCATTCTGGTCAATTGGCTCTCCGGACGGCGCAAGGCCGTCTGGGTGTCGAAATCCGCCACTCTGATTGAAGACGCCCTGCGCGACTGGACCGATCTCGGCGGCTCGCCCGCAGATATCCAGCCGCTCTCCAAATGGAAGCCCGACCAGCGTGTCACCATGGGCGATGGCATCCTGTTCGTGACCTACGCTACGCTGCGCTCCGCCGGCAAATGCGGCACCACGCGGCTGAACCAACTACTCGCGTGGATGGGTGACGACTTCGACGGTGTGCTCGCCTTTGATGAGGCCCACGCGATGCAAAATGCGGCAGGACCCGCGCAGGGCAGGGGGGCTAAACCGTCCCAGCAGGGTCTTGCGGGGCTGCGTTTGCAATTGGCCACCCCGCGCGCTCGCGTCTTCTATGTCTCGGCGACGGGGGCCACATCTGTCCACAATCTCGCCTATGCCTCCCGGCTTGGGCTTTGGGGCCAAGGACCTGAATACCCGTTCCCGAGCCGCGAGAGCTTCGTCTCAGCGATGGAGGCGGGCGGTGTGGCCGCCATGGAGGTCGTGGCCCGCGATCTTAAAACACTCGGGTTCTACACCGCGCGGGCGCTGAGTTTTGACGGGGTCGAATACGATGTGCTGGAGCACGCACTGACACCTGCCCAAACGGAGATCTACGATGCCTATGCGGGCGCGTTCCGCACGATCCACCATAACTTGGAGGCGGCATTGACCGCGACAGGCGTCAATGATGCTTCGGGCGAGACAAATGCCTCTGCCGCAAAAGCCTCCGCCAAGTCGCGGTTCGAGAGCACAAAACAGCGCTTCTTCAATCATCTGCTGATGGGCATGAAAGCCCCGTCGATAATCAGCGCTGTCCAGCAAGACCTATCCGATGGCTTTGCCTGCGTCGTCCAAGTGGTCTCGACCGGTGAGAGCCTGTTGAAACGACGCTTGGAGGTGATGGACCCGGATGATGAACTGGTCGAGGGAGCATTGACGCCGCGCGACTACGTACTCGGATACCTTGAACAGGCGTTTCCGATCCATACTCAGAAGCTCGTGGAGATTGACGGCAATGTCGTCGCAGAACCGCTGCGGGATGAGGCAGGGGCCTTGGTCGTCTCTCGTGAAGCGCTCGCCTTGCGGGACGAGGCGATGATGGACCTCATGGCGCTGGCCCCGATCCCCGCGGCACTGGATCAAATCCTCTGGGCGTTCGGGGATGAAGCTGTGGCCGAAGTCACAGGCCGCTCCATCCGCCCGCTCAAATCCAGCGACGGTGCGATCTTCATCGAAAAACGCAGTACCAGCAGCAATTTATCTGAGACGCAGGCGTTTATGGATGGGGAGAAAAACATCCTGATCTTTTCGGATGCGGGAGGCACAGGACGATCCTATCATGCGGCGCAAACGGCCAAAAACCAGAAGCGGCGTCGCCATTATCTGCTGGAACCCGGCTGGCGCGCGGATGCGGCCATCCAAGGGCTTGGGCGCACGCATCGCTCCGCGCAAGTCAGCGCGCCGTTCTTCCGGGTCTGCACCTCGGACGTGCACGGTGAAAAACGCTTCACGTCAACAATCAGCAAACGTCTCGATCAGCTTGGCGCGCTCACCAAAGGCCAACGTGAGACAGGCTCGCAAGGCATGTTCCGCGAGGAGGACAATCTCGAAAGCCCGATCGCGCGATCTGCGCTGCGTGGATACTACGCCGATCTTGCCGCGGGGCGTGCGGAGGCGATGGGTTATGAGACCTTTACCGATTGGACGGCGTTGCGCCTGATCGACAAGGATGGCGTGTTGCTGGAAGAATTGCCGCCTATCCAGCGGTTCCTCAATCGGGTGCTGGCTTTGCCGATTCGCATGCAGAATGCCCTCTTTGCTGAGTTTATGCAGCGGATTGCGGATCAGACAGAGCGTGCACGGGACGCAGGTACGCTTGATCTCGGGGTGGAAACGTTGCGGGGCGAGACGATCAAACAGGTCTCGGCGGAGGATCTCTGGACCTGTCCGCAATCCGGGGCTGTGACGCGCATCATTGGGCTGGAGGTGACAGACCCGGTTCATATCGCGCGCGCGGACGCTGCCCTTCGCAACAACGTCGACAAAATCCCTATGGTCAATCGGGCATCGGGGCGGGTTGGGCTGATCTCAAAACGCCCGATGCAGATGTATGACGAAGACATTGTCACGCTGATGCGAAAGTTTGTGCGGCCAACTGGCAAATCCTACCTCGAGGAGGGCAGGTTCGAAGCCTCGGCCTTGGAGGCAATTGACCAACCAGAGTTTACCCGGCTTTGGGACGAGGAGGCCGACAGCTTGCCCAAAACCACCACGACAAAGCTCTACTTGCTCACGGGTCTGTTGCTTCCGATCTGGAAGACCATCCCGACAAGCAACGAGCGTATATATCGCGTCACGCCCGAAGGCCGTGCCAGCATGATTGGCCGCACGCTCAGCGAGGACGGGGCCGCAGCCCTGCGGGCACGGTTTATGACAGGTACGCCTGAAACACCTCGTGACATGCTGACAGCGGCCCTTGGCACGACAGCGCCCGTCGATCTGGGGCGCGGCCTGACGCTCACGCGCCGCCGCGTTGCGGGTGATGTGCGCCTGGAGATCAATGGGGCGGATAAGGGCACAATCGATGGTCTCAAGGCCCTTGGATGCTTTACCGAAATCATCGCCTTTCAGCTGCGGGTGTTTGTGCCGCACGGTGAGGGTGTGGATACGACTGCCATTTTTGCGCGTATCACTGGTGATAGAGGCGGCAGCACACGAAACGCGGCCTGACCAGCGCGGCGGGTGCCGCGCTTCTCAACCAACTCCAGAATGTCAAAGCCCGCTCCAGTGCT
>Ga0070727_10005241_pt1 | contig 10671 bp, 9 predicted proteins | sample tdAd472_FD_66722 | JGI IMG/M metagenome (GOLD analysis project Ga0070727, IMG submission 66722) | Marine sediment microbial communities from the Atlantic coast under amendment with organic carbon and nitrate - tdAd47.2 | ecosystem: Environmental > Aquatic > Marine > Coastal > Sediment | place... | reverse complement strand
AACCTCAGCATTGGGATTCGTGGTCTGGGGGGGAAGAATCGCAGTCTCCCCCTCTATGGTTTGGGCGATGATATGCCCGTTGTCCACCAGCTCCACCACAAATTGGTCCAGGGATCGGGGCGCGGGGCCTTCGATGTAGTCGCCGTCCGCAGTGAATTTGGAGCCGTGGCAGGGACATTCAAAGCGGGTGTTGGATTCGCTCCATTTGTAGAGACAGCCCAGATGGGTGCAGACCTGGTAGATGGCCTTGACCCCCTGCTCGCTGTGGTAGAGCCAGTAGCGCCCGTCCGGGTTGTTTTTGGGCGCGCCCCCCACCTCCGGCAGACTTTGCACCGCACCCAAATCAAACATCCCGCCGAACTCGCCGGCGCGGAAGCGGGGCATCATAAACTGGTAGGTGGCAAGACCGCCCTCTGCGCTGAGAAGCACCAACGCCGCTCCCCAGGCGTAGGTGATGAACTCTCGCCGGTTGAAGCCGGACTCACCGATCTCGTCAGCGAAGGATTCCTGGCTGTTTTTTTGTGCGATTGTCGATTGGGACACCTGGATAACGCTCATTGTTGGCTCCTATTACGCTACTCCGCCCTGAAAAAAGGACACGGATTCACACGGATAAAATCTGCGTAATCTGCGTCCGCTTTTCATCCCCTGTGGCGTACTTCCATACATGGGGAACTGTCCCGCTTTTGGGCTACAATTAGCTTGAATATGCCCCCCATTCCCACATCTTCCACCTGCTGCATGTGCAGCCCGCTACGCTGGACATTTGCCACTGTGCAGCGGTTGATGTTGGCTCCCATGACACGCACCACCACAGGATTGAGCGCGTCCATCAGTGTACCCAGCACCGGATTAGCTGCCCGCATGTGCTCCAGCAAGAGGAGCCGGCCACCGGGTTTGAGCACGCGTCTCGCTTCCTGCAAACCTAGTACCGGGTTTGGCACGGAGCAGAAAACAAATGTCGCCATCACTTCATCAAAGGTGTTGTCGGGGAAATCGAGTTGTTGGGCGTCGCCGATCTGCAAAGTGACATCCGCACCGAGCTGCGTGGCCCGACGGCGCGCCCGCTCCAACATCCCCGGCGTCAGATCGATGGCGGTGACAGAGACGCCTGGAGGGTGGAAAGACAAGTTTTTACCCGTACCCACGCCGATCTCCAGCACCTGTGGCCCCCGTGCCAGCGACCAGAGCCAGCGCCGCCAGGGACGATAGCGGCGCTCGGCCAGTCCCTCCATGCGGTCGTAGAAGGGCGCGATGCGCTGGTAGCGGGCTTGCGTGGCCGCCGTGGCCGCTGAATCTACGGGCATTGTTTACGAATGTCCGTGATGCCCGTGGCCGCTGTGTTCCCCGGACTGGGCTACATACTTCTCCGGCGTCTTGTCAAAGGCCATCTTGCAGCCCGGCCCACAGAAATAGTAGGTCGTGCCTTTGTAGTCAGACTTCAGTTGCGTGGTGGACGGGTCTACGGTCATACCGCAGACCGGATCTTTTACCTGTGCCATGGATGACTCCTTTGGATTGACTGGATGGCAAATACACAGCGGGCAGAGAACGATCGGCAGAACGCGAGAGCCGCCTCTCCCCCTCTGCCCGCAAACATATGGAGCGGTCATTGGCCGCCTGTTTTCAGCATAGGTGGAACGCAGGCCAGACAAAAGCGGCAGACGGCGCGTCTCGTCCGGGCACAATGGCGCGGTGTACGCCTGCACGCCTACACCCGGAAGTGAAAATCGCAGTGGTCGCAGCCAGCAGCGATCGTCTGGGAACGCTCCAAGCGTCCGCCCCACATCTCGGCCAGGCCGTAGTCCAGATCGCACCAGGCGGCCTGGCACAGATCGGCCGCGCCCCGTTCCCGAAGATAGACCCCAATCGGACAGCGCACCACATCGAAACGCACCCCGTCTGCGGATGGCAGATGCTCCATGCGGTAGGCGGGGGGCGAAAAGGGGAAGCGCAGAAAGGCGTCCACGCTGAAACGCATACGGGCTTCCCCCTGTCGTCCCAACAGACGGGCCAGAAGGGCGGGGATCGCGCCCCACTTTTCGTAGATTTTCCAGGCCAGGTCGGCGATGAGTTCCACAGCATAGGCCCGCGAGATGCCAGCTTTCTGGAAAACTTCCAGGGCGGCGTAGGTCAGGCAGGCCAGTTGCACGTTCATACGGTTGCCGAAGGTGTAATCGGCTTCGATGGGCGCATCGACTGCCAGGGCCTCGTAGCGCTGCCATGTCTGTTGCAGCAATGCATCCACCTCTGTTTGTGTGAAGCGGCCCTGCTCAGCCCCAACGGGTGACCGGTTACGTCCTGCCAGGGAACGCCGCGCCGCTGCGCGGACAAAAGGCTTGAAAACAGTTTTGACGGTTGATGGATTCACGACGGCCCTCCTTGCATTTTCGTCAATGGCCTTCTCTGTTATGCAGCCACATTCGCCACTGGCACAGCCGCCATCTGTGTTTTGGCGTGGGGCAACCCTGCCCGCTTCAACGCCAGGGCGTTGAGGGTGACAGTAATCGTACTGGCCGCCATTGCCAACGCTGCCCACTCCGGGCGCAGCAGAATGCCCAGACTGTTGTAGAGAAGGCCCCCGGCAATCGGGATGGCGATGACATTGTAGATGGCGGCCCAGAAGAGATTCTGCACGATTTTGCTGCGCACTTTGCGCGAGAGTGTGAGCGCTTTCACAATGTCGAAGGGGTCGCTGCGCATCAGCACCACATCCGCGGTGTCGATAGCCACATCCGTGCCCGCGCCGATAGCGATGCCCACCTCCGCCGTCGCCAGGGCTGGCGCATCATTGACCCCGTCGCCCACCATAGCCACCCGCTTGCCCCTGGCTTGCAACTCCTTGACTTTGTCCGCTTTTTGGCTGGGCAGCACTTCGGCGATGACCGTATCGATGCCCAGGGCGCGGGCTATGGCATCAGCCGTGGCCTGGGCGTCGCCCGTGAGCATGACGACTTCCAGACCCAGTTCGTGCAGGGCGGCCACTGTCTCGGCCGCGGTGGCTTTGGGCTTGTCGGCCAGGGCGATCAGACCGGCCAGTTGCCCGTCTACAGATACATACGTGACAGTTTTGCCCTCGTGGGAAAGCGCATCTACCTGGGCCTGTACCGCCGCCACCTGTGCGCCTTCGCGGGCCATCATTTTGACATTGCCTATGGCCAGACGCCGTCCCTCCACCTGCGCGAACGCGCCATGTCCGGGCACAGATTCGAAACTGGTCATCTGCACTGGGGGTAGATCCTGCTCGGCCGCGCTGCGTACAATGGCCTGGGCCAGGGGATGTTCCGAGTCACCTTCCAGCGCGGCCACTTCGGCCAACAATGTATCTGCGTCCATCTCACCGACAGGGATTACATCGGTCACCGAAGGTTTGCCTTCGGTCAGTGTGCCGGTCTTGTCCATCACAATCGTATCTAGAGTCGCCACCCCTTCCAGGGAAGTAGCGTCTTTGATCAGCACGCCGTGGCTGGCCCCCATCCCCATCCCGACGGTGATGGCCGTGGGCGTCGCCAATGCCAGGGCGTCCGGGCAGGCGATGACGACGGTCGCTACAGCCACAGTCAGGGCGAAGATTGGGTCAGCCCCCAGCAACAGCCAGATTGTCAGGGCCAGCGCGCCGGAACCCAGGGCCACAAAGACCAGATATTTGCCCGCTTCGTCGGCCAGACGCTGGGCCGGGGCCTTGCTGCTCTGGGCCGATTGCACCATCTGCACAATGCGAGCCAGGGCCGTGTCTGCGCCCACATGTTCGGTCTGGAAGCGAAATGCTCCGGTTGTATTCAGTGTGCCACCGGTCACTTTAACGCCCTGGCTCTTTTCCACCGGCACAGGCTCGCCGGTGATCATCGACTCGTCTACGTAGCTGCGCCCTTCCACCACAACGCCGTCCACGGGCACTTTCTCGCCGGGACGCACGGCGATCAGATCGCCCACCTGCACCTCTTCCACGGGAATCTCCGACTCCTGCCCGCCCCGGATGACCCTGGCCGTGGCCGGGGCCAGTTTGAGCAGGGAGGCGATGGCCTCGCCCGTGGCGTTGCGGGCGGCCATCTCCATCCAGTGGCCCAACAGGCTGAAGGTGGTGAGCATGGCCGCGGCCTCGTAGAAGACTTCACCCCCCAAGAGGAAGGTGGCGGCCACGCTGTATAGGTAGGCCGTCAGAATGCCCGTGGCGATGAGGGTCGCCATATTCACCTGCCAGCGGCGCAGGGCGGCCCAGGCCACAGAGAGGAAGGGCCAACCGCCCCAGAAGACGACCGGGGTGGTGACCAGAAACTCGACAATCTCCATGCGCAGGCCAAAGGGGGTAGGCAGATGTAGACCCAGCAGCCGGGTGGCCAGAGGCGAGTAGGCCAGTTCAATCAGCGTCAGGACCAGAGTGGCCAAGAAGAGATTGCGCATGACCGCTGCCGTGTGGCCGCCGTGACCCGCGTGCTCGTCGTGGCCTTCATGGTCACCCACCATCGCGTGCCCGGCGTGTTCATCTTTCATCTCATGCCCGGCATGACTCACCGTATGTACGGGACCACCTTCCTGGCAAATGAAGCCGCAATGCTTCACCGCTTCGATGATCGCGTCCGGTGTCGCCGTGCCGGGGTCGTAGCCAACCAAAATGATGCCGGAATTGCGGTTGAGGCTGACGCTGTGGACGCCGGGCGTGGTGGTCATGTGCTCTTCGATTTGCGGGCAACCGGACCCCATGAAGTAACTGGTGATCTCCAGTTCCAGTTCGGCGTGGCCGCCAACGCCGTGGGCAGTGGGGGCCATTGTTGTGTGGTTGTGGTGATGGTGTTCGGACATGCGCATTCTCCTGAAGATTGTGACGGTGTATCGGACAAGACGTAAGTACAGCCGTTATTGTCTCACATCTTGTCCGGCGCGTGGGTTACTGCACTACTACTTTACCGCGAAGCATGCCCATCTGACATTGGAAGGGGATCTCGCCCGCTTCCTCCGGGGTGAACTCGATGGCGACGGTCTCGCCTTCGGGCAGTTTGGCCGATTTGTCGATTCTGTCGAAAACGACCATTTCGCTGCACATAGACGATTCCTGGCGGTTGAAGAGCAGGCGCACGGGCTTGCCTCGCTTGACCACGATTACGTCCGGCGTGTAGCCGCCCTTGACGGTGATGGGCACCTGTTGCAGCCCGGCCACCTCGGCCACCTGCACGCCCTCTTTGCGGTAAAGCCAGAAATACCAGACGATCCAGCCGATGAAGGCGACACCGAAGAGATTGACGAAAATTTGTACGGTACTCATTGCAGAAACTCCTTATCGATTAATCTGTCTATTCGAATAAGCTGGCCGCCAGGGCGTGCCAAGTCGGGGCAGAAGCCAGCGATCCAACCCCCACCAGCCAGCCGTCTTCCATGCCAGGATCAAAACGATAGATAGTGTGAACAACACAGGATTGGTGCTGGCTGTTCCGGCCATCATGAAATTCCAGTTCATGAAACCGCCCGCAAAGGCCGCGATTCCGGCAAATACGCCCAGAATCAGCGCAATGCCAATCGCCAGTTCGCCAGCCACGATCAGTTTGGCGAACCAGGTATATGCGCCATTGTCCAGCAGCGTCTGCAGAAACCCCCGATACCAATCAAAAGCGATCGCTGGGCGGGCAGGTGCGTCGGGGACAGCAACGGCACGTTCCCAATATCCCTGCAAGGCTGTACCACTTTGCATCCAGGCGGAATTACCAACTTTGGACCAGCCGGAAGTGAACCAACTGTAGCCGACATAGAGTCGAATAATGAGCCACAACCAGGCCCAGCGTGTACTACTCAGCAATGAAATGATGAAGGGAGGGTCTGTAATGGTGACGGTCCCTTGTGGATTTTGGTTCGACATAGTTTCTTAACTCCTCTGGTTGAATACAGATTGTTTCAGATATTTCATGCGTTCGGGATGAGAAGCGACTACGCTCCTTCTCACTCATGCAATTCTGCTTGTTTCCGAAAAGCTTTTGGCCTTGAAAAAACGCAAGCGATTGGCGTTTGTCACGACAGTAATACTGGAAGCCGCCATCGCGGCCCCCGCCAAGAGAGGCGATAGCAACAGACCGAAGAAGGGAAAAAGAATCCCAGCGGCCACGGGCACGCCCAGAGTGTTGTAGATAAAGGCCCCAAACAGACTCTGTTTGGCGTTGCGCATGGTGGCCCGGCTCACTTCGATGGCGTAGGCCACCCCCTTCAGGCTGCCACTCATCAGCGTAATATCGGCGGCCTCGATGGCTACATCCGTGCCGGTGCCGATGGCGAAGCCTACGCTGGCCTCTACCAAAGCCGGTGCGTCGTTGATACCATCGCCCACCATCCCCACTTTGCGGTTGCCCTGCTTGAGCATGTGAACTTCCATAGCCTTGTCCCCGGGTAGCACGTCCGCCAACACCCGCTCGATGCCCACCTGGCGGGCGATGGCTTGGGCCGTGCGTTCGTTGTCGCCGGTCAGCATCACCACTTCCAACCCCATCTCCTGCATCACGCAGATGGCTTCTACCGAGTCCTCTTTGATGGTGTCGGCTACGGCGACCACACCGGCGGCCTTGCCGTCCACAGCCACATACATCGCCGTCTTGCCTTCGCCTTGCAATCGTTCTACTGCTACGTTGACGGCGCTGGCATCGATGTTGTGCCGCCCCATCAGCTTGCGGTTGCCCACCAAAACCTGGCGGCCTTCCACCTTCGTCTCTACGCCGTGGCCGGGGATGGCCTCGAAGTCAGCCGGTTCCACCGGCATCAGACCTCGGACCCGCGCCCCCTCTACAATGGCCTGGGCCAGGGGGTGCTCGCTGGGCCGGTCGGCGCTGGCGGCGAAATGCAGCAGCGATTCGGCATCAAAACCGAAGGCAGGCAGAACGTCGGTCAGTTCGGGCTTGCCCTTGGTAATGGTGCCGGTCTTGTCCAGCACAATCACTTGAAGTTGGGCTGCGGTTTGCAGGGCTTCACCGTTGCGGATGAGCACCCCATGCTCAGCGCCTTTGCCCACGCCCGCCACCAAACTGAGGGGCACGGCCATGCCGATGGCGCAGGGGCAGGCGATGATCAGCACTGTCACAGCCGTCACAACCGCATAGGCCAGAGCCGGGACAGGACCGAAGTTGAACCAGACCAGAAAGGTCAGAATGGCGGTAATCATCACTGTGGGCACAAAATAGCCCGAAATCACATCCACCAGGCGGGCGATGGGGGCCTTGCTGCCCATGGCGTTCTGCACCAGCTTGACGATCTGGGCCAGGGCTGTATCTTTACCCACTTTGGTGGCTCTAAATTTGAAACTGCCTGTTGTGTTGACCGTAGCCCCGATCACTGGATCACCGGCGGCCTTGTCCACGGGCAGGCTCTCGCCGGTGACCATTGACTCGTCCACCGCCGAACGTCCTTCTACAATTTCGCCGTCCACTGGGATTTTATCGCCAGGGCGCACAACCACCACATCGCCCACCAGCACCTCCTCCACCGGAATCTCCACCTCCAGGCCGTTGCGGACAACCCGGGCCGTCTTGGCCGCCAGATCCATCAGCTTGCGGATGGCCTGGCTGGTCTGGCCTTTGGCCCGCACCTCCAGGGCCTGGCCCAGTACCACCAGGGCGGTCACAACGGCAGTCACATCATAGAAGGGCGTGGCTGTCCCTTCCGGGAAGAGGCTGGGGAAGAAAATAGCGACCGTCGAGTAGAGCCAGGCCGCCGATGTGCCCAGGGCGATCAGCGTGTTCATATCCGCCGAGTGGTGCTTGAAAGCGGCCCATGCGCCGGTGAAGAATTGCCGCCCCGAATAGGCCATCACCGGGATAGTGACGACGCCCGACAGGACAAAGAGCCACCAGATCAAGCTTTCCGACGCGTTTCTCACGAAGAGATTGGGCAGATAGAGCCAGGGTAGCTCCGGGTAGGCGACCAGCATCACCGGGACGCCGATGGCTGCCGCAAACCAAAACTTGCGCATCAGACTGTGGTACTCCCGCTGATGGGCGGCGGTCTCCTCGTCTATGCTCTCTTCCTGTTCTACAGGACGGGCTGCCTGATAGCCGATGAATTCCATATCGAATTTCTCGGCGCACTGATCCGAGCAGAAATAGGTGGTCACGCCGTCCAATGTACGGGTTTGGGCGGCTGTGGCCGGGTCGATTTCCATACCACAAATGGGATCGATGACCGATTGAGGTGTCAATACTTTATGATCCATCACAACTCTCCTGCCGTCAATGGCTGCGTTCAAACAAAAGTGTCAATTCCTGGCGCAGAAGGTCGCCTTGCTCCGGGTCCTGTTCGGCCAGATTGCAGAGGCAAATTTGCAAATGCTGCCGAAGCAGTAGCATCTGAGCCTGTTTCAGCGAGCCTTGCACGGCCTGAATCTGATGAATAATAGCAATACAGGGACGCTCGGCATCCACCATACGCTGAATGCCGCGGATGTGTCCTTCTATGCTTTTTAGGCGTTGGGCAACTTCCTTCTGGGTCGCGCCTTCCATAGCTGCTCCTTTCTCCGATGATCGGTATCGGAACAACTTCAGGATACGCCTACCCCCACCCCCCCTGGGAGGGGGTAGTGGCGTAGTTAGAGTAGGCACTTTGGCGCGCTTGTAGAAGTTCGACTTCCGTCATAAGTCGAACTTCTACTTCGCGGCCCGGTAAAGGGAAAGCGGGCCGACGATGGAGGTGAGGTGGCCGGTTTCAGCGACGGCGGAGAAGCCGCTTTCAGCCAGAAATGTAGGCAGGAGACCGTCCAAATTATCGGCGGTCTCCTCCAGGAGACGGGTAACCCGGCTCATCGCCTGGGTCAGCGGTGTGTGGGGCGGGCCAAAATCTACGATGTGTAATTCGCCGCCGGGATGCAACACCCGGTGGACTTCGGCCAGGGTGCGCCGCTTCTGCGCCCGGTTCAGGTGGTGGAGCATCAGGCTGGCCGTGACCCGGTGGAAGGTACTGTCGGGATAGGGCAGAGCGAAAGAGAAGCCTTGGGTCCAGGTGATCCGAACGCCGCTGGCTGTGGCCTTTGCGTCGGCAATCGCCAGCACAGCCGCATCGCCATCCAGCCCGTGTACCGCTGCTTGGCGAGCGCTCTGGGCGAGAAGGATTGTCAGCGTGCCTGTGCCGCAGCCCAGATCGAGCACCCGCATCGCTGGCCCAATGGCGGCCTGGGCGATCAACTGGCGTTTGAAACGCTCCTCCTGCATCCCCCATTGGAGGAGTGGATCGTAGAGGGGTGTAAGCCAGTGAAAACGCAGAGCCGGAATGTAAGGAACGCTCCCCTGGGACACGGTTTGCTCCTGTCTTTGGTAAGGAAACGTGAAACGTGAGAGCGTATGTTCTGCTCTCACGTTTACTTCGATAAACTCAGTACAAGTCACGTTTCAGCGGACCCGACGTTGAGCCAAAGTCACTGCCTGTGACCTATTCTACCACCTGCACGACGCCGATCAAGCCACCCGGTTCCGCACCGTCGTTGGTGACGTGATGGAGGATGTGACAGTGGAAGACCCACGTGCCGGGATTTTCGGCGATGAATTCGATGTCCACAATTTCCCCGGGCGCGAGGGGCACAGTATTGCGGACGATCTGTTGCTCTGGGGGCAGGGGCACGCCGTCGTAGGCAACAATGCGGAAGTTCATCCCGTGCAGGTGCATAGGATGGAGGAACTGGCCGATGCCCGCCAGCCGGATGCGCACCCGATCCCCCTTCTGCGCCACAATCGGTTCGGTGTCCGGGAAGGCTTTGCCATTGATGGTGAAATAGTTGGGTTCGCCGCCAGCCATGGGCATCGCCGGGTAGGTCTCCCCATCCGGCCCCACCCGCCACTCGGAGAGCATCCATATCACATCGATATCCGGTGCGTCAACCGCTACAGCATCGGAAGCTGCATCAGCCGCTGATGGCTCCAGCGGGTCAACAACAAATGGGGCATAGAGTCCAATCATAATCTGCTTGTCGGTCTCTACGTGGGAATGGTACATAAACGTGCCCGCCGGCGGCGCAGTGAACTCGTAGGTAAAGCTCTCGCCGGGTTGGACAGCCATCTGAGTAAAAGGCGGTACCCCATCCATTGCATTGGGCAGAGGGATACCGTGCCAATGGATGCTGGTGGGATCGGGGAGTTCATTGGTCAGCACAATGCGCACCTGGTCGCCTTCGGTCACCCGAATCATCGGGCCAGGCACAGTCCCGTTGTAGCTCCAGGCGGTGACGGTCACCGGTTTGCTGCCTTCCAGAATGGCCCAGCGTACCGGTCGGGCAGTCAGTTCAAAGACTTTCACACCGTCCTCTTCGCTAAAGTCGAGAAGCTGACCACCGACACTTTCTGTGGCGTCGGGCACATTGTCCGAAGGAATTGGGCTCATATCGTGGCCCATTCCTTCCATAGAATCGTCCTCAACCGAGCCAGGGGCCATATTTGCCATATCATGACCAGCGGGTGCGGCTTTGGTCGGTTCAGGCATCGCCAGCGGCAGCGCGGGCTGGGCGTTGACGACTGACTCCATCCTTCCCATCATCGCGCTTACCACTGGGCCGCGTTGCCCCTGGCGGGCGGCGGGCATCTTCTCGATTTCTGCGGTCATCTGTCTGGCCGCATCCATCATTTCAGCCGTCATTGCGGCGATAACCTGGCGAGTGGCTGTTTCCTGGGTGGAGGCGAGGAGCGTTTCTGCGTCGGTGATCAATTGGCCCATCTGCTC
>Ga0070727_10005239_pt1 | contig 10677 bp, 9 predicted proteins | sample tdAd472_FD_66722 | JGI IMG/M metagenome (GOLD analysis project Ga0070727, IMG submission 66722) | Marine sediment microbial communities from the Atlantic coast under amendment with organic carbon and nitrate - tdAd47.2 | ecosystem: Environmental > Aquatic > Marine > Coastal > Sediment | place... | reverse complement strand
GGGACGACCCATGTGGGCGAGGACGCCGCGGCGCTGATCGCCCATCCGGGGATAGAGATCGTCATCGAGGCGACCGGCCATCCTCCGGCCGCCGTCGAGCACTGCCTCTATGCTTTCGGTCACGGCAAGCATGTCATCAATGTCACGGTGGAGGCGGACGCCTTCTGCGGCTTCGGGCTGGCCCAGGCGGCGGAACGTGCGGGCGTCATCTACAGCATGGCCTATGGCGACCAGCCGGCGCTGACCTGCGACCTGGTCGATTGGGCGCGGACCTGCGGTTTCATCGTCACGGCGGCGGGGCGCGGGCATAAATGGCTGCCGAAGTATCGCGCCTCCACGCCGGAAACCGTCTGGGACCATTGGGGCCTGACCAAGGAACAGGCGGAACGCGGACGGTTGAACCCGAAAATGTTCAACGCCTTCCTGGACGGGTCGAAACCGGCGATCGAATCCGCCGCCATCGCCAATGCGACCGGCCTTGCGGTCCCCGCGGACGGGCTGGCCTTCCCGCCGGGCTCGGTGGACGACATCCCGACCCTGATGCGCCCGAAAGCCGAAGGCGGCATCCTGGCGCATGAAGGCATGGTCGAAGTCGTCTCCTGCCTGACGCGCGACGGCGAGCAGATCCCCAACGACATCCGCAAGGGCGTCTGGGTGTGTTTCCGGGGCGATACGGACTACATCAAGAACTGTTTCGAGGAATACAAGGTCACCACCGATCCCAGCGGGCGCTACATGTCGCTGTTCAAGAAATGGCACATGATCGGTCTGGAACTGGGCGTTTCCATCGCCGCCGTGGGCCTGCGCAAGGAAGCGACCGGTTTCGCCACCTGCCACAATGCGGATGCGGTCGCCGTCGCCAAGCGGGACCTCGCCGCCGGAGAAATCCTGGACGGGGAAGGGGGCTACACCGTCAGCGGCGGTTTGCGCCCGTCCTCCATTTCCGTCGCGGAAGGGCACCTGCCGCTCGGCCTAGCGCACAACGTGAAGCTCTTGAACCCGGTCAAGGAAGGCGCCGTCGTCACCTGGGCCGATGTGCAGGCCGATACGACATCGGCCGCCTACAAGCTGCGCAAGCAGATGGAAGACGAAACCGGCGGACGGGTTAAGGCAGCCTAAGAGGTCAGAGCCGCCGGCGGCGCCTGACGAGCATGAGCGCGCCGATGGCGGCGACGGCAAGCGGGGCCGAGGCGGGCAGCGGCACGGCCCGGGGCACGTCGCTGAAACTCACTTCGGGGAACTCGCCGAATCCACTGACGTCGAAGGGGTCGCTGAACTCGAAGCCCATGACTTCAGCGAAGGCGACCGTCGTCATCGTAATGTCCAACTGGTATGAAATCTCGAACTGTTCGTTCGGCTGGATGATTCCGAGGTCGGCCGTCTCGAAGTTAACTGGAATTTCGATCTCGAACGGACTGTTGGTCTGGATGTCTAGATCGGTCCCGAACGTCGTGAGGCGGTTTTGGAAGCCAAGATTTGGATCGAAGAAGGATTGATACTCGAACGCGCTCTGATAGACGACATCGAAGTCCTTGCGGACGGTCAAGGTGAAGTCGATGAGCGAGTCCTGGCCCGCGAACATGAAAAACCGGCCGCCGTCGATGATGAACCGGGCTTCGGCCTGCTGCGCCTTGCCGGTGATGTTCTGGAAGGCGTCGCTTTCGATGAAAATCTGGGTGTCCAACTCGCCGACGAGGCTCGAACTGCCGAACAGGCCAAGATTTCCGAATTCGCCGACCGACCCCTGGGCCTGGAAACGCCCGCCGGGATCTTGGATCCCGGCCAAAATCGACCGGTCTATGGGACCGCTCGTATCGTCGATGGCGTCGTCGGCCCGAGTCTCATCGCCGTTGAAGCTATCGTTCGGCGTCGGGTCGAACTCGACGATGACCTGTTGCCGCGTGACGGCATAGGCCGGTGCGGCCAAGGCGGCGACGGCCAAGGTGGTCGCGGCAAAAGCGGCGGCAAGAGTAGTCCTGACGGGTGTCGTGCGCACGGTGATCTCCTTAAAGGTTGAAGAGGAGGACGGGAGCCCCTCCGACCTTGCCGCTATTTCAGCGGGGATGCTTCGCGCGCGCTATGACATTTCTGTTCGGACTATCCGTTTTTAGTGAAAATCTTCTTGGAGTAGGAAGGCGAGCCTACGCCAGATCCCTCGGATGCTGTGTCTCCGTATTGCCGTCCACGGCGATGATCTGTCCGGAGATGCGCTTGCCGCGCTCGGAGCAGAGATATACGACCATATCCGCAATTTCCTCCGCATCGACGAAACACGCCATGGAGGTGCCAAGCGTGTACATGGCGCGCACATGATCTTCGCTGACGCCTTCCGCCTTGGCGTGGGCGGCGACGACGCGGTCCATGCGGTCGCCGTTGACCGATCCCGGCGCGATGGCGTTGACGCGGATATTGTCGCGGCCCAGTTCCATGGCCCAGGTCTTGGTCAGGCCGACGACGGCGAATTTCACCGCCGTATAGGGGCTGCGGTTCGGAAACCCGAACAGGCCCGCCGTGGAGGTCAGGTTCACGATCGCGCCGGATTTCTGCTTCTTCATGACCGGCACGACGCGGCGCACGCAGTAGAACTGGGAATCCAGCCCGACGGCGAGGCAGGAGCGCCAGCCTTCGTCCTCGATATCCTCGACCGCGGCGGTCGGCCCGGCGGTGCCGGCATTGTTGATCAGGAAGTCCACGCCGTCCGCGACGATGGGGGCGAGCCAGGCATCCACCTCCGCCGATTTCGAAACATCGACCCGCGCGCCGGCGATACCCGCGGGCAGGGCGGCCAGCGCCGCCTCGTTCACGTCGCAGACGAAAACCGCCGCCCCCTCGGCCTGCAGGGCCTTTGCCGTCGCCAGTCCGATGCCGGCGGCGCCGGCCGTGATCACCGCCCGTTTTCCCGAAAGATCCGTATTCATCCCTGCACGCCCCCGAAACCGATTACAATCCGGCGCGAAGGCTACACCGTGCCGCCCCTGTCCTTCGACCCAATTTCTTTCGTCCTAGGGTCTGTTGGGTATAAAGGGCACAAAATGCACTTCCGCCGCCGAACGCCATTGATTTTAAGAAGCATAGCTGCCACTTCTCTCTCCGTTCTCAGGGCGGGGTGAAAGTCCCCACCGGCGGTAAGCGGCCCAGTTTCCAAAATTGGCCCGCAAGCCCGCGAGCGCCTTGCCAACGGCCGACATGCCGAAGGGAAGGGTCAGCAGACCAGGTGAGAAACCTGGGCCGACGGTCATAGTCCGGATGAGAGAGAACATGCGATCGGCCCGCGCCAGCGGGCGGGGTCACATGTGATCGCCTTGGGTGACGTGTCACTACGAAAGGGGATCACCATGGCACACACCCGATACGCCTTCGTCAAAGCCGGCTGGCATGCGGAAATCGTCGATCAGGCGCTCGAAGGGTTTCGACAGGTCATTCCCGAAACCGATGTGGATGTCTTCACCGTGCCGGGCGCATTCGAACTTCCCCTGTTTTCCCGCGACCTCGCGCGGACCGGAAACTATGCCGCGATTGCGACCGCCGCCTTCGTCGTCGATGGCGGCATATACCGTCACGAATTCGTGGCCCAGGCGGTGGTCAATGGTTTGATGCAGGCCGGATTGGAAACCGGGGTGCCGATACTTTCCGTTTCGTTGACGCCGCATCATTATCAGGAATCGAGCCACCATACCGGCATTTTCAGGGACCATTTCATCCTGAAGGGGCGGGAAGCCGCCGAGGCCGCTTTGTCGATTGTCGAAGCACGGGCCGGAATCCCCGCGCAACGAACTTTGGACCGGGACGCATAGACCATGTTTACAGGCATCATCACCGATATCGGCAGCGTCAAATCGGTCGAACGGCGCGGCGATACGCGCTTCGTCATCCGCACGCGATACGCGGCCGACGGGATCGATATCGGCGCGTCGATCTGCTGTTCCGGCGCCTGCCTGACGGTGATCGAGAAAGGCGCGGAGGGGGATGCATACTGGTTCGCGGTCGACGCCAGCGCCGAGACCCTGTCGAAGACGACGCTGGGTGATTGGAAGGCAGGGACGCCGATCAATCTGGAACGCGCACTGAAGGTCGGCGACGAATTGGGCGGCCATATCGTCAGCGGCCACGTGGACGGCGTCGGCACGGTCGTCGACAGCTATGCGGAAGGCGACAGCATGCGCTGGGTGTTCGAGACGCCGGACGCGATCGCGCCTTTCGTGGCGCCCAAGGGGTCGATCGCCGTTAACGGCGTGTCGCTTACCGTCAACGAGGTTTCGGGCAATCGCTTCGGCGTCAACATCATCCCGCATACCGCGGAACACACGACATTCGGCACGCTCAAGGTGGGCGACAAGGTTAACCTTGAGGTGGACCCGCTCGCCCGATATGTTGCGCGCCTTCTTGAGATGAAAGGTTAAGGTTTTGGCCGACACGCGACCTCTCGCAACGGTTTCCAAGCAGGATATCCGCCGCGCGGCTGCGGACCTGCATTTCCTGTCGTCGATCGATGAGATCATACAGGATGCCCGGAACGGCCGGATGTTCATCCTGGTCGACGACGAAGACCGGGAGAATGAGGGCGACCTGATCATCCCGGCCCAGATGGCGACGCCGGAAGCGATCAATTTCATGGCCAAGTTCGGGCGTGGCCTGATTTGCCTGGCCTTGACGCCGCAACGGGTCGCGCAGCTTGGCCTGGAACTGATGTCGCGGTCGAACGCCAGCCGGTTCGAAACGGCCTTCACCGTTTCCATCGAGGCGAAGGAAGGCATCACCACCGGCATTTCCGCGCCGGACCGGGCACGGACGGTCGCGGTCGCGATCGACCCGGCGAAAGGCGCCGACGATATCGTGACCCCGGGCCATATCTTTCCGCTCAGCGCGCGCGAGGGCGGCGTTCTGGTCCGCACCGGCCATACCGAAGCCGCGGTCGACATCTCCCGGCTGGCGGGGCTGAACCCGTCGGGCGTGATCTGCGAGATCATGAACGACGACGGCACCATGGCCCGGCTCCCGGAACTGATCGCCTTTGCCCAGCTGCACGGATTGAAGATCGGCGCCATCAACGACCTGATCGCCTATCGCCGCCGCAACGACACGCTTGTCGAGCGCGTCGGCACGCACAGTTTCACATCGGAATTCGGCGGCGAATTCACCAGTCATGTCTATCGCAACGTCATCACCGGCGGCGAGCATGTCGCCCTGGTCAAGGGAAAGATCAACGGCGCCGCGGCGACGCTGGTCCGGATGCATGCGGTGAATGTTTTCGAGGACATGCTGGGCGATACCGAGAAGGGGCGGAACGGGCAGTTGCAGCGCGCCATGACCCAGATCGGCGAGGCCGGCAGCGGCGTCGTGGTCCTGATCCGCGAACCCGCCGCGACGGCGGTCTCCGACCTCGTGAAACGGCTTTCGGGTGACGCAAGCCATACGGGCGAAAGCGGCGCGACCAACGAATTGCGCGACTACGGCGTCGGCGCGCAGATTTTGCTGGATCTCGGCATCCGCGAGATGCGCTTGCTTTCCAACACCGAACGAACCGTCATCGGGCTGGACGGATACGGCCTGAGCATCGTCGAACGGGTTCCCATATCCGAGGATAAATAAGAATGAACAGTAATGACGATGTGAAATCCCCGCATATCATGATCGTGGAAGCGCGCTTCTACGCCGATATCGCGGATGCCGCCCTTGAAGGCGTGACCAGTGCGTTGGACGAGGCCGGCGCGAGTTATGAGCGCTTCGAAGTCGCGGGCGCGTTCGAGATTCCGGCCGCGATCTCCCACGCCCTGATCCAGCAGGACCTGTACGACACGCACCGTTTCGACGGGTATATCGCGCTGGGTTGTGTTATCCGGGGGGAGACGACGCATTACGATATCATTTCCGAGGAAAGCGCGCGCGGTTTGATGGATCTCTCCATCGACTACGGCTTGGCGCTCGGCAACGGCATCCTGACGGTCGAGAACCGGGAGCAGGCGATGGATCGCGCGATGAAAAGCCGGAAGGACAAGGGCGGTGAAGCGGCGCGCGCATGCCTCGGCATGATCGAGCACAAACGCGCCTTCCAGCTTTTCCCGCGCGAGGAAATCGACGGCGGGGCGGGGCGGTCCTGATGACCGGAGAAACCGAGAAACGCGAACCCGCCGGCAAATCCAACCGGGTGCCGGCCGGACGCCGCAAACGCAGCGCGGCGCGGTTGGCGGCGGTGCAGGCCCTGTACGAGATGGAACTGTCCGGTCATTCGGCGGCGGTCGTGATCGCGGCGATGAAGGAACGCGGCGTCGCGGATCTCGAGGATGAGGATATTCCGGTCGACGTGAAATATTTCCAAGGCGTCGTGGAAGGCGTCAGCCGGAATACGGAGAAACTGGACCGGATGATCGACGCCTGCCTGGGCACCGGCCGCACGGTCGCGCGCATGGAAGCCGTGCTGCGGGCCACCGTCCGCGCGGGGGCGCTGGAACTGATTTCCCGGGGCGATCTCGATCCGCCGATCCTGATTTCCGAATACGTCCATATCGCCCATGCCTTCTTCGGCGGCGGTGAGCCCGGCATCGTCAATGGATGCCTGGACAATCTGTCGAAGACCTACCGCGAAGGCGCCTTGGCGGAAGCGGCGGAAGAGGCGCGGGTGGCCCTGCTGCGTGAAACCGGTGCGGATGCCCTGTTGGCGGACGTGATCGATGATGTAGATGACCATGACGGTGAGCGGTGAATTCGAGCGGATCGCGCGCTACTTCGCACCGCTGGCCGGGGATTGCGCCGCGGCCGACGGATTGAACGACGACGCCGCCGCCTTGCCGGTGCCGGCCGGTTGCGACCTGGTCGTCAGCACCGATACGATCGTCGAGAAAATCCATTACCTGGGACCGGAAAGCCCGGACGCGATCGCCTGCAAACTGCTGCGGGTGACGCTGTCCGATTTGGCGTCGAAGGGCGCCCGGCCGGTTTGGTACACCATGAACCTCGCCCTGCCTGGCAAGATCGACGACGAATGGCTCGCCGGCTTCTGCAGCGGATTGGCGAATGATCAGGAAACGTACGGCGTGACGCTCGTAGGCGGCGACACGGTGAAGACGGATGGCCCCACGGTATTGACCCTGACGGGCTACGGCCTCGTGCCGAGCGGCGCGATCCTGCGCCGCGGCGGCGCCAGGGCCGGCGACCTGCTGTATGTGACCGGAACGATGGGCGATGGCGCTTTCGGCCTGGAATGCGCCCGCGGCGGATTTCCGGAATTGAACTGGGGGATGCGGCAAAGCCTCGTCCAGCGCTACGAACGGCCCGAACCGCCGGTCGCCTTGGGGCCGGACCTGATCGGTGTCGCCAATGCCGCGATGGACGTTTCCGACGGCCTCGTCGGGGACCTGATGCATATGGCGGAAACGTCGGGCCTGCATGCGGTGCTTCTATCGCCCGATGTTCCGGTTTCCGACGCGGTGGCGGAAATTCTATCCGACTCCCCGGATCGGCTTACGACGGTGCTGACGGGCGGCGACGATTATCAAATCCTGGCTTCCGTGCCGCCGGAAAAGGAAGCGCCGTTCCAAGAGGCAGCCGCGCGACACGGCGTTTCTGCGACGCGGATAGGCCGGTTCGAAAATGGCCGGGGCGTGTCGGTTCTGGACGCGGATGGTGCGGAACTGGGACTGACCCGAACGGGCTACACGCACAGCTAGGGTTAGCGCGCCCGTCCTCTCGCCGCGGGTTTTAGTGAATGCGGATGATTTCGGCGGATTCCGGTTCGTTCGCCCGCTCCAGGGTTTGCACGGCGACGACGATGTTGCGCAACAGGATTTTCAGCAGGCGCTTGTCGGAGTCGGACACCGTCTTCACCCCGTCGATATAGACGAGGTATTGTGCGTCGCCGGTGCAGGGCGCATGGCAGACCAGACGATCCTGCACCTGGTAGGCGTCCTCCTGCTCCAGCCCGTTTCTGATGTCATCGGCCAGGACGCCCTCCAAATCGTCGATCAGGGTGCTGGCGTCCAATGACTTGAACCTGCCGGACGCGCATAGAAGATCGACGCGCTCGCCTTTTCCGACCAGGGCAAGGACAGTATTGGCTTCGCCTTCACCATCCTCGTCGTGGTCGTGAAGGAGCGCGCAGACCTGCTCGATCGCGCTCGACGCCAGTTCCTGCGGGGTTCGGTGCGTGAACAGATTGACGGTCGTGTCGACCAGCTTCTCAAGCTGCTTCTTCTCGCCCTCCGTCGCCAGGATATCGCGGTAGGAGCGCAGAGCGGTGTACATCACCGTATTCAGCTTCTGCGTGGTCAGTTCGGACTTTTCCCGATAGTCGTTGATGTCGAATTCCGCGATGACGCGCCGTTCCGGCGCATGCCCGGGATTGCCGGTTCGCAGCACGATCCGCATCGTCTTGTTGCCGAGCACATTGCGGATATAGCGGACAAGGTCCAGGCCCGCTCCGTCGGATTCCATCACGACATCCAGCAGCAGTATCGCGATGTCGGGGTTTTCTTCCAGGATGTTGCGGGCTTCCTTGGCCGAATAGGCGTGAAGCTGGGATAAACCGCGATTGTCCAGCTTGAAGTCGGACAGGGCGATTTTCGTAATGGCATGGATATCCGGCTCGTCGTCCACGACAAGGATCTTCCAGGGCTTGGCTTCGGGTTCCGCGGATTGGCGGCGCATAAGCGGAGAGGCGAATATCAGGGTATCTGTCATAACAACCACATTATCAGAAAAGGAACAGAAAAGAGAGCAAGGGCAGTGCCGGTCTGTTTATCGCCCAAAATGTTAATAAAAACACATAAAACTTATATAGAACGCCAATATTTTCACATGTATCCGGAAACCGGCCGTCAGTGAATCGCATTCTGCGGTTTTTCTTGCGACCGACAGGCCGCATGACCGGCCTGTGTCGCGGATCGAAAAGGACTTTTGGGCAAATCCCAAGTTTACTTGACCGCAGGCCGCCGGTAACTCTCGCCCTGTCGATGAGAGCAAGCGGTAAGGCGGCGGAACTCGGTCGCTGGAACGCCGCGTCAGAGGCAGTCGTTGCCGACGGCTGCCAGTCAGCGAGGAGAGCCCGATGCCCGCCTATCGTTCCAGAACCACGACCCATGGCCGCAACATGGCCGGTGCGCGCGGCCTTTGGCGCGCGACCGGAATGACCGACGACGATTTCGGAAAACCGATCATCGCCATCGCCAATTCCTACACCCAGTTCGTGCCGGGACATGTGCATCTGAAGGACCTGGGCGATCTGGTCGCGCGGGAGATCGAGGCCGCCGGCGGCGTGTCCAAGGAATTCAATACGATCGCGGTCGATGACGGAATTGCCATGGGCCATGACGGCATGCTCTACAGCCTGCCCAGCCGCGAATTGATCGCGGATGCGGTCGAATACATGGTGAACGCCCATTGCGCCGACGCGCTGGTCTGCATTTCCAATTGCGACAAGATCACCCCCGGCATGTTGATGGCCGGCATGCGCCTGAACATTCCGGTGATCTATGTATCCGGCGGCCCGATGGAAGCCGGGAAGATCAAGGCGCCCGACGGTTCCGACCGCGCGGTCGATCTGATCGACGCGATGGTGGAAGCGGCGAACCCCGCCAATGACGATGACACCGTGGCGACGTTCGAACGCTCGGCCTGCCCCACCTGCGGCTCCTGTTCCGGCATGTTCACGGCGAACAGCATGAATTGCCTGGCCGAGGCGCTGGGCCTTGCGCTGCCGGGAAACGGGTCGCTGCTGGCGACGCATGCCTATCGCGAAGACCTGTTCAAGCGGGCCGGGCGCACGATCGTCGACCTCGCCCGCCGCTGGTACGAAGAGGACGACGTGACGGCGACGCCGCGCGGCATCGCCGACAAGCGGACATTCGAAAACGCCATGCGGCTCGACATCGCCATGGGCGGATCGACCAACACGGTGCTGCACCTGTTGGCCATCGCGCATGAGGGCGAGGTGGATTTCACGATGGAGGATATCGACCGCTTGAGCCGCGATACCCCGCATCTGTCGAAACTGTCACCCTCGACGCCGCTCTATCACATGGAGGATTGCCACCGGGCAGGCGGCATCATGCGCATCATGGGCGAGCTGGACCGCAAGGGATTGATCCATCGCGACCGGCCGACCGTGCATATGGCGACGATCGGCGAAGCGATCGACACCTATGACATCCGCCGCAACGTCTCGGAAGAAATCCGGACCTTCTATCGCGCGGCGCCGGGCGGTGTCCGTTCCATCAAGGCCTTCAGCCAGGAACGGCTCTACACGGAACTGGACGTGGATTATGCCGGCGGCTGCGTCCGCGACTTCGAAAACGCCTACAGCCGGGACGGCGGTCTGGCGGTTCTGTACGGCAATATCGCATTGGATGGCTGCATCGTGAAAACGGCCGGCGTGGACGCGTCCGTGCTCAAATTCTCCGGACCGGCGCGGATTTTCGAAAGCCAGGACGCCTCGGTCGCCGGAATCCTCAATCACACGGTCCAGGAAGGCGATGTCGTCATCGTGCGCTATGAAGGTCCGAAGGGCGGGCCGGGCATGCAGGAAATGCTGTATCCGACCAGCTATCTGAAGAGCATGAAACTGTCGACCAAATGCGCGCTGATCACCGACGGGCGGTTCTCGGGCGGATCCTCGGGCCTGTCGATCGGCCACGTGTCGCCGGAAGCGGCCGAGGGCGGCCTGATCGGCTTGGTGGAAGACGGCGA
>Ga0070727_10005231_pt1 | contig 10685 bp, 11 predicted proteins | sample tdAd472_FD_66722 | JGI IMG/M metagenome (GOLD analysis project Ga0070727, IMG submission 66722) | Marine sediment microbial communities from the Atlantic coast under amendment with organic carbon and nitrate - tdAd47.2 | ecosystem: Environmental > Aquatic > Marine > Coastal > Sediment | place... | reverse complement strand
AAATCAAATGCTCGCTCTACTTATGTACAAAATTTATTGGCGGTGTTGCGTTTTAATGTGAGCAATCGATTGGGGGACATCACTGCGCCTACGCTGGTGGTCTCTGGTGATCGTGATTCAATGGTTCCTCACGAATTGAAGGAATCTCTGGTTTTTGGAATTCCCAACGCGAAAATTGAAATTGTGAATGATTCGGGCCATGCGACACCGATCGATTCGCCGGATATCTTTAACCGAGTTCTACTCAATTTTCTACATGAAGTCGATGATGTGATCGTCTAGCCGGGAATCTTTGCCCAAAGCGAATCTATCGATTGAATGTAATAAAACCTCCCGCAGGTTCTGAACCTGCGGGAGGTTATTAAGATCCGCAATAGTGGATGTTATACGTTTGGAAATCGAATCCTACAGGCTCAGCCTTCCAGCTCGGCCTCAATGATTTCGACAAAAACTTCCAACGGCTGTGCGCCTACGAGGGGGATGCCGTTAATGAAGAAGGTTGGGGTGCCGGTGATGCCGAGACCGGCCGCATACATTGCATCCGCTTCGACTTCATCGGCATAGCGGCCCTCGGAAAGACAAGCCTCGAAAGCCTCTGCATCTAAACCAAGTTCCTCAGCATAGGCGAGATAGCCTTCAGTCCCGGGGGCCTGCGTACCGGAGAAGAGCAGATTGTGGTACTCCCAATAGCCGTCCTGCTCATGTGCGCACTCTGAGGCAAGCGCGGATTCAAGCCCACCAACGACAGGAAAATCTCGATAGACGAAGTGAATTTGATCGGGGTAAGTCTCCATGAGAGACGGGAATGTCTCGACATGAAAACGCTGGCAGTATGGGCAGTTAAAATCACTGAATTCGACGATGGTGATTGGGGCGTCGGGTGGGCCGAGCGCAGCATCGTCATCGACCTCAATCTCTAGCCTGACCTGGGCGGGATCCGGAGCGACGGCCGGCTGGTTCGCAGGGAGCTGCGGCTGCTGGGTTGGTGGGGGGGCTTGCGCCACGAGGGGTTGTGGTTGTGTGGCTGAATCCTGACCCCAGAAAACGAAACCAGCGGCCAACCCTACGACGAATGCAATCGGGACGAGTGCAGCATAGAAGTGGCTGCGCTTGAACCTTATCTCATCGCGGGCTTCATCGGTGCCTTCGACATCTTCTTCAACTTCGTGTGTTTTTTCATTCTCTTCTGACATAGGGGGAAATTATAGCATAGGCCTCCTGCGTCAGATGCTTGACAACATTAATGTTCGGTTATAAAGTGATAGCAGACCGACTGGTCAGTCTACTGTGTCTCCAAAAGAAGAACTCGAACAGGAGCGTCGCCAGCAGATCCTCGACGCTGCCGAGACAGTTTTTTCCGAGCAAGGCTTTAATGATGCGCGCATGGACGACATCGTGGCGGAATCCGGTCTCTCCAAAGGCGCGCTCTACTGGTATTACAAAAGCAAAGATGCCATCATCATGGCGCTCCTCGATCGTGTCTTCCTCCAAGAAATGAGGATAGCCGAGGTCCTTATCGATGCGGATGGGACAGCGGAAGAGAAACTGCGCATATTCAGCCGCGCCGCCGTTGCCGACATTCGGCATTTCAAGCCCTTCATGTCTTTGGCGTATGAATTTATCACGCTCGTGACACGACGTAAGGAAGTCCGGGAGAAGATAAGGGGCTATTACAGGACATACACGCAGATCCTCGCAGGTATTATCGAGCAGGGTATTTCCACCGATGAATTCGCTACCGTCGATCCACACAAGACAGCCCTGGCCATCATTGGGCTTTATGAGGGCATTACGTTAATGTGGTTCATCGATCCAGAAAATATCGATTGGGATGAGTTGACTGAAGCACCCCTCGACATGCTTCTGGACGGCATCCGAAAGAAGGAATCCTGATGGCCACCGTTTTCATGAAGTGGCTCGAGACCAGGCCGGAGGTTTACGATCGCGGCATCCGGCTCCTCACATTGGGGCGGCTGGCGAAACTGCACGAGGAGCTTGTATCCCGATTTGTTTCCCCGGGCATGACCATCCTTGAGATTGGATGCGGTACAGGTACGCTCACCAGATCAGCAGCAGAAGCGGGTGCGCACATCATGGCAATTGACCGTGCCCCCGTGATGCTCGCAATTGCGGAAGATCGTCTCTCCGAGACCGATCTCGGAGACCGCGTAAGCCTGAAGCTGATGGACGCCTCCCTCATCGGCGATCGATACGACCCAGAGTCGTTCGACCTTGTGATCAGCAGCCTGGCATTCAGCGAGATGACGGCGCATAGTCGATCCTTCATGCTCGCCGAAATCATTGGACTCCTCAAACCTGGCGGAAAGATTGCGATCATCGACGAAACCATCCCCGAGGGACTTCTCAAGAGGGTTGCCTATGGTTTATTGCGTTTTCCACTGCGGGTGTTGACCTGGTTGTTGACCCGTACGACGACCCATCCGTTGAAGGCTTTCCCGGATGAGCTGGTGAGATCGGGTTATTCCTCAGAATGTGCAGCGTCGTCGCTTGGTGGAGCCCTTCAATTGTGGGTCGCCGAACCTCTCCCAGAGGAAGACGGAAGCGTGGATGCGGGTTTGGAAATCGAGCAGCTGACCTATCGCAGGACGATGCGCACATACTTGCTTGACATTTGGAGTTTGTTTTTCCGCATCATCCCTCCTTATCCAAAGTTCACGCCGGGGCTGTACAAGATCGGCCAACCAGATGATAACTCCCCGATCCTTGTGACCGGCAATTATGAGCTCACCGTCCGACGTTTAGTAAAAGCAATCGATGGAGCGCTCGATGCATGGCTTCTGGTGGCAGATTCGAATGGTATCAATGTTTGGTGTTCGGCTGGCGGGGGCTTCTTCACAGCTGAGCGCATCATCGAGGCCGTGCGCACAAGTGGCGTGGACCGGTTTGTGAAACACCGTGCGCTGATATTGCCGCAATTGTGTGCGAACGGGGTGGATGGTTGGCGTATCCGCGAAGAGACTGGATGGGGTGTGCATTGGGGACCGGTGTATGCCAGGGACATCCCAGCGTATCTCGAGGCAAACAGAAAAAAGAAAGATGCGGCTCGCTGGGTGAGCTTTCCACTAAAAGATCGCCTGGAGATGCTCTCGGTCACGCTTGCGTTTTACGGCTTGCTCATCATGATCCCGGTAGCGATATTCTGGCGTGATGGTTTTTGGGCTGTCATGATGGCGTTGGTTGGATTGGGATTGTTTTACGCAATCACGTTACCCTGGCTGCCGGGACGTGATGGTCTCCAGAAGAGCATCCCCCTGACCATCATCGCGTTACTCGGAACGCTGATTTACACCGCCCTCGTCGATCCTGTACCACCAGCAGACGTGTTCAACCGGATTCTGGGGATCACGGCGTTATCCGTGTTTACCGCGGCCGAGCTGCAGGGCATGTCTCCCTTAATGCGCGGCGAACAAGCGAATTGGATACCCGAGGCATTGGTGGGTTCTGTGCTGCTCGCCTCATATTTCCTGGTCCCAATTCTGGTCGGTTGGACGTAGACATGAGCGAAGGTCCATCGATGCAGGAGGTCCTCCTGGAGCACGTCGAATTGGCTCGTACCCTGCGGCGTCTCGAAATCCATTTTGACCCCGAGGCGTGTAAGGGTGTGTGGCAGTGTTACGAGGTTTGCCCCATTGGCTGTTGGATACCGGATTATGATGGACGTGTCGTGGAATTTCATCATGGTGAACGCTGTATCGCTTGCGGTGCTTGTGTACTTCAGTGTCCGGAGGGTGCGATTGAATTGAGAGTGCCAGATGCCTGAACAGACCCGCGTAGTGTCACCGCCGAAGGGTTTTAGTAGATTTTTCTACCGGCTCCCTATCCACATTTACCGGATAGGGCTGGGAAGGCTGATGGGTTCTCGCTTTCTCTTATTGGAGCACACAGGAAGGAAGAGCGGAAAACTACGGCGGAATGTGCTCGAAGTCGTCCGCCGGGACGATGCCACCCGCACGTTTTATATCGTTTCGGCGTGGGGGGAGAAGTCGGATTGGCTGCGTAATGTGCGTGCAAATCCCGCTGTGAAAATCATAGTCGCTGGAACCCGATATTCAGCGAAGGCCATTCCACTATCCCGAGAAGAATCCGAGCGCGAGCTGCTCGATTACGCTCAGCGATACCCGCGTGCGGCAAAAGAGCTCTCGCGACTGCTCGGTTACCGCCTCGACGGCACGCCGGAGGATTTCGCTGCCCTGGCGGAGCAGATGACCATAGTCGCGCTTCGATACGATGATGAGTCATAAAGGTTGAGGAACATGAGATGATCGCATTTGTTTTGAGCGGGGCTGCCAATTTTGGCGCATTGCAAGCGGGGGCGCTCGAGGTACTTCTCGAGCACGGGATAAAGCCCGAGATGGTGGTGGGTTCATCAGCCGGGGCACTGAACGCCATCCACCTTGCGCTCGAACCCACACTCGATGGCGCTGCCACGATCCAGGACCTTTGGCGTCAGGCGGGGCCAAAGGCAGTCGGCGTTCCCAAGGCGTTCACAGCAATACGAAATCTGGCTCGACAACGAGATAGTCTCGTCGATAATACTCAGCTGGTGACGTTCCTGAAACATGTTCTGCCACAAAACGTGGATACCTTTGGTCAGCTTGGCGCTACTTCAGGAGTGAGGGCATTTGCAGTTGCAGTGGAAATGGATTCAGGAAGTTTGCGGGTTTTCGGGGATGATGGTGATGATCAGCTCCTGGATGGCGCCATGGCAAGCACGGCCATCCCTCCCTACTTTCCACCATGGGATGTGGCGGGCAAACGCTATCTCGATGGAGGCATCTATTCGAAACTGCCCCTTTATGCCGCAATTATGCGGGGAGCAACGCAGATCATCGGTATCGATGTAAGCTATGCCATGGGTAGTTTGAATAACGCCCGTGGCGTCATGGGGATAAGTGGCTATGCCCTCTCGCTGATGGTGGAGCGACAGACCGCATCGGAAATTGCCTGGTCAAGAATGAAGGGCATTGAACTGCGCCTATTGCGGCTTGAGGCGCCCGCCGATATCCCTTTCTGGGACTATTCCCAGGCGGAACGGATGATTGAGATTGGACGGGAGGAAACCCGAAAAGCTTTAAAGGATAAACCGATTCAAGTTTTACCCAAGTGGAGATTACGCATGCGCAAACGCATCGCCAATCTCCGAAGTGGTGGACATCAGTTTCCACCCGAAGAGATCTAAGGAGGCATAGAAATGGATTACCTGATTGTTGCCGTGGTGATGGTTCCCATCGGATTGCTGATGGGCTTTGTCGCTGGGAAGATCTGGAAGGACGATCGCCCGATCGGCGTGAAGGGGGATTACGCAGTTGCCGTGGTCGTAACCGTCCTCGTGGGTGTGCTGGAGTGGTATCTGCTTCCCCTGATTGGAATCAGCCAGACGGTCACTATCATCGCCGTCGCTATCGAGCCTGCTCTGGTTGCCTTGCTCGTGCTTTGGCTGATACGGGTAGCGAAGCGACAATAAATCCGCATGTCTACATCGACGCCCATCATCGAAACCGAAGATTTGTCGCGGGATTTTAAGCACACTCGTGCTGTGAATTCCCTCGATCTAGAGGTCCAGCCCGGTGAACTTTTTGGACTCGTGGGGCCGGATGGCGCGGGTAAGACGACTGCGCTTCGGCTCCTGGCCGGGCTGTTGTATATCACCGAAGGATCAGCGACCGTCACCGGGTTCGACTTAAAAACAGAGTCGGAGTCAATCAAGGCTCGGGTGGGTTATATGGCACAGGAGTTCAACCTCTATGGTGAACTCACCGTTGCAGAGAACCTGCGATTCTTCTCAGAGTTGTATGATGTTGAGCCGACTGTAATACACGAAAGAACGGAACGTCTTCTTGACTTCGCCGGTTTGACGGAATTCACTGGTCGGCGGGCTTCCCAGCTTTCTGGAGGGATGAAGAAGAAACTTGCCCTTGCATGTACGCTCATCCACGAGCCACCACTCCTTCTGTTGGATGAACCTACCACAGGGGTTGACCCCATCTCGCGCCGCGAGTTTTGGGACATCCTTACGGAGTTGTACCTTGGAGGCACGACGATCGTGGTGAGCACCCCCTATATGGATGAAGCCGATCGCTGCTCACGAGTCGGGCTGATGTACGAGGGGAAGATGATTGTGTGCGACACGCCACAAAATATTCGCGGCCAGATTGAAGGAGATTTAATTGAGCTAAAGTCAGCAGATTGGCGGCGGGCAAAGGGGATCCTTCAGAACGTGCCGGGTGTGATTGAAATTCAAACCTACGGCGAAGCGCTCCATATTCTTGTGGATTCGGAAGAGAAACGGCTAGCCACGATCGAGAAGACACTGGCCAAAAATGATGTGACATATCGGGGATTACGTCGTGCACCGATACGTATGGAAGAAGCCTTCCTCTCTTTAATTTCACACATGAACGTCGAACAAAGGGAAGAGGAGAGCGAGAGCTAAGATGGCTCCCCGTCACCTTCGCGCAATTACTCGGAAAGAGTTTACGCATATCCGGCGTGATCGAGCGACACTTATTCTGGTCCTCTTCACCCCTACTATTCTTTTCCTGCTGATGGCATATTCCTTGACGGTGGACATTAATAATGTCCCCATCGCCGTGCTTGATCATGATCGAAGCCCGACTTCCCGGAGCTTCATCCAGCAGATCACAGCCGGGGACGATCTCGATATATTCGCCATGGTCAGTTCGTTCGAAGAAATCAACGACTTGCTCATGCGGGAAGAAATAAAAGCCGCCGTGATCCTCGCTCCTACCTTCACGGAGGACCTTAAAGCGCTTAAAAATCTGTCTGTACAAATCATCATCGATGGCACCGAGCCGTCGGGTGGGGCTTTTGCAGTTGACCACATCATGTCGAGGGCGGAGGAGTTTATTGGCATTGCGCTTGCGGATCAGATCAGGGCGATGGGGTTGTCGGTAGAATCACTGCAGTCTATCGATCTGCGCGTGCGAGCCTGGTACAACCCTGGATTAAAACCGCGTGTGGATATGATTCCGGGGTTGATTTCGATGGTGCTTGGATTTCCGGCATTAAGCGTCGCCCTTGCGCTCGCCCAGGAACACGAGCACGGCACAATGGAACAACTCATAGTCTCTCCCATTGGCAGGTCCGATCTGCTGCTGGGAAAAATGATCCCGTACATCCTCGTTGGTCTCATAAACGTGATCATGATTCCTGTCCTGGCGATGCTCTGGTTTGAGATCCCATTTAATGGCAACTTTTTTCTCTTCTTCCTCCTGTCTGCAATATTTCTGTTTTCGATTCTCAGCATGGGTGTATTAATCGGTGTGTTCATGAAGACCCAGGCGACGGCAATGGCGGTATCGTTTTTACTGATCTTTTTTCCCGGTTTCTTTCTCACAGGTATTTTCTTCCCGATTGTGGCTATGCCCGACATTATGCGGATGGAAGCCATGGCATTGCCGGGAACTCACTATGCCTATATTGCGAGGGGCGTCTTCCTTCCCGGGGTGGGTCTGGACATACTCTGGCCGTATGCCCTTATGCTGCTTGTGCTTGGGCTGAGCTTTACCGGTATTGCAGCCATTTTCTTCAAGAAGAAACTTGGATAGGGCGAGCATGAATTTTCGCAGAATCGCATCCCTCTCACTGAAAGAATTCATTCACCTGCGGAATGATTGGTGGCTGCCTGCTTTCATGCTCCTCGGGGGAGCGCTCGAACTGCTGCTTATTGGTTGGGCAACTTCAAGGCCGATCGCAAACCTTCCGATGATGGTATTGGACCATGATCGCAGCGCTGCCAGCCGTGCTTTTATCGTCGCGCTCGAGAACACGGGTACATTTGCGGATGCGGAATTCGTTTATGATGAAGATGACATTCGCGAATCCATGGAACGCGGGAACATCAGCATCGCCGTAATCTTCCCGCCAGGCTATGGGGAACAGATTGCTGATGGAAGTCCGAGCCTTTCCGTTATCCTCAACGGGGCTGAGAGCGTACCAGCGAGGGAAGCCCTCCGGGCGGTCGAAGGCGTGGCTGGAGACCTTGGAGAACGGATCACCTTAGAGCGTCTCAATCTGGATCCGAGTGAATTCGAGGGCTTCATCCCCAGTATGCGCGTTTGGTTCAATGAGACATTGAGCGAAGCGTTGTACACCACACCCGCCGAATTGGGAATGATGTTGGAAATCACGGTTATGCTGTTCGCTGCGCTGTCTTTCACGAGGGAGCGGGAACTCGGCACGCTGGAGCAGCTCCTTGTGATGCCCTACTCGACCCTTGAACTCATTCTTGGCAAGGCTTTCCCGGTTGTGATCATCGGATTTAGCCAATTTCTGCTTATGCTCGGAATGATGAATGTGTTCTTTAACGTCCCGGTCAGAGGATCGTTGATCCTGCTCCTGACACTGGCGTTATTTTATATAGCCGTCGAGTTAACCAAAGGAATGGTGATCTCGGTCGTCGCCAAGACTCAACACCAGGCTTTTCTATTGGTGCTTTTAGTGGGTATGGCGGACTTCATGTTCACCGGGTATGCCGCTCCCGTGGAGTCCATGCCGCAGGCTGTGCAGTTTGTGGCGAATTTTATCCCCGCACATCACTGGCTGGGCATTATGCGAGGCATCTTGCTCAAAGCGAGTGATCTTACTGTGCTCTGGCCAAATGTATTGATATTAGTTGTGATGGGCACAATTATCGCAACGTTTTCGATGCGCTATGTTCGCCGGGCGCTTAACTAGGGAATTCAGGATGCGAACAAACGAGCCTACCGTCATCGCGAAAAATCTTGTGAAGGAGTTTGGTGATTTCCCCGCGGTGGCGGGAATCGACTTCATCGTAGGACAGGGAGAGATATTTGGTTTCCTCGGACCCAATGGATCGGGGAAGACAACTACGATTCGTCTGATGCTGGGGCTGCTTCGACCGACAGAAGGTGAAATGGAGGTCCTTGGAATAAGCGTAAACGATCATCCTGAAAAGATCCGCCCACGAGTGGGTTATATGTCACAGCAGTTCAGCCTTTACAACGATCTGACGGTTGAACAAAACCTGCGTTTTCATGGGACCGCATATGGTCTGACGAATACAGAACTCGTCGAGCGGATGTCTATCGCTCTCGAAATGGCGGGTCTGCAGGGACGTGAGAAGACGAAGACGAAGGAACTCTCAGGGGGTTGGCGACAGCGATTGGCGCTGAGCGCGGCGTTTTTGCATGAACCTCGGGTGCTCTTTCTCGATGAACCTACTGCGGGGGTTGATCCCATCTCGCGTCGGGAGTTCTGGGAGCTTTTGTATATTCTGGTGGCTCAAGGTGTAACCGTTTTCGTGACCACCCATTACATGGATGAAGCAGAACACTGCCATAGGCTTGCGTTCATCCGACGGGGGAAGATCATCGCAACTGGCACACCGGATGAATTGAGAGATAAATTTATGAAGGGTGAGGTACTTGAGCTTGCCCCCGACGATGCCGCATCAGCTGTCAATGTGCTGAGGAACGCAAGTGCAGAAGGGCGTTTGGATCTTAATGAGGTCGAATTGTATGGTTCGCTGGTTCATGTCGTGGCAAATGATATGAGCCATAAGCAAAGCGAGATCATCGCCGAGCTCCAGCGGTCCGGGTTGGATCCCGGATCAGGGGTCATTATTGAACCGTCACTGGAGGATGTTTTCATCGCATCTATGAAGTGAAGAACACCGCAGCGGCGGGGTGTTTTCTAAACCTATACAAAATTCCGCGAACTGCGGGTTCAGTACATAATCCTGGAGGTAGAAATGAGTAAAGCGAAATGCATATTCCTTATGGGCGCGGTGGCGCTGATGGCTCTTAGCGTCACCGGTTGTGATGCTCTGGGGTCGAATGAAGAGGATGCGCTGAAGGCTTCGGGCATCGTCGAGGCGGATGAAGTTGCAGTTTCATCGGAGGTTGGTGCGCGTGTCGCAGAAGTCTTTGCTGAAAAAGGTGACGGTGTGGCAGCCGGCGATAAGCTTTATCGTTTGGACGATGAGTTTCTGCAGACTGAACGAGGACGCCTCGTGGCTGCAGGGAGCCAAGCCATTACTGGGGCAAAACTGCAGCTTCTCATTGCGGAGCAAGGACTCAGAGATTTAGAGGACGATTGGCCCATCATTGCTGCTCAGGCCAGGTTGGCTTTGGCGAACGCTACAGATGCGTTGGATGATTCTGAAAAGTACCGGAATAACCAGCAGGAGGGCCAACGAGCGAGTGAGACGACGATCAAGAATGCGCGTGCGGAGCTGACCCTCGCCGAGAAGGCTCTGAAAGGCGCGAAAAGCAAGTACGACAGCGAACCTGGAAGTCGGAGGGAAGATGCTGGGAAAGCGTCAGCTTATAAAGCCTATGCGGCCGCGCAACAAAGGTACGATGCTGCCCTGCGAAGCTACAATTGGTACACTGGACACCCCACAGGTGTACAACAGGAGATACTCGATGCAGAAGTCGCACTGGCAGAAGCGTCTGTGGCCGATTCGCAAGCAGAGTGGGAGAAGTGGAAAGACGGACCTGATCCTGCTCAAGTAGAACAGGCAATTGCGAACGTGGATAATGCTCTGGCTCAGCTCGACCTTGCCGAGGCAGATGCAGAAGTACAACTTACCAATATGGATCTCCAACTGAGTAAGTACCTTATCCTCTCATCCGTGGATGGCACTATCTTGACTCACAACGTTGAAGTAGGTGAAATTG
>Ga0070727_10005229_pt1 | contig 10687 bp, 8 predicted proteins | sample tdAd472_FD_66722 | JGI IMG/M metagenome (GOLD analysis project Ga0070727, IMG submission 66722) | Marine sediment microbial communities from the Atlantic coast under amendment with organic carbon and nitrate - tdAd47.2 | ecosystem: Environmental > Aquatic > Marine > Coastal > Sediment | place... | reverse complement strand
CGGGAATCGTGACGTGATGCTCACCGTGCCGACTCGTAGTCAGCCGCAAATGTGAGTCACGTTGTCGCGAGAGTTCGTAGCCGAAATGCCGTTTCAGTCGCCGAGCAAACTCGCGCCCTGGCAGATCGCGCGGCAGCCTCATATCGTCAGGACCTCGTCTCGGACAATGTGGAGGCGGATCAGTCTGGGAACGTCGGTCTCGTCAAAATGACACTCCACTGCGTCCCGGACGTTGGCTCGGAGTTCGTCGAGACTGTCGGCTTCGGTGAAGATCGAATGGCCGACAGCTCGTGCAGTGAAACCGCCTTCTGGTGCTTCTTCGACAGCGAACAGAATCTCGGTCATTGAAGTGACTCCGGACGAGCGGCGCGTTGAGTGATGCGCCGAACAGAATAGCAGGCAGAGGCGTTTCATCATTACGGAACGTGCTGGAAACCACTTCCCGAATTGAGTGGTCTCCGAGTAGAAACAGAAAGTTGTTTCCGACACCTGCCTGCGCGAAGCAGCAAAGGGCCGACTCGTCTGCATTGCCGAGTCGGCCCTTTGGAGATTGATGATGGATGTTTGATGCTGATCATCGATAGGTGATCACGCTAGCGGCAGCGACTCAGACCAGTGGCATCTGTTCGGGTTCGATGACGAAGGGGAAGACCTTGATCGGGTCTCCCGCTTTCAGTTTGTCCTGGTAGGGCAACTGAGCGGCTCGGTCGGCGGCGAACTGCAGGTGGGTCAGACGCAGACCGCAATAGATGTCCTTGCCGGATTCGGCAGCCACATCGGCGAAGACTTCACCGGCGGATGCGGCATGGCGGCGGACTCCGTGAATGCTTTTTTCGCGAACCTTGACGCCAGCGGCGGCCAGCTTGACCAGGCCCTTGAGAAACCGACCGATCAGTGATTCCGGATTCGAGGCCCGCCACAGACGCTCCCACTCTTCGTGAGCCTCCCAGTAGTAGCCGTAGTTGAACAGGTCGATGGCCAGCAGGAAGTTGCGGTTCTCATGCCAGACGTCGGGATCCATAGCCTGAGGCGTACGGCCCTTGCGACCGTGGCTGTGGCCTTCGGGATGCCGGATCGGGTGCGGCGTTTTGGTTCCCGGCACGTAGGTGTACGGCGGCAGGATGGCGTTGGGGAGCAGACGCGGAGCGTCTTCCTTTGCGGGCAGAACTTCACTGATCAAGGCTTGAACTCCTGAGTGGACCCTCGCCGGACTGAACTCCGGGCGAGAAACAGAATGACAACCGGCAGGCGGATGGGACTTCTGAATCAGTTCTGAAGGCGAACGACAGAACCAGAGGCCATCACACCGCGACGAGGGCGATCGAACAATGCCGATCGACAGTCGCGGGCTGCCGAAATGAAAACAGGGATGATCCGGCTGCTGTTTCCGTCACAGTCAGCAGGCTCGGACGCGGCATTCTGCCACGAAGTTGCCGGGGCGACAGACACTTCGAAGCACGAAGCGAACGCCGTCACCTGGCGGGAGAAGCTGAATCGTCCGGATTCAGCAGAAGGAAGGAGGCTCGCGAGCATCCAGCATGTTCGCCGGGCGGACCCGCAAGGCCATTGAGGTAAGCTCAAGGAAGGAATTCACAGAATACACAGCGAAAATCAGAAGTTAAGACCAGCTTCGAGGGTTCATCTCAGTTTTCCAGGATTCGACAACGACAGTGGCCGTGCTCGCCCCGCAAATGGCACCATCCAGCAACTCGTAGCGATGGATGCAGGTCAGAAAAGTCGCCACTACAATCCCGGCCCTGCCTGTTTGACCCCGCCGACCTTTCGCTCTGGAGCCCTGCATGTCGCGTCCTTCCGTGTTGAACCCCATTGTCCTCGCGTTCGTCGGATGCGCTGTCTGCTGCTGGGGCCTGTACGTGCCGACCGTTCATACCGCGGCCTCGGAACTGCACAGCAATCTGCGGGCATTCCTGTTCGTCGGCCTCGCCTACTTCCTCGTGGCCGTGCTCGTGCCGGCGGCGATGATCTTCGGGCTCAAGTATGACCCAACAAAGAAGGCGAATCCGAACTTTAATGGTGGCCCGATCATGTGGGGGATCGCTGCCGGGACGGCGGGAGCTGTCGGTGCTTTGTGTGTGATTTTCGCCGTGACGGCTGCGAAGGGACCGCTGGTCGTTGCGCCCCTCGTGTTCGCCGGCGCTCCGATCATCAACACGATCATGACGATGATGGTCTATCACCCCGTGCGCAAGATGCCCGACTGGAGATTCTTCCTCGGCCTGCTGCTTGCACTGGTCGGTGCCGCGTGCGTGCTGTTCTTCAGCAAGCTGAAACCTGGGCAGCCGCTGTCTGAACTGGGCAACTACATCAACCTGACGGCTCTGATTTTCGTCGCCGGTGCGGCGTTGTCCTGGGGGAACTACGTTCCGCTGGTGCATGAGGCCGCGATCAAGCTGCAGAGCAATCTGCGAGCGTTTCTGTTCGTCGGCGTGGCCTACTTTCTGGTCGCCGTGCTCGTGCCCGGCGCCATGATCTTCGGGGCCGATTTCGATCCGACGGTCCGACCGGATGCTGTCCCGAACTTCGATGCGATTCCGATGAGCTGGGGCATCGCCGCGGGAGCGGCCGGAGCGGCCGGAGCGCTGTTCGTCATTTTCGCGGTCACAAACGCCGGCAAGGGCGGCGCTCTGTATGTCGCCCCGCTCGTCTTCGCCGGAGCGCCGATCATGAGCACGTTCGCGACGATGCTCTTTTTCCATCCGCCCGAAACGCCGCCGAGCTGGCCGTTCTATTTCGGACTGGTTCTGGCCGCAGCGGGTGCCGGGATGGTCATGATCTTCAAGCCGGCTCCCGGTCCGCCGCCGGCTCCGGCGCCTGTCGAAACCAGCGAGCCATCGCCTGCGGACGCGCCGGGAAACTGATTGTCGAACGCTCGTCGAGGAGATTGCCATGCGGACCGCGGCCAGCGTCGAAATTGATCGTCCGATCGACGAAGTGTTCGAGTACACCAACGAGCACGTCGCGGAGTGGAGCCTCACCGTCGTCGAAGACGAGGTTATTAACACGACGCCGGAGCGAGTCGGGTCGACGTTTCGCTGTGTGACGGAAGATCGCGGTTGCCGCATGGAGTTTGCGGGCGAGGTTGTCTACTGGGAGCCGCCGCATCGTTCGGCGGTCTACCTTGTCGGCAGGCAGTTCGACATTGCGACGGCTTACGACTTTGAAGATCTCGGTGATGGCCGCACGCGGGTTTCGGAGGACGCAGTGATTTCTCCGAAGGGCTTCACGAGGGTGTTCTTTGCCGTCTTCGGCTGGCTCTTTCGAAGTTCCGGCTGCAAGGCGATGGAGAACGAACTGCTGAGTCTGAAGCGGATGCTCGAAGACGGCGCCGGGCAGATTCGCGGCGAGGCCGATCTGACTTCCAATCAGGACGTCGACTGACCGGAAACGCCGTTCCCGCGCCGCTGGCCTTTACGGAATGAAGATGTCGAGGATGACGGCGTCGTCGTTCCGCTCAACGGTCGTCGGTTTGCGAGCGGCTGGCAGTAGCACGGTTTCACCGAGTGTCAGCGATTCGTCCGTATCGGCGGCCGTGATGTGCGAGTTCCCCGCGAGGCCCATCAGAATGTGGAAGCGGTGGTCGTGTGGGATCGTGACGGTGCCTCGGCCTGAGTAGCGGCGAATTGTGAAGTAGGCGCAGCGGACAACTTCCTCGCCGCCGTCGATTCCGGCCAGAGGAACTGGCTCGCTGCAGCGGACGGGGCCGCGATCAAAGTCGGTGCAGTGCAGGGCATCCTCGATATGGAGCGGGCGCGGCTGGCCATCAGCGCCGACTCGTCCCCAGTCATGCAGCCGAAACGTGAGATCGCTCTGCTGCTGAACTTCCGCCAGCAGAATGCCTTCCGAAATCGCGTGAACGGTCCCGGCGGGAATGAAGACACAGTCGCCCGCCTTGACTTCGAACGAGTGCAGGCAGTCTTCGAGTCGATTGCTGGCGAGCGCCTCGCGCAGCGCCGGCTCATTGATGCCTGGTTTCAGGCCGGCATACACGCGGCTGCCTGGTGCCGCCGAGAGAATCACCCAGGCTTCGGTCTTTCCGTTTTCGGTCGGGTCGTAAGCGCGGGCGTCGCTGTCGTTGGGATGGACCTGAATGGACAGGCGATCGTGGGCGTCGAGGAACTTGATCAGCAGCGGAAACTGATCGGGGAAGCGGTGTGCGTCGTCACCGAACAGTTCGCGCCCCTGCGTTCTGACCAGGTGGTTCAGCGTGGCTCCGGCATACTGGCCGCCGTTGACCACACTCTGATCGTCGCCGTGATCGGCGATCTCCCAGCTTTCCGCGTAGTCGGCTTCCGGGCCGAGCGGCTTGCCGAGCACCGTTCCCAGACGCCGTCCGCCCCAGCGGATACGTTTGAGAATCGGGTGAAGTTTCAGCGGCGGCATCGTCGTGAGTTCCGGATAGCCTGCGGTGGTCGAGAGTGTGTCAGAGCGTAGCTGGCTTGTCATCAGACGCCTTTGCAGCAGGAATCGAAGAAACCGGAATGAACGGCAGAATCGGCGTCATCCTTTCCGCAGATCGCTGTCGACGTAAGGAACGGGTTGAAAGCAGCTTCCCGGTTTTGGCGACCCACGCGACTCCGTTCACCGAACCTCGCCTCGGTGAGGGCAGGGCTGTCGGCGTCTCAATTGAGGGCGCGTCGCATCGCGTTGAATCGGCATTGTCGGTCGAAATGTGATGCCCCATAATCGCGGCCCCCGCTGGAAGCCGTCGATTCCGGCAGTCCGAAACAGCAACCCGGTCTGGAGTATCCATAGCTCGAAGCGCGGGCTGGATACTGAGAATTCACTGGAAGGAGTCTCAAAGATGCCGATTTTCGACGACAATTCTCTGTCCATCGGGCGCACGCCGCTTGTGCGACTCAACCGACTGACGGAGGGGCTGGAAGCGACGGTGCTGGCCAAGATCGAAGGCCGCAACCCGGCCTACAGCGTCAAGTGCCGCATTGGTGCTTCGATGATCTGGGAGGCCGAAAAGTCCGGCGACCTGAAGGCCGGGATGCACGTCGTCGAGCCGACCAGCGGCAACACGGGAATCGCTCTGGCCTACGTCTGTGCCGCGCGAGGTTACAAGCTGACGTTGACGATGCCAGACACGATGTCGCTCGAACGCCGCATGATGCTCAAGACGTTTGGCGCGGAACTGGTCCTGACGCCGGGTGCCGAGGGTATGAAGGGAGCGATCAACAAGGCCGAAGAGCTGGCTGCTCAGGACGGCTACTACATGCCGCAGCAGTTCAGGAACCCGGCCAATCCGAAGATTCACTTTGAGACAACCGGCCCGGAAATCTTCGACGACACCGACGGCAAGGTGGATTATTTCATCGCCGGTGTCGGTACGGGAGGCACGATCACGGGCGTCAGCCGGTACCTCAAGGAAGAGAAGGGGCTGACCGTGAGCGCGATTGCCGTCGAGCCTGTCGAAAGTCCGGTGCTCTCTGGTGGCTCGCCGGGCCCGCACAAAATTCAGGGGATTGGAGCCGGCTTCGTCCCTGAAATCCTCGACATGTCGCTGGTCGACGAGGTCGTGCAGGTCAGCAGCGAGGAAGCGTTTGCGATGTCGCCGCGACTGGCCAAGGAAGAAGGTATCATCGCCGGCATCAGTTGCGGTGCCGCAGTCACGGCAGCGCTGAAGGTTGCAGCCCGACCGGAAGCTGCTGGCAAGACGATCGTTGTTGTGCTGCCGGATTCCGGCGAGCGTTACCTGTCAACGTCGCTGTTCGACTACGCCAAAGAGTAGGGCTCTGTGAGAGAAGTATTCTGGGGTAGCGAAACTCGCCAGGAGTTTCGGTCACTCGCAACTGCCGAAAGTCATGGCGACTTTCGCTACTGATCGCATCCCAAAATCCGTGTTTGACAACGCAGTCGGGCAGCATCGTCTGAGAACGGTGTCGAGCCGGAGCGGCATCGCGCCTGGTTTTCACCAGGGCGGAACTGTGACAAGAACACGCCCGCGTTCTTCGGGAAGGACGCGGGCGTGTTTCGATTGTCGCTGGCAGATTTACTGTTTCCGCCGCTTCTTTGGAGCGGGACGCTGCCAGTCGCCGGCAAACGGCGGTTTGTCGAACGTTGAGCCATCGCCGGTGACTCGTGGATCTCCGGTTTCCTGCAGGACGCTCATCAGACGATCGGAAAGTCGCTGCCGCGCCGCAGCGTACGCGGGATCGCTGGCGACGTTGTTCGTCTGGTGCGGATCCTTTTTCAGGTCGTACAGCTCTTCGGTCGGTCGACGGCCAAACGCGATCGCGAAATAGCGTTCGAAACCGGGTTCGTTCCGGTTGTCGATGATCCAGGCTTTCGTGGGGCTGGCGTCAAGGTCGCCGAAGGCGCCGAATGTGTTGTTGGTCAGCTCGTTCGTCGAGGGGAACGGCGCGGCCGGGCGACCGAATCCTGGACCCGTGCCCATCGGCCAGCGGTCCGGTTTGAAATTGCGGATGTAGAGAAAGTCCTTCGTGCGGATTGCCCGCTGAGGATAGGGCAGGTTGTCGGTGCGGGCTCGGGCGACGTGCCGCTCGCGTCCAACGATGACGGCGTCGCGCGAGGCGTCGACCTGGCCGCTCTTCTCTGAATTCAAAACGGGAATCAGGTTGCGGCCCGTCATCACGTCAGGAAGTTCCTGCCCGGCGGCGGCGAGGAACGTCGGGGCGAGATCGGGCAGCAGCACAAAGTCGTCGACCACTCGCCCGGGGTTCGCCGTACCGGGAAAGCGGATCGCCAGTGGCACGGCGACTCCAAAGTCGTACAGGTTGCACTTGCCGTTTGGGAATCCGGGAGCACCGTGGTCGCCGCTGACGGCAATCAATGTGTTGTCCAGCTCGCCAAGTCGCTCCAGCTCTTCGATCAGCACGCCGAGGCCGGCATCGAACGCCTGCACCTCGCCGAGGTAGTCTGCGAGGTCTTCCCGGACAACGGGCACGTCGGGCAGAAACGGCGGCAGCTTGCCTTTGAGGTCGTCGGGGTTCAGGTCCCAGAGTTTCTTTCCGGAGCCGGCGATCCATTTGCGGTGGCAGTTTGTCGGGCCGAACCAGTAGCAGAAGGGCGATGTGCCGTTTCGTTTCGACAGAAAGTCTCGAAAGTTGCCGCGGACCTGTTCGAGGAGTGTCTGTTTGGCGGCTGCGATGTCGTCCGCTTTCGACACGTTCTGTGAGAATCCGTTGAAGCCGCCGCCCGCTCGATTGAAAGCTTCGTCGGCGGTAAACGGCGCGTTGGCCGGAGTGCCCGGTCCCCAGACTTTCCATGTGTAGCCGATGTGGTAACCGGCGTCGCGCAGTCGGACGGGAAACGTCGGGATGCTGGCGTCCCAGACGGCTCCCTGCAGGATGGCGCCGCGTCCCGTTCGCCAGAAGTACTGTCCGGAGAGAATGGAACTGCGGCACGGCGTGCAGGATGGAGCGTTGACGAAGGCGTTGCGGAACAGCACGCCCTCGTTCGCAATGCGGTCGAAGTTTGGCGTGCTCACGAGATCGCTGAGGCCGCCCGGTTCGAGCTTCGCGTAGGCACTCGCGTAACGGCCCCAGTCGTCGGCGAACGCGAACAGAATGTTCGGTCGATCGTCAGCGGACGTGCGAACGGTCGAGGCAAACAGGCAGACAAGCGTGACGGAGAACGAAAGAAGCTGGCGTTTAAAAAGGGCAGACGACACGGTGTCAGTGCGCATGATTCGAGCCTCGGTAGGGCACAGTGGCGGAACCTCTCAGCAGGACGAGGTGGCACGGTACGTCAGGACGGGCTGCGATTTCCACCGGTGCGGCAAGGTCGGGAAGCGCTACGCCGTTTCGAGGCAGCCGGCTGTAGTGGACTTCACCAGAAGTCCCCGCTGCATTGCGATCGAGGCGTGAGTGTTTGACCCAAAGCCGAAGGCGATGGCGTTGTCGAGCAGGTTGGCGGGACACGCCGTCGCCTTCGGCTTCGGGTCAAACGCGCCAGGAATTTCCAGGTCGGTCCTTACGCGAGCTGAAAGACGGGCAGGGCACTCAGTGTGTGCAGGACCGTGGCGATGCGCTCGTCATTGCTGCCGTCCGAGGCGGCTGCTGTTTTCAGGAGCGACTGCCGCGCTGTCGTCGGGAGCGGGACGGCGAGCAGCAGGTGTTCGAGCCAGTCGAGCAGCGCGACTGGCTCGGTCGCACTGTTTCGAGCGGCCAGAGAGGCGAGGTCTCCGCCGGTAAACCGCGTCTTGTCGGACTGCAGGACCGCGCCGATCAGGTTGGCGCGGCCGAGGAGCGTCGATGTGTTGATCCACGTCCGGCCTCCGTCCCAGCCTTTGACGTTCGGCGGAAAAAATACGGAATGACCGAGTTCGTGCAGGCCGTCGGCAACCAGGTTGAGGTTCGTCGATGCTTCGAGTGATCGCAGCAGGCCAATTATCAGTTCGACTGGCGATCGCAGCCGACGCGCAATCGCGTGCTCGGAAAAAAACAGGTTGCTGCCGAGCAGTCGTTCGATCACGGGAGCGACCTGCAGTTCGGATTCGCGAAACAGCTCGGCCAGTGGCGCGACCAGTTCCGGCGACGCGGCCGGTTCATCGAAGACGAAGAAGCGGATCAGCTTGCCGACGATGAACTCCGGGCATGACGACCGGGCGAGCACGATGTCAACGCCATCGTCTCCCGAGAATTCTCCCTGCTGGCCAAGGATCGACTTCTGGCCGGTATCGTGCTGGTAGCGGTTGAAGCGGAATCGGTCGCGGCGGACTTCCCAGCCGGTGAAGCAGCGGGCGAGTTCCTGGACGTCCTTTTCCGAATAGTTGCCCTCGCCCAGACAGAACAGCTCCATCAGCTCACGGGCGAAGTTTTCATTCGGGTGGGCTTTGCGGTTCGTGGCTGAATCGAGGTAGATCAGCATTGCCGGATCGCGGGCGATGGCGTGCGTCATTTCGGCAAAGCTGCCCAGGGAGTGCCGTCGCAGCAGCTGGTTCTGGGCGAACATCAGTGCCGAGTCCGTGACTTTGTCGGCTCCCGTTGCGAAGTGCCCGTGCCAGAACAGCGTCAGCTTTTCCAGCAGTTGCGAGTTTGTGTTGAGCATCCGGTGCAGCCACCACGTGGCGAGGCTCCGCGCGTTTCCAGTGGCCAGCATCGCTCGCGCGAGCGGGTCGGTCGCGGCGTCCGAATTCGAAGCGTCAACAGCTTGCGACACCAGTTCCCGGACGACGTCGGCGGGCGGCCTGCGGACAGCTTCGTCCAGTTGGTGAGTTGTCGCCCCAAAGCCAGCTCGTCGGAAAAGATGGGCGGCGCGTCGGACGTCCCACGCCTGTTCGGTCGAGGGCTCAAACGGGGACCAGGCCCACGCAGGATCGATTCTGCCTGGAGTGCTCATCAGTGTCGCGTTCCTGTCTGCTGTGTCCGAAAGGTGTTTCCCATCCCGGATTATTCATGAAGGCTGTCGGGTGCGTGCAGCAAGCCGTTTCGGGCTGGTGCGTTACGTCGGCAAACAAAACAATTCGTCTGAGACACTCTTTATCGAGAGCAATCTGGCTTGCGCAACGCACCACTGCAGAAACGCCGACTTCACGCACCCTACGTGGATATTTTGGGCTATCGTGGCGCCTTGCTCGGCTTGGCCAGCCCAGCCGCTACGCTGACCTCGCGGAGCGCGGCACCACTGTAAGTTGTCACTGAAAAACGAGAAGCTGTTCCGGGCACGATCGGATGTTGTGCGGTGTGACCTGATACTCGGCCGATGATCGCCAGGTTTCAGTGGAGACGCGCGGACTGACGAGGCAGCATCAGCAGGGCACTCCGCTCGGTGCGCACGCAGTCCGTCAGAACTGGAAACGTGCTCCCAACGTGTTGCTTACGTGGCGCTTGGGCGGTCGCCTGTCGTCACAGACAACTCCTTCAGAATGCGGGCGGTCTGCTCCTGCAGGTTATTGATTCCGCGATCGTCCGGGTTGGCGGCGGAATAGCGTTTCAGCACGGACATCGACTCGCTGAACGCTTCCCGTGCTCTCTCAACATTGCCTGCTGTTCGAAGAGCGAATCCGCGGCCGTGGAGTGAGCGCACGAACGCCAGCTGGTAGACCGCAACTGTGGGAAACCGGGACGCCAGTGACCGCTGCAGTTCGATGGCCCGGTCGAAATCGTCATCGGCCTGGGGATCGTCTCCGGACTGTCGCATGAGGAATCCGCGACGGATCAGCGCGCTGGCAGCCAGAGCCTGATACTCGGCATAGTCGGGAAACGCTTTGAGCAGTGAGTCGCAGATTTCGGTCGCCTGGTCGAGCCGCCGTGCATAAACAGGATCCACCTCGTCACGTTCCCGCGAGCCGACGTTCATGCATAGCGTGTCGGCCAGTTCGTAGCGCAGTCGGGGACTGCCGGGCTGTTCCTTGACGAGTTCTTCGAGCAGAGCGATCGACCGGCTGAGCGTTTCGCGGGCGACATCGGGGCCTTGCCGAGCATCGATCCACACGCGGTTGCGGAGACAGCGAGCCATCGCGAGTCGGTATTCGACGTTGTCAGGATCGGACGCGATCAGCTCGTTGAGCAGGCCGATTGCCAGGTCAGATGACGCGATCACTTGCTCGAACATCGCAGCCATGCGGCGGCGGAACTCACTGTCGCGACGACCGCGTCCGGGAGAATTCTGGCGATTGTCGTCAGCCGGCTCGCTGCCGGATTCGGACCGTCGCGCGGCGTCAGCTCGATCCTGGCGGTCGGGTTCGGTCTCGCGGGGC
>Ga0070727_10005225_pt1 | contig 10696 bp, 6 predicted proteins | sample tdAd472_FD_66722 | JGI IMG/M metagenome (GOLD analysis project Ga0070727, IMG submission 66722) | Marine sediment microbial communities from the Atlantic coast under amendment with organic carbon and nitrate - tdAd47.2 | ecosystem: Environmental > Aquatic > Marine > Coastal > Sediment | place... | reverse complement strand
CGATCTCAACAAAATCGGCCTCCCACCAGCCTTGGCTGAATCAGAATCCATCAGTCTCTATCGTATCGTCGCCATTGTTGCTCTATTTGGCTGGACGACGGTAGCCCGGTTGGTTCGAGGGGCTGCACTCAGTCTGCGTGAACGTGAATTTGTTTTGGCCGCTCGCTCTCAAGGGGCGTCGCCACTACGCATCATGGGAGTTCATATTCTGCCAAACCTACTGACCCCAGTGATCGTCGCCACGACGCTTTCTATCGGCAATGTAATCTTGCTTGAATCAGTATTAAGCTTCCTCGGCCTTGGCATCCAACCGCCCATACCAAGCTGGGGAAATATGTTGACCAACGCTCAAGAACTCATCTGGTCCACTCCACAACTGGCCCTCTATCCTGGCCTGTTGATCCTCTTTACCGTTCTTGCTTTTAACTTTTTGGGCGATGGCCTACAGGATGCGTTGGACTCAAAAACTGATCAGGCTTGAGATTGATTTCTTTTGAAACTATGGACCATCATCAATTGTTTATAGCAATCTGATGTTTATAGTTTCGGAAAAGAAAAGATAACAGTTTAACAGGATTTTTGCCTTCCAATGCCGAACGGAAACTCGTTCAGACAAAGCACAGCTGCGGCCCATCTGGTTGCAACTATTCTCGTCTTATGTGCTGTTGAATTTTTAACAATGCTATTTCTACCCCACCTAGGGATAGAGAGCCTCTTCCTTGAAGCTCTTTTGAACGTTGCGGTGGTAGTTTCATTTGTCTCAGCTGTTAACTTTTTTCTTCTCTACAGGCCTCTTACAAACTCCTTGTCGCACAGCCATAACCTTGAAGAACGTTTTCGAGATCTAGCGGAAGCAGGTTCCGACTGGTTCTGGGAAATGGATAAAGATTTTCGATTCACGTCCATTTCGTCGAACTATGAAAAAACGACAGGAAGCAAAAAAGAAGGTCTGATTGGAAAAACACGCGAAGACATTGGCATATCAGCAGGAATGGAGCATAAGTGGCGTCTCCATTTAGCGGTCCTAAAACGCCATGAGCCTTTCAAAAATTTTGAATACCCTGTCACCGATAATACCGGTCAAACGATTTGGATGCGATCGAGTGGGCGTCCTTTCTTCGATCAGGATGGAGACTTTCAAGGCTATCGGGGGACCGGGATAGAGTGCACCGCAGAACGCAACGCGCGTGATGCTGAAAAACGTTCAAAAGCCATACTTTCCGGGATTATGGATCGCTCCCTTATTGGCTATTTGGTGCTTGAATCGGTCCATAATCAAAATGGGGACATCGCCGATTTTCGAGTTCAGTACATTAATCGCAAAGCCGAAAGATATCTGAGAGGCACCCAAGCTCGATATCTTGGCAAGCTCATTAAAATGCAGCTGCCAAATGCCATTGACGACGACCTGTTTCAGCGCGCGGTGCGGACGATCAAAAGAGGCGAGCCCTTTAGTGTTGAAAAACAAATCCCCATTGGTCGAAAGCTGCATTGGTTCCGTGTGCTCGGCGTTAAATTTGATGATGGCATTATTGTCAGCTTCACCGACATATCGCGGCGCAAAATTGCCGAACGAGAACGCAATCTTTCTGCCGCCGTTTTTGATACCTCCGCCGAAGCCATGATGGTGACCGACGCAACAAACAAAATCGTCTCGGTCAACCCCTCCTTCTGTCGCGTGACCGGCTACAGCAAAAGCGACGTGATTGGCAAAGATCCCAACTTCTTAGGATCCGGTCGCCACGATGGAGCCTTCTTCAAAGAAATGTGGGCGACGCTTTATGCCCATGATCACTGGACAGGCGAGCTTTGGAACCGTCGAAAAGACGGCGGCCTGATGGTCTCGCGCGCGGCAATTTCTGTTATCCGGGACCAAGAATCTGGAGACATCACCAACTATGTGGAAGTCTTTGGCGATATCACGTCTCAGAAGCGCGAATCTGAAGCCATGCGCCACCTGGCCAACCATGACGCCCTAACGGGCCTACCAAACCGCACCTTGCTTGAAGACCGGGTGCAAACGGCCATTGGAAAAGCAGAGCGCAATAAAAAGCGCGCGGCCATTTTCTACCTCGACCTCGACAAATTCAAACCAATCAATGACACCCACGGTCATCTCGTCGGCGATCAAGTATTGCAAAGTGTCGCCGAAAGAATGCAGGTCTGCGTCAGAGCAAGCGACACGGTGGCTCGAGTGGGGGGAGATGAGTTCATTGTGCTCTGCATCGATGGAGGCAACAACGGCGCACTGATTGCTCTGGCAGAAAAAATCCGCAACGCGCTCCTAACACCGTTCAGGATTGGAGCAATTGAAATTGAACTAGGGGCCAGCATCGGCATCGCCGTCTACCCCGATAACGGCACAACTTTTATCGATCTGGTTTCCTTGGCCGATGACGCCATGTATCAAGCCAAACGTGGTGTCAAAAAGGTGATCGTTGCTGAATAACGGTCTAGTGGGACATTAAAACCGGCAAGGTCATATGCTTCAAAATATGATGGGTCACCCCGCCTAAGACCAACTCGCGCAGGCGTCGGTGGCCATACGCCCCCATCACCAACATGGAAGCCCCTTCATCGGCGGCCCGCGAGAGCAACATATCGCCCGCATCCATATCATCAGCAATAATGTGATGAGCCTCAGCGTTAACCCCATGTCGAGCCAAATGGAGGCAAATATCAGCCCCAGGGAATGCATGATGCCCTTTGTCAGCATCTTGTGGATTGACCGAAAGAACATCGACGGCCTTGGCTTGTTCCATGAGAGGTAGCGCATCATTTAATGCACGACAGGCCAATCGACTGCCATCCCAGGCCACCATGACGCGACGGCTCATATCCTCAAATTTCCCGGCATAGGGAACCATCAAAACCGGCCGACCACAGGCGAGAACCAGGCGATCTGGCAGATCGTCCAAGCCTTCGTTGGCATCGTCACCCGGATCGTATTGACCAAGCACCAGCAAGTCAGAATATCGAGCATGCAAACGCAACACCTCAAAAGCCTCGCCTTCAATAGACCGCCACTCGCTCCGCACTCCAGCCCTATTGGTTATCTCGGCAAACTGTATTTCGGCCTGTTTGCGCATTTTTTCAAATTGCCGGGCCTGCTCGTCGAGCACGGATTGTCCAATTTGAGCCTGAATGAAGGCGGGGATGACTTGCTTTTGGTAGGCGTAAACCCCGGTAACATGGGCATCGTTTTCCAATGCCAGCGCCATAACCGTTTCCAGGCGCGTTGCACAGCTCTTCGTGTTGTCCACATGAACCAGAATGTCTTTCAGCGCCATCTTTAAACTCCTATCCACTTGTTGTTCTTTCCATAATGGTGATCCCTCCTCGATAAATTGGCAAGCTATTGTCGCCTTTCATTCATGCCCTCACATCAAGGCAGACCTGCAAAACCTTGATACCGAGCTAAGAACCAACCTATGATCCCGGCTCATAATCCGAATTAAGGCAGTGACAGGGAGAACTGGCATCGTGTCAGACCGTGGAAATTCAACCGCAAGCCGGGACGTAGCCTATGTCCTGCACCCTTATACCAATCTCAAGGCCCATAAAGATAATGGGCCATCGCTTGTAATCACTCGGGGCGAAGGCATCTACGTCTACGACGAGAACGACAAGCAGTATCTGGAAGGGATGGCAGGACTTTGGTGTACGGCTCTGGGTTTTGGTGAAGAACGCCTAATCAAGGCAGCCACCGATGCCATGCGGAAGCTCTCATTCTACCATGGCTTTAATGGGCGGGTCCCCGATGTTTCTGTCGACTTGGCTGAGAAGCTCATCGAATTAGCTCCTGTGCCGATGTCTAAGGTTTTCTTCGCCAATTCGGGCAGCGAAGCCAATGACACGGCCGTCAAGCTAATCACCTACTATAACAACGCAAAAGGCCGACGGGTTAAAAAGAAAATCATTGCGCGGGATAAGGCCTACCATGGTGTAACCATAGCATCTGGAAGTCTGACGGGCCTTCCGATGGTTCACACCGATTTTGACCTGCCGCTCTCAGGCATCTTGCATACGGATTGCCCGTACTATTATCGCGGCGCAGAGAACGGCGAGTCTGAAGAAGACTACGCGACTCGCTTAGCTAAAAACTTGGAAGAGATGATCCTCGAAGAAGGGCCGGGGACAGTCGCAGCTTTCTTTGCTGAACCTGTCATGGGCGCAGGCGGCGTCATCACACCACCCGCCACCTATTTTGAGAAAATTCAGACGGTCTTGAAAAAATACGACATTCTGTTGGTTGCCGATGAGGTCATCTGTGGCTTCGGTCGTACAGGCAATTGGTGGGGCAGCCAGACCTATGGCATGAAGCCCGACATCATCACATCTGCCAAAGCTCTCTCTTCAGCTTATGTGCCGATCTCAGCTGTGCTGGTCAGTGAAGAAATATTCTCAGCCTGTGTCGATGAAAGCGAAAAGCTTGGGGTCTTTGGTCACGGCTTCACCTATTCAGGCCATCCCGTTGCCGCTGCCACAGCCTTGGAAGCCATCCGAATTTACGAAGAAGACAACATCGTTGGCCATGTTCAAACTGTTAGTGGCCCCTTCCAGGATGGTCTGCGCGCTTTTGCCGATCATCCTCTTGTGGGCGAGGTTCGAGGTGTTGGCCTCGTAGCGGGAGTTGAGATTGTTTCTGACAAAGAAACCAAGGCTGCTTTTGCCCCAGAATTGGGGGTTGGGCCTAAATTAGTTGCCTTTGCGCAAGAAAATGGTCTGATTGTCCGCGCTTTGGGTGACACCATCGCATTTTCGCCACCTTTGGTGATTACGGATAGCCAGATCGCAGAAATGCTGGAGAAATTCGGCACAGCCCTTGATCAGACTCAACGCTGGTTAGAGGCTCTATAAGCTAAGACAAAGGATATAACGTCTGTAACTTGCCGGTGGGGGCAATTGCATATTACAATAAGGGATTGTTCTTGTGGCCCCGCACGCCACTAAGAACGGGGACCCTGGGACAAAGAGACGAACTATGGATTACGAAAAGTTTTTCACCGATAAGATCGCGGAGCTCAAAGAAGAAGGTAACTACCGCGTCTTTATCGATCAGGTAAGGCATCGCGGCAACTTCCCTCGTGCCACCCGTCACCACGAAGATGGCAAGACCAGCGAGATCGTTTATTGGTGCTCCAATGATTATCTCGCCATGGGTCAGCACGACGACGTGGTCAATGCCATGACCAGCGCCATCAACGAATGTGGCGCAGGCTCCGGCGGTACGAGAAACATATCTGGCACCAACCACTATCATGTGATGCTGGAAGAAGAGCTCGCCTCCTGGCACGGCAAAGAAGCTGGCCTCCTATTCTCGGCGGGCTACACCGCCAACCTCTCTGCCCTCTCAACGCTTGGCATGATGTTGCCGGGCTGCATCATGTTTTCAGATGAGTTGAACCACAACTCGATGATTGCAGGTGTCAAATACGGCAAATCGGACAAACAGATTTGGCGGCACAACGACGCCAATCATTTGGAAGACCTGCTGAAGAAAGCCCCGGTCGATGCACCGAAGATCGTAGCATTTGAATCCGTCTATTCCATGGATGGCGACATCGCTCCGATCAAAGACATTTGCGATGTGGCTGAAAAGTACAACGCCTTTACCTATATCGATGAAGTCCATGCTGTCGGCATGTATGGTGACACGGGCGCAGGCGTTGCCGAGCGCGACAACCAAATGGCCCGGATCGACTGTATTCAGGGAACCCTGGCTAAGGCCGTCGGCGTCGTCGGTGGTTACATCGCTGGCTCAGAAGCCCTTTGCGATTTCTCACGCTCCTACGGTCAGGCCTTCATCTTCTCGACCTCCATGCCTCCCGGTGTTGCCGCAGCAGCGCTCGCGAGTATTCGCTGGCTCAAACAGCACAACGAAATCCGGGTCAAACACCAGGAACGCGCAGCGACCTTGAAGCGCAAACTGTCTGAGGCAGGCATCCCCAACATGGAAACACCGAGCCACATCGTTCCGGTGATGGTAGGCGATGCCAAGCTCTGCAAACAGGCCAGCGACGACCTGCTTGAAAAGCACGGCCACTATGTCCAACCCATCAACTATCCCACCGTACCACGCGGCACCGAGCGTTTACGCTTTACGCCAACCCCGCTGCACGACGATGCAATGATGGATAATCTGGTCGCTGCCTTAAAAGAGATTTGGAATAACCTGGGTCTTAAACAGGCCGCTTAAACTGTTCCATGATCAATCAAAGGGGACGCTTCAAGAGCGTCCCCTTTTTCTTTGCCAAAGTTATTTCTAAAAAATCTCCCCCCTCACCCATATGGGTGATGCGCGAAACTACAACTGGGTGTCTACTCGCTTCCAGTGGTTGCCCTTTTAGGGGAACCCTGAGCAAGACGTAGTTTCTCGGCGGACTTGGGGGCAGCGGTCTTTTAGACCACTGCCTCTCTTTTTTTGTCCAGCGCCCCTCTTCCACTATTCTCCCGACCAACTATTGCTATCGGCACTTAAAAAAGCCAAAGAATGGTTTTGGCTCATATAGATTTATCTAGGCAAGTCGGCTACAATATATCGTCGTTTTCAAGGACTGAATGAATGTACGCCGATAACACACTGACACCTAAAGAGGCCATACGGCTCTGCGCCTTGGGCAGTCTTGCCCAAGAGCCCATGCGCTATAGCCTACTGGCAGCTTCGGTGCGGCACTTCGTCAGTCGACTGGTTGGACCACAGCTTGAACTGATGGGCACCTCCATTGAGCTCTTGCGCTTTGAAGGCTTGGTCGAAGGTGTTGGCGGCGTTGGCATGGAAGATGATGCTGAGCTCATCCTCACCGATAAAGGGCGTGATGAGCTCCGGACCTTGATGATTGCGCCAGTCCGCGCCAGTTTCAACGACATTACCATGCTGATTGTCACGCTGAAATTTCGTTTTATGCATCTGCTGGAAGCCAGAGATCGGTGTGAGCAAGCCGAACTGTTGATTGAAACCTGTGAGGCCGAATTGGGGCGACTCGTTGACTTGCGCCAGCACCACGCCAATGATTCTGGCATGCTGGTCTCTTGGCTTGATCACGACATTGAAGAGTTCGAATCCCGCCTAGAGTGGCTCGAAACGTTCCGTGATGAATGCTACGCCAAACTACAAGACACGGCCAAGTAAGCAACCTTTCCCACTTTCGTTAAATTACAGCACCTTGAAGGCGATGAGAGAAAGATCATCACGGCGCAACTGGCTGCCTTGATACTCCTGGAGAGCACCCAGAATTTCTGGAGCTTGCTCAGACAATGGAATTCCTTTTTGGTTCAATGAGCCTATTAATTTTTTGAACCGTTTTTTTCCAAACATTCGATTTCGCTCGCCACCAACCTGATCAATGAGGCCATCAGTTGTCAGGTAGAAAGATAATTCGGGACGCAAATCGACCTCCCGATCTGAAAACGCCTGCTGATATGAGATGCCGCGATAACCAATCCCTGTCTTGTCCCCTTTGATTTCATCAACATTTGAATCTTCGCAGATAAATAGCGAGAAGCGGGCACCCGCAAAGGTCAGTTTTGTCATATCAGCGTTGATGTAACAGGCCCCAAGTTCCAATCCATCGTCAGACTCACCTTGCTCAGAATGCTGGCTCAAAGACAGCTGAACCAATTGATGCATACGCTGAATTAACTCAGCAACATTTCCTGGAGGAACCTGTTCTTGGGCCCGGTCTAGGGCACCTGTGACAATCAGGGTCATAAATGCCCCCGGAACACCGTGACCTGTGCAATCGGCAAGAATAACAAGCACACCATCGCCCCAAATACGGTTCCAGTAAACATCCCCTCCCACACGATCACGAGGCTCCCAGATCACGACATGGTCGGGGAAAATTGTTGAAAATGAGTCGGGATGAGGAAGAACCGAGCGCTGAATATGAGCAGCATAATCAATGCTATTTGAAATAATATCGTAGGCAGCATGAAGGCTTCTCTCCTTCTCTTCGATTATTTCCTTCCTTTTCTGGATATATCTCGCCCACATCACAACAGCGAGAGTGATGAGGGAACCGCCTAATACCAGCACAATGCCGTATATGAAGACGGTTTTCGTCTCCATACCGTACTTGACCCGGATAGCTGTCCAAGAATTTACGATAGTGTTTGTTTCGCGTGCCCCTATGGTTTCAAGGGTTTTATTGAGGATAGGAATAAGCTCTGGCAAGTCTTTGCGGACCCCCATAGCCAATTCGAATTTATACGGAGTGGGGGACGCAATTTTCAGATTGTTGAGATCAGATTGCTGAATAATATGGCTAATGGTCAGCAAATTATCGACAAAGGCATCAAGCTTGCCTTCTTCGACCATCATAAGGCCTTCTTCTAACGTATCAACGGGGACGGAAATCAGGTTTTGATGATTTGCTTCAATCATTTCCTGAGTAACGTATCCCTTAACCACACCGATCTTCTTTCCAGTGAGGCCCTCTAACCCGCTGATGTAAGGCATATCCTTTCGCGTGGTAATGACCATTGGGAAAGAGATGTATGGCTTGGTGAAATTGAGAAACTTTTCCCGCTCAGGTGTCCGAACAACAGAAGGAAGAATGTCGATCTCACCAGATTTTGCTTTGGCGATAACATCAACCCACGACAAATCAGGCATGGGACGCATATCAATCCCTAGCCTTGCCGAAATCGCTTCAATAAAACCAGATCCAATTCCGCTGTAGACGCCATTCTCGTCGAAATACTCAAATGGAGCCCATGCCGGGTCCACACCCAATGAGAAGCCGTTATGTTTTTCAAGCCAGTCCCTTTGATCGTCTGAAAGGTCAATAGCACCAACCTCTTCTGACGTCGCCATCTCAAGCCATCGCGATTTTAATTCAGCTTGCTCTTCAAATGAGATGGCATTGATCGCTTTTTTCAGAATTTTAGCGAGTTCAGGACGGCTCTTATGGATGCCCAGCCGAAGCTCTCCATGCTCCGAATTAATACTCAAAGCAACTTTAACGTTCCTGCGTCCCGATGCTCCAAGCAGGTCGCCAGCTAAACTTAGCCAAGAGATTTGAGCATCCCCCTGGCCCTCGGCAAGTTTAGATAATCCAATATCCGTACTCTCTACCTGTATCAGCGTCGCAGTCGGAAACTGTTTCCTCAAATCACCGATGATCGAACTTCCTTTTTCGATCAGTATTTTCCTGCCCGCAAGGTCATCCCATTTTTTGATTCTGAAATTGTCTTTCCGCGTTAAAACAACGACCGGGTCGAATCCATAAGGATCGGTAAAAACAAGCTTTTCCAGTCTCTCAGGAGTTACAGATGCACCAAGAATGCCATCGACGTCGCCCTTTAAAGACATCTCAACGAGGTCATCCCATTTTGGAATTATCTCAGCAACGACATTGGCGCCAATCTTCTGGTTGAGCAATTGAACCAAATCCGCATGCAGCCCGATATGCCGCCCTTCTGAATCTCGCAAATCAAAGGGCGGCCAGGAATCTGTTGTTCCTAAGTGGATAACGGGATGCTCCCGGAGCCAAGCCTTCTCAGCAGGGGTTAATTCAATGCCTTTTTTTCCTGCTTTAAACATGCGCCGTTCGGGATTGGTGATCCACCGCCCCTCGATTTGGGCTAACTCTTCCAATGAAATGGCATCAAGCCCTTGGTTAATGAGCCCTAGAAGGCCAGTCGCACCTTTGCGAACACCAAAGAAGAGTTCATTAACCAAGACCTGAACACCGGCGTTGGCAACACGCCCCTGCACGCCCATGCGGCCAAGCATTATTTCAATCGTCGGGTCTTCACTGAGGAAGAGATCAATTTCGCCTTTCGCAAGGGCTTTGATCAGTTCTTCATCATCCTGGTAAGGCGAAATAATTGCCTTCTGATAATTCTCCCGAAGAAACCCTTCTTGGAAATAGCCAGAAACAACGCCAATTTTCTTTCCGATGAGCTCACTCTCGTGGGGTGGAGGAGCAACTCCAGTAGGAAGATAGAAGCTGCTGGCAATCGTATAAACAGGCCGAGAGAAGTCGATCCATTGAAGGCGCTCAGCACTGCGGAACAGCCCGAAGTGAATGTCGGCAACACCGCTTCGCAATCCATCCAGTGTTCCAGCCCAATTGCTCGGTCGAAACTCAACTCTCTTCCCAGTTTTCTGCGCCCATAAACGCCATAAATCAACCAACATGCCAGCAGGTTCGCCCGTGGCATCAATCCGAGAAAAGGGCGGATAGTTGTCGGAGATGGCAATGACGAGAGTATCTTTAGCCAACCCCACATTGTCGTTGGCACGCAAAGATTCTGGCGAAACAAGCCAAGCGGTCACAAACGTGACAAAAAGCACAAACTTACAGAGCATCAACTTTGGCTTCATATTTCCCCCAAGGCCTAAGTCAAGAGCACCTTATAGTCCTCCCCGAGGACTTGTTCAACGATCCCCAAAAGAATGGACATTTGACTGACCTAGTTTCAGTTGCAACACCCCTTGCCGTCTTCCTGAATCGGCGGGCAAGGCACGTCGCCATAGGAACAATAGACGCAACAATCACCCTTCTTGGGCTTCAACACGGTCCCACAGCCTTTGCAGTCATAAAAATACTGGCAAGCATCCGTTGGCATGGTTTCTGTTTCCTGATGACCGCATTCAGGGCAGGTGATTCTAGACTGAAGCACGATCTTGTTTTCAATGGTCATCCAAAGTTTTCCTGACGGCAAGAGCCAATGAATTCCGGCTATA
>Ga0070727_10005223_pt1 | contig 10698 bp, 3 predicted proteins | sample tdAd472_FD_66722 | JGI IMG/M metagenome (GOLD analysis project Ga0070727, IMG submission 66722) | Marine sediment microbial communities from the Atlantic coast under amendment with organic carbon and nitrate - tdAd47.2 | ecosystem: Environmental > Aquatic > Marine > Coastal > Sediment | place... | reverse complement strand
ACTCGATCAAAGTATTTTTCTGGATCAGCGTAGCATTCTGGATCACCCGTTAAGTGTTCCGCTACCTGGTCTGCTAGTGCCACCACTTCTTCTCGGTCAGTCGCTTTGAGGTATCTTCTCATGGCTTCGTCATAGCCAAAGGTAGAAGTCGTAGCGCCGATTTCAGCACCCATGTTTCCGATAGTACCTTTACCTGTACAAGACAAGCTTTCAGCTCCTTCACCAAAATATTCAACAATAGCGCCTGTTCCTCCTTTTACGGTAAGTATACCTGCCACTTTTAGAATAACATCCTTTGCAGAAGTCCAGCCATTCAATTTACCGGTCAATTTTACACCGATAACCTTAGGCATTTTCAATTCCCATGCCATACCTGCCATTACATCCACTGCATCAGCTCCACCCACTCCAATAGCTACCATACCCAAACCACCTGCATTAGGCGTATGAGAATCGGTACCAATCATCATTCCTCCAGGGAAAGCATAATTTTCCAATACGATTTGATGAATGATACCTGCACCTGGCTTCCAAAAGCCAATATTATACTTATCTGATACTGTAGTCAAGAAATCATATACTTCCTTGTTGACGTCATTGGCGACTTCGAGGTCAATATCTGCCCCTACTTTTGCCTGAATCAAGTGATCACAGTGTACAGTAGAAGGAACAGCTACTTTATCACGGCCAGCCATCATGAATTGCAACAAGGCCATCTGAGCGGTGGCATCCTGCATAGCCACTCGATCTGGCTGAAAAAACACATAAGCTCCTCCGCGTGGAAAATCTTCCATTGGAGAATCAGCATGTAAGTGAGAATAAAGTATTTTTTCGGTTAGGGTTAAGGGGCGACCCAGTACTTTCCTTGCTGCGGCTAGTTTGCCAGGCAAAGCTGCGTAGTGAGCCTTAATCATATCGATATCAAAAGGCATAAACTGCTTGTTTTTTTGATTAATGATGGATTATCGAACTGTAATGAAAACTGAGCCATTACTAATAGGACAACAAATGTAAAAAACTTAATGTTTTATTGCCAATATTGCTTATAAATCCGTCGCCTGATTTTGTTTTATTGCATCTTTTATTCGAAAAGTGATGTAAATCCTTCATAATGATGCTTTTCAATGGATGAAATGAGCATTTTTACGATCAATAAAAGCAGTTTCTATCCAAAAAAAATCAGCATAATATTTTTGGTTCTCTGATAATTTTTGTGTTTTTGAGCGCCTGCCCAAATAGAAGTTTTACTTTCTTTACTTAGCGTATGCCTTGGGCAATCGAATAGGCGCTGATCGTTCGGGGGCAGTAAAAAACTTGTCATGGGATACAAACGGCTTGTTGTTAAAGTAGGAACTAATGTTTTGGCTAGGCCAGACGGACTGCTAGATATTACGAGTATCAGTCAATTGGTGGATCAAATCGCTGATTTGAAGAACAGAGGGGTAGATGTGATTTTGGTCTCCTCTGGTGCTGTAGGCGCGGGGCGGAGTATGATGGAGGTGCCTGAGGGCTTGAATAAGGTAGTACGACGGCAGGTCTTGTCCTCTATTGGACAGGTGCGCTTGATGGAAATTTATCGACAACTTTTCTCAAACCATCAGCTCTTCTGTGCGCAGGTCTTGGCCACGAAGGAGGATTTTCGGGATCGACAGCATTATATCAATATGCAAAACTGTTTTTTGGCACTCCTACGTGATCGAGTGGTGCCGGTCGTGAATGAAAATGATGTGGTGGCGATTACCGAATTGATGTTTACCGATAATGATGAGTTGGCCGGCTTGGTGGCGGCCATGACCAATGCAGACGGCTTAGTAATTTTGAGCAGTGTGAAAGGCGTGTTTGATGGACCGCCAGAAGATCCTAAGAGTAATGTCATTCAGACGATTGACCCACATGAGAAAAAATGGCAAAGTGTTATTCAGCCTTCGCGCTCTTCCTTTGGGAGAGGTGGAATGCACACGAAGTTTCGCATTGCCCAAAAAGCAGCCAAAGTGGGGATACCTACATTTATTGGCGATGGTCGAGAGCCAGGTATTTTACTTTCTTTATTAGAAGATCGATTCACGGGCACTCATTTTACGCCACAAACGGGGCTGTCCAACGTCAAAAAGTGGATCGCCTATAATGAATTACCGCAAAAAGGTGCCGTTCACATTAATAAGGGCGCCGAGAATGTATTGCGCTCCACCGAAAAAGTATCCAGTCTCCTGCCGGTCGGTATTATTCGCATTGAAGGAGAGTTCGAAAAAGGAGATTTGCTCCGTATTCTCAATGAAGAGGGTGAAGCTATCGGTATGGGGATTGCCCAATATGGGGTGAATACCGCCCAACAGTACGTCGGGCAGCACGGCAAAAAGGCCTTAGTGCATTATGATTATTTGGTGATTGGGTAGGAGGTTCTGAATATAAAATAGCTCTATTTACCAATCACGGTATCAGGCATTTTAAAGGTAATTTCAACTCTTCGGTTACATCGTCTTCCTTCTTCTGTATCATTGGTGCAAATCGGCTTCGTGGCACCGAATCCCAACACGGTGACGCGTTGGGGATCAAAGCCACATTTCTCCACAAGGAATTTTTTAACGGAATTGGCACGATCAAAGGACAGCTTTTCATTATCTACCCCCGTACCTATTTCATCCGTGTGTCCTGCCAATTCTAGGTCTGCCCCCATTCGAGTGGCGATTTTTGCTAAACGAGTGATCTCAGGATATGCTTTATCAGGCTTGTCAAATTCGGCTACGCCATTAAAAAAAGTACTATGGACCAGTTTGAAATGCTTGCGAATGTAATCGAATGAAGTAAGGAAAAATGTATCGCGGATAATTTCACCTTTCGCGGTATGGCCCAGGAAATGGGTTGTATCGCGTTCGGAATAGTACCCCGGTATTTCTGGGAATAGCCGTACCACTGCTGTACTATCTGCTACCGTATAGGTATAAGTGCCTTTTGACGAAATCGGCTGGGAATGTACATTTAGTTGATAATTCGGCGTAAACTCCATAAATCCACCTCCAATGGCTTGTTTGTTTTCATCCAGCACCAGCCCCGCCAATCGCATGGCATTTTCAGGGAATGTGCCCGAACTTAAAACCACTTCCCAAATGTCTCTATCTACTGAGCAGCGATCACGCCGATCAAAGTATGCCTTACCTGTGTATTCTGAGAAGTACGTAAGTCCATCTTCCTCAAAAAAAGTATTTAAGGGTAAGCCCAGATTCAAAGGTTCGGACATGGTTGACCAATCTCTAGGGTTGCGTAGGCTTACACTATACATATCATTTCCTCCTAATCCGGATTTGCGGTCAGAGGTGAAAAATAATAACCTCCCCCCAAGGGCCATCAGCGGTTTTCCTTCATTGCTTAAGCGCAAATTGGTATTGGCTGCTAAAGGGCTTGCTGAACCATAGTTACCATCATCTTTCAATTTAGATACGGCTAAATCTATTTTAGGTGGACGATTGGCTTTGGCCGATGTAGCATAATATTCAACCATGAGAAGAGAATCATCAGGGGATAACCAAGCATTGCCCGCAAACCGCCCATTCATTGACATCACCTCTGGCTTTAGCCATTTGCGGCCAATAGCTGCTCGATAGGAACGCAAAAGTTTTCCACCTGCCTTGAGAAGCATCAACCGGCCTCCAGCACTCAAAGAAAGTAAGCTTACATCATCTGCCACATTCAGTTCCTTTACGGGTACCGGTTTTGTCCATATCCCTTTTTTGAGCTTTGACGTCATCACCTGGGCGCTTAGGTCCTTGCGAGATCGTCTTACAAAGAAAACTTCATCTGTTTCACCCCATGAAATTAGCGAAGACTCATTATGCGTTGTGGTGTTCCATTCGGCGACAGGAAGAGGCACTATCTTTTCGGAATCCGTTCTATCTAATAGGTTTGACATGAGATTGAACCACTCTTGTTTTTCTACCTGAAAATAGAAATTTGTATGACAAGAAGAGGTGTCAGGAAAAAGTGGCTGAAAGGTTTCCAGGGCCGCACGGGCGGTTGTGTACTGACTTTTTGAGGCGAAATAATCTACAGTTGTGGCTGCTAAATCATAAACGACTCGATGATGTTTGTACGCTTTGGCTAGCGAAGCCACCTGAGTTATGAACTCCATGGAGTCCAGTTGAAGATCACAGTTCAGCAACTGGCTCTGCAAGTGGTACATTTGCTCTATATCTCGCAGCTGTTGTTGCTCTTCCATATTCAAATCCTCTCTATCTGATGCAAAATTGGCGATACAAAGCACCTGAATACAAATTGTCGGGTCTAGTGCCGTATACGGATTATTGCGATGAAAAGCCAACAAAGGGCGAAGTTGACTTAGACATAAGGTGTCACGTGCTGGTTCAAACCAACAGTCTTCAGCGATAGGGTCATTGGGGTATTTCGACTTAAAACGATCCATTTCACAATAAGAATGATGGACCTGGAAAATACGCCAGATTTCGGTTTGGATCTCCCAAAACTGAGGATAGTTTTGGGGGAGTACTTTGTGAGCATATTTTTCTGCAATCACTGTCGCATCTTCATAGTTGATCATCCAATTGGTGCCCTCACTGATAGCCTTACAAGATCGGCCTGCTTCGGAGCTTATTTCTTCTATGGTGGGAAGAGAAATGGCTTTTACCACCCATTCTTTATCCTCCTTGGTGTCATATACTTCCTGCAGGGGGTTGATCGATTTATTGACAATAATAGTACGAAGACTATCTATGGTTGGGTCAGCCCAACAAGCTGCACTTGCTTCTAGAGCTAGAAGCTCAGGGATGGTTCCCTGCTTACTCATTCGACTAATAATTCGTTTTTGTAGGTTTTCTTGAGATTGCCTGATGTTTGATCGAGCGGCGTCATGTCTTCTTAATTTCAGGATTCGGTTGGGAGGTAATTGTTTTATCTCTTCCTGTAGTTCGCAGAATTCCTGATGAATATCCAACCAAGATAAGGTGTTAGGCTTCTTATTTATTTTTAATCGATTTAGATAATATTTAGCACCGATGCCGTAGGTGGCATGTTTTAAAGACTTTTCAAATTTTTCTTCAGCTTTGCTAAATTTTTGTTGCTTTAGTAAGCGAACACCTTTGGGAAAACTCCCGCAGCTAGCTGTTGTCAAGCATAAGAAGAATAACAAATAATGGATAGCATTAGATGAAGGTGGGGGGGTAAAGGGGCGCATGTCTTTAAGCTATTGATTTAAGAACCATGTTTATGGTCTTAAATATATCTAATTTTATTCACATTTGTATGTTTTTAGTTAAATACTATTGTCTGTTGATTAGTTTGCGGAGATGATTGTTTTATGTTTTAATTGCTGATGTTCAGTAGTTTGAGGTTGCGGTATTTGTGATTGTAATTTTATAAACGCCTTTGCTAGTAATATTTAAATTGCAAGCTTGGTGAATGCCTGCCCTGTTGAAATTGATTTATAATTGGGGTGACTTTGAACTCCAACAAGTTCTTAGCATGCAATTACTTATATCCCACCATCTTTCGCGTCGCTTTGCCCCAAGGCGTATCCAGGCTATAATAATAAAGACCAGCTTGATCCAATTGTACTTCCAATTCGGAAGCACCGGCTGGAAACCTCCCTTCTCTTTCCCATACCAATTGCCCCAACTGATTATAAATCCGCAGTGCAATCGAAGCTTGCTGAGGCAAACTGAACGGAATAATAGTGGTTTGGGTAAAAGGATTAGGTCGATTATAACCAAGTTGAAAAGATGCAGCGGCTAGGTTGGACAAACTGGTAATGTCATCGATTAGGAGGCGGACGGGGCCCTCTTCTAAAGCACCATTGAAGCACAAGGCGCCCAGCTCTCGATCCGTAATTTCAATCTTGGATTGGCGATCGATAATCTTTTGCTTGGCGAGGAGCCGTAGGCTGAATAACACATCATTGTCGGCTAAGGAATGGGTTTGTCCTAAAAGATCTACCCAAATACAACGCAAGATGCCTTGATTGATATTAGTTAATCCAAAATGGTCTGTTGTGAGAGCCGCCAAATCGCCAAGTTCTAGGTCAACAAAAGCCAAGGCGAAAGTATCAAAAGCGAATTCAAACTGCACACCAACTAAATCGGTGAAATGGCGCACCCGGAAATCCAGTTGAATCGTATCACCTGCCTCCGCCGTACCATTTGCCACTGAAAGGAAAAGCGTATCGAGGCTAGTTGGTGAACGTTGCGCATCGGCATTCCCGCCAAGGTCACCGCGCTTTAGACCATAAAAGTCGTTGCTGAGCATCTCTTGTTGAAATCCTGAGATGTTGAGGTTGGGATCAAAATTAAATGGCGTTTCAGGGTTAGGGAAAACATAGGATTGGGGCCAGAATAACCAGGAGGGGCAAGTCGTGGAGAAATCACTTTCTTGTCCCAATAATAAATCATTCAGATAGATAGCATCCGCTATAGTAATGGTGGCATCACAGTTGGCATCCGCGGCGAGCAGTTGGTAGGGGGCTTCGAGTTCTCGATTCCCGTTGGCCGCCTGACTGATTTTCAATACATCAATGACGTCCAGCCCATTTAACGGACCATCATTTTTACTCGCTGCCAGTTGATAATCATAACCGACGAGTTGGTCACTATATATAAAACTTCCTTCAGAACCTGTTTGCGCGCTATTATTTCCTCGATCGCTTGACAGCGTGATATTTACGCCATTGATAGGCACTTGAGCCGGGAAAAGTGGGGCCGTTTCTACCTTGCCACCAATCGCAAAGCCATCGATGGTCCGCACGGCTTGGCAATCTTGCGCAATACCACATCCATTTTGGGCGACGAGGCAAATGGTATAAACGCCCGTTTGGGCAAAGGTATGCGCTGCATTAGCTACCGTGGAACGATTGCCATCTCCAAAGTCCCAATAGAAACTATCTGCTTCGGTTAATTGACCTACAAAATTATAATCCAAATCAACCGCTGAGTAGGTATAGTTCACCACAGGTAGGCTAGAAATACTTCCGATAATGACCCGACTGGTGTCCAGACATCCTTCGGGATAAAAATCACCTGCAGCACTTATCGTCACGGAATATACCCCCTGGAATAAGGTGTCGGGATTAATGTCTACGGCAGGGCCGTCCCAATTGAAAGTATATTGTAGGTTGGTATCGGCAGGGACAAATGTAGCACTCCCTTGGCCAAACCCACAAGTGTCGGCCGTAACCAGCCAGTCATATTCAAGGGGTTGATAAGCACGATATTCTAACTCGATGAGCTGGCAGCCATCGGCTTGTTCCAGTACCTGCATATGCCAGCCACTATCCTGTGGATAACAGGTATTGGTCTCCATGTAGCTGGTATCCGGTTCAAATAAAACTTGACTAATGACCAGACTATCACATTGATATTGATTGGCTAAGGTTTGGAAGAAGGTACCCGTATCTTGTGGATTACAAGAGGCTGTAATGATCAGACTCGTATCCAAAGGATTAAAGTGGGTAATATCCATCTGGTACACATCGCAGCCTTCGTTACTCACGGTCCAGTACCCATCTATCGTCTCCATCACTGCTGTAATACCCGATGTGCATTCATCCGAAACGGTACGCAAAGTATCCAGCCTCAAGTTGAAATCAATGACGATGACACTATCACAGCCATACTGATTATCAAGTACGGTCACTTGTGCTAGGCTATCGCTCCGTTGGCACGAAGGTGTGATGAGAAAAGTTGTATCGGTTGGGGCGCTTAATATGGTTTCTACAGCCACATAATCGCATCCATCTGCCACTTGAATGTTTTCGATCGTGGTGTTTGTAGAAAGGGGCGTATCTGCCGTGCCGCATACGGTCTGCGTAGTATATACCGTGTCGACTGCAATACTTACATCCGTAATGATTAAACTATCGCATCCCCATACGTTACTAAGTATTTCTTGCTGGATGCCGACTTCTTCGAATTGGCAGGTCGTAGCGGTCAAATAAGTGGTATCCAGGGCTAAAAGGTGTTGGATAATGACGACGCTATCACAGCCATATTGATTCGAGAAAATGTCTATCGTCTCTCCCGCTTCATCAGGATCACATACCATTTCTTCCCATCGAATCGTATCTATCGGAACTTCCAAATATTCGGTCACTGAAACATAATCACAACCATCTGCCACTACGACTTCCTGCGTCTCCAGGCTACGATTGATCGCTGAGATATTAGGCAGACAGCTGATGTTCAGACTAAAAAACGTATCCACTACCAATTGCATCCCAGTAAAGATTAAACTATCACAACCATATTGATTGCTTAAGGTGTCGATCACCAGATCACTGTCGGCAAATTTGCAGGTGATTTCGCTAAGTATAGTTGTGTCAAGGGGTATAACTGTCACATCAGCGATCACGGGAATGCTGGTGCAATAATCTGGATCTTGCCGGTGTACTTCATAGATGCCCGTTTGGGTAATGGGCGTATCATAAAGGAAGCCAGGGCCACAGAAAAGGGTGTCGAAGGTTTCGGTGGGGCCGGTGTAGGGGTCGGTTATGGTGAAGGGGAAATAAATACTTGAATCGTCATAACTCCTACCACGAATGACACCATTTTTTACAGTATAAGAACCCAGCTGATCGGAAGTAATAATAGCATGTGGATAACCATATGTTGAAGGATCTTCTAAATTGCTAATATTGATATGATTACGATCCCCTTCTTCTCGCAACCAGCCAAAAAACAATAGTTCTTCTATCTGGTGAAAGTTTCCTGTATCTGGAAATCCAATAGACCAATTCCCCCAATACCCATTATTTTGTTCCCAGAAATCTTCTACGGTCAAAGACCAATCACCATTTAAAGGGCATCCTACTAATTGATTGAGGTTTTCATAAGACCCAGATTCGTATCCAGATGAAATTCTGCTTTGACGATCTGTCCAGGTTTCTTTATGATATGGTGTCCAATAAACTCTATAAATAGAATCTCCGTCAACGCTTAATGAGTTATCTTTAGCTACGTGTTGTTGGAGTTTAACGGTTTCTCCACTTGGACAAGCAAGTGTAATATCAAGATCTGTTCTCCAATGATGGTTAAGAGCGATTCCGACAAAAGAAAAATCAGTAGCATCTGCTATTTTTTTACCAGCTGGATAATCATTTATAGTGATAGTGGATTGATAACGATTTCCATGCTGACCAGATATGGAAAGGTCAACATCTTGGATCCACTCCTTATAATATTTCTTTGAAAAATAGCTCTCCCCATAGGTCAACCTTATGGAATCCCCAACACAAAAACTCCTGTTTAGGGATTCATCAAAATAGAATTCTAGAGACCGCAAATTAATACGATGTTCTATCAAAGTATCGCACCCCCCCGGAACAATTTTTCTTTCTAGGTAGATATCATCATTAAGGAAGAAAGTATCCGCAACAAATACCGTATCAAAAGGAATCCCCTCCCGAGTTTGTGATTCATGATACGTTACACGATAATAAGGCTCATCAAATACAATCTGATGGCGAATAATACTATCACAGCCTCCCATAGCGGTAAAAGCCTGATCGAAGCTGGTAGATTCTGTATAAATAATACCATCGATATTAACCACTTCTCCTTCACAGGCATTATACACTACCTCATTAATAATAGGAGAAGCAAATTCAAAATGATGCAGGATAAATTGATCATTCCCATCCGTATCGATGACTATTTCCTCATAGCGTCCGTCCGTGGTAAAGGACCTATCGCCGATATGTAAGGTATCCCCCGTACATAGTTGGTGATAAATTTCAGATCGTTGACCACTCCTCAACGAACTTTCGGTACAATTGCTGATTATACTTTTAGCATTCTTCCCGGAATAAAGAGAACTAGAAAATAATAGATAAGTATAGAAAAATAACCCTACCAGAAGTAAAACTCTTTTCATGTCAAGCGCGCTTTTATTATATAACAATTCTGCTAATATAATAATAAAAAAGCGCTTTCTGCAAGGACAACCTCACAAAAAGCGCTCTACTCTTGTATAAAAAATGCTAAATAAAGATCTTATTGTTTAAACGATCCTAGGTCTACTTTTTACCTTTCTTATTCAACTTCTGCTCTATCCCCATGCGTTTCAAATCTAGGTAGTCTTCGGCGGATAGATTGTCCATGCCCATGTCTTTTACTTTGCGGATAAAACCGGGCGTTACACCGTGGATTTTTAGCTCTACCAATTCTTCTAGGCTAAGCTTCGCTAGACCTTCATCTTTCATCGATTGGGCATAGGCAGAGGTGACGCGGTGTATGGACGCGTCCATCATATCATCGATAGGGACGTTTTTGTACCCCATTTTAGCCATCTCTTGTACGAATTTAGTACTGAGGTTATGGATTTTGGCATCGGTGACTTCCTCGGCGCTGAGGTTGTCGTAGCCAGCAGCTTTAAGTTCCTCTACGTAAGCCTTAGTGATGCGGTGAATCCTTAGTTCCTGCAAATCCTCTAGCGAAAGATTCGAAAAGCCTAGGGTTTTCATTTCCTCTGCAAATTGAGGGGTGATACCATGAATTTTGGCTTCGGTGACTTCCTCGGCGCTCAATTTTTCATAGCCTGCCTTTTTCAGTTCTGCCACATAAGCAGCATTGACACCATGGATTTTCAATTCTTCCAAATCCTCTAGCGAAAGATTCGAAAAGCCTAGGGCTTTCATTTCCTCTGCAAATTTCGGGGTGATACCATGAATTTTGGCTTCGGTGACTTCCTCGGCGCTCAATTTTT
>Ga0070727_10005222_pt1 | contig 10698 bp, 8 predicted proteins | sample tdAd472_FD_66722 | JGI IMG/M metagenome (GOLD analysis project Ga0070727, IMG submission 66722) | Marine sediment microbial communities from the Atlantic coast under amendment with organic carbon and nitrate - tdAd47.2 | ecosystem: Environmental > Aquatic > Marine > Coastal > Sediment | place... | reverse complement strand
TATCCCAAACAATTTGATGATCTTTTTGTAAATATGATTGCAGCCGGTGAAGCCGGGGGTATCCTTGATTCGATTTTAAGAAGGTTGTCGGCGTATATGGAGAAAGCTGCAAAACTTAAAGCTAAAATAAAAGGGGGCATGACGTATCCTATTGTTACCATGATTATTGCAATTATTGTTGTTGCCATCATCATGGTTTTTGTTATCCCCGTATTTGAAGATATGTTCGAGGGCATGGGAGGTGCGCTTCCGGTTCCCACTCAAATTGTTGTCAACATGAGCCGCTTTATTAAATCCAACATCCTATATATTATCGGTCTCATTGGCGCATTGATCTTTGCAATACGGCATTTTTATAAAACCGAAAAAGGACAGATCTTGATGGATGACCTTTTCCTCAGGATTCCGTTGTTCGGACCACTCATCCGCAAAGCCGCTGTTTCCAAATTTACGCGCACCATGGGAACCATGCTCGGCAGTGGCGTTGCGATTTTAGATGCACTTGAAATCGTTGCTAAAACAGCAGGCAACAAAACCATTGAAAAAGCGGTGTACGAGACCCGATCTGCCATTGCGGAAGGCCGTACAATGTCTGATCCACTGTCTGAAAGCGGAGTTTTTCCGTCGATGGTATGTCAAATGATCGCAGTGGGTGAATCCACCGGGGCCCTCGATTCAATGTTAACAAAAATTGCCGACTTTTACGACGAAGAAGTCGATCAGGCCGTGGAGAACATGACTGCGTTAATAGAGCCGTTTATGCTTGTATTTTTGGGTGTGGTCATCGGCGGCCTTGTGGTCTCTATGTACCTGCCGATCTTCCAAATGGCATCAGCGCTGGAATGATAACGCGTTTAGAATATTCTGATAATTATGCGGAAACTTACCATAAAATCCGAAGATGATTTGTCTCATAAACTTAAATGGCTAATCTTCTTCCGAATCCTATTTGCTTCGTTAATGCTGGGCTCCGCTGTTGTTGTTCAAGTCGGTGAAAGCCCGTTCCCTTTGACCAAATCGTTGATTGTTCTTTACGGGATCATCGTCGGAATATTTTTGCTCTCAGTTTATTATGCCTTAATTTTTCGGTATAAAAAACTTAATCTACTTTTCCCTTATATTCAGATCGGAATCGATACATTTATTGTCACGGTAATCATTTTTATTACCGGTAGTTTCACAAGCGTTTTTTCTTTTCTATATCTGGTCGTCATTATCTATTCGAGTATGATCATTTTTAGAAAAGGGAGCATGGTCATGGCGATGCTTTGCAGCATTCAGTACGGCATTCTGGTCGATCTCGAATATTACGGTGTTATTAACCCTTTTTTTATAAAAGGGAGCAGCAACATCGGCGATTATGCCTGGAACATCGTGCTTTTCAAGGTCGTGATTACCATGTCAGCGTGTTTTGCGGTGGCTTTTTTGAGCGGGCTGCTGTCGGAGCAGGTAAGAAGGACCGAAAAAGAGCTTTCGGTCATGGAGGATCGTGTAAAACGCGTCGAAAAGATGGCCTATATGGGTGAAATGGCCGCCGGTATCACCCATGAAATCAAGAACCCACTGGCCTCTCTGGCGGGATCGATTCAGATTTTAAGAAAAGAAATTCCCTATGATCCTGAACATGACAAGTTAATGCAGATAGTTCTGCGTGAAACAGACCGATTAAATACGCTGGTCAGTAATTTTCTTTTGTTCGCAAAACCGCCGGTGGGAAAAATCGAGAAAATTGAGCTTGAAAACGCTTTGAAAGAGACGCTCAATCTTTTTGAAAAAAACCAAGCGACCAGCAACAGGGTTTCGATCACCATCGATCTGTTCCCCAATATCTGGGTTGAAATGGATCCGGTGCATCTGCGTCAGGTGATGTGGAATCTTCTTTTAAATGCAGCCGAGGCGATTGAGGGTGAGGGCTTAATCAAAGTTAAAACTTATCTGGTGAAGCCCAATTATGCATGTGTTGAAGTTAGCGACAATGGCATGGGCATGACAACGAACCTAATACAATCGATTTTTGACCCTTTTTTTACCACAAAACCAAGCGGGACAGGGCTTGGGCTCTCCATCGTTCATAGCATACTCGAGTCTTACAATACCTGGCTTGATGTGGTGACCAAGGTCGGTGAGGGGACAAAATTTACTTGGAAATTAAATCGGATAGATACGACAACTTAATCTTGACACTTATTTGTAAATGGGTTAGCCAATCAAGTTTAACTTTTCAAAAGGGAATCGGAAATGGATCATGAACAAAGAAACCATTAACCCAATGCCCAATAACCTATAATCCACAACCTATTTTTATGATGTCTTTTGAGTATTTCATCGGCGGGCGCTATCTCAGAGCCAAACAAAAAGAAACGTTTATCTCACTCATAACCATACTCTCCATTGCCGGGGTGACGGTGGGAGTTATGGCGTTGATCGTTGTTATTGCTGTAATGGCAGGCTTTGAGTCTGATCTCAAGGCGCGTATTCTCGGGGTAGAATCCCATGTAGTGCTTATGCGCCACGGCGGTTCCTTCACCGACTATCGCAAGATATCTAAACAGATCGATACTCTGGACGGCGTAACGGCTGCCACACCGTTTATATACACTCAAATCATGCTGCGATCCCCATCCGGGGTGTCGGGAGCCGTTTTAAGAGGTATAGACCCGGAATCCGCCGGAGGGGTAATAAAAATTCTGAAGGATTCCGGGTTGCAGAGTTTGAAGCAGACCCAGGACCGGGGGAACTCCAAGCCATGGGTGCCGGGAATTATCCTAGGTAAAGAGCTGGCCAGAAATTTGGGGGTCGGTAAGGGCGATGCGGTCTATCTGATATCATCCCAGGGTATGATTTCACCCATAGGATACCTGCCGGCAATGAAGCGATTCAAGGTTGCGGGACTCTTTGAATCCGGTATGTACGAATACGATGGGTCTCTCGCTTATATCAATCTGAAAGACGCGCAGAAAATTTTACATATGGAAGGCGCTGTGACCGGCATCGAAGTGTGTGTTAAAGATGTTTACGATGCAAGGAATATTGCAGGAAAGATCGTTTCAAATCTTGGATTTCCCTATTGGGCCAAAGACTGGATGCAAATGAACCACAATCTCTTTTCTGCACTCAAGCTGGAGAAAACGGTTATGTTTATTATTTTGGCCCTTATCGTGCTGGTGGCGGCGTTCAATATTGCAAGCACACTGATTATGATGGTGATGGGGAAAACCAAGGACATTGCCATATTAAAGGCTATGGGCGCTATGGACAGCAGCATCAGAAAGATTTTTATTTTTAATGGGATGATCATCGGTTCTGTGGGCACTACGTTGGGTGTTTGTCTGGGTTTTATTATGTGTGGGTTGCTGGAAAAGTACAAGTTTATCGAACTCCCTGGAGATGTTTACTATATTTCGACACTTCCGGTTCGACTTAATCCTATGGATGTTTTAATAATTGCTGCCGCTGCATTGGTCATCTGTTTTGTGGCAACCCTCTATCCGGCACGACAGGCGTCAAAGCTCAACCCTGTGGAGGCCATACGGTATGGTTAACGGTATGGGCGATGAAAAAAAGCCTCTTCCGCATCGGTTTTTGACGGTCAGAGATTTGTGCAAGAGTTTCGACAACAGTGAGACCCGTATTGATATCTTAAAGGGCGTTAATCTTGATATGGATGCTGGCCAAACCTTGGCGATTGTTGGCGCATCCGGCATCGGCAAGTCTACGCTGCTTCATATCCTTGGTGCGCTGGATCGGCCCGATAGCGGGGCCTATTTTTTCGACGGGGATGATATCTTTGTTTTTGATCAAATCAGACTGGCCCAATTTCGAAACGATACTGTGGGTTTTGTATTTCAGTTTCACTACCTGCTTCCCGAATTTTCAGCCCTTGAAAATACGATGATGCCGGTACTGATTAAAGGGATGAGGAAGAAAGAAGCCAGAGAGATTGCGGAGGCGATGCTTGTCAGAGTAAATCTTAAGGACCGATTGAATTTCAGAGCCGGAAAGCTTTCAGGTGGTGAACAGCAACGGGTTGCCTTGGCAAGGGCTTTGGTTCTCAAACCTGCGATGCTTTTGGCTGATGAACCGACCGGCAATCTTGACAAGCGAAACAGCGAGTTCGTTCACGATTTGCTTTTGGAGTTGAATGACGAGTTTGGCATGACATTAATCGTCGTAACTCACAATATGGAACTTGCATCCTACATGTCACGCACCACGACGATTGTGGATGGTCGACTGTTGGAATTGTAGAGTTTAACTTTCGGATGACAAGGCAAAAGGTGATATTTGAGAGGAGTAAAGCCAGATCCATTGAATCTGAATGAGGCAGATTTTTCCTTAGGCCAAATTAAAACGAAAAAACAAACTTCTCCGAGGATGGGAATTTAAATATTGAAAAAATCGATGTTTAGAAAATTGAGTCTGTTTATTATCGCACTATTGTGTTTTTGTCCGAAAACTGCTCGTCCCATGGACAGTGTCAGGGTAATGGTATTACCATTTGAAATCCATGCGATTGGGGATCTTTCCTACTTGAAAGAAGAAATACTGGCGGTAATAACGAATCATCTCAAACAGGAAGGTGCTGCTATTTTAGCCCCAGGAACTATTCCTGATTTTACATCCGGAGAAACGACTGAGAGCTTTGATCAAATTCGGAATCTTGGCATCAAAAACGGAGCTGATTATGTTGTCTGGGGCAGCTTTACCTTGATCGGACAACAGTTCAGCCTCGATGCAAAGGTCATAGAATCTTTTGGAGAAAGCCCCCCCCGTGTCTTTATTAAAGAGGGGCAAGGCATAGAAAATCTACCCGGCACCGTGAAACAACTCGTCCGTGATATCGGAATGAAACTCTTTAAGCGGGAAAAGGTGGCCAGTGTTGTCATTGCCGATAACAAGCGAATTGAGGCGGATGCCATTAAACGGGTTATTAAAACAAAACCCGGCGATATCTTTCTTTCAAAAAGCCTTTCCGAGGACCTTAAAGCAGTCTATGAAATGGGATATTTTGACGATATAAGGATTGAGGCCGAGGACACTCCTATCGGGAAAAATATAATATTCAGGGTTAAGGAAAAACCGACCATACGCGTCATTCATATTAAAGGGAATAAGGTATATAAAGAGGAGAAGGTTAAGGAGAATTTGACGATTAAAACCGGATCGATTCTTAATATTCCTAAAATTCGTCGTAACGTCAACCGGATAGAAGAACTGTACAAAGAGAAAAATTATCATAATGTACAAATTGCCTATAAGATTCATCCTCTGGAACAAAATCAGGTTGACTTGGAGTTCGATATTGATGAGGGTGAAAAGGTTTTGATAAAAAACATAATTTTTGAGGGGAACCAAGCGTATACCGATAAGGAATTAAAAAAATATTTGAAGACCCGGGAAAAAGGGTTTCTTTCTTGGCTGACCTCGTCCGGAGATCTTAAAATGGAGGATTTAGAACAGGATGTCGCAATATTGTCGGCATTTTACTATAACCATGGATACATACAGGCCAGAATCGGGGAACCTCGAGTTGAATACAAGGATAAATGGATCTATATCACCATAAAAATAGATGAAGGGGCACAGTTTAAGGTTGGAAAAGTCGACATTACGGGCGATCTTGTTTTGCCTCAAAATGAATTGATGAAAAACCTTAAAATCGCCCATGAGACATATTACAATCGTGAAACTGTTCGGAATGATGTGTTGGCCCTGACGGATCTTTATTCTGATGAAGGCTTTGCCTACGCCGATATAGCGCCCCGTATTGAAAAAGATTTTGATGAATTGAAAGTGAATATAACCTATGTTGTACGAAAGGGTAACCAGGTCTATTTTGAAAAAATAATTATCGGCGGCAATACCAAAACAAGGGATAAGGTTATCCGACGAGAGCTTATGGTATATGAGCAAGAACTTTACAGCGGTCGAGCGTTAAAACGGAGCGTTCGGAACCTTCATCGTCTTAATTTTTTTGAAGACATAAAGATAAATACGGCCAAGGGAAGCACCGATGACAGTATGATTTTAAAAATCGATGTTACTGAAAAGTCAACCGGCGCTATTTCATTTGGCGCAGGGTACAGCAGTCAGGAAAATGTTTTTTTAACGGCTTCCATTGACCAGAAGAATCTGTTCGGGCGTGGCCAGATTCTTTCGCTGGCAGGTCAGATAGGATCGAGAACAACGACCTATAAATTGAGTTTTACGGAACCCTGGCTGTTTGATATTCCTTTGTCAGCGGGATTTGACCTGTATAACTGGGAAACCGACTATGACACCTATGACAAGGCAAGTGTCGGGGGGGGTGTAAGGTTCAGCTATCCTATTTTTGATTTTACCAGGGGATATATAAGATATAATTACGACGATGCCGACATAACGAATGTGTCTGAGTTTGCAGCACAATCGATCAAGGACCTGGAGGGCACCAATATAACGAGCAGTGTTTCCGCCACCATAACCTACGACTCAAAAAACAAAGCTTTTAATCCCACCGACGGATCGAAGCACAGTATGACGGTGAAATATGCCGGCCTTGGGGGAAATGTTGCCTTTACAAAATATGTCGCTGAGACCGGCTGGTATTTCCCGCTGTTTAAGGGAACCGTCGGTTTTTTACATGGCAAAGGCGGGTATGTGGTAGAAGGTTCAGGCGGCATCTTGCCGGATTATGAACGGTTTTATTTGGGTGGTATTAATTCCTTGCGTGGTTATGAATGGCGAGAAGTGCATGTTTTAGACGAAGACGGCAACGCAATTGGGGGAGACAAGTTCGTACAGTTTAATGTTGAATACATAATTCCGCTGTTAAAGGGTCAAGGCCTTGTGGGGGTCCTCTTTTATGATACCGGCAATGTATACAACAACGGTGAGAGTATTGACCTGGGCAACTTGAGGAATAGCGCCGGGCTCGGCTTCAGATGGTATTCTCCCATGGGGCCTCTCCGGATCGAGTATGGACACAAACTCGATGTTCAAGAAGGCGAAGATTCGGGTGGTCGCTGGGAATTTTCAATGGGTTCAGCATTTTGAGCAATGTTTTCTCCAGAGCACTTGTTCTTTTTGTTAAATTCAAAATACGTGTAAAAAGAATTGAGAAATTCTACAACAAAATAAATTCATAATCTATTTGATGGGTTGTCTATATTTTAACATGAAAAATGCAGAAATAGATAATTGGTAAATGATTAGACAATCTCTAAAGGAGGATAAAATGCGTACGTTTAAAACGGCTCTTATTGCGATAGTTCTTTGTTTTGGTTTCCTTGCAGCTTCTTCCTATGGAGCGGATGTTGCCAAAATCGGTGTGATCGATTTTCAAAAAATTCTTGAGACATCCAATTCCGGGAAATTGGCAAGGGATAAAATCAATGAACACGGGAGAAAGATGGAGGCAGATCTCAAGAAAAAGGGTGAAAAAATCGAAGAGTCAAAGAAGAAACTGGAGCGTGAAGCTCTGGTGATGAGCAATGAGATGCGGGCAGAAAGAGAACGTGAAATTAGAATCAGTATCAATGATTTTAAATCATTGCAGAAAAAATATATGGCTGATTTCAAGGAACAAGAAAAAGAACTTGTTACCCGCATTCAGAAAGAGCTTCTAAAGATTGTTGCCAAGATGGGCAAAAAAGAAGGCTTTCTGCTTATCCTCGAAAAACGGGAATCAGGGATAATATATTCTCCGGACACCATTGATATCAGCGATCGGGTGATCCAGGAATACAATGCAGTTTCTGCCAAGAAAACCGTAAAAAAGGATAAAACAAATAAAAAACAATAATAACGATTAGGTAAAATTTAAAATGGAACTATCACTTGTCGAGATTGCCGAAATTCTTGAAGGAGAACTTAGCGGCAAAACGGGTAAAAAAATTCGTGGCGCGGCATCTTTTGAAGGAGCAAACGAAGATGAAATAACATTTGCCGGCAATGCAAAATTCCTAAAAAGGATTGATGAAACCAGCGCTGGGGCCGTTATTGTCCCTCGGGATTTTCAAACCGCCACGAAAAACCTTGTAAAGGTGGATAACCCACAGCTTGCTTTTATCAAGGTTTTGAATCTTTTACATCCTGCTTCAAAACCCGAGCCCGGCATAAGCTCAAGTGCATATATCGGCAAAAAGTTCATATGCGGTGAAGAAGTGTCCATTGCTCCTTTTGTCGTGGTTGGAGACAATGTTACCCTGGGAAATCGTGTGTTTGTTCATCCCAACGTCGTTATCGGTGACAACGTTTCCATGGGAGATGATGTTCAGATATACTCCAATGTGACAATCCTCGAGCGTTGTATCATCGGAAATCGGGTGACAATTCATGCCGGGACGGTGATCGGGAGTGATGGTTTCGGTTTTTCTCCAGAGAGAGGAACGTATTACAAAATACCCCATATCGGTATTGTTCAGATCGATGACGACGTTGAGATTGGTGCCGGGAACACCATCGACAGGGCAACCTTTGGAAAAACTTGGATATGTCGTGGCGTCAAGACCGACAATCTGGTTCAAATCGCGCACAATGTCACCGTAGGTGAAGACACCATTTTGATTGCCCAAGTCGGTATTTCAGGAAGTGTAACCATTGGGAAAAATGCTATTTTGGCAGGTCAGGCCGGGATAGCGGGCCATCTGAACGTCGGTGACAATGCCATCGTCGGCCCGAAAGCAGGCGTTGCCAAATCGGTGCCCGAAGGCCAGGTTGTATCGGGAGCAGCTGCGATGCCCCACAAATTATGGCTAAGGGTCCAAAATGTTCTGCCAAAGCTTCCCGAGTTTATAAAAAAGGTTTCCAAGATCGAAAAAAGATTAAACAAAATTGAGGAAACGTTGGAGTAACCTAAGGAGTGTTGGGAAATGAATAAAACCATTAATATTCTGGAAGTCATGAAGTCGTTGCCTCACCGGTATCCGTTTCTTATGATCGATCGAATACTTGAACTGGTACCGGGTGAGAAAATTGTTGCTTTCAAAAACGTCACCATCAACGAACCCTTTTTCCAGGGACATTTTCCGGGAAATCCAATTATGCCCGGCGTACTTATCATCGAAGCCATGGGGCAGGCCGGTGGTGTACTGGCTGCTAAGTCCATGTCCCGGGAAGAACACGGTTCCCTCATATATTTTATGGGTATGGATAAGGTAAAATTCCGCAAGCCGGTTATCCCCGGTGATCAACTTGTGCTTGAAATGAAGTTTCTTAAACGACGGGGCAAGGTGTTCAAGATGGCCGGAATCGCATATGTTGATGAGAAAATCGTGGCCGAGGCTCAACTTATGGCAACTTTTGGAGGAGCGTAATGATACATCCCACAGCAATTATCGACCCGAAGGCCGAAATAGATTCTAATGTTGAAATCGGTCCGTATTCAATTATCGAAGCGAATGTTCAGATCGGATCCGGAACCATCGTCGGTCCGCATGTTGTTATTCAGCCGCATGTTACCATCGGGCCGGATTGTCATATTTTTCAGTATGCTTCCATCGGTGCTGTTCCCCAGGCCATTAAATTCAAAGGCGAGGAAACAATCTTAAAGATCGGGCGCGGCACGGTCGTCCGGGAGTTTGTTACGATCAATAGAGGAACGGAATTTGGCGGAGGTATCACCGAGGTCGGTGAAGAGAACCTACTGATGGCGTATGTCCATATCGCCCATGACTGCAAAACCGGACGGAGAGTTATCCTTGCAAATAATGCAACACTGGCGGGCCATATCACCATCGAAGACTTTGTGACCATCGGCGGACTGGTGGCAATTCATCAATTTGTAAGAGTTGGAAATTACGCATATATTGGTGGAAAATCGGCCGTGGTAAAAGACATCCCGCCATATGTTATCGCAGCGGGGGACCGGGCGAAACTCCACGGATTAAACAGTGTAGGACTGAAACGAGCGGGATTTTCGCAAGATACGTTATCTTTGTTAAAAAAGACGTACCGGATACTTTTTCGTATCGGGCTGACACTGAACGAGGCCATAGAAAGGGTTAAGGCGGAGGTTGATCAGGTCCCCGAGGTGGTTAGTCTGATCAAGTTTATTAAATCTTCTCAACGGGGAATAACACGGTAGCACCATCGGATAGCTTCAATCTCTTTGGCAAAAGACGTTAACGATTTCTTCCGTCAACCATACTCGATATTTTTCAAATTGGGATGGTTAACATTCCTTTGTGTCAGGAGTTGCGAGATTACTGCCATGCGGATAGGACTTATTGCCGGAAATGGACAGTTTCCCATTATTTTTTCAAAAGCTGCAAAAACCAGGGGGTTTTCTGTTTATGCGGTGGCTCATAATAATGAGACAGATCCCGAACTGAAAGATCATGTGGATACAATTGAATGGATTTATATCGGCCAGATCAAGCGTATTCTCAAATTTTTTAAAAAAAACCATATCAGTCAGGCTGTTCTCATTGGCGGTATAACAAAGACAAGGATGTTTTCAGATGTGAGGCCTGACACCAAAGCGATTTCGCTCATTGCGGGCATGGGGCATACTCATGACGACGGGATACTCAGGAGATTTGCAGAGGTCCTTGAAAAAGAGGGGATCGAGGTACAGGCGTCGACATTTTTGCTCCCGGACCTGCTGGCGCAACCGGGCTGCTGGACAAAACGGAAACCGTCAAGATCCGAAAAAAAAGATATCGAACTGGGTTGGAAATTGGGGAAAGAGATCGGGCGCCTTGATATTGGCCAGTG
>Ga0070727_10005217_pt1 | contig 10705 bp, 7 predicted proteins | sample tdAd472_FD_66722 | JGI IMG/M metagenome (GOLD analysis project Ga0070727, IMG submission 66722) | Marine sediment microbial communities from the Atlantic coast under amendment with organic carbon and nitrate - tdAd47.2 | ecosystem: Environmental > Aquatic > Marine > Coastal > Sediment | place... | reverse complement strand
GAACTGATCACTCTGCAATACCTGGTTGAGTTTGTTCGGGTATTCCTTGTGAACGCAGTCGAGTGCCAGGCGTGCGAAATGAGACGCGCCATCACTCGTTAAAACCAGTCCACCAGCTTGTTCGGAGTACATTTCCACAGACTCAGGTTCCTGTGCCGAAGCTGCGCTCGCGGCGACCATGATCGCAATCGCCGCAACGCTCAAACGACGAAAAGTATTTTTTGTGGTCACTCTGCATCTACCTCAGGCCGTTCACATGAATTGTTGGCATTCCTACAGCAAAGACTGGACGGACGCAAAGTGAACTTCGCTGCAGCCAATTGATCTCATTCGAGAATCGAATCATATGGCCGGGGATCGCATCCTGTGGCTTAATTGCGTGTCCCGGCCGTCGACTGAAGGAACTCCTGTTGAAAACCGCTAGCGTTCGAATACCCAAGTTATTGATTGTACTGCTGTTAGTCTCTTTTCTCGGCGCCGGATCGGCGTTGTCAGACGACGACATCGCGAGCCAGGTGGACATACCCTATGAGACGTTCAGGCTCGACAACGGCCTGACTGTTCTTGTCCATAGTGACCACGCAATACCAACCGTTTTTGTTGGCATGTGGTACGGCGTCGGGTCCGCAGATGAACCCGAAAGCAAAACCGGTTTCGCTCACCTTTTCGAACACCTGATGTTCCAGGGCACCGAAAATCGCGATGGCGAGTTCTTTTCACCATTCACGGATGCCGGTGCGACGGGCATGAACGGTACGACCAGCGAGGATCGCACCAATTATTACGCGACCGTACCGACCGGCGCACTCGACATGGCACTCTGGATGGAAAGCGATCGTATGTCGTACCTGCTGGGGGCGGTGACCCAGGATGCCCTCGACGAACAACGCAGTGTCGTACAAAACGAAAAACGGCAACGTGAGAACCAGCCATATTCGGGTATGGCCGATCGAATTCGGGCAGGCGTTTACCCCGTCGATCATCCGTATCGGCATTCAGTCATCGGTTCTATGGAAGACCTCGACAATGCCTCAGTGGACGATGTTCATGGATGGTTTGAAAAATACTACGGCGCATCCAACGTCGTCCTGGTTCTGGCCGGTGACATCAGCGTCGAGCAGGCTAAGGAGAAAGTCGGAATGTACTTCAGTGAGGCGCCCACCGGCGTAGCACTGGTTAAGCGCGAGCAATGGATTCCGACGATCGAAGAGAATCGCATTGAGATGATGTACGACCAGGTTGGCCAGACTCGCATTTCCCGGACCTGGGTCTTGCCAGGAATGAATCACAAAGACACCACACTCATGTACCTGGTCGATCAGACCCTGGCAAGCAACAAGAATTCACCCTTGTACAACAGACTTGTAGATGACCTGCAGATTGCGACGAGTATTCAGAGTGGTGCTCACGGCCGCCTGTTGAGCGGAGAGTACAACCTGACAATCGATGTCAAGCCGGGTGTCGACCCGGACTACGTGCTCAAAGTGGTCGATGAAGTAATTGCGGAGTACCTGACAGACGGGCCCAGCGCGGAGATTACCGATAATTCCAAGCTTGGCGTGAACATGTACATGATCGGGTCCCTTGAGAGTAAGTCGACGATCGGGCGATTCCTGGCCGAGGGTCAGCTCTACGCGAATGATCCACTGTATGTGAAAAAGGAAATCGAGTGGCTCAATTCGGCGACGACCGACGAACTGCGCGACACTGCGAATCGTTGGCTGACCCGCAACTACTACCAACTGACGGTTGAACCGTTCCCGGAATTCAAGTCGGCAGATGTGAGCATTGACCGTTCCAGCATCCCTGCTGTAAGCGAAGTGTCCGGGATCAATTTCCCTGAGATCGAGACAACCACGCTCGACAATGGCATGAAGCTCGTCGTTGCGCAGCGCGGCAGTCTTCCGCTGGTCGATGTCTCGATTCGCATAGGCACGGGCAATACTGCGAACTCGCCTGACGCGCCCGGTACTGCGAGTGCCGTATTCGGCCTGCTCGACAAAGGCACCAGGGAGTACGACGCGAATGAACTTGCCGCGGCCAAAGACAAGATCGCAATGGGTGCGAGAATTCGCGCCGGCACCGAGTACAGCTCGTTGGGCTACCGAATCTTGCGGACACACCTCGATGAGTCTCTCGAACTGGCTGCCGAGATTCTGCGCAACCCGACATTTCCCGAGGATGAGCTGAGCAAGATCAAACAACAAATCTACGCAATTCTTGCGACGCTGGAGAAAAACCCGTCAAGCAATGCCTCCGGCTTATTCAATCGAGCGGTTTACGGTAGCGACAATCCACTCGGAATGGTCTGGACACCGGAGTTGGTCGAGGATTTTTCCACCGACACGTTACGCGAATTTCACAGTCGTGAAGTTACGCCCGACAACATGACGGTGTTCATGATCGGCAACATCGATCTCGCCGAGGCCAGGGAAGCGGTCGAAAGCGCCTTTGGCAAATGGCAAGACCGAAATGCATCAGAGCGCACGGCGATCGGCAGTGCAGATGAGCCCAGGGCTCGCGTCATTCTCGTCGATCAACCTGGCGCTGTGCAGAGCACAATCGCTGTCGGCCACGCAATTCCACCCTTCGATGCTGCGACCGATGTCGAGTTGACACTGGTCAACGCGGTCTTTGGCGGCACGTTCGAGTCTCGAATCAATATGAACCTGCGTGAAGATAAGGGGTGGTCGTACGGCATGGGCTCTCGGGTGCGAAGAAACACCAGCGGCGACCAGATCATTGCGGTGTCTGGCAGTGTGCAAACCGACAAGACGATGGAAAGCATGCAGGAGATCATGCGTGAATTTGAAGAGTACGTGTCGACTCGTCCGGCCAGCGCAAAGGAGGTCGACCGGATCGTATTGAATCGTACCCGTTCACTGCCCGGCTCGTTTTCGAGCAATCGTGGATTCCTGGGCAGCATTATCAGTTCGGACTCCTATGGCCTGCCATTCGACCATGCGGAAGGTACGGCGGAACGTCTCGCCTCGGTCACGCTCGAGAACGTGATAGATCGAGCAAACCGGTTGATTCAAAAGGATAAATTGACCTGGGTTATTGTCGGTGATCTGGTGGAAATCGAAGAGTCGGTGCGCTCTTTGGGCTACGGCGATGTTGAAGTCTGGGATGGCTTCGGCAACAAGCTGCGATAAAAGGCGAGCACGTCTTGAAACGCTGCGCATATCTGACGATGTCTGACCCGGGCGACTTTGTTACGGACTACGACTTGAGCTATCCGGCCATGGAGGCGCTGGGTTGGCAGGTCGAGCCGTGGTCGTGGCGCAATCCGGACCAGGACTAGAATAGCTTTGACGCGGTCTATATCTGTACGCCTTGGGACTACCCGGACGATCCCGAGTTATTCCTGCACGTGCTGCATACCATCGAATCGTCGTCGGCACACCTGATCAACCCTTTATCGCTCGTTCACTGGTCACTTGCGAAGTCCTATTTGCGTGACCTCGAAGAGCGAGGCGGCGCCATCGTGCCCAGCCTGTGGTTCGATGACTTTGATGAGGAGCAGATTCCTGATTGGTTTGAGCAGCTGGGTACCGACAAGGTTGTAATCAAACCAACAGTCGGTACGAACTCGCAGCATACGTTCTTAATTGACGATCCTGCTTCGACTGAACTGGTGTCAGAACTAGAAATGACGTTCGGTCAGCGACCGTTCTTCGTGCAGCCGTTCATGACGAACGTGCAGACCTCGTGCGCGACGCAAAAGATAATTACCTGTTAATGGAACTCGAATTGATTGAGCCGTCGTTGTACCTACGCACCAACGCGAGTGCGGCCGACCGCTTTGCTCGCGCTTTTGACCAACGGTTTCAGATATTGTCCGGTAAATGAATGCTTGTTTTCTGCGACGTCCTCCGGCGTGCCCGTTGCAATGACTTCACCACCACCATCTCCGCCCTCAGGTCCGAGGTCGATAACCCAATCGGCCGTCTTGATGACATCGAGATTGTGTTCAATAACAACAACCGTGTTGCCACGATCGCGTAAACGATGCAGCACCCCGAGTAGCTGTTCGATATCGTGAAAGTGTAATCCGGTTGTTGGCTCGTCGAGTATGTATAGCGTGTTGCCCGTATCACGCTTTGACAATTCCTTCGCAAGCTTCACTCGTTGTGCTTCGCCGCCAGATAGAGTCGTCGCGTTCTGACCAAGTCGCACGTAGGTCAGGCCGACGTCCATGAGTGTGCGTAATTTCTTGAAGACAACGGGCACGTTCTGAAAAAAATCAGCAGCGTCTTCAACCGTCATGTCGAGCACTTCGTGAATGTTCTTGCCCTTGTAACGAATCTCGAGTGTCTCGCGGTTGTACCGTTTGCCACGGCAGACATCGCAGGGAACGTAAACATCGGGCAGGAAATGCATCTCGACCTTGATAACGCCATCGCCCTGGCAGGCCTCACAGCGACCACCTTTGACATTGAAGCTGAAACGACCCGGCATGTATCCGCGCGAACGAGACTCCTGTGTGCCGGCAAACAATTCGCGAATTGGTGTGAAGAGTCCACTGTATGTCGCGGGGTTGGAGCGCGGCGTGCGGCCGATCGGGCTCTGGCTGATATCGATGACGCGATCGATGAGATCGAGACCCAAAATCTCCTTATGCGGCGAGGGGTTACGGCTGCTCTTGTTTAAGAGATCGGCGACCGCCTTATATAAAGTGTCGTTGACGAGTGTGGATTTTCCTGACCCCGACACGCCAGTCACGCAGGTCATCAGGCCGGCGGGAATCGCTGCTTCGACATTTTTCAGATTGTTGCCGCTTGCACCGACGATAGTGATCTCGCGTTGCTTGTCGTACGTCACACGTTCCTGCGGCACTGCAATCTGACGCTTACCTGACAGGTACTGGCCGGTTAGTGACTCTGAACTGTTCTGCACTTCTTCGGGTGTACCGGCGACAACAACCTTGCCACCACGCACGCCCGCACCTGGACCGAGATCAACGACATGATCGGCCGACAGAATTGCCTCCTCGTCATGTTCAACAACAATGACGGTATTGCCGATATCGCGAAGATGCGTCAGCGTGCCGAGCAGACGTTGATTGTCGCGTTGATGTAAACCGATCGAAGGCTCATCGAGGATGTACATGACGCCGACGAGACCTGAACCGATCTGGCTTGCCAATCGAATACGTTGCGCCTCGCCACCCGACAATGTTTCGGCACTGCGATCAAGCGACAGATAGTCAAGGCCGACGTCGCTCAGGAAGCCAAGCCTGGCACCGATTTCCTTAACGATTTTCTCGGCGATAGTCGCACGCCAGCCTTCGAGCTTGAGCGTCTCGAAGAACTTGCGCGCGTGACCAACTGACATTTTGGAAATTTCCGGCAGCGACAGGTCGAGGATAAACACGTGTCGTGCCGCATTGTTCAAACGCGTGCCGCCGCAATCGGGGCAAGCCTGGCTGTTAAGAAATTTAGCGAGCTCCTCACGTACGGCGCCCGACTCGGTTTCGCGGTAACGCCGCTCGAGGTTCGGGATGACCCCTTCAAAGCGATGCCTTTTCTTTATCTGCATGCCGCGCGAGTTTTCGTAATAGAACTCGATCTTTTCGCCGCCACTGCCGTACAACACGGTATCGCGTAATTTCTTCGGCAGCTTATTGAACGGTATCTCGAGATCGAAATCGTAATGCGACGCCAGACTCTGGATCATCTGGTAGTAGTAGGTCGTCTTGCGATCCCAGCCGCGAATTGCGCCGCCAGCCAGAGATAAATCTTCGTTCACGACGACACGTTCGGGATCGAAATACTGTTTGACGCCCAGACCGTCACAGCCGGGACACGCCCCACTCGGATTGTTGAAAGAAAAGAGTCGTGGCTCGAGCTCGGTCAACGAGTAACCGCAGATGTTGCAGGCGAAGCGGTCCGAGAAGATCAGTTCTTCCTCTTCGACGTCATCCATAAACGCAATTCGGGCGACGCCGTCGGCAAGTCGCAGTGCGGTCTCGAACGACTCGGCAAGTCGCAGGCGCATATCCTCTTTGACCTTGAATCGATCGACAATCGCGTCAATACGGTGTTTCTTCCTGAGATCAAGCGGTGGTGGCTGATCGAGTTCATAGACCTCGCCGTCGATGCGGGCACGGATAAAGCCTTGCGCCATCAGATCCTGCATAAGATGAACGTGCTCACCCTTACGATCGGCGACGACGGGCGCCAGCAGCATGAGACGTGTTCCCTCGGGCATCGCGAGCACCTGGTCGACCATCTGGCTGACCGTCTGCGCCTCGAGATCGGTGTCGTGATCAGGACAGCGGGGGATTCCTGCGCGCGCGTAGAGTAAACGCAGGTAGTCATAGATTTCGGTAACGGTGCCGACTGTCGACCGCGGGTTGTGCGACGTCGACTTTTGTTCGATCGAAATGGCGGGCGACAGGCCGTCGATATGATCGACGTCTGGTTTCTCCATCATTGACAGGAATTGCCGCGCATAGGCGGACAATGATTCGACGTAGCGCCGCTGTCCCTCGGCGTAAATCGTGTCGAAGGCGAGCGACGACTTGCCCGAACCGGACAAGCCCGTGAACACAATCAATTTGTCCCGCGGCAAGCTCAGATCGAGATTGCACAGGTTGTGTGTTCGTGCACCGCGGATGTCAATGGATTTCATTTGAGTATCAGAATAGGCCGAGCAACCTGCTAATATACGCCGCCGTCCAACTTCGGCGCAAAGACTCATTTAATGACGACAGACTCTGACAAGCTGATTATTGCGATGCTGCCTGCGGAAAAGCGCGCCGTCGGTGTAGTCACCGGGATCGCCATGTTGCGCATGTTCGGTCTGTTTTCGCTGTTGCCTGTACTGTCGCTGTACGCAGCCCAGCTGGTTGACGCAACACCGCTGCTGGTCGGTCTGGCTGTCGGTGCCTACGGGCTGACACAAGCCGGTCTGCAGATTCCGTTCGGCGCCTTGTCCGATCGGATCGGCCGGGTGCCCGTAATTGTTGGCGGTCTGATCATCTTTGCCGTGGGAAGCATTGTGGCGGCTGTGGGCGACACGATCTGGAGCGTAATTGCGGGGCGCTTGTTGCAGGGCGCTGGCGCAATATCCGCGACGCTGACCGCACTCGTCGCCGATGCAAGTCGCGAGGAAGTTCGTACCCGTTCGATGGCTATTGTCGGCGTCTTCGGCTTCGGTATGGCATTCGTGGTTGCCTTTATCGCAGGACCGGTCATCGCGGGCCAATTCGGCGTGCCTTCACTGTTCTGGATTGCAGCCGGGCTGGCCGTCGTCGCTGGATTGCTGCTCAAGGGTCTGCCGAACAGCATCGAGAGGCCGGAAGTGCGCCAGAGCTGGAATATCCTGCCGGCATTCAGGGCTGATCTGCTGCGTCTCGACTTGTATGTATTCCTGCTGCACGCGATTCTGACAGCGAGTTTCGTCGCATTGCCTTTCCTGCTCGTCAACCGGCTCGGAATGCCCGTGACCGATTTCTGGCAGATGTACATCGGCGCTCTCGGCGTGTCGCTGTTTGGGGCGATACCGCTGATCCTCAGCGATGAGCGCCAGGGCAAGACCCGGACCATCGCCATTGCGGTGATGCTGCTCCTGGCAGGAGAGTTGATGCTCGCCTTCGGCAGCTTCAGCACCGTGCTGGTGTTCATTGCACTGGCTGTGTTCTTTGCGGGCTTCACTTTTCTCGAAGCCGGGTTGCCGGCGCGACTTTCAATGCTGGCCGATGACGATGTTCGGGGCGCATCGTTGGGCGTGTTTTCCAGCGCACAATTCCTGGGCGCTTTCGTCGGTGGACTGATAGGCGGCCGATTCCTTGCCTCAGGGCGTCCCGCGGACGTGTTTTTCGTCTGCGCGCTGCTCGCCGCGATCTGGCTGGCCTCATCGAGTCTGTTTAACCGGCAATCCTAGAGAAACTGGGCTGGTAATTGGCCCCTCAGGCTCTACAATAGTCGACCCTCACCGGCCACTTGCCGGCGGGTAAAAGAATACGAAACTCATCTCACAGGGGACCGGTTATGGCCCGCGGAATTAACAAAGTCATCATCGTCGGCAACCTCGGGGGCGATCCCGAGACGCGCTATATGCCTAGCGGCTCGGCGGTGACCAATCTAACAGTGGCCACGAACGAGAGCTGGAAAGACAAGCAAACGGGCGAACAAAAAGACCGTACCGAATGGCACAAGGTCGCAATGTTCAATCGTCTCGCCGAGATCGCGGCGGAGTACCTTCGTAAAGGCTCGCAGGTTTACATCGAAGGCAAGCTGCGGACCCGTAAATGGCAGGACAAGAATGGCCAGGATCGCTGGACGACCGAGATTGTCGCTGACGAAATGCAAATGCTCGGCGGACGTGGTGGTGCGGGTGGCGGTGGTGGTTCGGCGCCCATGAGTTCCGGGCAGGATTCCGGCCCCCCGGGTGCGCCGCCGCAAGCAGGCCCCGATGATTTCGACGACGATATTCCTTTCTGATACCTCAGTAGATCAGGGCAAACGCAAGGCTTGCCACGACAAGGCCTGAGAGCATCACAGGTAGCCCGATCCTGAGCCACTGCAGTGGCGTGATCCGGGCATTGGGCAAGCCGCTGCGCTCCGCCTGGGCAACCACAACGATATTTGCCGTGGCACCGATATGCGTGCCATTACCGCCCAGTGCCACACCGATCGCAAGTGCCCACCACAATGGATAGACATCAATGCCTTCGGCGGATAAGGCACCAATGATTGGAATCATCGTCACGGTAAACGGGATGTTGTCGATCAGTGCACTGAGAATGGCAGCGATCCACATCAACGCCAGCGCCGTGAGCAACAGCATGCTCGGGTCACGCGCGGCCTCGGCGACGCCTCCGCCGATGACGGCGAGCAGGCCCGTCGCTTCGACGCCGCCCACAATCACGAAAAGTGAGGCGAAGAAAAGCAGTATGGACCAGTCGACCTCACCTACCAGTTTGTCAGCATGCGGTCGCGCGAGTATCAGCGCGAGTGCGAGCCCAATCAGGGTGACGAAGGACGGATAGAAACCCAGCCGGTGATGAGCAAAAAACAGAATCACAACCAGGCCCATGACGAACAACATGCGGCGCATCAAGACAGGCTCGCGAATCGCCTTGTTTTCATCGAGATCAATGCGCACGGGCGAGTCGATTGCGGGCCGCAGGTCTTTGCGAAAGATAATCAGAAGTAGTAACAGTGAGACAAGCCAGGGCCCTGCTACCAGTGGCGCCATGTTGATGAGAAACGTGACGAAATCGATGCTCGCGGCGCTGCCGATCATGATGTTCGGCGGGTCACCGACGAGTGTCGCAGCGCCGCCGATATTGGACATCATTGCTTGCGCGATCAGGAACGGCGCAGGGTTCAGCTTCAGAAGGCGCGTGACGAGAATGGTAAGCGGGGCGAAAATGATCACGGTTGTGACATTGTCGAGAATCATGCTCAAAAAGCTTGTCGCGACCCCGAGGTAAATCATCAGCCGTACCGGTCTGCCGCCTGATGCTTTCGCAAGGCGAATGGCCAGGTACTCGAATAGTCCCGTCGCGCGGAGCAGAGCAACCAGCAACATCATGCCCATCAGCAACACTATGGTGTTTGCGTCTATGGACATGAGTGCTTCTTCCTGGCTGTAGAAACCTAACCAGCCGCCGATGCCGACCATTGCGACGGCACCCGCCAGCGCGGCATATGTCCGGTGCAGGCGCTCGCTGAAGATCATCACGTACGCGCCAATCAAGATGGCTGTGGCGATCCACATGGAGCTGCTATCGCTGACGGCTTCCATGGCTGTCAGGGATTTCGATCGAGCAATCGGCGCGCCAGCGACACAATGCTCAGCGTGCCGTGATAGTTGTGCTCGTCGTCGATCACAAACAGGTAGGTTGTGTCATGACTCTCCATAACTGCCAGCGCCTTGGCCAATGGCGATGCAGGAGTCATTGTCGCGAAATCGCTCAGGATGAAGTCATCGATCGTCAGATCGAGCAGCCACTTTTCCCTTATCTCCGGAAATCGCAGGGCTTTGATGTTGTCGCCCAGCAGCCTTGCGTGTTCGATCATGGCGTGTGATATGCAGACCTCCCGAAGCACGTAGCGGATGGACGCTTTGCCAATGATCTCACCGCTGGCCGCCCGAAACGGCAGCCCGGGTACGTCGGCTTTCACACATTCCGTGAACAATTCACGGGCCGTCATTCCCGGCTCAGCAATGGCTGTGGGCACTGCGAACTGGATGAGGCTCATTGCTTACCTCTGACGGCAGTGAAAAACACCAATGGTGATCATAGGCTCTTGTGACGGCTATTTCCGTAAGGGCAAATACTTGTGGACCAGATGCCGGCAGACAGTGACTGCCCTGCGCTTGTGGTGTAGGATTTCGCGGCTCAATAGCTTACATGACGCAGGCTGATTCCCAGCCAGTGTCGCTCTCAATTTTAGGAAACAAGAACAATGGGTGCGTATAAAGAGCCGCATGGCGGCGAACTGAAAGAATTGTATTTACCGGCCGATGAGGCCCTGGCTGAAAAAGAGGCCGCGGGCGGCTATCCGTCGTGGGATCTGACAGAGCGCCAGCTCTGCGATATCGAACTGCTGATGAACGGCGCGTTCTCGCCACTCGATGGATTCCTCAATAAGGAGGACTACGACTCGGTCGTGGCGACGATGCGGCTCAAGAGTGGCGTGCTCTGGCCGATCCCGATTACGCTCGATGTCAGCGAAGACTTCGCGAA
>Ga0070727_10005216_pt1 | contig 10711 bp, 9 predicted proteins | sample tdAd472_FD_66722 | JGI IMG/M metagenome (GOLD analysis project Ga0070727, IMG submission 66722) | Marine sediment microbial communities from the Atlantic coast under amendment with organic carbon and nitrate - tdAd47.2 | ecosystem: Environmental > Aquatic > Marine > Coastal > Sediment | place... | reverse complement strand
TGTTGCGGTTCACCAGGGTGGCCGTGATGACGACCTGAACGCCCGTCTCCTGGAGCTCGTTGTCGATCGTGCGGACACCCCTGCGGCGGCTGTAATCCTCGACCACCCCGCGCACGACGGCATCGGCGCGCGAGGGCCGCACGAGCGGCACGGCGACCAGGTTGCCCAGGGAGACCGAGAGGGCCTCGGCGAGGCGCGGTTCGAGGTCTCTCTCGAGCGTCCGGTTCTCGAAGATCTCGAGGCCGACGGATCCGATGTCGGGCGGGGCCGTCAGCCCGGAGTGCCAGCTGCAGGCGCCCAGTCCGACGAGAGCGAGCAGGCTCACCGCGAGCGAGCGCATCACGGCGCTTCGTCCGGTCCGATCTCGGGTCCGATCTCCGGGGCGATCGGCGGGATGGTGAGGGGCACGCCCTCGAAGACCTCCTCGCGCGAGGGGAGAGCGTCGAGGAGCTCCGCCACCGTGGCGATGAGCTCTTCGTCGCCGGCCTGCTCGGCCTCCGCTCGCGCGCGCTCGGCGTGCTGCCACGCGCCGTACGGGTGGTCGGTCTTGGCGTAGAACCGGGCGATCGAGAGGTCGCTGAGGGCGAGTCGGCGATGGGCGTCCAGGAGGTTCGTGAGGGCTCGCTCGCTGCGCTCGTCGTCCGGGTGGCGGACGAGCCAGGCCTCGAGCTCGCGCCGCGCCTCGATCAGGCTGCCGCGGTCGTGGTCGTCGCGCACCAGCTGGGCCAGCCTCAACTCGGGGATGCGCAGTTCGCTCTCCGTCGCGTACGGACTCGAGCGGTGATACAGGAAGAGCTCCGAGTAGCGACTGATCGCCAGGCCCCACTCGCGGTCGTCCTCGTAGATCTGTGCGATCGTGAGGTAGGCGAGGTCGGACTGGGGATGGGCCGGGTAGCGCAGGACCAGGTACTCCAGCACGGCCGGCGCCCGGTAGCGGTAGACCCGGGTCCCGAGGAAGTAGGTGCCGTAGTCGCCGGCGAGCGACATCCCGATCTCGAACAGGAGCTGCGCGCACTCGGATCGAACGAGGTGGTCGGGGTCCTTCTCGTCCAGCTCGCGAATCGTCCGAAAGGCCTCCAGGCGGTCGCCTTCCGCGAGCTGAGCTCGCGCCAGAGCGACCGCGGCGGGTCCTCTCAGCCGGCGCGGAAGGTCGGCCTTGAACAAGTCCTCCAGCTCGTCCGTCGAGTCCGGCGTACCCTCGAGCTGCGCGATGCGCGCGTCCAGAGCACGGTTCGTGAGCGCCTGCACGCGGTTGCGCATCTCGGGCGGGATGCCGGGGACGGCCTGGACGGCGATGAGTCGCTCGAGGGCGAGCTTCCAGTCGCCCGCACTCATCGCTGCCTCCGCGGTCGACACGAACTCGGATGCGCTCTCCAGGTCGGCCTTCGGGGCGCGCGATGCGCAAGCTCCGAGCAGGGTCAGAGCGACGAGGAGTACGAATCGGGTCGGCATGTTCTCGGCGCGGTCAGGGTAGTGAGCGCGGCTTGGTTTCGAGATGGTACTCCAGGAAACGTTCCACGAAATCCTGCAGTTCCGCGCGCCCGCTCCGCCCCAGTTCCGGCGGCACCGTTCCCGTGCGGAGCAGCACGGCGGCGGCCTCCAGCGCGCGACTGGGGAGCGTTCCCACGCGCTTGCCGGCGGCCTTGGCTTCCTGGGCGCAACGCAGGCACAGCCTGCCGCCGGCCCCCGCGGAGAAGGCGGCACGGGTGCCGGCCGAGTCGACGGTCGGGGCCGGACCTCCGCAGCTGGCGCAGGTCTCGAGGGCGGGTTCCAGGCCCAGGAGCCTCAGAAAGCGCAGGTTGAAGCGCACGATCTCCTGAGCCGCGACCGCCGGCGTGGCGACCTTGGGCGACGCGAGCTGGTCCAGCGTGTCGACGGCGGCCTCGTAGAGTCCGGGCTCGCGCGCTCCCGGGCGCGCCGCGAGGCCGGCCAGCTCCGTGACGTAGTGCGCCGATCGGTATCGATCCAGGTTGCCGGTGAGCTCGCGTCGGACGAGGACGTCCGCTCCGCTCAGGGGGAAGAGGTCGACTCCCGGCCGCTGGCTCCACTCCACTCGCAGCGTGTCGAACCAGTCCAGGACGCCGCAGTAGCCCGACTTCGCGCGGTAGGCGCCCTTGGCCATCAGGTGGACGCGGCCGTGACGGGGCGTCAGGACGTGAACGACGAGCGAGGACTCCCCGTACGGATAGCGCCGGAGCAACAGCGCCTCGTCAGAAAGGCGCACGCTGAACCTCCTCAGGAGCGGCCGGAGCCCACGACGGTGCGGACGCGGATCTTGAGTACGCGCCGGTCGTTGCACTCGAGCACCGTGAACTCCGTTCCTTCATCCTCGAAGACTTCGCCTGGCTTGGGGAATCGGCCAAGCTCGGCGAGAACGTACCCCGCCAGCGTCTCGTAGTCTTCCTGTTCGGGGAGTACGAGCTGGAGGTTCTCGTTGACCTCGGAGATGCGCAAGCTCGCGTCGACGTCCGCGACCCCCTCCGAGACCTTGACGATCGGGGCGGGCGTCACCTCGTCGAACTCGTCCGGAATCTCTCCGACGATCTCCGACAGGATGTCGCCCATGGTGATGAGCCCGGCGGTGCCGCCGTACTCGTCGAGCACGATGGCCATCTTCTGCTTGCCCCGGCGGAACTCGCTCAGGAGCTGGGAGACCAGCTTCGTCTCGGGGACGAAGGGCGTGGGCCGCATGAGCTCGCGCAAGCTCGGGACCTCACCGCCGCGGGAGAGGTGGAGGAGCAGGTCGCGCGCGGCCACGGCGCCGATGATGGAGTCCAGGTTGTTCGCGAACACCGGGATCCGGCTGTGGCCGCTGGTGGCCACGGCCTCCATGGCGGCCTCCAGGTTCGAGTCCACGTCCAGAGCCACGATCTCGGTGCGCGGAGTCATGATCTCCGCGGCGTCGACGTCGTGGAACTCCATGACGTTCTCGATGATCTCGCGCTCGGACTCGGCCAGGTCGCCCTCCCGATCCGATTCCTCGATCACGTCGCGGAGGTCTTCGACGAGGTCGCGGGTTCCCGCGTCGCTGTCGGGCATGCCGAGGACGCGTCGCACGAGGCGCCCGGCCCACTCCAGCATCCAGGTCAGCGCGGCGAAGGGAAGCTGGATCACGTAGAAGGCCGGGAGGGTGGCCAGGAGCAGCCGATCTCCGTGGCTGCGGACGAACACTCCCGGCACGACCTCGGCGAAGAACACGAGCGCGGGGACGCTGATCGCGAGAGCCAGCAAGACGCTGGAGGCGCCGAACGAGCCGCGGTCGACCGCGAGGCCGAGGACGACCACGAGGAAGCTCAGCTCGCAGGCGATGCGGAAGGCGCTGGCCGAGGTCGCGAGGGCATCCGCGCGCCGCAGGAGCGGGAGCATGCGCGCCCGAACCTGCTCGGAGTGAGCGCGGCCGAGGACGCGGCTCCGCGAGGAGCGATCCAGAGCCTGCCGGAGCGTCGCGAAGTATCCCGCGAGCACCAAGGCGGCGACGGCCACTCCCCAGGCCCAGGGTTCGCCCGAGTCGAGCGGCGGGAGGGGAGATGGGGCCGCAGGTGGGTAGGGGGCGGTCAATTCGGTCGGTGGCGGCAAGGCGAGGCCTCCGCCCGGGGACGAAGCCTGGGCATCGTAGGAAAGGAGCCGGACGGGCGCAGGAGTACGCTGCTCATTTCGGTGATCGGCGGCCTCCGCTGGAGTGCTTGCGAAGTCGCACGGGTCGCTCCGCGAGGTTCGGACGGCCGAGCGAAAACGCACAAGGGCTCCTACACGGGACCCGTGGTCAAGGCTGCGCAAACGTCGCAAGCCTTTGTTTTCAGGTAGTTTGCGACGAGCGACGGGCCGCGGTCGCGGCTCTGGCACGCCGTGTGAACAAGGGTCGCCACCCATGATCGACGCCACCTCGTCACCTCGCGACCCCGCCTCGGCCTCCTCCGGCATTCTCGCGCGCCTCGAGCCCTACCCGCTCGTCCGCCAGCGGCTGTCCCAGCGCGGCATCATCGCGCGCTTCGGACCGGGCGAGAGCGAGCGCGATTTCGAGAATCGCCTGGGCACCGAGTTGATGGCCCTCTACCGGGACACGCGCTGCGAGGAATGCTTCGAAGCCCTGTACGCCTTCGCGCAGCCGGCCGTCCTGGTCTGGATCCAGAGCTTGGTGCGACGCGGGCAGGAACACCTGGACGCGAGCGACCTGCTCCAGGACACGTTCGTCAACGTGTTCCGCTATCCCGGCGGCTTTCGTCGGAATCACCAGGGCAGCTTCCGCGTCTGGGTTCGCACCATCGCGGGCAACATCGTCCGGCGCGCGCGGATGCGCTCCACGACGGTCTCGCTGCAGGACCTCCCGGAGGGCTGCCGCGAACCGGCGGACTCGAGCCACAACCCCGAACGCCACGCGCTCGCCGACGAGCAGAGCGAAGGCCTGCGGTCCGCCTGGGTGCTCTTCTTGTGCCTCTACCAGCAGGCCTACGACCAGCTGAGTGAGCGCGATCGCGAGGCCCTGCGCCTCGTCGAGATCGAAGGCCTCACCTACGCGGAGGCCGGTCGCCGCCTCCAGGTCGGGTCTTCCAACATGAAGATGATCATCTTCCGTTCGCGCAAGCGCATCTCGGCGCGGATGCGCGCCTCGATGGCGAGCTCGCGCGTGAATCGCCTCCGCCTCGTGGGCTGAGCCACGACGGTCCGCGGCGGCGTGAGACGGTGAGCGGGGCGGTGTCCGATCGGACCCTGCGCGTCCTCGTGAGGCCCGGCGGCTCGACCCACCCGGGAGCCTTGCGCCGAACGCCGCGAACGGCCGGCTTCACAGGCTTCCGTCCCGCGGCGGCGCGAGAGCACCGGCGTCCCCGACGACCCGACAAGGTCGTCCGTCGAGCGGGCCCCGCGGCCTGCGAGGCCGGCACCCGCGAGGCGCCCCGACGAACGGCTCGAGGCGTTTTGCCTCATGGCTCGCGAATGGGGCGGGCTAGACTCCCCGCCATGTCCGAGCCCGAGGCCGTCGATCTGCTCGTCGTGGGAGCTTCCGAGCTCGCCACGCCCACTGGCTCGCAGCCGCGGACGGGGGCCTCGATGAACGAGATCTCGGTCCTCGCGGGGGCCGCTGTCGCGGTTCGCGACGGTCGCATCACGGCGGTCGACGACGAGAGTGTCCTGCGCGAACGCTTCCGGCCGCGCGAGGTCCTCGACGCCCAGGGCGGCGTCCTCGTCCCCGGCTTCGTGGACGCTCACACTCACCCGGTCTTTGCCGGCACCCGCGAAGAGGAGTTCGAGCTGCGGACTCGGGGCGCGACCTACGTCGAGATCTCCGAGGCGGGGGGCGGGATCCTCTCCTCGGTGAGAGGCGTGCGGAGTGCCTCGGCCGAAGTCCTGGCGGACTCTCTCACCAGGCGCCTGGACCGCTTCCTGTGCCTCGGGACCACCACCGTCGAGGCCAAGTCGGGCTACGGTCTGACGCTCGCGGACGAGAAGAAGTCGCTGGAGGTGATCCGCGACGTCGACTCCGCCCACCCGGTCGACCTTGTGCCGACGTTCCTGGGGGCGCACGACTTCCCGCCCGAGTTCCGCGACCGCAAGGCGGACTACGTCGACCTGCTCGTCGAGGAGATGCTGCCGGACATCGCCGCCAGCCGGCTCGCCGAGTACTGCGACATCTTCACCGAGTCGCACGTCTTCGGGCTGAAGGACTCGCGGCGCATTCTCGAGGCGGCCAAGGCGTTGGGGATGCGACTGCGCCTGCACGTGGATCAGCTGACGCCGCTCGGAGGAGCCGAGCTCGCGGCGGACCTGGGAGCCGACAGCGCGGACCACCTCGAGCACGTGAGCGAGGCCGGCATGGAGTCGTTGCGCGCGGCCGGAGTCGTCGCCGTCCTGTGCCCGCTCGTGCCGCTGTACCTGCGACAGGAACAAGAGGTTCCCGGGCGCGCGATGATCGACCGCGGCGTCTCCGTTGCACTGGCCACCGACTTCAATCCGGGGAGTTGCTACACCCAGAGCTTGCCCGAGGTCATGACCTGGGGCGCCTTGCGCCTGCGCATGTCGGCCGCGGAGTGCTTGACGGCGGTCACCCTGAACGCGGCCTGCTCCCTGGGCCGGGGGGCGGAGATCGGAACGCTCGAGGTCGGCAAGGTCGCGGACATCGTCGTGATCGACGCTCCCAATCACCTGCACCTGGTCTACGAGTTCGGCTGGAATCCGGTGCGGGCGGTGATCAAGTCCGGCCGAGTCGTCCACCCGCGTCCCGCCTGACCACTGACCGATGTTTCGACGAGGCTCCACTTCGACCTGGCTCGCCGCCCTGTGGTTGGCGGTCTTCACGACGACCCCGGTCTCGGCGCGTGCCCAGAACGCGGACTGGAACTCGACCGGGCAGGAAGCTCACCTGCGGGCCGTGCGCGCTGAGCGGGGGGAGCTCTTGCGGGAAGCCCTGGCGCAAGCTCGGCCCGGCGAGGAGCAGCTCGCGCGACTTCGCGCGGCGTGGCGAACGCCCGGGACTTCGGCCGGCACCTTCCCCTCCCTGGGCGCGATGATGGACGCGGTTCGGGAGCTGCGCGGCGACGCGCCAGGGCCGCTCCAACGGCTGGCGGACTCGCTGGATCTACAACCGGTGGCCGGAGCCTTCTCGGCATCCGCGGAGCGCGGACCCGTCTTGCGCGTGCGCGTCTACCCGCTCTACCCGATCGACGCGGCGGGAGACTTCCACCTCAGCCTGTACTGGGTCGCGCCGGACGGCACCGAGACGAGAGCGCGGCGCGAGAGCGTCGCCGAGAGCGCACTGGCCCAACCGGGCTTCGAGATGTTCGTTCGCGCGCCGGCCAGCGAGCCCGGCTTGTGGCACCTGATCCCCGAAGTCGAACGCGACGGGTCGAGCGCGCGCGGCGTGCCGGTCCCGGTGCCCTGCCTCGAGGGGCCGCTGGAGGTCCCCGAGACGCCCACGCTCCACCAGGAAGAGCAGTGGCTGCGGATCGAGTGGCAGTTGCTCCTCGAGCGCGGACTGCGCTCGGCGCGCGGCGTGGACGCGGCGAAGCGGGACCTCGATGTGTTCGCCCGCGGCGAACTGGACCTCTCTCCGCTCTGGGACGGAGCCGGGGAGTTCCCTTCCGGATGGATGACCTCGGCCCCGGACGCGCGTCGCGTTCTGCTCCTCGTGTGTCCCACCCAGGAGGCACCGGGGGCCGTCTTCCGCGCGAGCGACCCGTGGGGACAGGTGCTGCGCCGCCCCGATTCGGTCGGCATCTCCACGATCGTTCGCGTCGGAGGCGAGCCGTCTCTGGAGAGCGTCGTCGAGCGCACCCGAGCCGTCTATCCGGAACTCCCGATCGTGCTGGTGGTCCGCGGCGACGGAGCGGCCAGGCTGAGCGTGGAGTACCTGGCCAGGCCCGCGCCCGCCGTGGAGGCGGTCGTTGTCGGGGGATCTCCCGTCGACCTGGAGCGCCACTGGGGGGACGGGCCGTGGTTGGTCGTCGGGAACGGCGCGGACGCCTGGTCGACGGATGGGGACTTGCCGGGCCGCGTGGCGGACTGGCTCGAAGATCAGGGCCTCTGAACCGAGTCGCTCTCGTTGCCCACACGGTTGGTGGGCGTTCCGAACCCCCGTCTCTTGTGGAGGGGGGAAAGCCCCGGCTCGACGTCGCGCGCCACACCTTCCGTCGCGGTCCGCTTCACGCGCCGCGGCGGCATCCTGCGAAGCCCGCTCGCCACCGACTCCCGCAGGCACACGGAGGGTGATCCGTTCTCCGGGCCTCGAAGGGGGAGGGGGGACACCGACGAAAAAAGGCGGAGAGCCTCGGCCCTCCGCCTCTCGCGAACCCTGTCGATCTCAGTACCTGCCGTGAGACCGAACCTCGTAGCGCCCCGGCTCCCAGACCCTGCGCCAGTACCCCTTCTGGACGAGGACGGTCACCCGGGTTCCGCAGCTCTGGCGGATGGTCTCGTACACGGGCTCGACCCACACTTCGCGCCAGAAGCCCGGGACCCAGACGCGCGGCGCCGGGCGGTGGGGGCGGACGGCGGGGCGACAGCTCTGGCCGCGTCCGTAGGAGGCTCCGAGGTAGGCCCCGCTGCGCGATCCGTAGCCCACCTCGACGGATCCTCTGCGGTGGGACTTCTTGAAGGAGATGCCCCATTCCTGAGCGCTGGGGGCACCGGCGACGGCGGCGAGGCCGAGGAGGGCGAGGAGAGGGCTGCGGACGAAACCGAACATGATGGACTCCTTCAGGCGGTGGCCTGGCGTGGCTTTGGAAACAGACGGGAGCCCTCTGAGCAGATGCCGTGCCAACCGCTGCATTCAGCCCTCAAGTCCATTCGTCTAAAGGTCTTAGGGGCGTGTGCCGACAGGCTCGAGGAGCGGCCGCGCCCCCTCCCGGTGTCCACGCGGAGGGGCACCCGGAGCGGTGGGTCAAGTCGCCGGGGCCCGCGGACCGATGAGTGGACACCGGCTTTCTCGGAGGATCCCCCATGAGCACCGAATTCGAAGACCAGAGCACCAGCACCACCGATCGTCGCCAGAACGCCCGCCGAGCGGTCGTGGCTCAGGTCAAGATGTCCCTGGACCAGCCTCAGATCGAGGGCGTGACCGACAACATCTCCAAGGTCGGTCTTCTGTTCTTCAGCCAGGAGCCGGTCCGCGTCACCGTGGAGGTCGTCGAGGAGGACGGCGTCAAGACGTACGCCGGACGCCTCGTTCGCGCTCAGCGGATGAAGGAGACGAGCACCGGCTTCGCGATCGAATTCGATCCCGAGTAGGTCGCGCACCGGGCGGTGATCGTCCGCCGAGCTTGATCGACGGCTCGCACAGCGCTATTCAGGGCTATCGCGCCGCTTACCCTCGGGTGCGGCCCAAGTCGTGGAAGCCAAGCAAGTCGACTACGAGGGCACGCCCCTCTCGCGCGCCGAGTACATCTCGGCCATCGTGCACCTCTATCGCGGAGAGTTGCATCGCGCCACGAGCTGGCGCATCCGCCTGGACAACACGACGAACTGGGCGCTGATCACCTCCGCCGGTCTGCTGACCTTCTCGTTCGGAGACCCGAGCAACTCGCACTGGGTGATCCTGCTCGGTCTGCAGATCATCACCTTGCTGCTCTTCTACGAGGCGCGCCGCTTCCGCTTCTTCGACGTGTGGCGCGCTCGCGTGCGCAAGATCGAAGAGAACTTCTACGGGCCCATCCTGCGCCGAGATCCCGTCAGTCCGGAGCGCGACTGGGGCGAGACCGTGGCCGAGGACCTGCTCTCGCCGAGCTTCAAGATCTCCTTGTCGGCTGCGTTGCGGGCTCGCTTCTCGCGGAACTACTGGGCGATCTACGCCGTGCTCGTGGGGTCGTGGTTGATCAAGGTGATGATCCACTCCGAGGCCCCGCACAAGTGGACGCAGATCCGCACCTACATCGAGGCGGGCTCGATTCCCTGGTGGGGCCCGGGGGTCTACCTGGCGGGCCTCTCCCTCGGTGCGGTGGGGTTGCTCCTCTTCGCCCCCAGGGCGCCGCGCAGCGAGCTGGAGTACTGGTCCAGTCACTCGCTCTCGCAGGACCTGTCCCTGCTGGACATGTGAGGCTGGGGCCGGCGCTCCTGGTATCCTCCGCGGAGGAGCCGAGGCTCCACGATCCCATGCCGACGGAACCGGAATCTCGACCCTCGATCGCGTAGTCGGCGCCTTGGATTCGACCCAGAGAACCCACCTGCGCACCCTGGCCGGGATGCTGGCCGCGCTCGACGCCGAGGCGGCTCCCGAGGTGCTGGAGCGCGCGCGCGATCGCCTGGAGCGCGACCTGCTGCCCCGCACGGCCGGCGACCAGGCCTACCTGGTGGCGGGGATCGTGGGCCCCAACAACGCCGGCAAGTCGGCTCTGTTCAACGCCCTGGCGGGGGAGCCGATCAGCCTCTCGAGCCCCACCGGCGGCGCCACTCGGCGGCTCGTGGGCGCGCTGCACCCGGAGCTGAAGGCGGCGCTGCTGGCCGAGCCGACCCTGGCGCGATTCCCGCTGCGCGAGTGGGAGAGCTCGGAAGATGCGACGCGGGCGCTCGGCGAGCGGGCGACGGGCTCCGTGCCGCTGATCGCCAAGAGCACCGAGAGCATGCCCCCGGGCTTGCTGCTGATCGACACGCCGGACTTCGACAGCATCCTGTCCGACAACCGCATCGCCAGCGAGTCGCTGCTCGCGGTCGCGGACCTCGCCATCGCGGTCGTGACGCGTCACTCGTACCAGAACAAGGAGGTCGTCGATTACCTGCGACGTTGGCTCGCGCACGGGCGCCCCTGGATCCTGGTCTACAACGAGGCCGTCGACGAGGCCGTCGTGCGCGCCCACGCGGAGAAGCTCTCCGCGGACGTCGAGTCCAGTCCGATCGCGCTGTTCGCCTCGGCGCTGAACGTCGAGATCCAAACCGGAGCGGCCGACCTGGACCCCGTTTCGCTCCCGTACGGCACCGTGGCGGCGGGCCTTCGCCTGCGCGACTTCCTGTTCGACTTCGAAGAGGTGGCCGAGCTCAAGAGCCTCGCGCTCCGCGCCTCGCTCGCGCAGCTCGACGACGACCTGGTGGAGATCTCCGTGTTCTTGCGGACGGAGGCCGAGATCGCCGGCGAGATCCTGCAGACCGTCGAGGGGCGCGCGCGACGGCTCGGTCACGACCTGGCCTCGCAAGCCATGCCCGGGGGCCCGTTCATCGAGGCCTTTCGCACCGTGCTGGATCGCCGGGCCAACCCCTTGACGCGCGGGGTGCGCGGGGCGGTCCGGCGCTT
>Ga0070727_10005213_pt1 | contig 10717 bp, 11 predicted proteins | sample tdAd472_FD_66722 | JGI IMG/M metagenome (GOLD analysis project Ga0070727, IMG submission 66722) | Marine sediment microbial communities from the Atlantic coast under amendment with organic carbon and nitrate - tdAd47.2 | ecosystem: Environmental > Aquatic > Marine > Coastal > Sediment | place... | reverse complement strand
GGGCGAGCCGGTTGTTGGGTCGATGGCCCATGCGATATCGAACGCGTCGCCGCCGCCCGAGCCCGGGTCGACGCCGACGGTCATGGGGTTGTCGGGGACGGTGTAGAACGAGTGGGGATCGGCGGCCGGGTCGTCGACAGTGTTGTTGGCGTCGGTGTCACCCTGCAGGAGTGTGGGGGAGAGGTCGGCGTATCCCCAGTGCAGCTGTTGGTCGGTGCCGGTGGTGTTTTCGAGGACGGGGCCGTTGAACGCGGGGGGCAGCGGGAGCGTGATAGGCGCGGTGAGGGCGGAGCCTGGGATGGTGTACCACGGGTCGTCGGCGAGGCCGTTGGTGTTGGCGTCGTATGAGATCTCGACGAGTGCGGCTTCGGCCCAGCGCCGATTTTCGTTGCCGGTGAAGTGGAAGGCGTTGCCGAAGACGATGAAGTCGAGGCCTTGCGGGTTGTCCGGGTGGTCCTCGACGGGCTGCTCGAAGGCGAGGGTGATGGAGCCGCCGAAACCGCCGAGCGAGACGAGCGAGGAGAGGTCGGCGTTGATCGTTCCGCCGCCGATGGGCGGGCCGAGCGCGCGAGCGGGATCGTTGAACGCGGGGTCGTTGATGAATTGTCCGGGCGCGGGGTTGTAGGCGATGACGCGCGTGGCGAAGTCATCGGCCTGCGCCGCCGGGGCCGCCACCGAAACGGCCCCGGCGAGGAGGATCAGCTTTGCATGTGTGCAGGCCGGTGTGTGCATGGTTAGTTCCGGTTCCTGCGGCGGAGTGCTATGAGTCCGAGTGCCGCGGGCGCGAGGACGCCCGGGGCCGGGATTGCGTAGACGTAGGCGGTGCCGTTGGCGGTGACGATGAGCTGGTTGGTGGCGTCGTTGAAGTACGAGCCGTAGAAAGCGTCCGAGCCGGCGGGGGTGAGGATGAGTTTGTCCTGGGTGAGTGAGTCGATGACAGCGGCGGAACCCGAAAAGGTGCCTGAGCCGAAGTCGAAGACGCCGCCGGCGACGATGAGATTGCCGAAGGGGTCGGTGTCGATCGAGCCGGCGCTCTCGTGAGCAGTTGCAAATGAGCCGGCGTTGATCGCGACCGAGTTTGTGGCGGTTGCGAGTGTTGCCAGGTCAAAGGCGTAGACCGAGCCGGTGTCGCCCTCGCCGGCGTAGAGCGTGTCGTTCGTGATGGCGACGTCTCCGCTGAATCCGCCGGCGGGGTCGATGACGGTGGTCGATGTGCTTTGGTTGAGGTCGAGCCGGTTGACGACGGTGCCGAAGGTTGCCGCGTCGGCGCCGCTGACGAAGAAGGTTTGGTTGTCCGACCAGTCGCCGGCGAAGTGGGGGGTGAGGATCGAGTTGATGGGGCTGGCGCTGCCTGTGGTTGCCGAGGCGGTGTCGAAGAAGAGCACGGCGTTGGTGCTGTTGAATTCGTTGTTGCCGACGGCGATGGTTGATCCGTCGGGGCTGATGGAGACGAAGGCGGGCCCGAAGCCGTCGGAGTTGACGGAGCCGATGGAACCTACGGCGGAGTAGGTCGAGGCGTTCTGGGTGTCCTGGATGAGGACGTTGCCAGCGGCGTCGATCGAGAGGAGGCGGCCGTCGGGGAGCATGTCGTACAGGCCTGTGGGCAGTGCGAAGGAATCGACGAGGCTGTAGGGGACACCGATGTCCGCCAGTGCGGTCTGGGCGGAGATGGCGGCGGTGATGCCAAGGGCAAAGAAACGTGAATACTGCATATCTGTCTCACACGTTCGTGCCGATGCGCGCGGCACGGCTTCCGGCCAGTGGGTGGCCTTCGCGTGAGCCTGAATCGGTGGAGTTCCGCACGCGGAAGCGAACGCGCGGATCAGCCGCCGACGCCCTTTTCGCGAGGACCGTCAAACGAAAGCTCCGGGCAGGTCTTCCGGCTCTGGGCTCTGCCGGATCGCCTTCCCGAGCTTGTTTTGCTCAGTGGCTTTGTGATCCGGCGGAATCGTGCCCATCACGGCGGCGCGTCCGCGGCGGCTTGAAACCGCACTTCCCTTTTCACCCCGACACTCGTCGGAGCACCCGTAGCAGCTAGGAGCATAACCGGAGGCGGTGGTCTGTCAAGCGGGGGCCGTTCGGGCGGGCCGAACGCGGGTTGGGGGGTGTTGAGATCGGTGGAACCCCGGCTGGCTGGGCCGCGTACATGTTTGCGTATGTGAACATGCCGCTCCCGGGGGGAGTCCGGCGGAGCGGTTTGCGGGAATGTGAACTGTTGTTTGGGCGAGGAGAGATATTTCTCTCAATGGCAAGGATATGATCTTTGCCAGAACAGGCCGGGACGCGCTGGCGGTTGGTGGGTCAATCGAACAGTGTGACCGACGGCAATTGCCGGGGGCCTTCGTCGTTGCAGACGGCGAAGGTCCCTCCCGGCCTCATTGACGCCGAGCCGTAGGCACCGTCCTTGCGCATCGCGTACATCGTGACCTGGAAGTTGGGTTCGCCCTTTGCGTTGAGCAGCCGCTTCTGCTTGGTTCGGCTTGCGATGCGTTTGAGGACGGCTGTGCATGCCTCGGTGGGGGACATGCCCTGATCCATGAACTGCACGGCCAGGAATGAGCCGCAAGACTGGATGACAGCTTCGCCCCGTCCGGTCGCGCCGGCCGAGCCGATCTCGTTGTCGACGTACATGCCCGCGCCGATGATCGGCGAATCGCCGACGCGGCCGGGGATTTTGTACGAGAGGCCGCTGGTTGTGGTGCAGGCCGAGATCTCGCTCTTTGTGTTGAGCGCGGAGCAGTGGATAGTGCCGGTTGTATACGGGATCGGTTCCGGGTCGGCGTTTGCGGTGAGCGTGTGCTGGCCCTGGCCTTGTTTGTCGAACTGCCAGTCCATCTGCTCGGGGTTGAGCCAGTCGTCGTTCGGGCCGTGGGTTGCTTTCCAGCGGAGCCAGGCCTTGCGTGCTTGTTCGGTGAGGAGGTTTTCTTCGGGGAACCCGAGCGCGATGGCGAACTCCTTGGCGCCCTGACCGACGAGCATGACGTGGTCGGTTCGGCGGAGGACTTCGAGGGCTACGGACGCGGGCGTCTTGATGTTCTCGAGGCAGGCGACAGCGCCGGCTTTGTGTGTGGGGCCGTGCATGACGGAGGAGTCGAGCTGGACGACGCCCCGCTCGTTGGGCAGGCCGCCGTAGCCGACGGACATGTCGTTTGGATCTTCCTCGACGATCTTGACGCCTTCGACGACGGCCTCTGCGGTGTCTCTGCCTGATTTCAGCAGTTCCCAGGCTCTTTCGACAGCGGGCACGCCGTTGCCGGAGGCGATGCAGACGGGGCCCCGGTGGTCGTCACCGGGCTCGCCACGACCTGTGGATGCGAGCGACTTGCCGGCGAAACCGGACAATGCGGTCAGGGAAGTCGCGGCGAGGAATGTTCGGCGGGGGATTGTGTACATGAGTTTAGATTACCATTCTTGGGAGTACATAATGGTCAGGGCGGTGTTCGTGTCAGTAAATTGCTCGATGATTCAGCATGTATACAGGGTTGAATAATTCTGCCATTCGGGTAGCTATTGGTACGGGCACTGTAAAACATATCATCTTGTTCTGCCGGGGCTCATTCGTGGCCCCGGGATCTGTGTGCAACTGTGAGGGAGTGAGTGATGAGTCAACCAGTGAGTGACCTGGTCATCGAGGATGTTGTTGTCGGTACGGGCGAGGAGTGTCCGGCGGGGGCGGTTGTGCGTGTGCATTATCGCGGTGCGCTGATGGATGGCACCGAGTTCGATTCGTCCTACAAGCGTGGCGAGCCGATCGAGTTTCCTCTCGGGAATCTGATCAAGGGCTGGCAGGAAGGGATCCCCGGCATGAAGGTGGGCGGCAAGCGCAAGCTGACGATCCCCTACATGCTCGGCTATGGGATACACGGAGCGCCGCCCAGCATCCCGCCAAAGGCCGACCTTGTGTTCGATATCGAACTGCTCGGCGTCAGATAACTTATCCCGGTCCTTCCCTTCATGTGGGCAGGATTGGATTTCGATCAAGACAGTCCCCTTTGTTGCCGACGATCCGTCTTATGGGTCTTGGCTCGAAGGGGACATCTTCACGTTTTCATATGCCGCGCAATGCGCAGCGGTTTGAGACGAACACGCTCTCGTGTCCGGTGGGGACGGTGCGGGATGTCTCGGAGACGGGCTTTCGTCTGTCCTCGCGCAAGCGGATGGATGTGAAGAAGGGCGAGATCCACGAGATCCGTTTGCGGACCGAGTCCAAGCAGATCGCGGTGAAGGCCCGGGTGCAGTGGGTCCGGCGTGTGTGCTGGGTGCCCGCGGTGTACGAGGCGGGCTTTCAGATCGTGGACCCGAGGCCCGCGGTTGGCATGGCGCTTCGGCAGCTCGGGCAGTACGGTTTTGCGAATAAAACCACGCAGATTTCGGGTGAATCTGAGGGTGCCAAGACCTCGGCGAATACGCAGGCAAAGGCCGAGGCGCCCGAGCAGCCTCAGGCATTCATCGACTTTGAGAATCTGTATCAGGTTCTTGGCGTTGAGCCGACTTCCACGGCCGACGAGATCAAGCGTGCGTACCGCAAGCTGGCGCAGAAGCACCACCCGGACCACAACAACTCAGCCGATGCCGCCGAGCAGTTCGACCGCATTGCCAAGGCGCACGCGGTGCTGGGCGATCCGCGCCGGCGGGAGTGGTACGACAAGATGGTTTCGGGTGAGATCGCGGCCTGAGCCGGCTTGGCTTTATTGACGGGCGATGCCTTTGACCATGTTCTCGAAGTTGGCGGCGTGATCGTCGACGAGCGTGAACGGGCCGGTCATTTTAATGAAGGCTTTGGTGGCACCGGTGTCGATGATCGCGCCTCTGACGCCGTAGTCGTTGTGGTAGGTGGGCGTGCCCATCATGCCGCCCTCGGCGTAGCGTCCGACGAGTTCGACCATGGCGGCGGGGTAGCCGGCGACGGTCAGGTTCTCGACGGTAGGTGTGACGGGCTCATTGTTCTCGGTGACCTGATTGGCCCAGCGGTCGATGTTGTCGTCGATTGAGCCGCCGGCCTGGCTGAAGGCAATGACGACCTGTCCTCCCTCGGCTTCGTACTGGGCGAGTCGCATTGAGTTTGAGGGGGTGACCTTGGTCCAGCCTGCGGGGATGGGGATGGAGATGTTGCCGACCTGGACGGCGCCGTCGCCGCCGGAGATCGCGCCCGCCATCGCACCGGCTGCCATGTCCCGGCCCTGGATCTGCTCGCGGAGGTCCTTGCCCATCTCGACGGATTTGCCGAGCTGACTCTGCGGACCACTCCCTTGTTTAGGTGGCGTGCTCGTTGAGGATCCGGTGGATTCCTCGCAGCCGACAAGGGCGAGGGTCGAAGCAGCGATGCAGGAGATCAGAACGCGGGGCAGGGTTGGCATGATTGGGGCCTCCGTATCGGGCATCCTACCGAGTCGGGCTGATCCGAGTTGGGTTGGTCGCCGATGAAACGAGAGGTTTGGATCTACCGGTCTAGACTGCCAAGACACCCAAGAAAGGCGACGTTTCCATGAAAGGCATCATCCTCGCAGGCGGGCTCGGCTCCAGGCTTCGGCCTTTGACCCTGGTCACCAACAAGCACCTGCTGCCGGTCTATGACCGGCCGATGGTCTACTACCCCATCGAGTGCCTCATCAACGCGGGCGTCGATGAGATCATGATCGTCACCGGCGGCGACCACGCGGGCGACTTTCTCAAGCTGCTCAAGAACGGCAAGGACTTGGGCGCCAAGCAGATGGCTTATGCGTACCAGGAGGGTGAGGGCGGCATCGCCGATGCGCTGAAGCTGGCGGAGGACTTCGCCGACGGCGGCAAGGTGTGCGTGGTGCTGGGCGACAACATCATCGAGGGCAACATCCGCCAGGCTGCGGGCGATTTCTTTACTCAGAAGGCCGGCGCCAAGCTGTTGCTCAAGGAAGTGTCCGACCCGGAGCGATTTGGCGTCGCCGAGGTGGAGGATGGCAAGATCCTATCGATCGAGGAGAAGCCGACGGAGCCCAAGAGCAATCTCGCGGTGACGGGGATCTACTTCTACGACAACGAGGTGTTCGATATCTGCAAGACGCTCGTGCCATCGAAGCGCGGCGAGCTTGAGATCACCGACGTGAATAATGAATACATCCGCCGCGGGACGCTGACGAGCCAGGTGCTCGAGGGCTGGTGGACGGATGCGGGGACGCATGAGAGTCTGTACCGCGCGACGAAGCTGGTGGCCGAGGGCGGCGCGAATCATCTGCAGATGCCCGCGGCTGCGGTGGGGGGCTGATCGATGCGCGTGACAGGAATCCCCGTTTGGGACGGCACTGTTGAGTCGGGCTACCGCCGGGCGCTGGCCGAGCATGAGCCGGTCTTTGTGCCGAGCAAGCACTTTGCGGACGACCGCGGCTGGTCGCTGATGAATCAGCTCCAGGGCGTGCTATCGCCCAAGGGGCAGGTGAACTTCAGCACGCAGTACCCGGGCGTGATCAAGGCGTGGCATCGTCACAAGAAGCAGACGGATTTCTGGCTCGTGTTGCGTGGGCATCTGAAGGTTGGCGTGCACCGCCAGACGGACGGCGCGGCGTGGGCTTGCGTGACGGGCGAGAAGCGACCGGGCACGGTGATCATCCCGCCGACGCTCTGGCACGGGGCGGCGACGGTCGGGCCAGACTCGGCCGGCCTGCTTTATTTCGTAAGCGAGGCGTACGACCCGGCGAATCCCGATGAGGAGCGCATGGAACACGACGGCTTTGCGGGCTTCCCTTGGGAGGTTCAGCACGGATGACGGTTAATTCGCTGCTGATTGAACGGGGCGCGGTGGTGCTGGGCGCTCACGGCATGCTCGGGCGGGCGCTCTGCAAGCTTCTCGATGAACGGGGCGTGAATGTCATCGAGGCCGACCGCGGTGAGCTTGATCTTGCCAGCGACGAGGCTGTGACGGGCTCGAAGCTGCCGATGGACGCGGTGTGGTTTAACTGCGCCGCGTGGACGGATGTCGACGGCGCAGAGAAGCACGAGGCGGATGCCTTGGCGGTCAACGGGGGCGAGGGCTTGCAGACTCTGTGCGCCCGGATCAAGGACGCCGATGGCAAGCTTGTGCACGTCTCGACGGATTATGTATTTGACGGCAAGGCGGACATGCCTTACCGAGTCGATGAGCCCCGCAATCCGATCGGCGCGTACGGCAGGACCAAGGCCGCCGGCGAGAAGGTGATCGAGGGTTCGGGTTGCGAGCACATCATCGCCCGGACGAGCTGGCTCTATGCGCCGTGGGCAAACAACTTTGTCCGCACGATGGCCAGGCTGACCCGCGACAAGGACCAGCTCAAGGTGGTGAGCGATCAGCGCGGCCGTCCGACCTCGGCTGAGCATCTGGCCCGGACGCTTGTGGCGCTCGTGGATGCCGACGGGCTGGGCGTCTTTCACGTGACCGATGGCGGCGAGTGCAGCTGGTACGAGTTTGCGTGCGCGATCAGGGATGACCTCGGGAATGCGTGCCAGATCGAGCCGTGCACGACGGCGGAGTTTCCCAGGCCCGCGCCCAGGCCCGCGTACAGTGTGCTTGATCTTGCGCGGACCGAGGCGCTGCTCGGGAAGATGCCCGGCTGGCGGGTGAATCTCGCCGATGTTCTGAAGAGATTGGAACCCCTGGACTGAGCCAGGGAGAGAGCACCCAGAGGTTTCACATGCACATCCTACTTACGGGCGGGGCCGGGTTTATTGGGTCCAACTTCGTCAAGCTTCTGTTGCGTGAGCGGCCGGACTACCGCATCACGAACTTCGATGTGCTGACGTACTCGGGCAACCTTGAGAACCTGAGCGACATCGAGAGCGACGATCGGTACGCGTTTGTCAAGGGCGACGTGCGCGACCCGGCGGCGCTGGATAAGGCGCTCAAGAGTGTGGACGCTGTGGTACACATGGCGGCCGAGAGTCATGTTGATCGCTCGATCATGGACTCCGGGCCTTTCATCGATACGAACACGCGCGGCACGCAGGTTTTGCTGGATGCGTGGCGCCGGGCGACGGGCGGGACGAAACGGTTTGTGTATGTCTCGACCGACGAGGTGTACGGCTCGCTGCCGCTGGAGAACCCGGAGGTGAAGTTCACCGAGGAAACGCACCTCGACCCGAGCAGCCCGTACTCGGCGAGCAAGGCGGGCGGGGACCTCCTGGCGAGCGCGTATCACCACACGTTCGGGATGGATATCTGTACGACGCGGTGCTCGAACAACTTCGGGCCTTATCAGTTCCCCGAGAAGGTGATCCCGCTCTTTGTGACGAACCTGCTCGATGGCAAGCAGGTGCCGCTGTATGGCGACGGCAAGAACGTCCGCGACTGGCTGCATGTGGATGACCACTGCGAGGCGGTCCTGACGGTGCTCGAGAAAGGCACCGCGGGGGAGGTTTACAACATCGGCGGCAACAACGAGCGGTCGAATCTCGAGCTCACGCATTCGATCCTCGGGCTCATGGGCAAGGGCGAGGACATGATCCGCTACGTCGAGGATCGGCTCGGGCACGACCGGCGATACGCGATCGACGCGAGCAAGATCAAGCGTGAGCTCGGCTGGCAGCCGACGCGATCGGCCTGGCCGACGGCGCTCGAAGAGACGGTCCGGTGGTATACGGACAACCGCCCGTGGTGGGAGCGCGTGCGGAGCGGCGCGTATCAGGACTACTACGCCAACATGTACGGCGGGTAACGAACTCTCTTCAATTCAAAAATGGAACAAGGCCCAGAACGGGCCTTGTTCTTGCAGCGAGAGAGAATTTCGCAGCGGAAGTTGTCTTTACATGCTCTCGCGGCGGCGGCGGCCGGCGAGGAGTCCGAGTCCGCCCAGGCCCGTCAGGCCCATCATGGCGGCCTGGGGTGTGGGGACGAGGGTCAGGATGACAGCGACGTCGTTGTAGTCCTTGTCGCTGCAGTACTTGATGTCCTCGAAGAAGAGTGCGTACCCGAAGAGGTTGCCGTCACGGAGCAGCTTGTAGCTGACCATGTGGTCGGTGCTGCCGGCGTTGTCCCAGTCACGCGAGGTGTAGAGGATGTCGCTGTGGTTGCCGCCGCGATCGACATCGAGCGCCCAGCGGAAGTCCTGGTCCATGGTGACGGTGGCTTCGGTGCCGACCGGGCTCGAGTTGAGCAGTGCCTGGTAGCCGCTGAGGTTGCCTCCGCCGTAGGTGCCGGCGACGGTGCCGAAGGTGTGCGAGTACGCGGCTTCCTTGGCGACCATCTTGGCGTGGTACGTTCCGGCGGCCCAGTAGCGGTCACTGCCGACGCTGTTGTACGTCGAGTCCTTCATCCGGTCGGCGTAGATGGTGCCGTTGGAGTAGTCCTTGCTGGTCGCCGAGGTGAACGAGCCACCGAGCGCTGAGGAGAGGATCTGAGAGTGACTTGCTTCGCCCGAGCGGGGAGCACGGACGGTGGTGTACTGAGCCGTGGCTGCCCCGGCCGAGACCGCGGCGGCTATCGCGATGATGCTGGCCTGACGCATGATGAGAACCCCTTGTCTTCCGATGTCTGTCTTCCCCGGCTCGAACATCTGGCCGGCACCCCTATCATGGGGGTATTCCATCAGATCGCAAGGTTCTGCTGATGTTTCTTAGGTCAAGCTGGTGAAGCTGTAACGACGACCCCGAATGCAAAGCGGGCCCGCCGAAATTTGCGGACCCGCACAGTATTCAGATCTCATGATCGTTTGGTTATGCGACGCAATTCCTGCGGCGACGGCCGGCGAGGACACCCATGCCGCCTAGGCCGAGGAGGCCAAGGGCTGCGGCCTGGGGCGTTGGTGCGAGCGTCAGCAGGACCGCGATGTCGTTAAAGTCCTTGTTGTTGCTTCGACGGTGATCCTCGAAGAAGAGCATCGAGCCGATCGTCTGACCGAGGGTATTGAACAAGGAATATGAGACCATCATGTCGCGGCCGCTCTGGTCTGTATTGAGGGAGGTGAGCACTTCGCCGTCGGTCTTCTGGATCGCCCAGCGGAACTGGTGCTCGGGCGAGACGATTGCGCGGGTGCCAACGGTGTCGGTGTCGAAGACGGAGACGAAGAGGTTGTCGTGGTTGTTGTGGGCGCGGTCCAGATAACCGAACGCCGAGACGCGGTTGTACTCCTCGTTTGCGACAAGCTTGGCCCGGTAAGAGCCCTGCTTCCAGACCTGGTCGGTGCTCTGGATGCCACCGATGTCGCGGTTGCGGATCGCGGAGATCGAGCCGTTGTTGAAGTTGAGGCCGGCTGAGCTGAACGAGCCACCCAGGGCGCTGGAGAGGATCTCGGCGTGGGTGCGCTCGGCAGCGGGCGGGGCGTGGATGGCCGTGAAGTCATCACCCAGAGCTGAGCCGGTCAGTGCGGATACAAGAACAGCAAGGCCACAAGTGCGGCGGGACATTTTGAAGCTCCAATTGCAAACGAAAGGCGTGTTGGCGAGGGCCCATTGCCCAGTCGCGTGTAATGTATGCAATCACTTACTTGTTGCAAGTTCTTGGGCACAGATTTTGAAAAGATATTTGGGATTTGTCCTGAGTTTGGTTTCTATGTGCATAAACAAACAGCGGACCCGAGTCGGATCCGCTGTTCTTGAGATTCTTTGTTTGGAACGGGTTCGTTCTCTTATCGGCGACGACGGCCGGCGAGGACGCCCAAGCCACCCAAACCAAGCAGGCCCATCGTGGCGGCCTGCGGGGCGGGGACGAGGGTCAGGAGCACGGCGACATCGTTGTAGTCCTTGTCGCTGTTGTGCTTCTTGTCCTCGAAGAAGA